>Ga0129310_1001190_pt1 | contig 24156 bp, 24 predicted proteins | sample Go1ome_2_FD_94433 | JGI IMG/M metagenome (GOLD analysis project Ga0129310, IMG submission 94433) | Western lowland gorrila individual fecal microbial communities from Wisconsin, USA - Go1022A metagenome | ecosystem: Host-associated > Mammals > Digestive system > Large intestine > Fecal | place...
GGACTTCGTCCTGGAGAAAAGCTATATGAAGAGAAACTTATGTCTGAAGAAGGACTTACAAGAACAGCTAATAAATTAATTCATATAGGTAAACCGGTTGAGTTTGATGAGGTAAGATTCCTTAATTCGATGAATGATCTGATGCTAGTTGCATACGAAAATACTGAAGCTGTTAGGCTTATGGTTGAGGAACTTGTTACTACATATCATCCGAATGATAAGTTGTCAGATGAGAAGAAGAAGGAATATGCTGAAGAGATAGCATGTATAATAGGTAAATCATTTGTTAGTCATGCATCTTGAGAAATAAAGGGATAACTATTTTAACGGAATATGAATGCGCTCGCTACATCAAAAAAAATTTTTGTGTGGTGGGTGCATTTAGGTGTGCTTAAAAACGATTAAACAAATCGTTTATTGCCACAATAAATTATAGTAAAGAATAATTCTATTTGCAACCAAAAGGTTACAAAGGACGAAAGGGTGGATTGTATATGAAAGATTTTACAAAAGATCCAAGGTTTGATGGTATTAAACCATTTGAAAAGAAAATCTGGCTTGCTTCTCCTACTATGCATGGTGAAGAACAAAAATGGATAAATGATGCTTTTGATAAAAACTGGATTACAACAGCGGGCGAAAATATCAATGTTATAGAAAAAGAGATTGCTGAATACATTGGTAGAAAATGTGCTGTTGCTCTTAGTTGTGGAACGGCTGCGCTTCATCTTGCTATAAAACTTGCTGCTGAAAAGCTATATGGAATACCGAAGGTAGGACATGGATCTCTTGAAGGTAAGAAAGTATTTTGCAGTGATATGACGTTTGATGCTACGCTTAATGGAGTTCTCTATGAAAATGGTGAACCTGTTTTCATTGATACAGAATATGATTCATGGAACATGGATCCAGTTGCATTGGAAAAAGCTTTTGAAATGTATCCAGAAGTTAAACTTATTGTGGTAGCTCATTTATATGGTTCTCCAGCAAAGGTTGAAGAAATCAGAAAGGTAGCTGATAAGCATGGAGCACTTATTATTGAAGATGCAGCTGAAAGCTTTGGAGCTTCTGTAAATGGAGTTCAGACTGGCTGTTTTGGTGATTTCAGTATTATATCATTTAATGGAAATAAGATAATTACAGGTAGTTCAGGTGGTATGCTTCTTTGTGATGACGAGGAGGATGCTAATAAGATAAGAAAATGGTCTACTCAATCAAGAGAGGAAGCTCCATGGTATCAGCATGAGGAAATTGGATATAATTACCGAATGAGTAATATTATAGCTGGAGTAGTCCGTGGACAATTACCTCATCTTGAAGAACATATATCTGATAAGAAGAGAATATATGAAAGGTATAAAGAGGGGGTTAAAGATCTTCCGGTAAAGATGAATCCGTATCTTCCTGATACAGCTCCTAATTATTGGCTTTCTTGTCTTCTTATTGATGAAGAAGCTATGTGTGAGACAGTAAGAGGAGAAAAGAAAGCTATATATAATTCTGAATCTGGAAAGAGTTGTCCGACAGAAATACTTGAAGCTTTAAGCACATTTAATACAGAGGGTCGTCCTGTTTGGAAGCCAATGCATATGCAGCCTCTTTATAGGATGCATCAGTTTGTGACAACAACCGGAACTGGAAGAGCGAGAAGTAATGCTTATATAAAAGAAACTGGAATGGTTGATGTTGGGGCAGATATCTTTGAAAGAGGGTTGTGTCTACCTAGTGATAATAAAATGACTGATGAACAAGTAGATGTGGTTATAGATATTATTCGAAGATGTTTTGATTGATTGAAAATATGAAACAAAGGTAAAAAATGATAAAGAAATTTTTCAAATTAATAAAAATAATCTCATTTATAAGTATATGTGTGGCTTTCGTAGCTTTTATATTTGAAAGATTAGATGAAAAAAAATACAAGAATTACAAAAGGCATAAACCTTATGGATTATATGAACAATATATAAAGAGACCGATAGATGTTTTTTTATCAACAGGTGCATTGATTGTATTTAGTCCAATTTTATTAGTTACAGCTCTACTTGTACGTTTTAAGCTGGGTAGCCCCATATTATTTACTCAAAATAGACCAGGAAGGATAGATCCATGTACTAATCAACCTAAAATTTTTAAATTATTTAAATTTAGGACAATGACTGATAAAAGGGATGCAGATGGAAATCTTCTGCCAGACTCCGAAAGGCTTACGCCATTTGGTAAGAAACTACGTTTAACAAGTCTTGATGAACTTCCGGAGTTATTTAATGTAATTATAGGGGATATGTCATTAATAGGACCACGGCCGCTGTTGGTTCAATATCTGCCATATTATACTGATGTCGAGCAACATAGACATGATGTAAGACCTGGATTATCAGGTTTAGCACAGGTAAATGGAAGAAACCTTGTAAAATGGAATCAAAGGTTGGCATATGATGTTAGGTATGTTAACAGGATAACATTTTGGGACGACATTAAAATTATACTATTAACTATAAAAAAAGTGCTTATAAAAGAAAATGTTGCGGCTGACACGGAATCTGTTGATGAGGGATATCTTGATCAAATAAGAGGAAATGGTTTAAATGAATAATTATAATACTCCTTATTTTGTAATAAATAAAGATTATCTTGATAATGAAATAAATAAAATAAAAGAAGCTCTTGATTCAACTTGGGCAAATTATATTATTGGTTATTCTTATAAAACAAATGCTCTTCCTTGGATTATTAAATATTTTTTTAAACAAGGATGTTATGCTGAGGTTGTTTCTGATGACGAATATAATCTTGCAAAAGCTATTGGTGTAAATGATATTATTTATAATGGGATTGCAAAGTCTCAAGAGACTTTTTTAAATGCAATAAAAAATAATTGTATTGTCAATATCGATTCTGAATATGAAATAGAGTGGTTAAAGAACCTTGAACCAAATGCTTATGAGGTAGGAATACGTGTTAACTTTGATTTGGAAACTAAGTGTCCAGGACAAACTCAATGTGGAGAAGATGGAGAAAGGTTTGGATTTTGTTATGAAAATGGAGAATTAAAGAGAGCAATTGATAAAATTGAAAATAATGGCGTGAAAGTAGTCGGGCTTCATCTACATAAAAGTTCAAAGACAAGAATGCCAGATATCTACAAAGCTATAGCTGAAACAGCAAATGAGATTGCTGATTTATATAAATTGGATTTAAAGTATATTGATATTGGTGGAGGCTTTTTTGGAGGATTAGATAACAAACCACAATTTAGTGATTATTTTAATATGATTTCAGCTATTCTTAAGAGAAAGTTTGATCCTAGTAAAACTGCACTTATTATAGAACCTGGAATGGCATTAATAGGTGCGGCAGTTGACTATTTTTCGTCTGTTATTGATATAAAAAAAACAACCAGAAATATATTTGTTATTACTGATGGAAGTCGTACACAGATAGATCCATTAATGACAAAAAAGTCATATTTTTATAATTTAGAATTAAGTGAAAAAAGTAAAAATAGTAGAAAGACTATTAAACGACAAATTATATCTGGATTTACATGTATGGAACATGATAGGTTGTTTGATATTATTAATGGTCAAGAATTATTTCCAGATGATAAAATTGTTTTTCATAAAGTTGGAGCTTATACAATGTGTTTATCACCATTATTTATTAAGTGGTTTCCTGATGTATATGTAAGAGAAAATGATCATATGTATAAAGTACGTGATAGATGGTCTGAAAAAGAATACACAAATAAGACAATTGGAGAGGTACTATGAATATACTTATTTTGGCAGCTGGAACAAGAAATAAAATTGTTCAGTATTTTAAAAAAGCTATTTCTAGAGATGGATTGGTTATAGCCACGGATGCTAGTGAACTTGGACCTGCTATTTATGATGCAGATAAATACTATATTGTACCAGCAATTACTGATCCTAATTATATAGATTTCATCATAGATATATGCAAAAAAGAAAAAATAAATGGTGTTTTAAGTCTCATTGATCCTGAATTAAGTTTATTAGCAGCAAATGAAGATAAGTTTGCTTCTGTGGGGACAACTGTAATTGGAAGTTCTTATAATCTTTGTGAAATGTCTTTGGACAAAATGCAAATGTATAAATGGTTAAAAGAACATGATTATAATTGTGCTAAATCTTGGATGGATAAGAATGAGTTTTATAAAGAGGTTGATAATGGAAGTGTTTCTTTTCCAGTTTTTGTTAAACCATATAGGGGGAGTGCAAGTATAAGTATTTCAAAAGTTTATGATAAAGAAACAATTGATCTTTTATTTAAACATGAAGACAACTTGATGATTCAGGAATTTTTGGATGGTCAAGAAATTGGAGCCGACGTATATATTGATATGATTTCTGGAGAAGTTATTTCAATATTTACTAAGAAAAAAATAAAGATGCGAGCAGGAGAAACAGATAAATCAGTAAGTTTTAAAAATAAAGAGTTGTTTGAGTTGATTGAAAGGTTTGTTTTAGAAGTAGGCTATAGAGGACAAATTGATATTGATATTTTTGATATTAATGGTTCTTATTATATTTCGGAAGTAAATCCAAGGTTTGGTGGTGGATATCCACATGCTTATGAATCAGGATGTGATCATATGAAACTAATAAAAGAAAACCTTTTAGGGAATTCGAATATTAAGAATATTGGTAACTATGATGAGGGAATATATATGATGAAATATAATGAGATTAAAATTATAAGATAGAGGAAATTATATGGATATTTTAATTATTTCAGAATTTGGAGAAGATTTTTCGCATTCTGACAATGATAGATTTTTATATTTAGCAAAAATGTTGGAAAATGATAATAATGTAGAAATAATAACAAGTAGTTTTCGACATACGAAAAAGAATCATAGAAGAAAAACAGTAGAGAGTTGGCCTTTTAGAATAACTTTTATAGAAGAACCCGGCTATCCTAAGAATATTTGTTTAAAAAGATTTTATAGTCATTTTATGTGGGGAAAAAATCTTATTTGTTATTTAAATAATAGAAAGAAAAAACCAGATGTTATTTATTGTGCTGTTCCATCATTAACTGGTCCATTTAGAGTTTCAAGATATTGTAAAAAATATAATATACGATTTGTTATTGATGTTCAAGATTTATGGCCTGAAGCATTTCAAATGGTTTTTAATGTTCCAATTGTTAGCGATTTCATTTTTTTCCCATTTAAACTAATTGCAAATGAAATTTATAAAAGTGCAGATTCGATTTGTGCAGTTTCAGAAACATATAAACGGAGAGCGTTATCTGTTAATTCAAGATGTGAAATGGGATATTCGGTTTTTTTAGGAACCTCATTAAAGACATTTGATGATAATTCTATTAGATATTCATATAAGAAAAATAATAATGAATTATGGTTGGCGTATTGTGGCACTTTGGGTGCTAGTTATGATATTACTTGTGTAATAGATGCATTGGAAATAATAAAAAAATATAATGTTATTCAACCTAAATTTATTGTCATGGGAGATGGACCACGAAAGGATGAATTTGAAAAATATGCCAAAGCTAAAAAAATTAATGCCTTATTTGTTGGTCGTCTTCCTTATGATAAAATGTGTAGCTTATTGTGTAATTGTGATATAGTTGTTAATCCTATTTCTTCTGGAGCTGCTCAAAGTATTATTAATAAACATGCGGATTATGCTGCATCTGGTCTGCCTGTTTTAAATACACAAGAATGTAATGAGTATCGAAAACTAATAAACAAGTATAAAATGGGATTTAATTGTAAAAATAATGATTCAAAAGATTTAGCTAAAAAGCTTATTAAATTAATTCAAAATGAGTCGCTACGTAAAACGATGGGTAATAATTCTCGTAAGTGTGCTGAAGAGAAATTTGACAGAGAAAAGACATATAAAGTATTGGTAAATCAGATAATTTCATAGATATATTTTGTAGTAGGAGAATAAATGAAAAGAGTTGCAATTTTGTCGCTATACTATAAAAACTATAATTATGGTGGACAACTACAATCGTATGCATTACAGAAAACAATTCAAAATTTAGGATATCAATGTGAACAGATATCTTTTAATAGAGAAAGAAAAGATGTTTTTTGGAGAAAAATCAGACAAATAATGCGTTCTACCGTTGTTGAAAAAAAGAAGTATATATTGCGTGTTTATAATTCTTTTATGCGACGATTTAAGAAAATCCCAATGGATAATGCTACGTTTGATCGCTTTGATCAGTGGATGTATGATATACCTCATACATCTATTGTAAATAGGGATACTATTTCCTCAATTAAAGATGATTATGATTTTTTTGTAGTTGGTAGTGATCAGGTATGGAATCCAGAGTTTGTACCTATGACATTTTTTTTAGATTTTATTGATAATAATAATAAAAAAATAGCATATGCAGCGAGCACAAGAATAAAAAAGTTTGAAAAAAAAGAATCAAAAATTATTAAAAATCTTTTATCTGAGTTTAATTATATTTCTGTTAGAGAGAATGATGCAAAAAAACTATTACGAGATATTGGTGTGTCGAAAGATATTGATGTTAATTTAGATCCAACGTTATTACTTTCAAAAGAAGAGTGGACAAAGAAAATTATTAAACCTGAAATAAAACAACAATTTATTTTTACTTATTTAATAAGTGATCCTTTTGCATTAAATCAAATTCGCGAGTTTGCTATACAGAATCAATGTAAAATTATATCTGTAAATACTCCTGGATATATCACAGATGAAGATGATGTATTTATTAGATTAAAAAGCGGTGTTGGACCAGCTGAGTTTCTTGGATTGATTGCAAATGCTCGATATGTATTTATTGAATCGTTTCACGGGATTGTTTTTTCTTTAATATTTGAAAAAGATTTTTTTGTATATGGTGAATTATCTGATGATAGAAAAATTACATTGTTAAATTTAGTGGGTTTATCAGATAAATTAATAAATCATTCAGCTTCTTATAACGAATTTGTTTTTAAAGAAATTAATTATAATATAGTCAAACAAAAAATTGAGGATGAAAAAAATAAGTCTATTCAAAGACTTAGACATTACCTTGGTGAATAAAAAATGCTTAAAAACACAATAACAAATTCAGAAAAATGTATAGGATGTGGTGTTTGTGCTACAATTTGTCCCCAAAGAGCTATTTCATTTGAACAAGATAGAGACGGCTTTTTTTCTCCGTTCATTAACAATGATTTATGTATTAATTGTGGAGCTTGTTTAAAGAAATGTTTAGCGGAATCTCCAATAAAATCTAAAAACACTAAACAAAATATGGATTGTTTTTATGGTTTTTGGAAATCAAGTGAAATTGATAGTTGTCAATCAGGAGGTTTTTGTACCGTTATATCTCGTTATGTTATTGAACATGGGGGGGTTGTGTTTGGAGTTACTTATTCTTCAGATTTTAGTAACGCAGAATACAAAATGGTAGATAATCTTGACGATCTAAATTGCCTTAAAGGATCTAAATATATTCAGAGCAAACCTATTGATTTTGATAAGTTAAAAAAAGAACTAATAAGTAATAGACTTGTATTAGTTATAGGATTACCATGTCATATTTCTGCATTGGTGAATTGGGCAAATAACAAGTATAAAAATTTATTGACAATATCATTAATTTGTCATGGACCGGTTTCTAATTTAGTTCATAACAAGTTTTTAAATGAATATAAAAATGGGAAAGTTCTTAATTTTACTGTTAAAGGAAAGGTTAAAGGTAAAAATTGTGGTTATACTACTATAATATCTGAAAAAAACAGATATTCTCATGCTTTCAACGATACAGAATATGGTAGATTATTTGATTTAGTACTTAGAAAAAGTTGTTATTCTTGTAATTATAAAATCTATAATAATTTATCAGATGTAATAGCTGGCGATTATTGGTGCAATGATATTAGCCGGGTTCATAACGAAAAAGGAAATTCGAGTGTGATAATTCTTCGTAATAACTTTATATGGAATAATATATTGCAGGAATTACATGATTTTCATTTTGAACATGTGGAATTACAAGAATTAATCAATCAAAATCCTGCAATTATTAATAAGGCTACAGAAAATAATGAACGTGATACGATAATTAAGCTTCTTAATTCGGATACTAAATTAAAAAACATATGTCCCGATCCTTGTTACATAAAAATTATAAAGAAGATAAGAGTTTTATTAACGACTATTTTGTCTAAACAAACTCAAATTCTTTTAAAGGGTTTTATTAAACGTTTGAAATCTTTAATATATAAATGAAAAAGAGGAAAATATGATTATATTATATATAAGGGGTGGGTTAGGTAATCAATTATCTCAGATAGCCTATGCATATATTTTATCAAAGAAATGTAATAAGAATTTGTATATTGATACTTCATCCTATAGAAAGTATAAAATCAGAAGCTATTCTGTTTCAAATTTAGCTATAGAAAAATATATAGACTATATTGAGAACTCTGGGATATCGAAATTCCAATACAAATTGTTGGTCTGTGAAAGAAAAACATATCATTTATTTGAAAAAATACATGGAATTATAAAGGGGGAAGTTGGCTCAAAAATTTTTGGTTTTTTGGCAAAACAAGGTCGTTACTATAATTTTGACTCAACATATTATGGTTATCCTGACTGTTCAAAGTCTGTTATAGATGTATATGGTTATTTTTTAGCAGAAAGATATTTTTCAGACAACAGAAGTCTTTTGATTGATTTGTTTTCTGTTACTACGAAAATGACAGAGGATGAAAAAGAATATTATTCTATGATTCAGAATGCAAATGCAGTTGCTATTAGTATGAGATTGCAAGATGATTATGTTAATAATATTGAAAATAATGTATGCGATGTTAATTATTTTGTTAGGGGAATAAAATATATTAAAGAACATGTAGATAATCCAACTTTTTTTATTTTTGCAGATGATATAGAAAGAGCTAAAAAACTAAATCTTGGTTTAAGTGCTACTTATATAAGTAATATGAGTGATTATCAAAGTCTTCGTCTTTTATATTCATGTAAGCATTATATTATATCGAATAGTTCATTTTCGTGGTGGGGAGCATATTTATCCCGCAATAATAGTCGTATTATTGTTTCACCTTCAAAATGGATGAATACTGAAAAGAATGATTATGCTGATAAGTATTATAAAGGGATGGTTAGGTTGTGAATAGAAAAGAAAAATATTCAGCTGTTGTAGTTTTGTATAATCCAAAAAATGAGAATATACTAAATTTAAAAATTTATTTAACTGTTTTTGATAAATTGTATGTATTTGATAATAGCGATTGTTCAAACGAAACACTATTTAATAATAAATGTATTGAGTATTGTTATTTTGGTGAAAACAAGGGTCTTTCTGTTCCTTATAATATGGCTATAGAAAAATCTAAAATGGACGGATATGATTTTTTATGTATCTTAGATCAAGATAGTCATTTTAGTGATAAATCAATCCTTGAGATTATTAATGTTATTTCAAAAGACACCGAAATTAATAGTACAGGAATATATTGTCCACGTATATCTGTACTAAATGGGCAAAACAATAGGACTACTCGAAATATAATAGAGAAAGTTGATTGGGCTATAAATTCTGGTAGTTTTATAAATCTAAATGTTATAAAACAGTACACAATACGGTATGATGATAATTATTTTCTTGATCGATTAGATAAGGATTTTTGTAAACAAATAAAAGATAACAATTTATATATTAAAAGAATTAATAATTCTGTTTTAGAACAGGAACTTGGAGAAGTATATAATGGAAAAATTATTCATTCTCCAATCCGTAATTATTATATGGCTAGAAATCGTTTGTATTATAATAAGAAATATTTTTCTGCTCCTTTAAGATGGATTTATAATTTGTCACAAACCATAAGGCATTTATTTGAAATAATAAGTGTACGTAAAGATGTTTTTGAGAATGTTAAAATGATATTAATTGGAGTTGACGATTATTTTAAAGGGATAATGGGACGTAAAAATATTTAAATGATTTTTATTTATTATTATATATTATGATGTGGGTGTCAAAAGTACCTTTTGACACTTATGTCATATTATAACTATATGTTTAAATAATAGTAACGTAGTTGTTTGAGGAGTTTAGAATGATATTACAATGTTCAATTATTTTTGTTTATATCATAACATTTTTAAAGAGTTTATCAAAGTATAAAGTGTTTTTTTTAGATATACTGCTTATAGCATCAGCAGCATTACTATATGCTTTTAGAAATGTGATGGAGGCTGATACCATTGTTTACTATACTGTTTATGAAAGTTTTACTAATTCATTTGAAACAGTACCTACATCATTTTATGGCATTGATATGGGTTTTATTCTGTTTATGAAGCTATTTGCCACATTAGGAATACCTTTTGAAATATTTAGACTTATTGTTTTTTTATTATCTTGTACTTTAATTATTAGTACAGTCAAAATTATTACTAAGAATTATGCGCTTGTTTTTTGTTTGTACTTATATTTTCCTTTTTGTTATGATTCTGATCAAATAAGACAGTTTTTTGCATACTCTATTGTAATATTTGGACTAAGATATCTTTTTGAGGATAAAAGAAGTGTTTTGAAATACTTAATTTGTATATTTGTTTCCTCAATGATTCATATTACTTCTGTTGTTTTTCTAATATATTTATTGGCTTTATTACCAATTCAAAAATATATGAAGCCACTTTTTAAAGGATTAGCTTTAATTTGCATTTTTATTGTTTTTGGGGGAGGTAACCTAATTGGTTTTGTGAGTAGGTTTATTAGTAATTCAAAGCTTTCTTTATATAGTTTTGAATCTACAGAATACAGAATGAACATTTACCTGCAAATTTTTGAAATTATTTTTTTTGTTCTGTTTGTTTACTTAGATAATAAGATATTGAAAAATTATGAGGAAGATAATAATCTTAGAATTCTAAATTGTATTTTAAACTTATCCATAGTTTTTTTACCATTCATTCTTATTTCATTATCTTTTGAAAGACTTATGAGACCATTTATTATTTTGACATATTGTGTTGCTACAATTCGTTATATGGATAGTAGTAGAAAAAATAAAGGACTTCCTATATTTATCATTGTCATGTTAGTTATTATAAGAATGACTGTAAGCTTTAGTTATATTTTGGATTTATTTAATGATTGTGTATTATTATAAAAAATATTAGGTGATAAAATGATAAAAGATGTCTTTCGAGTTTTTTCTACAAATTTAATTAAGTTTTTTGTGGCTTTAATAGCCTCGTTTCTTATTCCGGCTCTTCTTTCTGTTGACGAGTATGGATATTATAAGGTTTTTGGATTATATGCTTCTTACATTGGTATTTTACATTTTGGTTATTGCGATGGTTTGTTTTTATCCTATGGCGGGAAAAATATAGACGAAGTTAAAAAAAATGAATTGGCTAATCAACAGTTTACTATTGTTTTTTTTGAATTTATTATTTCTATTATTCCTATACTTATAGGAATAATTACGAAAAACATTATAATAGTTCTTTTAGGCTTAAACATTGTACCAGCTATAATGATAACATTTTATACTTTTTTATATCAATCAACAGGAGATTTTAAAAAATATGCAAAGGTATATAATTTTCAATCACTAGCCACTCTGATTATTAATTCAATTTTGGTATTTATTATTAAACCTAATTCTGGAATTGTTTTTGCATGTGCAGTTGTTTTTGTTTATTATTTAACTTTTATTATTGCGGCATTTTCATTTAATAAAAGATATAAAGTCGGAAAAGGAAAATTTAAACTGTCTTATTTTCCTAAGTATTGTTTTTCAGGGATATTACTAACTATAGGTAATTTATCATTTCTTCTTTTTGAAAGTATTGACAGGTGGTTTGTCAAAGGGTTATTAGGACTGACTTTTTTTGCTTATTATTCGTTTGCAGGTCAATTATTATCCGCATTAAATATGTTTGCTAATCCAATAGGGATGACTTTATTTAGTTATTTAAGCAAAGAGAAAAATAAGGAGTTTGAATATACTATAAAAACAAGTATTATAGCAATTCTCTTTTTTATGCTGAATGGAGTGTTTGTCTTACGTTTAATTGTAAATACCTATTTTTCTAAATATGAACCAGCAAAATCTGTCATTATTATATTATTTTTAGCTCAAGTTTTTTTATTGTTAAATATGATTGTATATGTAAATTTATATAAAACATATATGAAGCAAAAACAATACTTTATTAGCTTAATTGTTGTTATTATTATATCAATTGTTTTAAATGCTTTATTCTATTACTTTATTGACAAATCAATGATTTCTATATCTGTTGCTACGTTAGTAAGTATGATCATTTGGTCAGTAATTAATTGTAATAATTTTAAGGATTTAGTACTAACTAAAGAAAATATGCTATTTGTTTTTCTAATGATGATTATGTATTTAATAACTAGCTTTTTATTAAATGAGCTAATTGGTTTACTTGTATATTTTGTGATTTGGTTAGTTGCTCTAGTTTTGTTAATGCCAAAAGTTTATAATTTTTTGACACAAAAAATACATGGAATTTTTTATAAGTGTAAATTATTGCTTTTTAAATCGTAGTTTTGTTATAAATGATAAATTAAGGAAGGAAATGTAATGAAACGGTATAGGGATATATTATTTAAAGGTTCTGAAAAAAGTAATTGTCATCAATTATCTGATGATGAATTACATAATTTACAAAAGTTATTGTTATCTTCGTATAAAGAAATTGAAACTGTATGTAAAAAACACAATATTTCCATATCAATGACAGGTGGGAATGCTATTGGGGCGCTTAGACATAATGGATTTATTCCTTGGGATGATGATATGGATTTAATGATGAGTCGTAAAGATTATGAGATATTTAAGAGGATTTTCAAATCTGAATTAGGAGATAAGTATGTTTTAAATGCACCAAATTTTTCTAAAAAACCTACCAATCGTTTTCCTAAAATTCTAATTCGTGGTACTAAATTTGTAGAAATGGAAATGGATGATGATGATAGAGCGTGTATAAAAATGGATCTTTTTATTCTTGAAAATATTCCACAAAATAAGTTTTATTGTTTAGTAAAGGGATTATTTTGTAATTTTTTAATGTATATAGCAAGTGTTGTAGAAACTTATGAGAGAAGATACGATAGTAGTATGATGAATTCTTTAGATGGGATGAAACTCTTAAGAAAAAGAGTGTTTATTGGCAGGATTTTTTCATTTTATAGTAGTTATAAATGGTTCAATATTGTTGATAAGTATTGCCAATATCATAAGTCGTCTAATCTTATTGGAACACCTACTGGAACATATCATTATTTTGGAACTATAATGGATAAAAGAATAATTTATCCGCTCAAGCAAGTTGATTATGAGAATAATAAGGTTTTTATTCCTAATCAATGTGATAAATATTTAAAAATATTATATGGAGATTATATGAAAATACCGCCAGTTGAAAAGAGGGAACATCATTTTGTAAAAAAAATATCATTCGGAGATTATTATGTTGAACAAAAATAAATCAAGAATTGGAACAGTTAGCTATAATATATACTGTAATTTTACTAATTATGGATCGGCTCTTCAAACTTGGGCACTTCATCAGGCAATTAAAAAATTAGGTTATAATCCTGTGCTTGTAGATTATTGTCCGGATATTTTAAAAGATAAAAATCCTCTTGACCCATATAAAAATATGTGGGATCAAAATGAAGAATCAAAAAAAATGGTTGAGCTTTCGATGCCAGCTATACAGATTAATTATGAGAAATTTAATGGGTTTTATTATAATCGATTCAATGTTACTAGGAATAAATATACCGCTGAAAATTTTGAGGGGATAAGAGAAGAAGACATCGATGGTTTTGTTTGTGGAAGCGATACGATTTTTTGTCCAGATGAGTTTGGATTTGATGATGGATATTATGCAAATTATCCAGTGATGCGTCAAAAATCAATATCATATGCTGCGAGTTTTGGAGATCCGCATTTTACTGAAGATACTTATCAGACTCTAAATAAATTAATAACGAATTTCAAAGCATTAGGAATAAGAGAGAATCTAATGGTTCCATATTTAAAAGAACATACCTCAGTTCCAGTTCAACGAGTTATTGATCCAACATTGTTGCTGACGAATATAGATTATGAAGAACTGATTCAGGAACCTATTGAAAGTGATAAATACATTGTTCTTTATTCTCGGCGCTATTCCCCTAATATGGAGTCTTATGCTGAACAACTTGCTGAAAAACATGGGTGGAATATAGTTGATATTAGTTTAAGAGCAACAAATGTTGAACATGGTCACAAGATGGCATATGAAGCAGGTGTTGAAGAGTTTTTGAATTTAATAAAGAATTCGGAATATGTTGTCACAAATTCTTTTCATGGGATGATTTTCAGTGTTCAATTTAGACGACCATTTGTGATTTTTTCTCGTGAGCAATGCGATAATAAGATAGATGAAGTACTTGATCTGTTTGGATTATCTGATCGAAAGCTTATTACTGGCAAAGAGAAATTTTCAGATATTGATTATGATGATGTTCATAGTAGAATTGAGATTGCAAGAAAAGAATCGCTTGCATTTCTAAATAAAGAACTGGAGCTTTTATAAATGTATTTAGACACAAATATAAAATCAGAATGTTTTGGATGTGAAGGTTGTGTACAGATTTGTCCTAAAGAAGCCATATACATGGAAGAAGATAAGGACGGTTTTCGTTATCCAAGAATAAATCAGGATAAGTGTGTTGATTGCAACCTATGTAGGAACATGTGTCCACAAAGTAATATGCCACCAAAATATGAAAATGATAAATATGTTTTTGGTGGATATATTCTTGATTCAAGAACGCGTTTTAATAGTACGTCTGGTGGTGCGTTCTCGGCTATAGTTGATGCTTTCTGCGATGATAACTATGTAATATTTGGAGCAGAAGCAAAAGGACTTATTGTTTTTCATAGTTATATATTAGATAAACGTAAGATAAAAAAATTCAGAAAATCAAAATATACACAGTCAATAATTGGATTTTCTTATAGAAATGCACGCAAGTTTTTGTTAGATGGAAAAAAAGTACTATTTTCTGGAACTCCTTGTCAGATTGCAGGATTAATTTCATATCTTGAAACAAAAAAAACTGATTGCTCAAATCTATTAACAGTTGAGGTTGTTTGTGAAGGTGTTCCGAGTCCTTTATATGTTCGCAAACTTGATAAAGCAATTAAAAAGAAATATGGTAGTTCAATAGGTACTCTCGATTATCGTTACACCGGAAGAAGTATTCTATCTCATGGAAAATGGGATTTTGAAAAAATGCGTTTAAAAATCGGGGGGGGGTTACAGATTCCACGGGAAATGGGACTTCCAAGAAATGAGGATAGAGTTGATGAATAAAAAGAAAGTAATTGTAAAGGATCGTTGGTTCAATCCGTTTTGGTCAATTTGGCTTCAACATTTAATGAGTCGGCCTTCTTGCTATAAATGTCCTTTTACAACGCAGGGCAGAGTTGCAGACATAACATTGGGTGATCTTTGGGGTGTTCATTTATATTGTCCAGAACTATATGGAAATAATGGTGGTGCATCTCTTGTAGTATGTAATACTAACAAAGGAAAAAAAGTTTTTAAAAATGCACAGAAGAAGATGTATGGTCATGAGTTAGCTTTTGAAGATGCATTGAAGTATCAAGGACCAATGAAAAAGTCTATAGATGAAAATCCATTAAGAGAAGATTGTATGAAAGATCTTCGAAGTGACATGAGTTTTAAAGAATTGAATAAAAAATGGGCTAAAAGACCAACTATAAAACTACTGTTTCAAAAATATATATGGGGAAATAGGCAGAAAATATTTATGTGGAACTTGAAACATAAACTAATGATGAAGAAAGGATAATATTATGCTTAATTTTACTGTGGGGCCTGTAATGTGTAGTGACGATGTTCGGGCAGTTGGCGGAGAACAAGTGCCATATTTTAGAACACCTGAGTTTTCCGATCTTATGTTTGAAAATGAACAATTAGTATTAAAATTTGCAAATGCACCAATTGACTCAAAAACAGCTTTTATGACAAATTCGTCTACTGGATCTATGGAGGCTGTTGTAATGAATTGTTTCAACAATTCTGACAAGGTTTTAGTTATTGATGGTGGTAGCTTTGGACATCGGTTCGTTGAATTATGTGAGATACATGATATTCCACATTCAATACTAAAATTAAATCATGGTCAGAAATTAACAAAAGAAAAACTTTATGAATATGATAATCAGGGATACACAGGATTACTTGTAAATATAGATGAAACTTCCACTGGAGTTCTATACGATTCGGAAATGATTGGAGAATTTTGTAGAAAAAATGATATCTTCTATGTATGTGATTGCGTTTCATCATTTCTTGCAGATCCATTTGATATGTCTCATTGCGGAGCTGATGTAATGATAACAGGATCTCAAAAAGTTCTTGCTTGTCCTCCGGGAATATCGATAATTGTTTTAGCCCCTAAAGCAGTAAATATAGTAAAAAAAAGAAAAGTTAAATCTATGTATTTTAATCTTGCTGATGTTCTTAAGAATATGGAACGTGGTCAGACTCCATTTACTCCTGCTGTGAGTATTCTTCGTCAGATAAATACAAGACTTAAGGAAATTGAGGCGGCAGGAGGCGCTGATGTTGAAATTAAACGTGTAGCTTCTCAAGCGGAAGATTTTAGAATAAAAGTTAAAGATTTACCATTTGAGTTTGTGTCAGAATCGCCTGCGAATGGAGTTACTTCGGTACATCCTATTGATGCAGATGCATATAGAATTTTTGAAATTCTTAAAGATGAATATGATATATGGATTTGTCCTAATGGTGGTGATATGAAGAACACTGTATTTAGAGTTGGACATATAGGTTATTTAACGCATGAGGATAATACTATTCTTATTAATGCTTTTAAGGATATTCAAAAACGTGGATTATTGTAAGAGGTACATAATATGACTAAAGTTATTACCTATGGAACATTTGATATGTTTCATTATGGACATCAGAGATTGTTGGAAAGAGCGAAAGCGCTTGGTGACTATTTGATAGTTGGAGTTACTTCTGATGATTATGATAAAACAAGAGGAAAAATTAATAATCAACAGTCTTTAATGGAACGTATTGTGGCTGTTAAAAACACTGGTATTGCTGATGAAATAATTATTGAAGAATATGAAGGTCAGAAAATTGATGATATACGGAGACTAGGAGTTGATATATTTACTGTCGGTTCTGATTGGGAAGGCTATTTTGATTATCTAAATGAATACTGTAAGGTGGTTTATCTTCCAAGAACTGAAGGCATATCCAGTACAGAAGCTAGAACAGAGAAAAGAAAACTAAAAATAGGATTAGTTGGAACTGCGGTCTTTCGTACTAAATTTATAAATGAATCAAAATTTGTTAATGGTGTTAAAGTTGTTGGAGTATATGCGTCTCATCCAGGTAATGAGCCTGAAATTAAAAATCTTTTTTATACTAATAATTACGATGAATTACTTGAAAAAGTTGATGCTGTTTATATTATTTCAAAACCAGAAAATCATTTTCTGCATACTAAAAAAGCTCTTAAGGCTGGGAAACATGTACTGTGTGAATCTCCAATTGCTTATACAAGAGAAGAGTGCAAGGAGTTGTATGCTCTAGCAGACAAGAAAAATTTAATTCTTATGGATGCTATTAAGACCGCATATTCGACAGCTTATGAGAGATTGCTATTTATGGCAAAAGGAGGGAAAATAGGAAAAATTGTTTCTGTTGATGCAGTTTGTACTAGTCTTCGAGATGGTATATCTATTGAAGGTACAGATTTTTCAAAAAAATGGAATAGTATGTGTGGATGGGCTCCTGCTGCGTTACTTCCTGTTTTTCAGATATTTGGTACAGATTATAAAAATAAGATTTTCTATTCGAAATTTCTAAATAAAGAAGAAAATATAGATGCTTTTACAAAAATTGATTTTGTATATTCGTCAAGTGTTGCATCTGTAAAAGTAGCAAAAGGAGCAAAGGCTGAAGGAGAATTGGTAATTGCAGGAACTGAAGGCTATATTTATGTACCTGCTCCTTGGTGGAAAACAGATTACTTTGAAATTCGTTATGAAAATATGGATAATAATAAACGTTTTTTTTATCAATTAGATGGAGAAGGGATTCGTTATGAAATAGTAGCATTTGCTAAAGCTGTTGAATCTAAGAGAAATATGAGTTATGTTTCGGAAGATATATCAGAAGCAATAGTTGGTGTAATTGAAGATTTTAATGACAGAAAGAATTTAATAGAGTTAGTATAAAAGAGGTATATTTATGGGGCAGATAACAGTTGAAAAGAATGTAAATGGTATCAAAGGTCTTTGCATCATCACTCCTGCAGTTCATGGTGATGACAGAGGTTACTTCATGGAAACATATAGCCGGAGAGATATGGAGGAAGCAGGCTTAAATATTGAGTTTGTTCAGGACAATCAAAGCTGCTCTACTAAAGGCGTTCTTAGAGGATTACATTTTCAAAAGGAATTCCCGCAGACAAAGCTTGTCAGAGTTATCAGGGGATCTGCATTCGATGTTGCAGTTGATCTCAGAATAGGAAGTGAAACTTACGGAAAGTGGTTTGGCGTTGAACTTACAGAAGAAAATAAGAAGCAGTTCCTTATTCCGAAGGGATTTGCACACGGATTCCTCGTACTTTCTGATATTGCAGAGTTCTGTTATAAGTGTGATGATTTCTATCATCCAAATGATGAAGGTGGACTTGCATGGAATGACCCCGAAATCGGAATTGAGTGGCCCAAGCTTAAAGGCGAGTATAAGGGTTCTCCAAATGCTGAAGGATACAGCGTTGAAGGCATCAACTTAAACCTTTCTGATAAGGATCAGAAATGGCTGGGGCTGAAAGATACATTTAAATTTTAATAGATTATATGAAGGAGAATGTGTATGAAAGGCATTGTGCTAGCGGGGGGATCAGGAACAAGATTATATCCTCTTACAAAAGTGACAAGTAAACAATTACTTCCGATTTATGATAAGCCTATGATATATTATCCATTATCAACACTTATGTTAGCTGGTATTAAGGATATTTTAATTATTAGTACACCAGAAGATACTCCTCGTTTTGAGTCATTATTAGGAGATGGGGCTCAATTTGGAATTAGTTTACAGTATAAAGTACAACCATCTCCAGATGGACTGGCGCAAGCATTTATATTAGGTGAAGAATTTCTTTCTGGTGAAGCTGGTGCTATGGTGCTTGGTGATAATATTTTTTATGGTAATGGATTTAGAACCATGCTTCAAAATGCGGTTAAGAATGCTGAAGAGAATGGAAGAGCAACAGTTTTTGGTTATTATGTTCCTGATCCTGAAAGATTTGGTATCGTAGCATTTGATGAGAATGGTGTAGCTACGAGCATTGAAGAAAAGCCTGAAAAACCTAAAAGCAATTATGCTGTAACTGGATTATATTTTTATCCTGCAGGTGTCAGTGAAAGAGCGAATCAAGTGAAACCGAGCGCAAGAGGTGAACTTGAAATTACTACTCTAAATGAAATGTATTTAAATGACGGCCTTCTTGATGTACAGTTATTAGGAAGAGGTTTTGCTTGGTTAGATACTGGAACAATGTCATCATTGTTACAAGCTGCAAATTTTGTCGAAATGATACAAAGTAGACAAGGGATAACTATATCAGCTCCAGAAGAAGTGGCTTATATAAATGGATTTATTGATAAAGATAAATTAATGCAATCAGCCAAGGCATATGGGAAGAGTCCTTATGGTGAGCATTTAATGGCTGTAGCAGAGGGGAAATTTAGGTATTGAATTTTTCTGTAAATTAAGTGAATTACCTTAGTTATAGAAATACATTTTATGCAAAAATATAAATATTCGAAACATAGTATATGTTATCAGTATTGACTATTGTATTAATTATATTAATCCTAACTTCTAGAGAATGTTAAATCTTGCTGAAGTTAGGATTTAATGTTATTAGTCCGTATTGAATTGAAATTATAAAATATAGTTTTTTCAAAAATCTCTTGCATTCCCGGAAAACTTCTGTTATTATTTCTATCGTAAACGATGCGTTCAAGATAGAAAGGAAACACATCATGAGAAGCAAGAGTAGAGAACTAATGCTAAAAATTCGAGACTTCGCAGAACAGTTTACTCTGGAATACTCGCGAACGCCGTCCACTGCTGAAATAGGCGAAGCACTTGGCATCAGCAAAGCAACGGCTTTCAATTATCTAAAGGAGATGCATCAGCTAGGTATGATCACTTATGAAGAAGGTGTGCTTCATACTAGGGTTACCAATAAGCTGAATTCTGAGACGATAAATATTCCTATAGTGGGAGTTATTCCATGTGGTACTCCGGAAGAACAGATTGAAAATACGGAAGAGTATATAACATTGCCTAAGTCCTTGCTTGGAAGTGGAGATTTCTTTATTCTTCGAGCAAGTGGTGACTCTATGGTAGATGCCGGAATTGATAGTGGTGATCTTGTTATTGTAAGAAAGCAGCTTGAAGCAGATCCGGGAGACATTGTAGCAGCTCTTGTAGATGGTGGTAGTACCTTAAAACGCCTGAGTTACGATAAGACTACAAGAAAGTATTTATTACTCCCTGAGAATAGAAAAAAGAATTATTCTCCGATAGAGGGAAAGGATGGAAGTATTCAAGGGGTAGCAATTAAAGTATTAAAGGACTTGTAGCAAAAGAATTTCTATTAACAGTTGCTGTGAACCTTAGTTGGTGGTGACTGAGGGGTAACAGCCCTGAACCGACAAGGCGGGTTCTTGTAAAACTATATATCTGTTAGCAGCGTTGCTTTGACGCTTCGGAATGGCTAATAGACTTCTCATCAACGGTTTTGTTTCCCTTATCCGTATGAGTGATTAATAATCATTTTTTTATGGAGGAATTTTGATGAGCGTAGCAAAGAACGACGCAGAGTATTGTGTGACATGCCCTAAATGTGGCAAGGTCATCCAGAAAACATTTAAGACAGATTCTTTTATCAAGTGTAGTAAATGTGGATATAATTATTATACATTTGTTGATGACGGTGTTGCTATATCCGTAGATAGCTCTAAATATGTTGATAATACTAGAAAGACTATTTTGCTATATGCTAGAACACTTACAAAGCTTGGAAAGAATAAGGTATTAACTGACCAATAAGAAAAAACAGAATATGAGTGATTTGATGAATTCGTTGTACTGACAGTTGATCAGAAGTTCGGCATCATATCACAAGAGTTTGTTGAGAGACTATATTTGACATTGAATCTTCAGAAGTCCGGCAAAACGGTTAAAGACCATTTTGGTTTTATATCGTTTTGTCGGACATTTTTTATATGTTAATTCACAAAAAAATCACAAAATATGCTGGTCAGTCAACCTTATATAGTTATGAAAAAAAATTATATATTTTGATTATTTTGTTGTAAAACATCCTGCGTTTCGTGGGATAAGTGAAGAACTGTGCCAAAGGTACAGTTACAGGTAAAGAGATTTACAGATAAAAGGAAGATTTCTATCCGAAAATCTGTTTTTCGTTATATTAATGTGAAAGCTATATATTTAGCTGAATAATTGAATAAAAAACTCAGGAGGTGAGACCACCCGAATAAAAAAAACGGGTGAGTCATAAACCTCTTCTTTGCGTGCAATAGTTGTTGATGGCCGCCCGTAGAAAGGTGGTCATTATGACATTAAAGGAACTTTATTCACAGATAAGAGGAAGAAAATCAAAGGGACAGCTTGGAAAGTACCAGCTTCTTTCAAGACATGAGAGGCAGCTTGCTAAGTATGTGACAACTATGGGAGGTGGATCCATAAAGGTCTGTATCAGAGTATTTGAGAGTGGCTATGTTCTCTACGAAGAGGATGAAAAGTTTACTGTGTTCCATCTCAGCGAGATTGTAAATAAGAATCTTGAGTACGACACTACTGATCCTTCTTTAGTTTCAAGGAAAGATAGAAACATCCAGTCAGAAGTTTTAATGAGTTCAGAGTGGTATGTCAGAATCATTCTTGAAGGAAATGATCGTATCATGCATAACCGTGAAAAGGTGGAGGCAGATCACACTGAGTTTTCATACAGTGGAATATCTGAGGATATGGCTCAGCTTGGAATTACAGAGGATTTTTTACAGAAGATTATTAAAGAGATAGATCATCAGAAGATGCTTGATGTACTTGAGGTTGTAAAGAATTCTATGAAATCTAACAAGTGGGAAGTATTCGTAAAAATCAAGGGTGAGGGAAAAACTCAGGCTGAGATAGCTCCACTCTTTGGAAAAACCCAGCAGGCAGTCAGCAGAGATTATGTAGATGCTAAGAAAATAATAGAAGCACTTCGTGATCAGCTTAAAAAGATGTATTACGAAGATTAATTGGTTGCAGGAAAAATATTTGATAAAAATTCGCAAATTATGTTGTTAAACACTTTGCGTTTCGTGTGATAGGTGAGAGCCGTTTATTTAAGGCTTCTCATTTATCGAACATTTACAACTGAATAGCCTGCAACCGACGAAGATATTCCTATGGACGCTTATCCGATAGAAACTATTGCATTCTGCGAAGCTTTCGGACCTGCCCATGGTGGACGCCGCAGAAATCCTGGGGCAGGGAACGGCACGGTTTAGCAGGTGCGCGAGAACTTTTATAGATGAAAAAGATGACAATACCTCCGGTTCGACTTATTTTGTGGAACCGGAGGATTACACATGAAACTAAAAGGATGTGGTTTGAAATGAAAAATAATGATAAAACGGGTGCTGCTGTACCTGAAATCATAGGAATTGACCACGGATGGAGTTATATCAAGACAGCAGGAACTGTCTTTAAAAGCGGAGTGAAGGAAATAAGTACTGAGCCTGCTTTTTTTGATGATGTATTGGAATATAAGGGCAAGTTCTACAAGGTTGGAACCAGTCGTATGGAAGTAAAGAAGAATAAGGTTGTAACACCTGATTATTATTATCTGACACTGGCAGCCATAGCAAAGGAAATGAAGATTAGAAAAAAGCATGATGCTCATGTGGTAATAGCAGCAGGCCTTCCAGCTTCCAGGTATGGTGATGAGAAGAAAGACTTTCAGAAGTATTTGACTCAGAATAATGAGATTTTCTTTAAGTATGAAGAAGAGAGCTTCCATATATGGATTGATAAGGCTTTTATATATCCACAGTGTTATCCGGCTGTGATAGATAGTCTGCCGATGTTTGGTTCAAAGGTTGTTGTGGTTGATATGCTCTGATAGGAATAACTCATATCAAGCAGGCATTTTCGTTCATGAAAAATGATATCGATAAAGGAATCCAGGAAACACAGGACACCATCGATAAGCTGACGGAGCTTGGCAACGAGCTTCGTGCAGCTAAGGAAATGAAGAAGAATGCGTTCAGAACCTTCAGAGGAAAGGAAAAGAAAGATTACGAACATGAGAAAGATTCCGTTTTCAGTATAGTTACAGCTGCACCTTGGAAAAATCAGAAGGCATATTATGAAGCTTTCAGTATTCTTCTGGACAAAGGTATCAAGAAGATGGAGCAGCTTGTAGCTGATGTATCGGCCATAAACCGAGAAAAGGCGGAAGAGAGAGGCGAAGGAATAGATGAATCCATCGGAACTGAAATGAGTCCAGAGTTCCAGACGGCTGTAGCAGAACAGAAACAGGAATACAATTATAATGATGAAGCCTTCGAGGAATATATGGAAAAGAACGTAATGAATGAGAAGAAGCCTATGACAGAGCCTTCAAAAGTTCCAGAAAAGAAGCCGGAAAAGAGGTGATATGTAAGGGCTTTGGTACTTAGTGTACTGAAGCTCTTTTTTTTGATTTAATCGATTATGGCGTAAAAATGTATATTATTTTGCGAGATAATTGCAAAATAATGATAAATATCGTTGACTAATGTTTGCGTACTGGTATAATTATATAAATGAATAATAAGATGTGGGTGTCAAAAGTCGGTGATTTTAACCGCACTTTGATATAAATATTGATCTTTGACAACTGAATATAATTATGGATTGGATATTTTTGTGTGTTACACTGGATTTGCCTTATAGA
>Ga0129310_1001191_pt1 | contig 24089 bp, 21 predicted proteins | sample Go1ome_2_FD_94433 | JGI IMG/M metagenome (GOLD analysis project Ga0129310, IMG submission 94433) | Western lowland gorrila individual fecal microbial communities from Wisconsin, USA - Go1022A metagenome | ecosystem: Host-associated > Mammals > Digestive system > Large intestine > Fecal | place...
ATCCGTATATTTTGTTTTTATCCAGTGATGTAAAGAAAAAACTATATTTTTTGTATAAACTTCAGTCTTTAAATCCACGGTAGGTATCATATGCTTATTTACCCGCTTAACTTTTATCTCATTCCATAAATACTCCCTACTGTAACAGAGTCCTGATATGTGGATGCCGCTTGCTGACAAAGTCAACGTTTCCATTTTAAAAAAACCCCACCAAATCATCATAATAAAGCATACCAAAAACAAAAGAATTATATCTTTTTCCACACCAACGATAGGGAGCAATATTATGCCCAAAATACTTATGATTACCGTCCCTTGAAAAAAATTATCTAATGGTTTTATTATCAATTTATCTTCTTCATTGCACATAAAATTTCTCCTTTAGTATTCTTGTTCTTGGTACTCCACTGTATTATTATCGCACTTTATACCATTTTTTATATAAACGCCCATGATAAATATACTGTAATTCATGATAAACATGTCTTCCTCGCCGAACATAACGATTAACAATCACTTGCGGTTTCCAGCTATACTGATATCCTCTTGAATTCCCCTTACTTCTTTTGTTTGATTTCTGTTTTTTCGCATTACCTCTTTGATATGTATTTGTCACAGATGTATCTATAGCAGAAGAAGTTCCTGTAATTCCAATGCCCATAATCAAATCTATACTTCCTTTAGCCGCTGTACCACCAAGTTGAATATTTCCATTCTTTACGACATCAAATCCAGCCATATCTCCAAAACTTATTGTGGAATCTCTTCTGGTTTATTATCTTCCATTTCACCATGCCACTCGGTCATCTTCTGTCTGAAAATTCTTTCGTCTACTTTTTCCTAGATCCAACAACCATCTGCATCACTCTTCTTCGGCTTTGCACTAAACCATCCCTCCAGCCAAGTACTGTTGAAAACTTACTGATTTGTTCTTAGCGTATCTACCCCTTTTCAATAACTATCAAGAGACAGCTTCGAATCAATCACTCTCTGCTGTCTCTTTCATTGGTCACAGAGTCTATTGTCTCTTTTGTCATCCCTGCTTTTAATTTATATTAAAGATTCTCTCTCCAAGGTGGTGTTTTCAATTCATCTCCTGATGTTTCTACATTCCATTCTCTTAATTTTTCTGCCAAGACAGCTTCGTCTACCCGGCCAATAAAACTTCCATCCGCTTCAGGTTTAATGGACTTTTTTCCAACGGGTATCGCAAGTAGCAAATACGGATTAATAAATTGATAAATCCCCGGCGATATACCTTGTCCCTGTATATACTTAAATCTCGATAAAATAACTGCCTTTTTATAATTGCGATATCCATTATAATGATTAACACGTTTAGTATTAAAATCATTCCAGTCATAATTTTTTATTCTCTTCCCCCTTTTTACAATCACTCCATCCTTACTCAATATCAATATTTCATTAGCCACCGAGCACGCACGAAATATCACAAGTGCAATTGAAAACCAAAACATGTACATACCGTCATCAGGAAATATAATTCCCATTAGTATACACAAAATCCCTATTGCTATACTTGAAACTACATCATCTTTATAAGGTTTTACAACCAAGCTGTCTTTTTTCTCATCCACAACATGTACCTCAATCTTTATATTTTATCGTAACTTTTCCCATCTAGTATATAATTTTCCATGATATAAATATTTCCAAACATGATAAATATGTCCTCCTTTTCGTATCCACTTGTCAAATACTTTTCTTGGCCTCATATTTCTCATATAATTATTCTTTTTACTATTTCTATTCCTTGAAGAAATAGTACTTTTATGGCTAGATGATGCAGCTGTACTTATCGCAGAAGACATACCTGTGTATCCTGTATTAACTACTAAATCAATACTACCAGTAGCAAGAACATTCCCTGCCACTACTTTGTCAGAAGACCTCTTTTCTCCTAGAAAAATTATATCCACTGTTCCATAATAAATACCTTCATTAAACTTATAATCACAACTGCTCTTTCCAGGGCGGAATCTCTTCTGGTTTATTATCTTCCAGTTCAACATGCCATTCAGCCATTTTCTCCATAAAAATTTTTTCGTTTACCGTTAAATAATAAATATCTTTTTCATCATTTTGTTTGTCTTCCTCATCAAAAAAAATATATATTATATTTAATGGTCTAAAAAAATGAATTAACTCTTCTATAAGAAGATCACCTTGTCCAATTCCCCCAGAATAACCGATATGTTCCATAAATGGATTATTCCAACTCGAGTTTTTCTTAATAATAGACGGAGAAAAAACCACACCTTTTCTTGACTTTCTATCATATAGCTCATAGTCATTTTTCACATACACAATGCGTTTCGTTTTCAACTGCTCCCATGTATACTCTCTCCTAATTATATTTTTACACCAGGAAATACAACATCCTTCTTCATCCATTGAAACAGTTCCACCACTATGTATTGCTTTTACCAAAAAAGCACAGCCCAATACAATGTCTATAATAGCAAATAATATTTTAAATGATGCCTCCACTTCATCTCCTGGAATCATCATTAACCACAATACAGCAACTGTTATTATTCCTACAACTATTATTCCTTTTGTTTCCGTTTCATTTGGTTTTATAATCATATTGATTGTTCCTTTTAAATATCAGCCACTTCGCAATAACTACCAAGAGACAGCATCCAGCCAACCGCCCTCTGCTTTCTCTCTCATTATACCATCTCATCTCTTTTTCTTAAACAGATTCAACCCTTTTCCGTACTTCTTCAGCTAACTTTCTCTGCATAATCGAGGCAGATCCATCCTCTTCCGGATTTCAGTTTTCCCCACCGGCTTTTGTCTCCGGCTGCATTAACGATTCCTGTTGCTTCTTCCATAATGGTAAATGTTCCTTTGCCTGTAAATCCTACAGCTTCTGAATGAATGGTTGGCGACTGCCGGATGTTCAGGTTATCAATACTGACTCTCACCAGATAGGATATCTTCTTGTTCTGTGCTGAACTATCCGTATCTGTGCTCTGATTATTCTGACTGTTCTGGCTGTTCTGATTATTTTTGTCACTCTGACTGCCCTGGTTTTCGGACTGGCCTTTGTCACTGATGCCAAAATAGTCTGCGATAACAGCGGCTTTTGCTTCCGCAATGGCTTTCAGGTCTTCCTGTTTTGACAGGAACCGACATTCCTTCTGGTTGTCATGGAATCCATGTTCCACGATATAATCATAACGGACCGGGCCGTTTTGGGCCTGCCCCTGTGTAGTGGCTCCTGATACTGCCCCTCGGATGACGCCATACCAGTCTGCTCCGTTGCTCTGAGTCTTTGTTGTAACCCCGCGGTTATAGGTGATGCCTGTGGACAGCTTCATGACTTTGACAATGGCATCGATCATTTTGTCTGCCAGCTTTTCCGATGATGGCAGATGGGCTGAGCGGATGATGGTGACGCCGTATGCTTTTCCGTTAAATGCATTGCTGTGATTGCTCTCAAATACAACATTAGCATATCCACGGCCTTTTTTCACTGCCATCTGGCCGCGTTCATAAAGCCCCGGATCCTGATTTCTTTCTCTTGTCAGGATGACATCAATGCCTCTCTTTTCAAGGGCTGCCTTCTCATAAAGGCTCAGGTCATAAACTGCCTTGCTTTCATAATAACCTTTCACCGATCCGGCATTATAGGTATTGCCCGTATGTCCCGGATCAATAACTACCAGTAATTTTTTCTTATCCAACATGATGAACACCTTCTTTCTCTAATACATCTTTATCCGGCAGGCTGCTTCTGTCTGCTTTGTCAGCCTTATCCTCGCTGCTGCCCTCTGCTGGCAGTTCTGAAGTCATATTTACAAGAAAATCTCTCAACCAGCCTTCAATCTTCTTCGGCACAGGAAGTCCGCATAAGACCATATTTTTCAATACTGACAGGCATTCACAGGCTGTAAACAGCAGACAGAAAAACTCACACATTCCCAGTTTCTGAATACCAAGGCAATGAACATATTCCTCAGGTACAAATGCCAGCAGATTCACATGAATCAGCATATCCGCCAGCATCAGAATTCCTACACTGACAACCATTGCCACTTTCCTGATGGCACCATCGATACCGACTGAACTGTTGAACTGACGGAACTTGATAGCCCGGAGAACACCTAGCAGCATATCCGCTATTACTATTGATCGTGTCATGCAAAGCTCCGGATATTTGCGCTGCCATCACGGCATTTCCAGGGTCATGTACCGGCTGTATTCCCGAATTTTCAGAAATTCACCCAGCACCTACTGTTCTCCTGTTCTCAGATACTCATTTCAAAGGAGTTCTCTAATTAATGGAATTCACCTCTTTGTTTTCTCTGTTTCCGTGATGTTGAGGTTATTATATTCCTCTTTTCTCGGAATGTCAATAGATTTTTCTTCGTTTTTTAGATTTTATTTCGCATCATTTTCTCAACATCCAAGAGAACGCAAGAAGAGCCGCCTTCTAGCATCTTCTCTGTATCTTATACAGAGCAATACCAAAAGACGGCTCTTCACCTAACAACGCTTTTCACCTTGTCTTATCTTTTCCGATATTCTCAATTATCCTCTTAACTTCCCTGTAAGAATCCCCCAACCGCTGTCCCCGCTTAGAAATCTGTTTATGATCATAGGCAAACAGTACCGCCTTACCCGACATCCTTCGCTTAAAAGAAGCCATGCATACGCCTCCGGAATTTAAATTTCCTATTACCATCTTATGCAGCAATCTGAAATATCGTTTTCAAAACATTGTCTTCTTCTAAACATTATCCAGCAACCTGGCGCTTCAAATCCGAAGCGTGCAGTCAAAACCGCCATGAAACAGGATTTGTAATTGACTCTCATCACTCCCGGAAAAGAAACAAGCGCAGTTCAATGCACTTCTGAAAAATGGGCTTTAAAAGATGCTATTCAAACACAGGTGCTTCAGCGCCAGCCGGTCCTTAGGCAGCGTCCTTTGCTGCCTTACGTACCGCTGCTAGGGTGCTGAAAGTCCAGCGGACTTTCGGTAGCACCGACCGAAACGAAGTGAAGACCTGGCAGTGCAAACGTGCCTGTGTTGAATTGCTTCTTTTAAAGCCCATTTTCATAGCCTATTGAAGCTGCGCTCTATTTACTGCGCTCTATTTATTTTTTGCGGATCTCTGTGTGCCACCAGACGGCAGATTGGATTGCCCTTAGCCGTAAAGCGTTCTTCATACTCCGTCATGACATTGCCTTCCGCATATTCGCTGTGGTGCAGGTCAAACGTATAGTTGTCCAGCTCCCAACCGGCCACCTCTACCTGCTCCAGGGAAAAATCAAATAATGGGCGATTGTCTGTCTTGAAGATCACACGTCCCTCCGGACAGAGGATCTGGTTATACCTTGCCCAATATTCCTTGGATGTCAGACGGCGCTTGGCATGACGGTCCTTCGGCCATGGATCAGAGAAGTTCAGATAGATTCTGTCTACTTCATTCTGGTCGAACACATCCACGATATCTTCCGCATCCATACGAAGGAAGAAAATATTGTCTGCGTCATATGTATGGTACTTCTCCAACGCACGTACAAGGACGCTTGAATATTTCTCTATACCGATATAATTGATATCCGGGTTCTGCTGTGCCAGTGTCATGATAAACTGACCTTTACCCATGCCGACTTCGATGTGGATCGGATGGTCGTTGCCGAAAAGCTCATGCCAGTGGCCCTTCTGTGCCTTCTGATCTTCCGGGTCATGCAGCACGCATTCATCCGCTGCAATTGTCTCTCTTGAACCTCTTACATTTCTAAGTCTCATAAAAAACCTGCCTATTCGTTGGAATCTCTCTGTACAGCCAGTGCGCCTGTACGTGCCATCTCAATAATGCCAAATGGCTGCATCAGCTTGATAAAACGATCAATCTTGGATGTCTTGGCGGTCAGTTCAATGACCATGGACTTCGGTGAAAGATCTGCGATATGAGCACCTGTAATATTGCAGATCTCCATAATATCCGATCTTGTCACATTCGTATAAGTCACCTTCAGCATCAGAAGTTCTCTTGTTACACACTTGTTCTCTGCAAAACGTCGAACCTTGATAACGTCAATCTTCTTGTTCAGCTGTTTCTCAATCTGCTCCATGATACGCTCATCACCTGTGGAGATGATGGTCATACTGGATATATCTCTGTCATCCGTCTCGCCTACGGCAAGGCTGTCGATGTTAAAACCTCTTCTGGCAAATAATCCGGCGGTCTTGCTCAATACACCGGCTTTATTCTCTACTAATACCGAAAATATTCCTTTCATCCGCCTGTTACTCCTTTACCAAATCAAAACTGTAAACCTCACAAACCATCATGGCTGCATGGTCGCATGCAAGGAATTCATCAATTCTCTGTTCCATCTCGTCATTATGTTCAAGATGGAAATAATCCAGTCCGTAAGCCTCTGCGATTTTCTCAAAATCAGGACTGCCGTCCAATGAAACACCGCTGTAACGGTCATGATAGGTATGATGCTGATATTCACGTACCAGACCAAGATAGCCATTCCTCATAATGACAAACTTGATCGGCAGATTCCACTGACGCATAGTAGCCAGTTCCATCAGAGACATCTGGAAGGAACCATCACCACAGACAGCGACAATCTGTGTATCCGGCAATGCCGCGCGGACACCGATAGCTGCTGGAATGGAATAACCCATTGTACCGAATCCGCCTGTTGTCAGGAAACGGCCGTGCTTCATCACATAATTATCTGCAGACCAGAGCTGATTCTGACCAACATCCGCTACATAAATGGCATCATCATTCATCTTGCCGCTCAGTGTCTGAACAAAACGGCATGGATTCACAAAATCCGGATTAAAATGACGTCTGTCCACATAAGCTGCTTTCTTCTCTGCCAGTTCTTCATTCCATGCTGTGTAATCTCCCGGAATCTCATACTGAAGCAGATTCTCAAAGATCACATGCACATCGCCTACCAGCGGAACCGTTGTTCCGAGGTTCTTGCCGATTTCAGCCGGATCCACATCGATATGGACAATAGTTGTATTCCTTCTCTCAAGCTTGTAAGGCTTCACAACGGCTCGGTCTGCCACTCTGGCCCCCACAAGTACAAGAACATCGCACTCATGAACTGCATAGTTAGCATGAGGCTTACCATTGGTTCCCAGCATGCCCATATATAAAGGATCGTCATTCGGCATAACACCGATACCCATCATAGTAGAAACAACCGGAATATGGAATTTATTCGCAAATTCGCGGACAACCTGCTCGCCATTGCCGAGAATTGTTCCGCCGCCCACACAAATCAGCGGTTTACCGGCACGGGACAATACATCCACAACCTTGCGGATCTGGAGATTATTGCCCTTCACTGTCGGCTTATAACCGCGGATACTGACTTCATTCACCGGCACATATTCTATCTGCTTCTGCTGAACATCCAGCGGTACATCAATCAGAACCGGTCCCCGGCGTCCTGTAGATGCAATATGGAATGCCTCCTTGAAAATACGTGGGATCTCTCTGGCATCTCTCACTAGATAGCTGTATTTGACAAAAGGTTCCGCCGAACCTATAATATCTGCCTCCTGAAAAACATCCTTGCCAAGGAGTTCACTTGAAACCTGTCCTGTGATCGCAATCAGCGGAATGCTGTCCGCATAAGCCGTCGCCAATGCTGTGATCAGATTCGTTGCCCCCGGTCCCGAAGTTGCCACACAGACTGCCGGTTTCCTCGTCACCCGGGCATATCCGCTGGCCATATGTCCGCCGTTCTGTTCATGGCGAACCAAAATATTCCTGATACCTGAATCATATAAACTGTCGTAAAACGGACAGATCGCAACGCCAGGATAGCCGAACACAGCCTTGATGCCCTCGGCTTCCAGACATTTAACCATTACCTGTGCTCCAGTTAACATAGCACTACCTCCATACACTCTGTTTTCTGTAACTGTTCAGTCCCTTCACAGTTACCTTTCTCTTACATATCATATCCTCCATCTGATATCGCGCAGTCTGCTCTCCTGCACTGTACTCTCCCCTGAGGATACACGACTCCTGTTGAATGTAATACATTTTATCACATTCACACAGGAGTGTAAATAAACGCGGCCCCGTTAAATATTTATCTCATTCATAGAAATTTTTAATTGATCCGATCTGAATTAATCTTCTTTTTTGATAACCATTTCACGCTGCATATCCATATATTCCAGAAGACTTCTTGAAATTTCCTGCCCATTATCGCCGTAAATCGTTGCTTCCACAACGCGGATACGCTTGCCGTTCTTCACAACACGGCTCTCACAGGTCAGTTTCTTCACGCCCATTGTCGGTCTGAGAAAATACATATTCCCGGAAAGCGTCGGTCCCTCAAATCCGCAGGAGGCTGCTGCAAAACCAGCCACCGTATCAGCCAGCGTGTACAGGCATCCGCCATGAACAGTTCCCAGCGGATTCATATGCTGATCAGTGACTTCCAGTTCACCTTTACAATATCCTTCATCTACCTCCACAATTCTGATACCCATCAATTCGATAAACTTATCATTACGTCCGATTTCACCCATCAGTTTCTCGTGCATTTCTTTCCTTAACATCCTGTCCTTCATCCTTTCTTCCGCACTTTTATCCGATTCTGCTTATTCTCCGTCAATTGTCCGATTATTTCTAAATCCCAAACGGCTCGTATGGAATAAAGTTTAACACATGTCGCATATTTATTCAACAATCAGCTTTTCATCTTTCCCTTAGATTAAAGCCATGCGAAACCTGGCAAAAGATACAATTTGACTTTTGGGCTGAAATCTTATACTATAATTGCGGACTATACTGTATTCAGGAGATTTTTTACATGAAAAAATTAATTTGTACTTTATTTATAATGCTCCTTTTTTTCTCCGGCTGTATACTTTCACCCCTGACAGCCTATGCCGACGAAACAAAAGCAGCCTCTTCAGAAGAAAAAACGGACGCATCTGAAACAGAGACCGAAGCTCCGTCAGGTCCCGTTATCCTGCCGACAGACAAGGTCTCAACGGAAGATATCATTTTATACTCCAGTGCAGCCTGCGTTATGGACGTTGATACCGGCGAAATTCTTTATTACAAAAACATGGATGACCGGCATTATCCTGCCAGCATCACGAAAGTAATGACCGGTCTTCTACTTATTGAGAACGCTGATCTTGACGATACCATCACATTCTCCCAGGATTGTTGGAACGGTCTGAATTATTATAATGACATGAATATCGGCATGCTCAACGGCGAAGAGCTTACTGTCAACGATGCCCTTCATGCGATTCTCATGTCTTCAGCCAATGAAGTCTGCAACGGAGCTGCCAAGTATCTCAGCGGTTCTGTCAGCGCTTTCTGCGATCTGATGAATGAACGGGCCAAACAGCTTGGCTGCACCAACACACATTTCGTCAATCCAAACGGACTCCACGACCCGGAGCATTATACCAGTGCCCATGATATGGCACTTATTGCAAGTGAGGCAATTCAGAATCCTACTTTTCGCGAAATCACCGGATGTAAGGAATACACTGTCAAATCCACCAATCTCCGACCGGAAGGCTTTACACTCTATCACAAACATCAGATGCTGATGGATACCAAATACCATTATGATGCCTGCATCGGCGGCAAAACAGGCTATACATCGGAAGCCAAAAATACCCTTGTTACTTATGCCGAAAAGAATGATCACACCCTTGTAAGCGTCGTTATGGAGAATTCTGACGGTCATATCTATCCCGATACCATCAGTGCCATGGACTACTGCTTCGACAACTACGACCGTTTAGTAACCAAAATGGCCGCTGCAGAAACAACTGCAGAAACTGAATCCTCCACCTTCAGCCACTCCGAAGAAACAGAGAATCTTCCTGCATTTGCAGAACTTACCGAAACAGAAAGTGACTCTGAAATACTTCCGGCAGCTGACGATCATTCCAGCGGTTCCCCGCTGTCGATATATCTTCACAAAATGGTCAATTTCGCACTGGCGCATATATTTATAGCCCTGTTATGCGTCATCTGCACCGTTATTTTGCTGTCACTCTTCATGATCTGGCTGTATCATGTCTTAAAACGCAGAAAACATCGTCGAAATTATGAACGTCTTCGTGATGAACGCATTAAAAAATATAACAAAAATCATTAATATCATTGTCGAATATAGCTGAACTTTGATAAATTACTTGATTTAAAATGTAACCGTGTTATAATGGGATTGATAAATGTAGTGAATAGTCTACCTCTTCACTATGATGATACGTTATACACGAGGTGAATATATGAACTGGGTCGCTCCGATTAAAGATGACGAAACACTCCAAAAATTTAGAGACGCATTAAGATCTGTTGACGATAAATATTACATTTTATTTGAGATCGGAATCGGAACAGGGTTGCAGCTTCAGGATATCTTGCAATTTAGAGTAAAAGATGTACGTGACAAGGACAAACTGATCGCTGTAATCGGAACACGACAAATTGAACAGTCTTTTCCTTTGAAAGAAGAGCTTCAGGCTGTAATTTCCGACTTTATTGATGGCAGAGATGATGACGAATACCTGATTACCGGATATGCCAGCACGAATAAACCACTGTCCCGTGAACAGGCTTATCGCATTTTCAAGCAGACCGGCAACAGAATCGGTCTGAAATCCATCGGCACACAGACTATGCGCAAAACTTTTGCGTGGCGCTATTACAAGGAAACCGGTGATATTCAGTATATTCAGAATTTACTGAATCACGCATCCCCGAATATTACTTTCCGTTATATCGGCGAGAAGCCGAATATCCGGGTTATCTATGACAAGATTACAGATGACGGCAATCAGAAAGCCATGGAATATCTGCTGACAGACAAGAAAGGTGTGGAAGATATCGATGCCATTATCCATGAATTGAAGCAGATCCGCCGGAAGCTGACCGGCAAGCGCCAGTCGCTTCCGTACTATGGTCGTGTGGATACACTGCTTGAACAGATGCACGATACACTCAGAGATTTTAATCAGACACACTGATCTTTATCGAATCGAAAAGGCTGTCAATGTCACTGAACATATTCAGTGACATTGACAGCCTTTCTGTCTGCGTTCACGTCTTTTCTGAAGAACATCTGCTTTCATCTGCCTCAGCTGATCCGCTTTTTCAGCATCTATCAGCCGCAGTGTTTTAACAACATATATACGCTGTTCATCATCCTTCTTGATACGGATCTTGCCCCGTATGTATCCATGCTCCGGGCAATCTGCCAGACAATAATATGCTTTTGTCTTTGCAGAAAACCAGTGCATCCTCTTTCTGGCCGCCCGTCCGCATTTATAGCATCTTGTGGAACGGACTTCTTTATCTGCCATAGCCTCTTCCCGAGTATCAAAAACCCTGGAAATGTATTTATAATAAGAATCATATCTGAGATGAATCTCTTCTTTCTTTGTCTGAGGATTCTGATAATAATCAATCGAATAGAGCTTCTTCGCTGCTTCACGGTCAACCCTTCGAAAAATCTCCGCTGTATAGGCTGCATCATTTACCGCACGATGAAAATCCTCTGACTTCGGCAGATCAAAATAATCCACCGCCGTTTCCAAAGATGCTGCAGCCGTATCATGTGCACAAAGTTCTCTGAACAATTTCTGAACATTGTAGTACTTTACAGGGCCTTTGAGAAGATCCAGCAGACCATAGTACTTCATATTCCTCTGTAATTCCACAAGATCCATATTGCCCCATGTGCAAAAGGTGTAATCCTTTCCGCACCAGAGCATAAAATCCACCAGTACATACGTAAACGGATCACTGACATTCAGCTCTTCCTGGGTAATGCCTGTCAGCTCTTTTGTAATATAATGCAATTTCTTGTATACTTTTGGCCGGATCGTCCGGCTGAACCGATCAACTTCCTTCCGTTTTTCATTAAGCTTCACTGCTCCGATCTCAATGATTTCAAAGGGAATCTTACGGTTCTCAGACCCCTTTCCATAAGAGGTCTGATTCCACTCAAAATCTACAACTATATAATTCATGCCGTTCACTCCATCATGTCACTTTATTTATTGAGGTCTATAACCTCTCCATCCACAACCTGCTGCATCAGTGCTTTTGCCTCATCAACGGTTGTCTGATCCGGTATCATAACATACGCATTGGCACTCATAGAATACGGCTGCCTTGTATCGCCGGTACCATCCACACTATAGCTGACAATATTCCAGCTGCCGCCATCCTCCAGCTGTTGGCGTACCAGCTCTGCCATTCTGTCATAGGAGAAATTCGTGTCAAAACAGCCTTCGATACCATTCAGAACTTCTGTATAATGGCTCAGCATTTCCGGTGACATCGCCTTCTGAATCACCGCACTGATCACCTGCATCTGATGCCGGCCTCTTGCACGGTCACCCTCCTGAAAAGCATAACGTTCACGGGAATATGCCAATGCTGCCGCACCATTCATATGATTCATACCCTTTGTAAAGGAATACTCCTGATCCGTACTCGCTGTAAATGCAGCATCTGAATCAATATCTATACCGCCCAGTGCATCAATAATCTTGATAAAACCTGCAAAATTGACTCTGAAATACTTGTCCAGTGAAATATCATAGAGCATTCCAAGGGTATCCATAGACACATCAATACCATAAATACCTGCATGGGTCAGTTTATCCGGTACACCATTGGAAATTGACAGCGGGACAAAATAATCTCTCGGTGTTGACACAAGCAGCATCTGTTTTGTATCTGTATTGATCGTTGCAATGATATTCACATCACTTCGCGTGTTGATGATCTCACCGCCCCTTGTATCGATACCACTGATATACAGACGTATGATATTCTTTGCATCCTGCTTCTGTGAAACATTCGTATCCTTCGTCTGCTCCTCAATGACCGTATTGACATCCAGAATATCCAACTCCCGGATCTTATTCTCAATATCCGTATAGCCTTCCATTTCCGACAAGATCGGAAGATAATCATGATTCAGGATAATTACGCCACAGCTGCCATCCATCAGACTGTCCACAAGCTTTGTCACACCATCCGCGGACTGCTGCTTAACAGGCTGTCCAAGCAACGTTTGAATCTGCTTCACAGCTTCCTGCGTGTTCTTCTTATCCAGACTGCTCAATGTACCAAATGTATAATCTTTCGCATCTTCAATTGTCTGCGCTGCATCATTTTTCAAAACATAAATACCGATCTGTGATGTCTTCGTATTCACCCCGGATATCCTGGTCAGGGTATTATACGTATTCAATACAAACAGGTTCCCTACAACCAGCAAAACAATGAATAAACTTCCCAACACAATACCTATGACAAAGCGCACCTTCTTCCGAAAATCACCTGTCAGAAGACATATAAGCAAAACACAAGTCAAAATTACGATTCCCACCGCAAAAATCAGATAAACAGGCACCAGCTTTGTCACCACCAGCAATCCGATAAATTCCACGGCAATGAGTAATAATACAATCGTAATAATTAATCCCGGAATATGCGCCTTTCTTCCTGTTGGTCTTCCCCGCAAAATGTTTCCCTCCATAATCATTCAAGACTTGCTTATCAAATTCATTCTATTATCTTAGCACACTGACTACTGATTCGCAAGAGATGTCCCACTGTGATATAACTTTTCATAGACACCTTTCTTGGCCAGAAGTTCCTCATGGGTTCCCTGCTCTACAATATCCCCGTGATCAACCACAAGGATCAAATCTGCATTTCTCACAGTGGACAAACGATGTGCAATAACAAAAGAAGTTCGGCCATCCATCACTCTGTGCATGGCTTCCTGCAGCATTTTTTCAAGACGGGTATCCACGGAAGAGGTCGCTTCATCCAGAATAATAATCCGCGGATCCTTTAAGATCGCCCTCGCAATGGTCAAAAGCTGCTTTTCCCCCTGGGAAATATTCGTACTTTCTTCATTGACTTCAAAATTGTAGCCGCCTGTCAGTGTTTTGATAAAATGGTGCACATTCGCCATCTTGGCTGCCGAAATGACCTCATCCCTTCTGGCACCCAGCCTTCCGTAATGGATATTGTCATAAATACTTCCTTTAAACAGCCATGTGTCTTGAAGAACCAATGAAAACAGCTGTCTTAATTCTTCCCTGTCCATATCCCGGATATCAATACCGTCTATCCTGATGGCTCCGCCCTTCACATCATAAAAACGCAGCAGGAGATTCATCAATGTCGTCTTGCCGGCACCTGTCGGTCCTACAATAGCCACCATCTGTCCGGTCTTCGCCTCAAAATTCACATCCCGCATCAGTGTTTCATCATCATATCCGAAGACAACATGGTCAAATGTCACTTCTCCCCGTATCTCTTCCGGTTGAATTGAAACAGTTCCTTCCTGAGCTTCTTCTTCCTCATCCAGCAGTGTAAAGATTCTTCCCATGGCTGCAAATGCTGACTGTACTTGTGAAGACAGCTGGGAAATCTGTGAAAGCGGATCATTGATCTGCCAGATATAACGGATAAATGCCTGCAGATTGCCAAGGAGCAATGTGCCGTTCATAACAAACAGGCAGCCCGTTACTGCTACAGAACCGATGATCAGGTATGTGATCAGTGAAATACACGGTGAAATCAGAGATGATGCAAACTGTGCTTTGAAAGAAGCATTTCTCATTCTCCCATTGACATCGTGAAATTTATCTACCGCCGTCTGCTGTCTGTTATACAAAATAATTTCATTGAAGCCTCCGTACATCTCTGTGATGGTACCGTTGAGTTCCCCCAATGTCTGCTGCTGTGTATCAAACAATTTCTGTGAACGTGTTACAAAAAACCGCGTCACAATCAATGACAAAGGAATGATCAGCAGGGCAATACATGCCAGCACTATATTGATATAGAACATCATGCCAATAACAAAGATAAATGTCAGGATCGCCGCCAGTACTCTCTGCAGTGTCTCCTGCAGTGCATTGCTCAGGGTATCTACATCATTGGTGACACAACTGAGCACGTCGCCAAAGGCATGATTATCAAAATATCGCACCGGCAGACGCTGGATTTTCTTCTGCAAAGTGTTTCTGATATCACACATTGCCTGCTGCAGTACCTTCGTCAGGAAGACTGCCGTGATCAGCTGTGAGACTGTTTTGATAATATAAATCACCACCAGAGTTCCCATAATGCCGAAAATAACATCAAAATGAACATGCGCACCTTCCACACCCTTCAGGATTGCTTCACCATCACTGAAAAGCTGTGTTGTCATCTGCCCCTCTACCAATGGCATCACCGCAAAGGTAATATTGGCCACAACAACCATCAGAAGGCCAAGGATCAGACCGCCCTTATACGGGCTCAAAAATGTCATCAGATATTTCAGACAGTAACCAATCTGATGAATACCTTTTCGTTTATTTTCAGTTTGATTAACGGACATTCTGCAGTTCCTCCTCACTCAGCTGGGATGCTGCAATTTCATAATATAACGGACATTCTTTTAATAATTCCTTATGACGTCCCATGGCTGCCAGCCGGCCTTCATCCAGCACAAGAATCTGATCCGCATCCATGATCGTAGATACACGCTGTGCCACAATGATGACCACAGCATTTTTCACTTCGCTCTTTAATGCCTGACGGAGCACCGCATCCGTCTTCATATCCAGTGCCGAAAAAGAATCGTCATAGATATAAATATCCGGCTTTCTCACAAGTGCTCTGGTAATGGACAGACGCTGTTTCTGCCCGCCGGACAGGTTGCCCGCTCCCTCAACAATTTTTTCTTGAAAACCATTTGGTTTATCCATGATAAAATCCATGGCCTGGGCAATTTCCGCTGCGTGCCGCACTTCTTCATCTGTCGCATCTTCCCGTCCGAAACGAATATTTTCTTCAATAGTTCCGCTGAACAGATTGGCTTTTTGTGCAACAAAACCGATATGTTCCCGCAGTTCATGACTATTCATCTGCCTGACATCCACACCATTGATCAGCACACGACCGCCGGTCACATCATAAAATCTCGGGATCAGCTGTATCAACGTACTCTTGCCGGATCCGGTACTGCCGATGATCGCCAGCGTTTCCCCTGCTTTTGCCGTAAAGGAAATATCTTTCAGGACAGCTTCTTCACCATCCGGATAGCAGAAATCCACGTGATCAAACACGACTTCTTCTATATGCTCTCCGATATCAGAAACCGTCTTTTCCTCAGAAATCTCATCCAGAATATCCGGTGTCATATTCATCACCACTTCGATACGTTTGGCAGAAATATTGGCACGGGGATACATCATAAATACGAGGCAGAACAGCATAACAGAAAACATGGCATGAAAAAGATATTCCATAAACGCCATCAGCTGTCCCACCTGCAGCGTACTCTGATTGATCATTTGGCTTGCAATAAAATAGATGGAAATTGCCGCAATATTCATTAACAGAAAAAATAACGGCTCCGTAGAACTCATCAGTGTAAATAACTTCCTGGACTGATTGGTGAATTCCTGGTTCTGTTCACCAAAACGCTCCGTTTCACGGGCATCATTGTTAAAAGAACGGATGACCCTGATACCGGTGAGATTCTCCCTGAAAATACGGTTCAGCCCGTCCAGTGCGGTCTGCTGACGTTCACTGATGGGCCCTGAAATTTTTGCCACAAGCACAACGCCGAGAATAATAAAAGGTACCGTCGCTGCAATAACCAGAGATAAACGTACGGATGACATAATGATCAATGTAAAGCTGATAACGATCATCACCGGCGTCAGCATGGCTGTTCTCAGAATAATGTTCATGAAGTTCATGATCTGCAGTGCATCATTGCTTGTCCTTGTAATCAGCGAAGACACCCCCAGCTGATTCATCTCCCGATGAGAAAAGCTCTGAACCTTCTCAAACAGATCATTTCTTATATCACAAGTCACCGCCGTGGATATTCTGGCACCGCAATAACCAAGCACTACAGTACCGAGAATACCTACAATTGAGATAACGGCGATCAATCCGCCCATTTTCATGAGATATTCTCTGTCCCCGCTGGCCACACCGCCATCCACCATCTTGGAAATAATTGTCGGAATGCCCAACTCTGTCAGAGCAAATCCGAAAACCGAAATAAAGTTTAAAAAAACAAGCCCCTTATAGCGCTTGAGATAAGATAACATTAATCGCATATCATTCCCCCATTATTTTCTACAACCCTTACCACTAGTATGCATGGTATTGTTTCTCCCGTCAACCAAAGATTTAATAAAAATATTATCTTCAGTTCTTCATATTTTTAATTATTAAACAGATTTATAAGAGATTGTGCATGGTATATTTTTGCAAAGAATGCTATAATTTAAAATTATCAGAAACATACATTATAAGGAGGCCGAATATTATGAATGAAGTCAAAACCCCAAAAAAGAACTGGTTTTACTATTATACAATCGTTCTGCTTATCCTCATTATTCTCAATACATTCATTGTGCCGCTGATTCAGCAGCACAGCGTGAAAGAGGTCGATTACGGCACTTTCATCAGCATGACAGAGAAGAAGGAGATCGGTAAGGTTGAAATTGAAAGCAATCAGATTGTTTTCACCAACAAGGATGGATCCCAGATTTACAAGACAGGTCTGATGGATGATCCGAACCGTACAGAACGACTATACGAATCCGGTGCAGAATTCTCCAGTGAGATCATTGAACAGATGTCACCGCTGGTAAGTTTCCTGCTCACATGGATTCTTCCATTGGTTATTTTCTTTGCCCTTGGCCAGTATATGTCCAAGAAGCTCATGAACAAGATGGGCGGCGGCAAGGACTCTATGATGTTTGGTATGGGCAAGAGCAATGCCAAAATCTACGTAAAGTCTACCGAAGGCATTAAATTCTCCGATGTTGCCGGTGAAGATGAAGCAAAGGAGAATCTGACTGAAATCGTTGATTATCTCCACAACCCGAACAAATACAAAGAGATCGGTGCTTCCATGCCGAAGGGTATTCTCCTTGTAGGCCCTCCCGGAACAGGTAAGACAATGCTTGCCAAGGCTGTTGCCGGCGAATCCAATGTACCATTTTTCTCCATGTCCGGTTCAGAATTTGTTGAGATGTTCGTCGGCATGGGTGCTTCCAAGGTCCGCGACCTTTTCAAACAGGCCAAAGAGAAAGCGCCTTGTATCGTTTTCATCGATGAAATTGATGCCATCGGCAAGAAACGTGATGGCCAGATTGGCGGCAACGACGAACGTGAACAGACTCTGAATCAGCTGTTGACCGAGATGGATGGTTTTGAAGGGAATACCGGTGTTATTATTCTGGCTGCCACTAACAGACCTGAATCCCTGGACCCTGCCCTTACCCGTCCAGGACGTTTTGACAGACGTGTACCTGTCGAACTGCCGGATTTAAAGGGCCGTGAAGAGATTCTGAAGGTTCATGCCAAGAAAATCCGTCTTTCTGACGATATCGATTTTAATAAGATTGCCCGCATGGCTTCCGGTGCCTCCGGTGCCGAGCTTGCGAACATTGTCAATGAAGCCGCACTTCGTGCCGTCCGTGACAACAGACGTTTTGCAACTCAGGCGGACCTTGAAGAAAGTATTGAAACTGTCATTGCCGGATATCAGAAGAAGAATGCTATTCTCACGAATAAGGAGAAGCTGATTGTTTCCTATCATGAGATCGGACATGCGCTCGTTGCTGCCAAGCAGACCGATTCCGCACCTGTTCAGAAGATCACTATTATCCCAAGAACTTCCGGCGCCCTTGGTTACACTATGCAGGTGGATGAAGGCAATCATTATCTGATGAGCAAAGAAGAAATCGAGAACAAGATTGCCACTTTCACAGGCGGCCGTGCCGCAGAGGAAGTCATCTTCGGCTCCGTTACAACCGGTGCTTCCAATGATATCGAGCAGGCAACCCGCCTTGCCCGTGCCATGATCACCCGCTACGGTATGAACGAGGATTTCGATATGGTTGCTCTTGAGACTGTCACAAACCAGTATCTCGGCGGTGATGCTTCTCTTGCATGTTCTGCTGAGACTCAGGCTGAGATCGACCACAAAGTCGTTGAACTTGTAAAACAGCAGCATCAGAAAGCCATTCAGATTCTCATTGAAAATCGTGCGAAACTGGATGAACTGGCTCACTTCCTCTATGAACGCGAGACCATCACCGGCGAAGAATTCATGAACATCCTCAACGCCTAAAAAGTACGGCTACCTTTTCAGAGTAACTGGAAAATTTAACTACGCATATATGCTACGGATATATACTCCAGATATATACTTTGGTACCTGCTTTTAATGGGCCGGTGCCGGACGGCATGTCAACGAGGCAATTGGTTCCTATTCCCTGCCGCATCTGGGCGTTATGCTGTCCTTTGGTGATATGTACTGCATAGCCGTCGTCATAGGCTTTTAATACTCTTCGGCTGCCAATGCTTCCGGGATAATCATGAGCCAGAACTGCTTCTTTTCTTACCATCACAGGATGACTGCTGCCTGTCATTTTTCGGATCAGCGGCTGCATCAACAGCTCAAATACCGCAGATGCAGAGAATGGATTCCCTGATAATGAAATCATCGTTTTTCCATTATAAAGGGATGCCATGGTCGGCATTCCCGGCTTCAGATCAATGCCATGAAAAAGAAGGTCTGCTCCCAGTTTTTCTATAACTTCCGGGAGCAGATCTTTGACACCAACGGACACTCCGCCTGTTGTCAGGATCACATCTGCATGTGCCGCACTTCGCCTAACTGCCGAAACAATCGCTTCTGTATCATCCCCGACAAAACACCCTTCTGTGACATCACAGCCCAGCTGCTTAAGTCTTCCCGTCAGATAGGCCAGATTGGAATTATAGATTTTCCCCAGAAGCAGCGGCTGACCAGGCATCATCAGCTCTTCACCTGTTGTAATGATCGCTGCCCGTATTTTTCTCCAGACTGACACTTTGTCAATGCCGCCGGAAGCCATAGAAGCCATCATATAAGCATCTATTTTTTCACCTTTCTGTCCAAGGCAGTCCCCTCTGTGAAAATCTTCTCCCATCGGACAGCAATTGATATGTTTTTCCAATGATAAATAAATCTTCACTTCATCTTCGTCATAATCCGTATCTTCCTGTTTGACAACACAATCTGCCCCTTCCGGTATCATCGCTCCGGTCATGATCCGGATGGCTTCGCCTTCTTGTACCTTTTTGTCTGTCACCTCTCCGGCACAGACTCGGTCAATCACCTTCAGACAGACCGGATGACAGCGGTCTGCCGTCTTCAGATTACTGCTCCGTACGGCATAGCCATCCATGGCAGACCGTTCAAAAGGCGGCTGGCTGACAGCGGCATAGACATCCTCTGCCAGAATCCTGTCAATACTCTCAAGCAGCCCGACTTTCTCCGGCATCATGGGATGGACATGTGACAGCAGCCGCTCCTGTGCTTCCTCCAATGTTATTATCTGTATTGTATGCATTCTGATTCCTATTCCTTCTGTTCCAGACATTTCTTTAATTCTTTTACAGCCTCTTCAGGTGAGCAATCCCGTATAATCCTGCTCACCTGATCGTAACCGAGAGCCGGTACATAGGAAGCCGCAAACGCACTGGAAGCTTCCAGATACTTCCGACAATTCTTTTCGTTCACCTGTAATGGTTCGATACACTTTTCTCTGAATAGCTGAACGGACGACGTCATCAGCTCCAGACTCTCCAGCAGACTATCCGCGATCAGCGGCATAAAGGCATTAAGTTCAAATTCTCCATGAGCCGCCGCCATCGTAATAGCTGTATCATTGGCAATGACTTTAATAGCACACTGCATCGTCATCTCTGCCATTACCGGATTCACTTTTCCCGGCATAATAGTGCTGCCCTGCTGTACCTTCGGCAATACGACTTCTCCCAGACCGCCATTCGGTCCCGAATTCATCAGTCTCAGATCATTGGCAATCTTCATCAGATTCACAGCCAGTGCTTTAATCAAACCCGAAACCTCCACAAACACATCATTATTCTGTGTAATATCCATCGGATATTCTGCCGCAGCCAACCCATATCCCGTCAGACGCCGCAATTCCTCAATTACCCCAAAACGATACTTTCTGTCCGCATTGGTAGAAAGCCCCACCGCCGTCCCACCGATGTTGACCTGCCTCAGCCGCTCTTCTACTTTATACAGCCGCCACCGGTCTCTGGCCAGTGCCTGGGCATAAGCCCCAAACTCTTCACCCAGCGTTACCGGAACCGCATCCATCAGCTCCGTGCGTCCCAGTTTTTCCACATCCTGCCACAGATTTTCCTTTTCCTGAAAAGCTGTCTGCAGTTTTGCACATGCATCAGACAGCAGCCTCAGCTGCCGGATCGCAGCAATCCTAAGTGCCGTTGGATAAACATCGTTGGTAGACTGTCCGCGATTCACATCATCCAGAGGATGGATTACGTCATATTCTCCCGGTTTGCGTCCCATCTCCAGAAGCGCCAGATTTGCCAGCACTTCATTCACATTCATATTGGCCGATGTCCCCGCTCCGCCCTGCAGAGCCTGCAATGGGAAAAAGGCTTCCATGTCACATTCATGATTCAATATATGGTCACAGGCATTGATAATCGCACTTTCCACATCTTCATTTCCTATCTTCAATTTCAGATAAGTGCCCGCTGCTGCTTTTTTTACAATGACAATCGCCCGGACAAGTTCTCTATTCATCTTTTTCTGTCCCAGTGCAAAATTCTCCAAGGCTCTGGCCGTATTGATACCATAAAGAGTCTCCTCCGATAATTCTTTTGTGCCTAAAATATCTTTTTCTGTCCTTCTCATTCCACCATGTTCCTCCGCTTAGAAAATTATCTGCAATAAGCTCTCAGCCATTTTGACTTTCCATTATTTGTAAATATAAGAAAATTCGTTCTATTTCCCGCAAAATTTACCGTTATTATAACATTTTTGACTCTAAATATGAAAGAAAAAGAAAAACTTCAAGATAAAACAATTCATCTTGAAGTTCCTAATCTTTTATTATTATGTGAGCATAGTGCAGATGCCTGCCATGATGAAAAAGATAACAATCACATATAAACAGCTCACCGGTATTCTGAATCTATGATTTTTAGGAAACGGCAAATATTTCTGAACATTGCGGTAATTAAAAATAACTGCAGCGGAAAGCAGACAGCCAATCAGAACACAGATCCGATTTACCCATAATACAAATCCTGTCATCACAGCATGATGACTATCTGTGTATTCTGTCGTCAGGCACAACCAGAATATAAGCAAATATCCCATAGTCCCAACGACCATTTTCCATAAATGTCCACTTCTGAATCCCGGAGGCAGCAGCGGATGCCTCTGTTTCGTAATCGCTTGTCCCTCTATTTCTTTTGTGACCTGAGTCCTATCATCCGTCTTCTTCTCAGGTACATCACTAACTTCTTCTCCTGGCCTGACGGTGTCTTCACCGTCACCAGATGGCCGCTGCTGTCATAGACCAGGGCCACTGCACGGGATGTGGGGTCCGTGACCTTTGTCATCTTCCCTCCGGACCATGTGATGTGCTGTGTATTGTTATTGGCATCCACGCTCTTTGTCAGAAGCCCTGTCCCCTCTGCAAAGCGCAGCTTTGTCCCGGACTTGTCCGTGATGGTATATCTTATAATTAACCCTCTTCTTTATGATGGCCTTCTATTTCTACTCCCCATAAATCCATGTAATGAAAAAACAGTTCTTTATCAACTGGGTAGTTCTCTGGTTCTCTCTGCACTTCAGACCATATCTGCTTCATAGTAGGTTTTTTTTTGGTTTTCTCCAAATACATTATCCAATCAATACACCCTTTTTCGGACTGTAGTTCTCCTAAATCTGCATCAATTCCATCCGGATAAAAGTTAACAAAAAATGCACTCCAAGGCCTTCGCCAACAACAGTACGTCTTAGGCGGCATCCATTTTGGCTTTTTATCTTTTTTAAGAGAGAAAAAAATTCCTTCCTCATATCCTTGCTTCAAGCCTCTTGGTGTACCATACCTCATACCTTTGTAATTTTCATATCTTTTCACTTTCAATTCATTCCATTTATAAAATCGATGTATTTTCCAAAAACTCACCTTGCATCCTTCTTTGCTCATCACCAGTACTCTGCAAAACGCAACATACATAGCCAGTGTTATTGCCAAAGATATAACAGGCGCTCCCCATAATACTACACTCTCAATCACCCCTAGCTCTGTTTTTATTCCACTGACGTCAGAAAACATCAATCCTGCAAAAACCAACGCTATAATTATAAACGTTGCAGCCATTCCATGTGTATTCTGGTCACTGTAAATTTTTAATTGTATGTTCTCCTCTTCTTGATTCCTTCCAGGTCGATCCATCCCTGCTTCCTCCTGTTATTTTGAGTTTTCCTCATAGATCTTGCTGTATATACTGCCGCCTGAATAGCTGATGCAATTGCATAAGCTTGAATATTAATCTTACCTTTTTTTGAAGCATGAACTGCACCATTATAAGCTTTGCTCACGCCTGCTGACATAAGATTATATCCAAAATCACATGTTGCACCGATTGCCGCGGATGTACTTAACTTAATTTCTACCTCTGTAGCTGTTTTTATTAAAGAGCTACTCGTTAAAAGTGTTGCTAAGCTTCCTGTACTTCCTAATGTAAAAGCGCCTGATATTACCGCATTCGTAAAAGATACAGTCCTATCTTCTCCTTGCTCTCTGTAACCCCTATATGTAACAAAACCACTTATCAATCCGGCTGCTAAAGGTCCAGCAGGTCCTGAAGCACCTACAGCTCCCGTCACAGCCGCCAGCACTGCATCTTTTAAAGTATATTCCTCGCCCAAAATGCCTGCTGTAATCGCTGTTGTTGCAACATTAACCACCGCACCAACTATCATTGATGTAGCTTTTTCTGCTAAAAAAGCGCCAGCTATTGCCAGAATGGCAAAGTTGCCATCTGAATCCATAAGCATAACAGGATTATTTTTACAGTAACTGTACATATTGCTGCCATTCATATTCAATTCTGTCGCGATATATACGTCCGCACTGATAAACCTGCAGATCTCCGGCTGATAATAACGGCTCTTCAGATAATACA
>Ga0129310_1001193_pt1 | contig 24079 bp, 20 predicted proteins | sample Go1ome_2_FD_94433 | JGI IMG/M metagenome (GOLD analysis project Ga0129310, IMG submission 94433) | Western lowland gorrila individual fecal microbial communities from Wisconsin, USA - Go1022A metagenome | ecosystem: Host-associated > Mammals > Digestive system > Large intestine > Fecal | place...
ATCAAGGACGCCGGTTCCGATATGCACTATAAGGTCGGCACCATGATCGAGATCCCGCGCGCCGCGCTGACCGCGGACGAGATCGCCAAGGAAGCCGAGTTCTTCTCCTTCGGCACCAACGACCTGACCCAGATGACCTTCGGCTTCTCCCGTGACGACGCCGGCAAGTTCCTGGGCGCTTACTACGACAAGAAGATCTACGAGAACGATCCCTTCGCCCGCCTCGACCAGGTCGGCGTCGGCAAGCTGGTCAAGATGGCAGCCGATCTCGGCCGTCAGACCCGCCCCGACATCAAGCTGGGCATCTGCGGCGAGCACGGCGGCGATCCGTCCTCCGTGGAGTTCTGCCACCGCGTCGGCCTGACCTACGTTTCCTGCTCGCCCTTCCGCGTGCCGATCGCGCGCCTGGCGGCAGCGCAGGCAGCCATCAAGGAAATGTAATTTTCCAAAAAACGAACGCCTGATGCAAGGGCGGCCGGTCTTACGACCGGCCGCCCTTTTTGCGTCCTTTCGACAGGGGGGCTTGAATAAAAACGAACGACAAAAAAGGGTTTTTCGGGCGTGAGTTTCGATGAAAAACCGCGTTATGAACGAAAAACGACGCAAATTTGGGTTGGAGAGATAAAAATAGCGAGCGGCGGACTGCGGGGGGAAAATCGCGGTTCGCTGCTGTTTTGCAATAGATGCTTGATGCAAAACAAACTGTGCGGGAGATCCAATGGCGATGAAGGATAGAAAATAGGAAAAAGATTTCGGATTGCGAAATATAAAATCTTATCTTACAGTTCAGAGAAAAAACAACAGCCTGAAAAAAGATGGGCATATTCTGCCGTTTTAAGGGGGAAAAGGGGGAAAATGAGGGGGATAACATGACATATCCATATTTGTTAAGGAAGAAAAACGCTTTGATGCCGTTGACAAAAAGCAGGAATGAGGAGTAAAATACAGACGTTTGATTTGAACAGAAACCAAACGGATTGATGCAAAAGATTTCGGCGATGCAAAAGGAGGAAAGGCGCATGAGCCGCAATTTTGGAAAGGTCTGGAACTGCGTAAGCACCGTCCTGGTGGCGCTCGTCGTGCTGCTGGCGGCCTTGCTTGCCGGAGCCAGGCTCTTTGGCTTGCAGGTTTTCACCATCCTGTCCGGCTCGATGGAGCCCAAGTACCCCGTCGGGTCGCTGATCTACGTAAAATCCGTCGATCCTTCGCAGGTGAAGGAGGGGGACGTGATCACCTTCCTGCTCTCCGATACCGTCACCGCGACCCACCGCGTGGTGGAGACCGTGGATCAGGGCGACGGCGCGCTCCGCTTCCGCACCAAGGGCGACGCCAACGACGCGGAGGACGCGGCGCTCGTCCACCAGAACAACCTGCTGGGCGAACCGGTCGCCTGCATTCCGTACCTCGGCTATTTTGCCGCCTGGGTGCAGAACCCGCCGGGGAGCCTCATCGCCATCGGCGCGGGCGTGTTCCTGCTGGCGCTGGTGTTCCTGCCCGATCTGCTGGGCGGAAACAAGGAGAAAAAGAAAACAGATGCCTCCGGGAATGAAAAAGACACATCCCCGAACACATAATTTTTGAAAAAGCAGGAGGAAGTCCCCATGAGGAACAAAACGAACCGCACCGTGTCGATCAAGATCGCAGCGTTGATCGCCGCCATCGTGCTGGTCATCGGCTGCACCGCGGGCGGAACCGTTGCCTGGCTGGTCTCCAAGCCCGCCGCCATCGTCAACGTGTTCACCGTCGGCAATATCAACGCGGAGCTTACCGAAACCGAGAAAGAATTCAAGATCGTCCCCGGCGTGGACATCGCCAAGGACCCCATCGCCACCGTCAAGGCCAAGAGCGAGGATTGCTACCTCTTCGTGGAGCTGACCGAGGCAAATTGGCCCACCTTCACCGAGGCGGACAACACCACCCGCAAGGTGAAATACGAGATTGCGGAGGGCTGGACCGAGCTGGAGGACGGCGTTTATTACCGCGTGGTCGCCAAGGACGACGCGCAGGATCAGGCCTTCCCCGTGCTCAAGGATAACAAGGTGACCGTGAGCAGCACCCTGACCAAGGAAAACGCCGACGCCATCCGGAAAGCCGACGCCCCCAAGCTGACCGTGGCCGTTTACGCCGTGCAGAAGGAGGGCATGGGTTCTGCCGCCGAGGCCTGGGCGGCGGCAAACGCCAATTAATTCGTCTTTATTTTTCGGTGCTTCTGTTTTTTACACAATCTTGAATGGAAAGGAAGTCCCAGCCAGTGAAAAAGAAGCTCCTTGTGCTCAGTCTCTGTGTAGCCCTTGCCGCGATTGCGATCGCCGGCGCGTCCCTGGCGTACTTCACCGATACGAAGTCCGCAACGAACACCTTCACCGTCGGCAACGTGAAGATCGAATTGTTGGAGTCCAGATTCCATCGTCAGGGCTCCGGCAGCAGCGGCGATACCTCCATTCCCGCCCCCACGCAGACCGCGTCCGGCATGAAGTATATCTCCGACGGCGCCACGATCTTCACCGATGCCGAGATCAAGGCGGACGCTGCGAATTACTCCGAATACATTGGTGAGCGCGGCAAAAACATGGTTCCCGGCAAGAACATTGCAAAGTCCCCCTATGTCGTCAACACCGGCGCCAATGACGCCTACATCCGCATCCGCGTGATGATCCCCTCCGATGCGAACCGCGATTATTGGCAGGCGCGCAGCGGCGGCGTGATCGAAAGCCAGTTCTGCACCACGGCCATCACCAGCGGCGAGTTCATGCACAACGATAGAAGAAATGACTATCCGTTTATTGATTCTTCCGGCAGGGGCTATGTCGATGAGAACATCGTAGGCTACGATGTTTACACCTTCATCCGCAACGAGCCGCTCAAGCCCGGCGAGATGACCGAATGGAACGTCTGGAACTACATCGGCATCGCGGATGAGGCCACCAGCGCGAACATCCAGACGGCCATCAATAATGGTGCGATTCTCGTATCCAAAGACGGCACGATGACGGTCAACGTGCTGGTGCAGGCCGACGCCATTCAGGCGGAAGGCTTTGCCGATGCAAAGGCGGCTTTCGCGGCCTTTGACGCGCAGAAATAAAAGGAGCCAAAGAAAATGAAAAAGAAACTTCTCGTGCTCAGCCTCTGTGTAGCTCTTGCCGCGATTGCGATCGCCGGCGCATCCCTGGCGTACTTCACCGACACGAAGTCCGCAACGAACACCTTCACCGTGGGCAACGTGAAGATCGACCTGATCGAGTCCCGGTACCACCGCGAGGGCAACGACAACTCCGGCGACACCACCATCCCCGATCCCACCCAGACCGCAAGCGGTATGAAGTATGTCACCGACGGCCACAAGGCGTTCACCGATGCCGAGATCAAGGCGGACGCGGAGAAATACTCCGAATACATTGCCGAGCGCGGCAAAAACGTGGTTCCCGGCCGCAACTTTGCCAAGTGCCCCTATGTCGTCAACACCGGCGCGAACGATGCTTATGTCCGCATCCGTGTGATGGCTCCTCACGATTATGAGGGCAGCTATCATGGCTTCATCAGCGCTATGTTCTGCTCTACCGCCACAGCTTCCGGTGAGTTCCAGCATGGGGAAAACGGGGAGAACTGGCCTGTCATTGAAGAGAACGGCTACACCGATGCGGATGGCCTGAAGTATGACGTACTGACCTTCACCCGCATTGAGCCTCTCAAGGCTGGCGCGATGACCGAATGGAACGTTATCAACTATGTCGGCATTGGCAAGAACGTAACCAGCGCTGACATCCAGACAGCCGTTGAGAAAGGCTTTATTAAGAAATCCGAAGACGGCACGATGACGGTCAACGTGCTGGTGCAGGCCGACGCCATCCAGGCGGAAGGCTTTGCCGATGCAAAGGCGGCTTTCGCGGCCTTTGACGCGCAGAAATAAAAGGAGCCAAAGAAAATGAAAAAGAAACTTCTCGTGCTCGGTCTCTGTGTAGCGCTTGCCGCGATTGCGATCGCCGGCGCGTCCCTTGCCTACTTCACCGATACGAAGTCCGCAACGAATACCTTCACCGTCGGCAATGTCAAGATCGACCTGATCGAGTCCCGGTACCACCGCACCGGCAGTGATAACTCCGGCGATACGTCCCTTCCCGATCCCACCGCAAAGGCGGCAGGCATGGAGTTCATCCCGGACGGCTGGACTATCTTCACCAATGACGAGATCAAGGCGGACGCGAAGACCTATAGCGGCTACATCGGCGAAAAGGGCCAGAACATGGTTCCCGGCCGCGGCGTTGCCAAGTGCCCCTACGTCATCAACACCGGCGCGAACGACGCTTACATCCGCATCCGTGTGATGATCCCCTCCGCAGCCAACAATGACCTTGTTGCCGTGAAGGACGGCGGCGTGATCACCAACCAGTGGTGCACCACCGCCATAAAGAACGGTGAGTTCATCGATGGCAAGGGCAACAACTGGAACAACGCTCCTGCGATTGATAAGGCCGGTGTTACCAAGGACGGCGTAACCTACGACGTTTACACCTTCACCCGCATTAAGCCCCTGAAGGCCGGCAAGATGACCGAGTGGAACGTCTGGAACTTCATCGGCATCGACAAGACTGCGACCAGCGCCGATATCCAGAAGGCCATCGACGCCGGTGCCATCACGGCAACGGACAATACCATGACCCTGAACGTGCTGGTTGAGGCCGACGCCATCCAGGCGGAAGGCTTTGCCGATGCCGCTGCGGCTTGGGCTGCCTTCAAGTAATAAGTAGAATCAACTGCACATCAGAAACACGGCTTGTGCCCCGCAGGGGGTGCAAGCCATGCGAGAGCACCCGGTTTTTTCCGGATGCTCTCGCATGGCCTGCAAACAGGCTCCCTTGAGGAAAGGAGAAACCCTATGAAGCGGAAACTGCTGATCCTGTCGCTGCTGGTGATCCTTGCCGCGCTGACCGCAGCCGGAACCCTGGCCTATTATACCGACAGCGCCCGCACGCACAACGTCATCACCTCCGGAAAGGTGAATATCGCCCTGCACGAATGGGCGGATGAGGAGCGCACCAAGCCCTTTAAGGATAAGCAGGGCGTGATGCCCGGCACGAAGGTCACCAAGATTGTCGAGGTCGAAAACACCGGCACGGGCGCGGCCTTTGTCCGCCTGCGCGTGGAAACCGAGGTTCTCAGCGCCGAGGGGGTGAAGATGGATCCCAAGCACGTCCACCTGGACTTCAATCAGACCGACTGGATCTATCAGGACGGCTATTATTATTACGCCCGCAGCCTGAAGCCCGGCGAAACCACCGTGCCGCTGCTGACCGCCGTCACCTTTGCCGCCGAAATGGACAACAGATATCAGAACGCCACGGCACATGTGAAGGTCAACGCCTACGCCGTCCAGTCCGCCAACAACGGGGACGATCCCCTGAACGCGGAGGGCTGGCCGTCCGATGCGCTGCCGGAACCCACCGCAGTGCCGGAACCCACCGCAGTGCCGGAACCCACCGCGGTACCCACCGCGGTACCCACCGCGGTCCCCACCGAAGAACCCTGAAGCGAAAGGAGCAAATGAAAAATGAACAAAGGTCATAAGCTGCTTTCTCTTTTGCTGTGCGCCGCCGTGCTGCTGACGCTCATCGGCCCCGCCGCGCTGGCCGAGGGGGAAACCCTCCCGGAGAATGAGGTCGTGCTCAGTAAGACCCCGGCAGCATCCGCTGCGCAGGAGGGAGCAAGCGGGGAAGCCGCGAAAGAGACCCCCGCGCCGCAGGAATCCCAGGCGGCGGGTGAATCGCCGGAAAACACCCCGGCGGAATCCCCCGCGGAAAGCCCGAAAGAGTCCCCTGCGGAATCTCCCAAAGAGTCTCCTGCGGAATCTCCCAAAGAGTCTCCCACGGAAAGCCCGAAAGAGTCTCCCGCGCAGACCCCTGCGGGGGAATTTACCATTTCCTATGATTACAACGGCGGCGCGGCGCTCATGCTGAACGCCGCGCAGAACGGTGAAAACGCCGCGCAGAACGGTGAAAACGCCGCCACGGCGCCCGCAGCCGAATCCGTCACCGGCAACAGCGGTCAGAAGATTGTGCTGGCGAACGCGCCCGTCAAGCCCGAACGCGACTTTGCGGGATGGAAATCCACCCTCACCGGCAAGCAGTATGCCGCGGGCGAAAGCTATGAAATCCAGGGCAACGATACGCTGGTTGCGCAGTGGAACATGCGGAGCGTCCTCGAAATCGACGTACAGCCCGAGGAGGGCAGCGAGCTGCTTGCGTGTAAAAAAACGATCTCCGCCATCAGCGAGGACGAGCAGGCGCTGGTCGAGCAGGCGATCAAGAACGCGCAGCCGATGACGGGCGATGCGCTGATGCTCTCCGCTTTTGAGCCGGAGGTGCTGGCTTCGGACGTGAGCTTTATCGGCGCGGACGGCAACGCACAGCAGCCCGCCGAGGGCGAAACCGTGCCCATGACCGTGACCGTGCCCGCGGGCGCGATGGAGGGCGAAGGCTTCTGGATGGTCTATCACCTGACCGAAAACAGCGAGGGCGGCTACATCGCGACCCCCGTGCAGTTCATGCCCGCCGATGCAAACGGCGCGTCCGTGCAGCTGGCTGCCGACGGTTTTTCGATCTATGCCGTGGCCAAGGTGCACGATACCGAGGGGGGCACCCTGGTGGCCGCAGGCAGCGAGATTAAAATGTCCGTCGAGGATAGTCAGGTGTTCTATTATAAGTATACGGACGAGGATCAGTACAACAATTATCGCTACCACCGCTACACCTGGACCATCGAGAACAACAACGACATCGTCAAGGGCTACGCCACGCCCATGAGCGACCTGACGGAGAGCCTCAACCGCTACCAGTACCCCTGGTTTTCCGTGGACGCCCTGCGCGAGGGAACGGTCACGGTCAAGCTCAACTACTATTATTACAACGGCGATAGCTGGTGGAAGCCCACCGGGACGCCGGTCTCCGGCAGCATCGCCTTCACCATCAACGTCACCGAGCCCACCGGCCTGCGCATCCTCAACAACATCGTCGTGGACGGCACCCTCAGGCCCGTCTATGTAGACAAGGAAGGCAACCGCACCTACCACGACAATTGGACCTACACCTGGACCGCAAAGTTCTTCCATACCGATAACAGCGGCGGCGAGACCGAGATCACGAACGAGGACAGCTCCATCGACCCTGCTGCGCTCTATAAGGACGGCAGCCTGAACGTCGCCATCGATAACGGCGGCATACGCGAGGAAACCGACGTAAACGGCAAAGAGGTGCTGCACGTCACGACCTATACCGTCACGGCCAAAGACGAGAACGGAAACCCAAAGGGCGAGGCCAGCCACCGCGTCGAGTTCGGCGGCAACGTATTGAACGGCAGCTTTGAATACCCTGCCATTCCGTCAGGCTCGACGAACTATGCCTTTGCCAACGGCACGCACCAGCTCTTCTGGCGAACCACCGCGCCGGGCGTGGACAACACGCTCGGCCAGGACGTGGAACTGGGCAACGATAACCCGAAAAACCCCTATTTACCGGCCGGTTCCAAAGCCGCGCACGGCACACAGTATGCCGAGCTGAACGCCGAGGACGTGGGCACGCTCTATCAGGACGTGCTGACCGCCCCCGGCGCGGAGCTTTCCTGGGGCTTCTCCCACAGAAGCCGCAAGTACACGGGAGAAAACACCATGTATCTGATCATCGCCTCCTCCAAGGACGGTGCAAAGATCAAAACGCAGGCTCAGATCAACGACCTGATCGGCAACTACAACGCCGACGGCAACAAGGTTATCTATGAGGACGGCAGCAGCTACACCCTGTGGAAGATGGAGGGCGATGCCGATCATTGGCAGAACCATTTCGGTTCCTATAAGGTGCCGCATGGCCAGTATGCCACGCGCTTCTTCTTCGCTTCCGCCACCGGCAAGACGACGGGCAACCTGATCGACAACGTGACGTTCAACCAGGAGCAGCGCTATATCATCGAATATTACTTGAATGGCACAAAGGTGGACGAGCTCACCGAGACCAAAACGGCGGAGGTCAACACCGCCGTTTCCCCCAAGCATCTGGAAATCATGAAGCAGAAAAATGCGATATTGACCGATTCCACCATCAACGGCGAGTCTTACGGCGGCGTGACGATGACCATACTGCCCCGCCCCACGGTCGATGCGCACTATCCGGACTGCCGAAACGTGCTGCGGCTTTACTTCGCCACCGGCGCCATCACCGTGCGCAAGGTCGTCACCATCGAGAACTGGGACGACCTGACAGACGCCGAGCGCAAGGAGCTGGGCTACGACAAGCCCTATATCGCCAAATTTGAACTCTACGAGGGCGCGCCCGGCGAGGGGCAGAAGGTCGCCGATGCCTCAATCTCCATCGACCTGATCAATCAGTCGCAAAAGACCGGCGTTGCGCAGTTCATGAAGCTGAACCCGGACGGTTCCAAAGAACCTTACAAGCCGCAGGCGAACACCACCTATTGGGTGAAGGAGAGGGACGTCAGCACGGAGACCCCGCTCTACGCCTACGGGCTGACGACGACCTATGAGCCGAATGCGGACGGCATCTCGGACGGCAGCTTCACCACCGATGAGCAAGCCAACGGCAGCGTCACCGTCACCAACGCCTATGCGCTCCACCTGTTTGACTTGACGATCGAGACAAGCGGCGTGGAGCCCATCGACGAAAACCAGACCTATATCTACCGCGTGTGCGGCACCGACGCCCACACGAAGCTGATCGACCTGACCGTCGCCATCCACGGGGACGGGCAGGCCACGGTCAAAAACCTGCCCTCAGGCGAATACAAGGTGACGCAGGTCAACACCTGGTCGTGGCGCTATACGCCGGATCAGACGGAGCAAAGCGTGACGCTCGATGCGAACGGGACCGTCGTCGAATATACCCAGAACCGCGCCCATGAGGGTGATGAGGGCAATAAGTGGAAATGGCTCAACGGCCAGCATTGGATTGACAACCGCTGGAAGGGCGTTTCCTCCTCTGGCGGCGTTCCCGGCGATGAGGGCGGGGACGAAAACAGCATTAAAGATTGAAAGGGGCGCTGAAACACATGAAACACCTGAAAAAACACCGCCCCGGCCGGGCGAAGGCACTGCTGCTGATCGCATCGCTTGCCGTGCTGCTGACCGCGACCGTCGGCTCGACCGCCGCCTGGCTGGTGTCCAAGCCCGCCGCGGTGGAAAATGACTTCGTCCCCGGCAAGGTCGCCTGCCAGGTGCTGGAGGATTTCGGCGCGGAAAGCGGCACCTCCGTCAAGCGCAACGTCCGCGTCAAAAACACCGGCAATACCGACGCCTACATCCGCGTGCTGCTCGTGTTCACCTGGAAGGACGAGGCGGGCAACATCTTCTCCAACAAGCCGCAGGAAGACAAAGATTACCAGATCAACAAGAATTTGACCGATTGGATCAAGCAGGAAAGCGACGCGGGCACGTATTACTACTACAAAAAACCCGTTGCGCCCAAGGCGGAGACCGACGTGCTGATTGAATTGCTGCGCCAGGCCGACGGCGTGATCGGCCCGGAAAACGGAAAATATAAGCTCTCGGTCGATATTCTGGCCGATGCGGTGCAGGCCGACCCGCCCGAAGCGGTGGCGGATAGCTGGGGCGTCGCTGTGGAAAACGACGAAATCAAGGTGCAGGGGGGCGTGAGTCATGAATAAGAAAAAGCTGCTCCCGCTGCTGCTTGCCGCCGTGCTGCTGCTGAGCTTCCTGCCCGTGTCCGCGCGGGCAGACGGCAGCTCCACCCTCACCTACCGCGGCAGGGAGCAGGGCTTTGACGTAAATCCCGGCTCCGCATGGACGGCGGCCGACCTCTTTGACGGCCTCAAGGACGTGATGCCGGGCGATGTGCGCGCCTGCGATATTGCCTTTGTCAACGCCGCAACGGATTGCGATTTTGCGGTGCTGACCCTCACCGCCGAGCCGCACGGGGCGGAAAATCCCCTCTCCGAAAGCGTCGCGGCGGCGGGCGAAACCGTGGAATCCGCCAAGGATTTCCTGAACCGGATGACCCTCACCGTCACCTCCGGCGGGCAGATCCTCTACGACGGCCCGGCGGGCAGCGACGCGATGTTCGGCGCGGGCGTCGCGCTGGGCACGGTGCGCACCGGCGAGCAGATCGGCCTGCACGTCGTGCTTTCCGTCCCGAAGGAGATGGACAACGCCTACGCCTCCCGCGCGGGCGAGATCGACTGGGTGTTCCACGTCGAAACCTATAACGAAAGCCAGATCACCGTGCGCAAGGTCTGGTCCGAGGGCAACGGCTGGCACAAAAACGACAGCGTGAAGGTCAACCTCCTGCGCGACGGGCAAACCGTCCGCACCGAGGAACTCAACGCCGCCAACCAGTGGACCTATACCTTCAAGCGGCTGGTTGAAGGCCACGAATGGTCGGTGGAGGAGGCCGAGGTTCCCGCGGGCTACACCGTCTCCTATCGAACCGAGGGCAACCTCGTCACCATCCTAAACACCGCCAGGGGCGCTTATCCCGATTACGACAGCGACAGGGAGCTGACCGTCGTCAAAAAGTGGGAGGGCAAGCGCGGCGCGTCCTCCGTCACCATGGCGCTCTACAACGGCGCCGAGCGGGTGAAAACCGTCGAGCTTTCCGATGAAAACGGCTGGGCGCACACCTTTGCCGACCTCGACCCCCAGGGCAACTGGCAGGTGATCGAGCAGAGCGTGCCCAAGGGCTATACCCCCGTTTACGAAAAGAACGGCTCCACCGTCACCGTCACCAACACCGACCGCCTGATTCAGACCGGCGTGAACAACGCCCTCGTCTGGGTGCTGGCTGCGGCGGGCGCGCTGCTGGTGATCGCGGGTGCGGTGCTGCTCAAAAAGAGGAAAAAGGCGTGAGGCGGCGCATCGGCGCTGCCCTGCTGATCTTCGGAGCGCTGCTGCTGCTGGCTTCCGGCGGCGCGGCGCTTCTTCATGCCCGGCAGGACGAGCAGGCGGGGCGCACCGCCCGGCAGGCCGTGACCGCGCTTCAGCAGCTCATCGAAAGCCCGTCGGAAACGCAGGAAACGGTCGGCGCGCCCTTTTCCGCTTCACCCGCGCCGCAGGAAACGCCCGCCCCGCAGGAAACAGCAAAACCGGCTGCGGTCGAATTAGACGGGGAGAGCTACATCGGCGTGCTGCGCATCCCGTCTTTGGGGCTGGAACTGCCCGTGATGGAGGATTGGAGCTACGCCCGGCTGAAAATTGCGCCCTGCCGCCAGTTCGGCTCGGCAGCAGGCGGCGATCTTGTCATCGCCGCACACAACTACAAGACCCACTTCGGGCGGCTGAAGGAGCTGCAAGAAGGGGACGGCATCACCTTCACCGACCTCTCCGGCGCAGAATACGCCTATCGCGTCGATCGGGTGGAAAACGTGCAGCCGCAGGACGTTGCCGCCGTGACCGAAAGCGGCGCGGCGCTGACGCTCTACACCTGCACCCCCGGCGGCAAAACGCGCGTCGCGGTGTATTGCTCCGCAGCGCGCTGATTTTGTTTGGAGAAGCGCCCCCCGCATGGGAAACCATGCGGGGGTTTTTTGCACTGTGCGCCAGGCGGGGGCAGGGTGCGGCAAAGGTGTTGCCTGCCGAGTGGATTCCGCGGCGATTGCCGCACGCCGCTTCTTTTTGCGCAGGAAGCAGCAGGTTACGGCTCGCCCGCGCACTCGGCTTCCTGGCCGGCGAAAGGGCGCGCCCGCCGCGAAGCGGCGGCAGCGGCCCGCGCCTGCGGCGCGGACCGCCGGCACGGCGGAGCCGTGCGCGCGCCCGCCCCCCGGGGAAGCACTCGGCCCCGATCGGAAGCTGCGCGCCCCTCACAGCGTCCTTTTCCGGGAACCCTGCGGCTTAACGGCGGATTTACAGAAGGCTGAAAAAACCTTGAAAGAATGTTGGTATTCTGTACCCGTACTCAAATGAAGGAGGACGTAGAAGATGAAAAAGATACTTATGAAAACCCTGGCGCTGGTTGCGGCGGCTGCACTGCTGCTGACCGGCTGCGCAACGAACAATAGCAACAGCGACGCGACGGCCGCCCCCTCGGCGGAAGCCACGGCACAGGCCACCGCTGCGGCGGAAGAGACCGCTGCCCCTGCGGAGTCCGCCGACGCGGCAACCGAACTGAAGGGCGAGATCATGGTCACCGGCTCCACCTCGGCAGAACCCCTGGTCAGCGCGCTGGCCGATCTGTTTATGGAAAAGAACCCCGGCGTCACCATCGCAGTGCAGGGCAACGGCTCCTCCGCGGGCATCAAGGCCGCGACCGACGGCAGCGCCGCGCTGGGCATGAGCTCCCGCGAGTTGAAGGAGGAGGAAAAGGGCAGCATCACCCCCACCACGCTCTGCATGGACGGCATCGCCGTGGTCGTCAACAAGGAAAACACCGTCGCCAACCTGACCAAGGATCAGATCGCCCAGATCTTCAAGGGCGAGATCACCAACTGGAAGGACGTCGGCGGCCCCGATGAGGAGATCCTGATCGTCTCCCGCGAAGCCGGCTCCGGCACCCGCGGCGCGTTCGAAGAGATCTGCAAGCTGACCGAAAAGAATGCCGACGGCAACGAGGTCTCCCTCGTGGACGAGAGCAAGGCCATCATCGCCGACTCCACCAACGCGGTTTCCACCACGGTTTCCACCAAGAAAAACGCCATCGGGTATATCTCCCTCGGCTCCTATGATCCCGCGCTGGTCACGGCGCTGGATGTGGACAGCGTGGCCTGCACGCAGGAGAACATCGTGGCCGGCACCTACTCGATCGCCCGCCCCTTCCTGCTGATCTCCGGCCCCGCTACCGATGATGTGGCCAAGGCGTTCCTCGACTACGCAATGTCCGCAGAAGGCCAGGCCGTGGTCGCCGAGCACAAGTACATCCCCGTCGCCTAAAGCACGGCGGAAGCGACAAAACGTCCGAAGAGGGAAAACAAAGGTGCGGGCTGCATCAGCCCGCACCTTTCGGGCGGTCTTGAGGAGAACATCTCTCAACAAAGAAAGGGAGACGGAATCGGATGAAAAAAATGAGAAAAGCGATGGAATGGGTCGTGGAGAGCGGCTTCTTCCTCTGCGCAGCCGCCGCCGTGCTGGCGCTTTCCGTGATCGTGATCTTCCTGCTGATCCAGGGCATACCGGCCTTTAAGGAGATCGGCGTGTGGAAGTTCGTCACCGGCATGACCTGGCAGCCCTCCGCCGAGGAATACGGCATCGCCCCGATGATCGCGGCGTCGCTGCTGGCCACGGCGGGCGCGGCGCTGCTCGGCGGGCTGATCGGCCTGATGTGCGCACTGCTGCTGGCGGATGTGGCGCCCAAGATCCTGGGCAACGTGATCCGCCCGCTGATCCACCTGCTGGCGGGCATCCCCTCGGTGGTCTACGGCTTCTTCGGCCTGATGGTGGTCGTGCCGTGGATCACGGCGACCTTCGGCGGCACGGGCAACAGCCTGCTGGCGGTGATCCTGATCCTGTCGGCCATGATCCTGCCCACCATGGTTTCCCTGAGCGAAACCGCTGTGCGCGCCGTGCCGCAGGCCTACCGCGAGGGCAGCCTTGCCCTGGGCGCGACCAGGATGCAGACGCTGTTCAAGGTCACGCTCCCCGCGGCCAAGAGCGGCGTGCTCAACGCCATCGTGCTGTCCATCGGCCGCGCCATCGGCGAGACCATGGCGGTCATCCTGGTGGCGGGCAACCGCGTCGCCATGCCGCACTCCATCCTCGACCCCGTGCGCCCGCTGACCGCCAACATCGCGCTGGAGCTTTCCTACGCCAGCGGCCTGCAGGAAAAGGCGCTCTATGCCACGGGCGTGGTGCTGCTGCTGTTCATCGTGATCATCAACATCACCGCGCACATCGCACTGCGGGGCAAAAAGGAGGGTGCGTAAATGAACAAGCTGACCAGGCGCAAGTTCATCGATACCTTGCAGCTCGTGCTGCTGTGGCTCTGCGGCGCGATCGCGGTGGGCTTTCTGCTGCTCATCCTGATCTACGTCCTCTCCCGCGGCATTCCGAACATCCATTGGGCGTTCCTCTCCACGGTCTATAAGCCCGGCCTCGGCTCCAGCGGCATCCGCGAGATCATCGTCGGCACGCTGGCGATGATCGGCCTGACCCTCCTCATCGCCGTGCCCGTGGGCGTGCTCGCCGCCATCTATATGGCCGAATACGCCAAGAAGGGCAAGGTGCTCTCCACCATCCGCTTCTGCGTCGAGTCGCTGGCGGGCATTCCCTCGATCCTCTACGGCCTGTTTGGCTATACTTTCTTTGTGATCCAGTGCGCGCTCGGCTTTTCGCTGATCTCCTCGGCGCTGACGCTCGCCATCATGGTGCTGCCCGTCATCATCCGCTCCACGGAGGAGGCGCTCTTCACCGTCCCCAACAGCTACCGCGAGGGGAGCCTGGCGCTGGGCGCGAGCAAGCTGACCACGCTCTTGCGCGTGGTGCTGCCCTGCGCCATCCCCGGCATCCTCTCGGCCATCATCCTGTCCATGGGGCGCGTGATGGGCGAGACCGCCGCGGTCTATTACACCGCCGGCACCATGGCCAAGGCGCCGCAGAGCATCTATTCCTCGACGCGCTCACTGGCCGTGCACCTGTACCTGCTGGTCAAGGAAGGTCTCAATTCCGGCGAAGCGTTCGCCACCGCAACGATCCTGATCGTCATCATCGTGGGCCTCAACGCGCTGGCCAGCTTCATCGCCAAGCGCCTGAGCCGGCGCCTTACGGGAGGTAAAGCAATATGAAAATGACAGCGGAAAACGTCAATCTCTGGTACGGGGATTTCCATGCCCTCAAGGGGGTCTCCCTCAACATGGAGGTCAACCAGGTCACCGCGCTCATCGGCCCGTCGGGCTGCGGCAAATCCACGTTCCTCAAGTCCCTCAACCGCATGAACGACCTGGTGGAGGGCTGCCGCATCGAGGGCAGCATCTGCCTGGACGGACAGGATATTTACGCCAAGGGCTACGATGTGGCGCAGCTGCGCAAGCGCGTGGGCATGGTCTTTCAAAAGCCCAACCCGTTCCCCATGTCCATCTATGACAACATCGCCTACGGCCCCCGCATCCACGGCATCCACCGCAAAAAGCAGCTCGACGAGATCGTTGAAAAAGCCCTGCGCGGCGCGGCGCTGTGGGACGAGGTCGGCGACCGGCTCAAAAAGAGCGCCATGGGCCTTTCCGGCGGCCAGCAGCAGCGCCTGTGCATCGCGCGCGTGCTCGCCGTGGAGCCGGAGGTGCTGCTGATGGACGAGCCCACCAGCGCCCTGGACCCCATCTCCACCCAGCGCATCGAGGATCTGATGGTGGATCTCAAAAAGCAGTATTCCATCGTCATCGTCACGCACAATATGCAGCAGGCCGCGCGCATCGCCGACCGCACCGCCTTCTTCCTCAAGGGGGAGATCATCGAAGCCGGCGACACGATGCAGATCTTCCAGAAGCCTGCGGACAAGCGCACCGAGGACTACATCACCGGCCGCTTCGGCTGATGATCCGGGGACGCGAACGCAGCGGAGAAGTTTTGAAAGGGGAGAGAAACACATGAACCGTATCATGATGAATAACGCGATGGACAGCCTGCACGAGGCGCTGCTCGAAATGGGCGGCCTGTGCGAGAGGGGAATCGACGAGGTGCTGGCGGCGGTGGTGCATCCGGACGCGGAGCTGGCCGAGCGCGTCATCGCCCGCGACGATCAGATCGACGACATGGAGCGCCGCATCGAGAGCCAGTGCCTGACGATCCTGGCGCGGTTTTCGCCCGTGGCGATCGATCTGCGCTCCGTCACCGCGGCGATGGGCATCATCTCCGATCTGGAGCGCATCGGCGACCAGTGCGCCGATATCGCCGAGATCAGCAAGCACATGCTGGGCGCCAAGCAGATCCACCCGATGGCGGATTTCCGCCTGATGGCCGATACCGCCCGCAGCATGGTGCACGACGCGCTCGATGCCTTCATCGACAAGGACATCGAAAAGGCGCGCGGCGTGACCCTGCGCGACGACATCGTGGACGCGGCCTTTGACCGCGTGGTGCTGAGCCTGACCAACATCATGCGCGAGAATGCCGAGGCGGTGCCCCAGGCGGTGGATATGTTGTTTGTGGCCAAGTATTTGGAGCGCATCGCCGACCACGCCACCAACATCGGCGAGTGGAGCGTCTATCTGCGCACCGGCAAGCACCCGCAGGACAAGGAGCTGCACGAGGCCGAGATCCAGTAACCCGTCGAGCAGAAAGAAACGATAGAAAGGCTCCCCTTTGCCGCAGCCCCGAAGGGGCTGCGGCAAAGGGGAGCGGGGGGCGCGGGGGGAGGGGCCGCAGGCCCCTCCCCCCGCGCCCCCCGGCAGGGAAGGAGGAACAGAGCCTAAAGGCTCTGTTCCTCCTTCCCTGCCCATTCCCCACGATCGTTTGAAAAAGGGGATTTTTTCCTGCTTCCCACGCGGGATCTCTTGGACGTATAATGAATACAGAATCCGTGAAGGAGGAAACAGACATGGCACTGATTGCGGTTGTGGAAGACGAAGAGGCGATCTCGCGGCTGATCTGCCTGCACTTGCAGGCGGCGGGATATGAGGCGAAGCCCTATCTGGCGGGGGACGCCTTTTTGGCGGATCTGCGGCAGAGCAACCCGGATGTGGTGCTGCTGGACTGGATGCTGCCCGGCGACCATGACGGCATCGCGGTGCTCAAGGAGCTGCGGCAGAACGAAAAGACGCGCACCGTGCCGGTCATCATGCTCACGGCCAAGGCGGAGGAGCTGGACCGCGTGCTGGGGCTGGAAGTGGGTGCGGACGACTATGTGACCAAGCCCTTTTCCTTCCGGGAGATGGTCTCGCGCGTGCGGGCGCAGCTGCGCAGGACGCAGTGGGAGAAGGACGACCCCACCGTGCGCCGCTACGGCAAGCTGACGATCTTCCTAAACGAGCACCGCGCCGCGGCGGACGGAAAGACGCTCAATCTTTCGCCCAAGGAATACGACATCCTCTGCAAGCTGATGGAAAAGCCCAACTGGGTCGTCACGCGCGAGCAGCTGCTCAGCTCGATCTGGGGCGACGAATACGAGGGCGAGATGCGCACGGTGGACATGCACATGACCAACCTGCGCCGCAAGCTGGACGAGGCGGGCGCAAAGGACTATATCCAGACTGTGCGCGCCGTGGGCTACAAAATGAAGCCGCTGGAGGAAAAAGCGGAATAAAGAAGGCCGGGGAGGAATGCGACGATGCGCAGGCGGGTGCTGGGGTTGATCCTGGCCGCGACGCTGCTGGCGGTGACGCTGCTGGGCGCGGGAACTTATATCTATGTGCGCAAGCTGATGATCGAGCGGACGGAGGAGCGCATGGAGGACATTGCGCGCCTGCTGCTGAGCGAGCTTGAGCCGGGCGAGGAAGAGGAACAGGCAAAGCGCTGGCTGGAGGCGCTCAACGCACAGTATGACGTCTATCGCCTGACGCTGATGGACGCGCAGGGGCAGGTGTTCTTCGACAGCGACGCGGCGGCGGGGGAGATGGAAAATCACCTCGAGCGCGAGGAGATCAGCGATGCGCTGCAAAACGGCACGGGCCGCGCGATGCGCTATTCGCCCACGACCCAGCGGCACTATCTCTATGTCGCGGTGTATTCGGGCGGCACGGTGCTGCGCATCTCGCAGGACTTTGTGCAGATCCGCCAGATGCAGGGGACAATCCTGGGCATTGTGACGATCTCGGCGCTGCTGACGCTGCTGGCGACGGGGCTTGCGTCCTTCCCGGCGGCGCAGAAGCTGCTGCTGGGCCCCATCCGCGCGCTGCGGGTCGGCGCGGGGCGCATCGCGCAGGGCGATCTGAACAGCCGCATTCCCGATCAGCCCGCCGAGATGGGCATGCTGGCCAAGGACTTCAACGACATGGCCGTCGCGCTCAGCCGATCGCTGACCACCGAGCGGATGCAGCGGGCGCAGCTGCAAGCCGTGCTGCACGCCATTCCGGCGGGCGTGATCGCCGTGGACGAAGCGGGCGTGGTGACGCAGTGCAACCCGGAGGCGGTGCGGCTGCTGAACCTGAGCGGGGAAAACGTCGGCAAAAAGCTGATGGAGAGCACGCGGGACACACGCCTGTGCGCGCTGGCGAAGGACACGGTGCGGGAGAATGCGCCGCAGAGCGACGAATGGACGGGCGAGCGCGTGCTGGCGGTCTCGGGAGCGCCCATCCGCACCGGCGGCGGAAAGAGCGTCGGCGCGGCGCTGGTCATCAGCGACCGGACGCAGCTGCGCAAATTGGAGCAGATGCGCTCGGAGTTCGTGTCCAACGCAACGCATGAGCTGAAAACGCCGCTGACCGCGATCCGCGGCTGCATCGAGACCCTGCAGGAGCCGGAAATGGCGGCCAATCCCCAAATCGTATCGGAAATGCTGGAGATCATGGATGTGCAGGGCGAGCGCTTGCAGGCGCTCATCAGCGATATGCTGGAGCTTTCGCAGATCGAGAGCCTGCCGCAGCTGGATGGCGAGACGGGCAGCCTTTCCAAGGCGGTGGAGGAGGCGGCGGACGTGGTGCGGATGCAGGCGGAAAAGCGGGAGGTTGCGCTGCATTTGCAGATTGCGGACGGCGTGATCTGCCGCGCGGGACAGGAGCGGATGCGCCGCATTGCGCAGAACCTGATTGAAAACGCCGTGCGCTACAACAAGCCGGGCGGAAACGTCTGGGCGGAGGTGCGCGCGGAGGGGACGACGGGCGTGCTGGCGGTCAAAGACGACGGCATCGGCATTCCGGAGAAGGACCTGCCGCGCATTTGCGAGCGCTTTTACCGGGTGGACAAAGATCGGTCGCGCAACAGCGGCGGCACGGGGCTGGGGCTTGCGATTGTGAAGCATCTGGTGCGCCGCTACAACGGGGAGATGGAGATCCGCTCGAAGGTGAACGAGGGGACGAATATTACCATCCTTCTTCCGATGGAGGGTCGCTAAAAGCGATTGCCCGCCCGCAGGCGGGCAATCGCTTTTAGCGAGGGACATTTTTCGACGCGCGTGGCTTTGCCGCACACGTCGAAAAATACCGGAAGCGATTTTTCCGCCGCCCAATGGGATTGGGCTATGGAAAAATCGCTCCTCGCGGCGTACACGCCGCCGCTGCGGAATAAGTCGGGGGCGGCTGCGGCCGCCCCCGACACCCCCTGGGGTGGGCTTACCCGGTCTTAGATTGTGCAGGGGTCAAGTGCGGCTGCCGGGCGAGTGCAGACTGGGGAAGGGCTTTGCCCTTCCCCTTGCCCCTATCCTAGTCGGGGGGGCGGCTGCGGCCGCCCCCCGACACCCCCTGGGGGTGGGCTTACCCGGTCTTGGATTGTGCAGGGGTCAAGTGCGGCCGCCGGGCGAGTGCAGTTCGGAGGGTGAGCGGAGCGAACCTGGAGGTCGAGCGTTTTGTAGAAAAAGCCAAATGGCTTTTTCGGAAAATAAGCCGACCGAAACACCGGAGCAGCTTGAAAAGCTGGTTCGGTGCGGAGACTGGGGAGAGTTTCACTCTCCCCTTGCCCCCTCTTGAGTCAGGCAGCCTGCGGGCTTCCCGACACCTTTCGGGGAGGGCTTACCCGGTCTTAGATTGTGCAGGGGTCAAGTGCGGCCGCCGGGCGAGTGCAGTTCGGAGGGTGAGCGGAGCGAACCTGAAGGTCGAGCGTTTGAGCTTTAGCTCAATAAGCCGACCGGAATACTCACCGGAGAAGCTTGAAAAGCTGGTTCGGTGCGGCATCGGAGGGTTCGCGCAGCAAACCTGAAGCATGAGCGTTTCAGAGGAGACAGCGCAGTGCGCTTTGATGGAGGCTGCGAATGCAGCTGAAGCTCGAGCGTTTCGGCTTGCCGAATAAGCCGAGTGAAACACCAGCGCCCGCATGGGCGATGGTGCGAAATCATGAATAAGCCATGCGGAACACCGGAACCTTCTGAAAGAAGGTTTCGGTGCGCAGATTGGAGAAGGGCTTTGCCCTTCCCCTTGCCCCCATCCTAAGGCAACCCCTCAGTCCGGCTCAACGCCGGACAGCTCCCCTTACACAGGGGAGCCATAAGGATGAAAGAAGTCTCCGTCTGCGGATAAGGGCAGGCAGAGACTTCTTTGTTTAACTTATAAGGCAAATCAACTAAGGCAAATCAACGTCCGGCGCGGACTTTGGCGGGGGCGCGGCGGCGGGAGAAGAGGGTTTCGTCCAGCGCACAGAGCTTATCGGCGAGGCAGACGAGCAGGCTTTCCTTATAGAGGGGCGGGAAGGGCGTGAGCGGGAACATATGCTTGCGGATCGCGTCGCACTCGATGGGGTTGAGGTCGAAGTGTTTGCGGGCGTTTTTCAGCGCAGAAAAGGGATGGCGGAAGCCGTGCAGCCGGTGGGACGGGTCACTCTCGTGCCAATCGTAGAGAAAAAAGTCGTGCAGCAGTGCGCCGCGGGCGAGGCTGAGCCGATCGACGCGCAGGTGCAGCACATCCGCCAGATACAGCGCCATGCACGCGACGTTGGCGGAATGGGCATAGCAGGTCGTGCTGCCGTGCTGGATGAAGTTCTGCTCGCGCTGCATTTCGGGCGAAAGCAGAATATCCGACGCCAGATCCACCAGCATCGACGCATAATGCGCACCGTTGTATTCCATCAAGAGACAGCCCTCCTTCATGCCTTGCGGCTTCGTTTATCTGTTAGACGGAAAGCGCTGCGGATTCGTTGCGAAAAAAATGTGAAGAATTTCTAAAGAACGACAAGCGTGCGGAAACGCGCATCGCACCCGAAAAAGGCAGGAAGAAAGGGAAGAAATGTAGAATTGATGGAAATAAAGCACTTGATTCGGGAGGGATTTGCAATGGATGTGAGGGAAAGAACGATTTTGCAGCACCGGGCGGTGCTTTCGCCCTACGCCTGCGACGACGAGCGGCTCACCGGGCGCGCGCGGCCCATGGAGCCCTGCCCGCTGCGCACCGATTTCCAGCGCGACCGCGACCGCATCATCCACTGCAAGGCGTTTCGCCGGCTCAAGCACAAGACCCAGTGCTTTCTCGCCCCGGAGGACGACCACTTCCGCACGCGGCTGACGCACACGCTCGAGGTCGTGCAGATCGCCCGCACCATCGCCCGCGCGCTGTCTCTCAACGAGGATCTGACCGAGGCCATCGCGCTGGGGCACGATCTGGGCCACACGCCCTTCGGCCACATGGGCGAGCGGATTTTGAACCGTCTGGCGCCCGGCGGCTTTGCCCACGAACGCCAGTCCCTGCGCGTGGTGGAGGAGCTGGAAAACGACGGCGTGGGACTGAATCTGACCGAAGCGGTGCGCGACGGCATTTTGCAGCACACCTCCCGCGGCAACCCCGCCACCCTCGAGGGCGCGGCGGTGTCGCTCTCCGACCGCATCGCCTACATCAACCACGATATTGACGACGCGACCCGCGCGGGCGCGCTGCGGGAAGAAGAGCTGCCGCGCGAGCTGACCGCCGTGCTCGGCCATACCCACGGCGACCGCATCGACACCATGATCGGCGACATCTTCCGCGCCTCCGACGGGCAGCCTTTCGTGCGCATGAGCGAGGAAATCTATACGGCCACCATGGCGCTGCGCGCGTTTCTGTTTGCGCACGTCTATAACCGCCCCGACGTGCAGCGCGAGGAGCAGAAGGCGGCCTTCCTGCTGGAAAGCCTGTTTGATTATTACGCCGCCCGCCCGGAACAGATGCCGGAGGAGTTCGTCCGCCAAGCCCGCAGCGATTCCCGCGGCGTCAAGGGCGCGGTCTGCGATTACATCGCCGGCATGACCGATAACTACGCCGTGCACACCTTTACCCGCCTGTTCATCCCGAAGAACGAATCGCTGTGAACGGAGCGGAGCAGCCGTCTGCCTGTCTTTCTGCGTTCCCAAGGGGGCGGGAGAGGGGGAACCCGGAGGCCGCGAAGCGGCTGAAGCCGGAGCGTTTGAGCTTGTCGTAGGTCGCGGAGCGACTGGAGTTCGGGCGTTTGAGTTTTAACTCAATAAGCCGAACGGAACACCGGCACGCCGCAAGGCGGGGTGGTGCGAAGACAGCCAATAAGCCCGGCGGAACACCGGCACCCGAATGGGTGACGGTGCGCAGGCAGGGGAGAGCGTTAGCTCCCCCCGCTCAGAGGTGAGAATGGTCTCTTTGGCGCCCCTGCGTAAGGAAAGCTCCCGAAACGCCAAAAGGCCGAATCTTTCAGCTTTTTGACGAAGTAAGGGAAAAGAGACGCTTTTTTTGTGAGAAAAAAGCGCAAAGCAGAAGGATTTGCAGAAAAACCAGAGAATATAACTATCGGTTCGTTTTTCAAACAACGAACAAAGTGTGAATGGACGGGCAGCAGGATCGACGGCGGAAAGGAGACAGGAAGCGCATGGCAGGCAGGTTCCCCAGCGAGTGGATCGACGAAGTGCGCGATAAATCCGACATCGTTTCGGTCGTCTCCGAATACGTCACGCTGCAGAAGAAGGGCGCCAAGCATTGGGGGCTCTGTCCCTTCCACGGCGAGAAAACCCCTTCGTTTTCCGTCGATCAGGAAAAGCAGATGTTCTATTGCTTCGGCTGCCACGCGGGCGGCAACGTCATCACCTTTGTGATGAACATCGAGCACATGGAATTCCCCGAGGCGGTCAGGCACCTGGCCGAGCGCGCGCACATGCCCATACCGGAATTGCAGCGCGGCGAGGACACGGGGCCGAAAAAGGATCGCGACCGGCTCTATGCCGCGCTGGTCGAGGCCGCAAAATTCTATCACAAAACCCTGTATACGCCCGACGGCGCGCAGGCGCTGGAATACCTCCACAACCGCGGCATCCGCGACAACGTGATCCGGCATTTCGGCCTGGGCGCAACGGCCAGGGGCTGGTCGAGCCTGTATACCCATCTTTCCGACCTGGGCTTTGCCAAGCAGGAGCTCATCGACGCAAACCTCGCCCTGGAGCGGGGTGGTAAGGTGTTTGACGCCTTCCGCGAGCGCGTGATGTTCCCCATCTTCGACCCCCGCGGGCGCGTGATCGCCTTCGGCGGGCGCGTCATGGGTGACGGACAGCCCAAATATTTGAATTCTTCCGATACGCCGTTGTTCAACAAGCGCAAAAACGTCTACGGCCTGAACTTCCTAAAGGGCGGGCGGCGCGAAAGCCTGCGGCTCGTGGAAGGATATATGGACGTGGTGTCGCTCTATCAGCACGGCGTGGACGGGTGCGTGGCCACCCTGGGCACGGCGCTGACCAACGAGCAGATCCGGCTGATGAAGCGCTACGCCCCGCAGATTCTCATCACCTACGACGGCGACGGCGCAGGCCAGCGCGCCATTGCCCGGGGCCTTGACCTCTTTGAGCAGGAAAACGTCCCCGCGCGCGTGACCGTCGTGCCCGGCGGAATGGACCCGGACGAATACGTCCGCGCCAAGGGCGGACAGGCCCTAAGCGATTTGGGCTCCATCGACCCCACCACCTACCGGCTGGATACGCTGGCGGCAAAATACGACCTTTCCAACGCCGAAGCCCGCGCCAAATACGCCGTGGACGCTTCGCAGGTGCTGCGCCGGCTGGAGGACCCGGTCGAGGTCGAGCGCTTCGTGCGCAGGCTCACCATCGAAACCGGCTTTTCCGAAGAGACGCTGATGGAGCAGGTCGGCAAGCGCCGCGCCCCGAAGGCCGAGCCGCAAAGGGAGGCGAATACCGTTTCCTCCTACGGGAAAAATAGGGAGGATGACCGGTATGTCCGCGCGGAAAAGGAGCTGCTGGCCATGATCTGCGCCGGTGAAAAGGTGCCAAGAGAGCTGCTCAAGACCAGCGATTTTACCGACCCCGGCTGCGCGTTTCTGGCAGAGATCCTCATCGGGCGCGGCGGTTCCCTGCGCGATGTGCAGGCCGCCATGGAGCAGACCGAGGACGACGCGCTGCGCGGCGAGATCTCCCGCATCCTGCTCATCGGCGAAAGGTGCGAGCCGGATAAGCGCGTGAAGATGATGACCGACTGCATCGACACCCTGCACGAGCGGCGGCTGGAAAAGGACATTGACGACTGTGAGCAGAAGCTAGCCAAGCCCGGCCTCACCCCGCAGGAGCAGATGGAGCTGATGACGCTCTATACCAAGCTGCTGGACAGAAGAGAGCGGCTGAAG
>Ga0129310_1001194_pt1 | contig 24053 bp, 24 predicted proteins | sample Go1ome_2_FD_94433 | JGI IMG/M metagenome (GOLD analysis project Ga0129310, IMG submission 94433) | Western lowland gorrila individual fecal microbial communities from Wisconsin, USA - Go1022A metagenome | ecosystem: Host-associated > Mammals > Digestive system > Large intestine > Fecal | place...
TCGGCTCGTCACGGGTAAGTATTCCGTCTGCAAAGCCGAGCTCAACTGCCTTATTTGCGTTCATCCATGTTTCAGCGTCTATGAGGTGCGAAATCTTCGCACGGCTCATGCCGGTCTTGATTTCATAAGCGTTCATAATGCTTTCTTTGACCTCGGACAGCATATCTATCGCCTTGTGCATTTCTGCTGAATCGCCCATAGCTACTGTCATTGGATTGTGTATCATCAGCATTGAAACCGGGGACATAAGCACCTTGTTTCCCGCCATTGCAATAACCGAAGCGGCGCTTGCGGCTATGCCGTCAATCTTCACCGTAACGTTTCCCTTGTAGTCCATCAGCATATTGTAAATCTGCGCCGCAGCAACGCAGTCACCGCCGGGCGAGTTAATCCAGACGGTAATATCTCCGCTGCCGGACAGCAATTCCTCCTTGAAAAGCTGCGGTGTGACGTCATCATCAAACCAGCTTTCATCTGCGATAGTGCCGTTGAGGAACAGCGTTCTCTCCGGGTTCTGCTCCTGCGTTTCCTCGTTCTTCACTATCCTGTTCGTCCATTTCCAGAACTTCTTCATCGGAATCCTCCTTTCCGCTGCCTGCCGCAAAGATACCTGCGTCAGCCAACTTAGTCATGTTGCCGTTTATGAGATAAAGGTCGCCGCCGTCCTCGGCAGGAATACGGTCGAGGTTTTCAAGCTCCCGAATGTCGTTTGTGGACACCCAGCCGTTCTGCCTTGCAGTAGCGTACCCGCTCATGCGGCTTGCGTAATCTCCTCGCAACAGACCGTCAACATTGAACTTGATGAAATAATCTTGTTTCTCGCTTGGGGTGAGTAAGGAACGAATCATGCTCTGTTCCCAGCGAACAAGCCACGGTTCAAGCGTGTATTTCACGAACTCCAAAGACTGCTGCTCAATATTAGAAAAGCTCGATTTTTCAAGGTCACCGACCATGTGCGGCGGCACTCGGGTTTTGCACAACAAGTATCTTGAGTATCATGACCCGTATAGTATTTGTGCAAAACCAAAAATTCGAGCAATTTCGTTTATCTGAAATTTTCTTGTTTCAAGGAACTGTGCCTGCTCGGGGGAAATACTGATGGGCGTGTATTTCATGCCTTCTTCAAGTACAGCGACCTTTCCGCTGTTGGAACTCCCACCGAACTGCGACTGCCACGCCTCACGAACCTTTGTCGGGTCTTTTATCGTTCCCGGGTGTTCAAGGACGCCGCTTGGCGCTGCGCCGTTCGCAAAGGACTTTGCACCGAACTCCTCGGTCGCAATGGCAAGCCCAATAGCGTTCTTCGCCATTGCAATCGGCGAGTAGCCCACAAGTCCGTCAAAGCCAAGTCCGGGAATATGCAGGACATCGCCCGACGAGAGAATAACCTCATATTCCTTGCTGCGGATTGCTTCATCAGAACCACGATAGTATTTGTAGTACAGCTTTCCGTTGGAATCACGGTCAACCGACATTCGGTTCGGCATAAGCGGGTACAGAGCAATGACCTCGCCCTTTCCGTTGCGGATAACCTGCGCGTATGCGTTTCCCCAGAGGAGCAGGTGCGTCATAAGCGTTTCACGGAAAACAAACGAGGTCATTTCGGGATTCGGCTCATCATGGAGCAGGTGGTAAAGCGGGTGCGATACAGCTTTCTCCTTGCCTCCGTCTGAACGATACTTGTAGACGTGCAGCGGTAGTCCCGCCACCGCTTCCGACAGCACTCTAACGCAGGAATACACGGCGGTCATCTGCATTGCTGAACGCTCGGTGACGTTCTTTCCTGCGGTAGAACCGCCCATGTAAAAGCGGTATGCGCTGCCAGCTGTGCTGTTTTTAGGCTTGTCCCTTGAATGGAATAAGCTGCTAAAAATCTTCATTTAGTCAGTCCTTTCGTAAAATGGGCATAAGAAAAGCACCTGCCATTGCTTACAGATGCTTAACAATTATTCTGTTGTGTTATATAAACTTTTTCATCACGCGAGTATAATCTCGCTTTGCGTTGAAAAACGCATTAACGTATACCGTGTTTTCTTCCTTGACATAATAATAATAAAACATAAGGTAATTATCATGAATGAGAAAACGATATCCGTTACTCACAAGAATCCTTTCCTTGGGTAGCGAGCCGCTTTCCGGCAGTATTTCGAGATTTTTGCATTTTTCTCTTAGCTTGTTTACAAAACGGATCGCAATACTCTTATCCTTTGACTGCTTTGCAATATAAAAGGCTATATCGCGAAAATCAGCTTCTGCCGTATCAGTGAATATTACTCTGCAATTCATACATCAAGGTTCTCCAGGTCGTTTAATAAATCGTTGAATACATCATCAGCACTATGGACTCTTCCAAGCCTTATGTCGTCCATGCTTTGCGCAAGGTGCGCATACAGAGCGAGTTTTTCTTCAAGCTCGGAAATATAGTGCATGGTCTGCTGATAATCCTCATGGCTCAGAAGTACAGTATCCTCCTTGCCGTTAACCGTGATTGCTACCGGATTATCCCTTGTAAGTGCGGAAATCTGAGCGTAATTAGTGCGAATGTCCTTTGACGGTCTTATTGAAATAGAATTTGTCATAAAAAACACCTCCTATGTTGGTAGTCATATTATATCACAATTATGCTACTTTGTCAATAAGATTATACGCATCAGATAAAAAGTATTCCTCTTTCATCATACACACTAGCCCCGTGGTCGTTCCCGCAGCGAATAGCGCAGTCAAGTGCCATGATAGTAGCTACCGCTCCGTCAATTTTCTCTGTAGATTTTTCCTTGTCAGCCTTGATGTTTCCAGCAGGGTCGGTGCGAATGTAGATATTGTCCATGTTCCAACGCAGAACCGGGTGACCGCCATGTGCTATCTTCTGTTCAAGAACCAGTTTCATCAGTTCCTTGGTCGGCGGGGACATATCCTTAAATCCCTGTCCGAAAGGCACGACAGTAAATCCCATGCCCTCAAGGTTCTGAACCATCTGCACAGCGCCCCAGCGGTCGAAAGCTATCTCTCGGATATTGAAGCGCTCACCGAGCCGTTCAATGAACTGCTCGATGAAACCGTAGTGAACCACATTTTGTATCCGTTTTGAATCGTGGGTCCGTTTCGATGTAATAGCGGCCTGAACGCAAAAAATCTCGGATCACTTTAAGGTATGCGTGCATCGGAAAATCAACGGTTCTTGGTGCAGCAAACTTCGATTCCTCTATCAGCTTGTCCTCTTTCATGAAAGCGGCAAGCACATTGAATAGATTGTTTATATCAGTACGGAGGTCATCATCATTCGGCGGAAGCTGATAACCTATCGGAAAATAGATCATGGCATCTTCTGTATCCGCCTTTACGCCAACAAAACTATCTCCATCGTCATTCTTATTAACGTGGCAACGTTCTCTAATATTCTTTTGTAAATCCATAGGCATGAATTTAAAGGCATCATCCCACAAGTATTTGATGACCTTCTCTGGAAATTTCCGTATCTTCTTCAGAGCTTCTCGAATATCATAAAGCCTTCCTTTTTGTTCAGGTGTCAGATTTTCATCACGCTCTGCTCTCAAAAGAGCATTATACTCGCCATAAAGATCGTTGTCTGGAGAAGAAGCCCTGTCGTCAAATTCAAGATCGCTTTCATGAACAAAATATACACCAAGGCGCTTATCCTCTGCGGACGCCATTTTTGCTCTGTTTCCAACTACGAGCTTATTGATAGTCATACAGAAGGTTTTCCATGTGACCTCCGTATCCAAAATATTAGCATTTGCTAAGGAAGGTCGTACATTCTCGAATGTATTTTCTATTAAACGCATATTCCATCTTCTTTGGAATGCCGTATCAAGTGTAAATACATTCTGGTCGGAAGTGTTCATCGTTCCAATAACAGAAAGATTAGACGAAATACGCACCTTATGCCCACCATCACCATAGATCTCAGTTGCCATATATCGATTTGTAATTCCGTATTCGCTTGTGCCAGCGGGATATACCACCTCGTGATCTTTCTTCGGCACTAACGCCCTGTCTAACAACTGGAAAACCTCGCCAAAAATCGCTGGAGCATTTCCTCGGTTTATTTCTTCGATTATCAGAATGTATTCTTGAGTAGGATTTCTGTATGCGTCTCGCATAATTGTTGTAAAAGGCCCTGGAGTGAACTTATATGTCACAAGACCTTCGTCGTCAACATCTGGCAAAATTTGTCCAACAAAATCAGAGTAAGTATAATCTGGATGGAATACGAGACGTTCAACATAACTATCAACTTTGCAATACTCATGCTCGATTGTCCAGCTTTTCCAGAACCTGGAACGCCGTACAAGAGAATATTGGTGCCACAATTGATACGAGATTCTTCTAAATCATCAAGGGCTAGATCTTCTGTATCCGAATCCAAGCCCTCAAGACCGATTACCTTCGTTGCATTTAAACGAAGAAGCGTGTCAACTCGTCTCTGATAATCTTCAATTTTCTCGCTATTCGGAAGCAATATTGCCAAGGCGAGAGTGCTTTTGACGTGCGGAAGAGATGACTTAATTCCCAGCTTCAAATCCATCTCATCATATGCGAGAATGTTATCAGGCCTGTTCATTGTTTACGTCCTCCTCAATGGCGTTCATTATTACTTCGGCTATTGCACCTGCTAACAGTGGTGAAACTGCATTACCCACCTGTTTCATTTGCGGCCCTTTATTTCCAACAAACTGGAAGCTATCAGGAAACGACTGTATTCTTGCAGCTCCCCTTACCGTTATAGCGCGATCAAGGAATGGATGCGTGAATTTCCAGGAGGATGGCGTATCAAACCGTGTAGTGATAGTAACGGATATCTCATCCTTACGCATTCGTGTCCATGTCCCACTATAAATTGACCTTGTCAAATGCTCTTCTGGAAGAACTTCTTTTCCGGCATTAGGAGGAATCATCGCCAAGCGTTCCAGTGCTATTGGCGAATGCTTTGTGGCCACATGATTGTGTAGTATCGTACTTCCTGCTCGAAGTTTTTTCTGATATTCGCTTTGTGGCTCATTGCGATAGTTCTGAGTTTCTTCGCCTTCTCCCGAATTCAAATATGCCAAATCGCTTATAGCATCCAAAATCGTAACGATGATGTTTTTGGCCACAGGCAAGTCGGGAGCTTCACTTCCGCGTTTTCCGATTATAACTGCCCTCCGCCTGTTTTGTGGCACACCATAATCCGATGCATTTAGAACTCCCATTTTCAATTGATAACCCATTGAATTGAACAGTTCTTCAATTTCTTTTCGGAAGTAGCCACCTTCAGCTGTCAGCAGATTAGGAACATTCTCCATCACAAAGTAGCGTGGTCGTACAAGTTCCACTACCTTTACATAATATTTAAACAGGAAATTTCGCTCGTCATGGATAGTTTTTCTTTGTCCTTTTTGAGAGAATCTCTGACAAGGGGGGCCTCCAATTATCACATCAACTTTTCCTGCATAATCAGAAAACGTCTTCTGCAAATCAAGCGAAGTAATATCACCGCAGATCATTTTCGTCCCTCTATGGTTCTTCTCGTAGGCTGCAGCTATTGAGGGATCATACTCGTTCGCAAGAACCACATCAAAGCCGCTGTTTTCAAATCCAAGAGACAATCCTCCAACCCCAGCAAATAAGTCTATCACCTTTGGTTCCATCGTTACGCCTCCTGAATTCTTTCCTGGGCAATTCTGAAATAGTCCTCGTCTAGTTCAATTCCTATAAAATCACGATCAGTTCTTTTTGCGACCACTCCAGTTGTGCCGCTTCCCATAAATGGATCAAGCACAGTATCCTTCGGATTGTAGAGTATCTCAACAAAGTGCTGAATGAAACCCTCTGGCTTTTGTGTAGGATGCTTTCCGTACTTTCTTTCGCCATTAGGAGTCACCGAAGTTTCAATAAAATCATGGAACATAGCACCAACGTTATTAAATGTGCCTGTTCTTTTTTTGTATGTAAAGTAAACCCATGCTTCTGTAGAATTCACAAAGTGTAAATTCATATTCCTTGGCATCGGATTCGTTTTATGCCATATCCCTGTGGTCTTGTAATAAAAACCGTGCTTCTCAGCAAGTTTTATTATAGTTTCAACATTGATGATTGCCATAAACATAATCATTGCTCCGCCTTTTTCATAACGCGGGCAGATGCCTTGAAAAAGTCATCCATAGACTTTGACCACTCATCAAACTCCATGTCATCCCAGCCAGCAGACCCCAAAAAATTGTCCCGCATCTTCTTAAGGTTTGTATCTCTTTTTTTCATAAAGTTACCAAGATTGTACGGCGGATTAAATATTATCTGGAGTTCTTCCGATAGGGATAATAAAACGATCGGACAAAATAAAAGAAGGCATCAGCAAGCTGATACCTTCAATCGCATATTTATGATATGCTTCATGCGGCGATTGATTGTAGTTAGATTTCTTGTCAGGACTCCAGTTAACAGTGACTATCAAATCGATAGATTCCGCATCAATTTGTTGCATTGCAGCTATGCAATCCTGATTATATAGTGTTGTTTCAGCCATTTTAAACAGCCCTTTCCATCGCAGTTTTTATTTCGTGGCGCTTTTCCCGCTGTTCACCCATGCATCCAGTTCGGAGCGTTTAAACTTCCACAAGCGCCCAATCTGATGTGCCGGAAGGTCTGTCTTTTGTTTTATCCACTTCCGTAGAGTTACCGGCTTGATGTTCAAGTATTCAGCTGCATCTTCAAGACTGATGTAGTTGTCGTCTGCTCTCTCGCTCATAGCATACACCCTCAAGCTGTCAAAAGACATAATTATACATTTTTAGTATAGCACATATCGAGCGATATTTCAAGCCCTCTTTTGATATTTATTGATATACGCCGATACCTATTGACCTTTTTTGTTTCTCAACGCTTGAATACGCCCATAACGATACCTCTCTTAACTCGTTACGGACAAGACTTTTCGTTATGTGCGTGTTCAAAACTGATGATCTACGCACACCTTAACATAGCTGCTTAATACCTAGTCTTTATCTATCAACAACAAAAATATCCGTAATCTGTCCTGAAAAAAGGTAGATTTTTTCTGAAAAATATTGTATAATAAACAATATCAAGTGTGGTATTTCATAAAAACAGATAAAGCTGATTCTATGCTCGTTCTACACAACGCTATGAATTGGTAATTCTACACGTTCGTCATGGTATTTGATATTCCCAAATCAAGTTGATATGTACTATCAGTGAGCGATTCTTTTACAGAATAGCTCACATTCATGATAGACTGTTTATTAATTTGTTTGCAAAGAGGAGAAATAAATATGATAACTCTTACGGATAAACTGGCAGAATGCCAAGAATATATTGATAAATTGAGAAGAGAGTATATTAAAACACAAGTTTGCGAACAGGAACGTGACGCGTTGATAGGCGAAATTAATATTGAACAGAGAGATGTAAAAGGCTATCACGGCAGAGAAATCCTCGAACTATTGCAAAATGCAGATGACGCATACCAAAGGAGCATTGATTCGGGAGAAAAACCGGATTGTGAGCTCGAGGTCACTATAAGTTATATAGATGGCATTCTCACTGTGTCCAATACAGGCACTTGCTTTGACAAAGAGGGAATAAAATCTATCGTTCAGGGCAACAACAGCACAAAAACCGGAAAGTACATTGGCTGCAAAGGAACCGGCTTCCGCTCGGTTTTAAACTGGGCTTCAGAGGTAAGAATACATTCGGGATGCTTCAACGTGGTGTTTTCTAAGAAGATAGCGGAAAAGATTTTCGACGAGATAAGGGACAAGCCTCAAATCCAAAAACAGCTTACCAAAAATCCGAACCTCTATATTCCTATGCTTTCCGTACCATCCAACATTGATGGCTGCGGCAGAAATGATGTTACAAAAATAGAAATTGCAATTGATTCTGATAAGGTTAATGACGACTTTTCAGTTTCAAAGCAATTAAATGGCATTGATTTAAGAATATTGCTCTTTCTGCCTAATATCAGCAAAATCATTGTCATCACAGAGAACAGCCACATTGTTTATAGCAGAACGATTGTGCAAGGAACTCTTGACAAAGTATCTCTTCAGAAAATTGTTGATGGAAATGTGACAATAAACGAGAGCTTTTACCTGTTCAATAAGACGATAGAAAAGGTGACAAAGCAGGATAATGAGCAAAAAGACATCAGGCTCGCCATTGCCGTGCCAGTAGATTATTCTGAATTCAAACCGGGAAACCTATATACTTACTTCCCACTGATGAATACGAAATCACCATTTAATTGCGTACTTCATGCCACTTATGACCTAGGAGAAAACCGAAATACAATATACAATAGCAACATCAATAAAAAGGTGTTTCAAGAGCAACTGGGATTTTTGATTGAAACCGCAAATGAGCTTGTGTGCAATAATCTTCACGATATCGCATACAGGATTCTTGTGCCTGTTGATTATATCGCAAACGGGAAAAAATTCTCCGCGCCATTTTCGGCATATGGTCTTGAGGGATATTATTTTGATCTGTTGGCGAAACAGAAAATACTGCTGACCGTAAACGGCGTGAATATTTCCATGAAAGAACAGCCCCGCTTAATTACTGGCAGTTTCCCTGATGTGTTTGTTGGTGAGGCTTTTGCGAAAATACTGTGTCAGCTTTCTGCAGCCGGAGAAGCACTAATTCATGTGATAACGCAATGGTTCGGAAAAGATATTCGGATTTCCGAAACAGAACTACTTGAATGTATAAATAAGGTGTCACACAAATGGAACATATCTCAGCAGGTTGAAGTATTTATCTGGTGGAATAAAAGTAGCCGCAGTTCCCTTTCGAAGTTGCTGAAAACCCAGAAAAACGAGTGGCTGTCATATAACGATGAGTGTTATTTCCTTATTGGTAATTTTGGTGTTGATGCAATCCCGGATTGGGTCAGAGTACCTGCCATAAAATGTGATTATCAGGATGAATTGTTTAAGCAATCCGAAAGAAATGACCGTGTAATAGAATACCGAACAAAAGATAACGAGTCTCATATTTCGCGCATTATTTATAGGAGCCAAGCTTATCCAACAGTACAATTCAAGTACCGCGACCGCAGCAATATTATTTCTGCAGTAAATTCAGCAGTTGATACTTATGACAAGGCCGTGGAGTTTGTGAAATGGTTGTGGAAAAACTATAGACATGAACAAAATTGGATGCCGCCGGGTGATTTCAAATACAACTTCCCCTGTACCAAGGATAACTTCCGCATGGATAGTGAGCTTTTTTATTTTGGCGCAGATTATGGAAATCCTTTAGCAGAAAAGCTGTTTGGCGATGAATTCCGACCATTCCCTCCCTGCTACGTTTTCTTCGTCAGTGGAACCGAAATTCAGGAATTTAAAGAATTTATCCGAAAATTTGGCGTTAAAGATTATCCGGAAATAGCACCACAGCGGGTGTACCCCAAAGGTGCATATCACTACGAATATTGTAGAGAAATAGAGAAGAGCGACGGCGCAGGTGCTTCTTCATATTTCTCTATAGAGTACACTTTACCGTATATCAATCACCTTGAAGATATTCTATCAAAGCTTTCTACATCAGAAATAGTTGAATGGATCATTAGAGATTCTGCACTTAATTCTTATTTATCAACTCCCTTTTATTTTTCTAATGCTAATATCATTTTTTCCGGCAATTTACAAAGGTATAATAGACAATACATAGGAAAAATTAAAAATTATATTCTCGAGGTATTCAATGAAACCAAATGGGTTGAGGTAGGGGAAAAGCGCTATTCTCCGCGGGAAATTTTGCAGAACTACAACGCAAGAAACAATAATAAGTTCGCAGATGTTGTGCCTGTAATCGGCGAGGAATATCTGAAAGACATAGCAGTCAAAATAAACGAAAGCTATGAGCTGGTGTATGATGTTTTTATGAAATTCAATTTCTGTAGCAGAGTTACTGACCTGTGTTCTGAGGATTTCTATGGATTAATGCTTAAGCTGCCCTCTATGGATTTTCAAACAAGCTCTGATTTGTCCAAAACGATATACAGAATCATTGAGCAGCCTTCTTTCAATAAAATATACGGCGATTCTGCCAACAAAACACGATTTTCCTACGATGGTCAGGTGCTGGTGAAATACCACGGCAAACTTCAGTTTTATCCTGCAAAGGAAGCTTATCTGCCAAGCTCAAAAATGATTCTCAGAAACAGTTTTTACGTTGTGGATAAAGGTCAGAGAACCAACAATGAAAACTTTGTGAGACTTTTTGGCTGCAAGGAATATAACCGGGAATACAAGATAAACAAGAACAGTATTTCCGTGAGTGCAGCTAATAATGGGTTTCAGGAGTATTTCCACGAATTCAAGAGGTTTGCCGCAGCCTATGGTGAGCGCAATGAGAATATCCAGCGGAACGCAGGTAACCTTCGTATAACGCTTGTAAGCAGTATTTCAGTTACTGAAAATGATGTATTGGCAGATGTTGAGGAGGAGTATATGTGCCTTCGTGAAAACCAGTCAAATTGGTATATAACCGTTTTCGGCTCAGACTTCGCTGTCAATGAAATCTCTGAAATCATAGAAGCTATATATTCAAATATCGCTAACACAGCGGGATTTGACGCAGGAAAAATCGGAGAACTATTCAGGACAGAAAAGGAAAGCAACAGAAAATTTTTAATAATGAAAGAGTTCGGCTCGTTAACGGTTATTGACGACACTTCTTATCAGAACGATATCAAAAATAGCTTCATCCAGACGCTAAAACAGATAAATCCCGACTTTCCAGTTGATGACATTGACATAGATTTTGAGAATTTTTCGGACAAGGGTAATTCTTCACGCATCATATCCCTGTTTAGGGAAATCGGCACTGATGTTGAAGATTTCAGGCGCGCGGGCTTTGTTTATGAAATCAATCTTGTGCCATATTACAAATCTAAACTGTCTGACTTTATCCGCTGTGAGCTGTCCAATTTCAGAAATATGCAGTTTGCTAAGGCAATATCTGATAATACCTTACAAAGTAGCTTTATTGACACCGTAAACAGATTTAGAGAATTTTCTATTGATAACATTCCAAGTTCTGTAAATTTTGATGTGGAAAAATCGGTCGTGAGCGTATTCGGAGAATGGAGAGGCGCTGCAATAACCGAATCGTCTGAAGATGAATATGCTGCAAATTACGAGAGAATGAATCCTGAACAGTTATTTGAAGATGAAATTGCTAACGACAAAACTGTGCGGCAATGGATATACTTTAATGATTCGGACAAGTTCAACAGTTGGCTGGAAAATCAGCAAAAGAACGCGCAGCAAAACACCGGAGAAAAACAAGACCCATATTCCCGCTTTAGGTCAATTGTACCCCAAAAAGCGGAAGTTTGTTATCATCCGCCACGCAACGAGAATACCAGCAAACCAAAATCTGCGTCATTCGGTGTGTTCACTCGCACAGCAGCAGAAAAACGCCAAAGAAACCAGAAAATTCTCGGAAACAAGGGCGAATTGCTGATATACAACTATCTGTGTCAGCAGGTAGGTAAAGACAAGGTCACCCCACGGTCGGAAGCGTATGTGGAACTAGGTATTATTAAGCCAGGTCAGGCTATATCGGGAGAATACGATATTTCATACATTGACAACGATGGGACAGAGTATTTTGTTGAGGTAAAAACTGGTGACGGCAAGTCCTTTATAATATCACCTGCCGAATTGGAATTCGCAAAAGAAAACGCCGACAGATACAAGCTGTTTTTAGTGTTTAACATCGATGATGAGGAGCCTGCTTATATTGAATTGCCAGCAAGATTCTGGGATAATCCACAGTACAGAAGAAAAGAGATCATCGAAAGAATTGAGTTTGAATTCTAAAGCCTTTTCCCGGAATCAATAACAATTCTTGACATCACTTTCTTTTAACTGTATAATGATATTGGATATATTCCCCTATACGCACCCACCAAAGCCCCACACTAGCAATCACTCCATCAACCCGCAAAACCACCGCAGACATTGTTTGAAACGGCTCGTGCCATGTTGAGTGCGTGGTTTCGATGTCAAGGAAAGAAACACTGGGTATTCAGTAAATGATCTGGGAGGATTTATATGTTAGTTAAGAACATTAATTTTCCGGCATGCACAATAATGTAAAAAAACGCTTGAAAATCTCACCAAAAGCTGATATAATACTATATATAATTTCATCAACCAAGGAGATCATTTATGCCAAAATATAACTGCGACTACGTTAAGACTCCCCCTATGGGCTGGAACAGCTGGGACTGCTACGGCGCTGCCGTAAACGAAGCGACGATCCGTGCAAACGCTGATTTCATGGCAAAGCACCTGAAACAATTCGGCTGGGAATACATCGTCGTTGACATTCAGTGGAGCAATCCAATCGCCAGGAACCACGAATATCAGCCGTTCACAGAACTCTGCATGGACGAGTTTTCCAGGCTGGTCCCGGCTGTGGAGCGCTTCCCTTCTGCCGAGGGTGGAAATGGCTTCGCGCCGCTGGCTGAATACGTTCACTCGCTGGGGCTGAAGTTCGGCATTCACATCATGCGCGGAATTCCCCGTCAGGCAGTGCACCGCAACACCGCGATAAAGGGTACTTCCATAACTGCCCGCGAAATAGCAAAGACTGCCAGCATATGCCAGTGGAACACCGACATGTACGGCGTGGACCCCGAAAAAGAGGGCGCCCGCGAATACTACGACAGCATTTTCGAGCTTTACAGCTCCTGGGGCGTTGACTTCATCAAGGTTGACGACATCTGCCGCGAGTTGCCGCATGAGGAAAGCGAACTTGTTATGCTCAGCGAAGCGCTGCATTCCTGCGGGCGCGATATGGTGCTGAGCCTTTCCCCCGGCGCTGCGCTTCCTGAAAAGGCTGAGCTGTACAAGGAAGTCAGCAACATGTGGCGCATCACCGACGACTTCTGGGATAACTGGCCGCAGCTGCTCGATATGTTCAGCCGCGCGCAGACCTGGTGCATCCACGCGGGCGCGGGGCACTTCCCGGACGCGGACATGCTTCCGATAGGCGCTATTCTGCAGGATTACGGCTCCGATGGGTGGACTAAGTTCACGAAGGACGAACAGATGACCATGATGAGCCTGTGGTGCATGATGCGTTCCCCGCTGATGATCGGCGGTGAGATGACAAAGTTCGATGAATTCACCATGAGCCTGCTCACAAACAGCGATATCATCGACTGCCTTAACAGCACGCATTCCGCGCACCCGCTGTTCAGGAAAACCGTTGACGGCAACGAGCAGATAGCGTGGTTCACCACGCACGAGGACGGAAAGACGTTCTATGCGGCTCTGTTCAACTGCGGAGAAAGTGAGTGCGAAATAACCGCCGAGCTCCCCGTGACATGCAGTCTTTCCGCGCATGAAGTCTGGACAGGCGCTGACAGCGAAGTCAGCGGGACGCTCACTGCTTCCGTAATGCCGCACGGTGTTACAATGTTCAGGCTGACGCGCATCTGAGGTAACAGAATTGAGTAACATCACCTACGAATATATCCGTCGCAACAAAGATATACAGACATACATCAACTACGCCGACGCAGCGCTCAGCACCATCGGATACACGGAGCATTCCAACGCGCATGTGGAGCGCGCTGCGGCGTCGGCATACATGATACTGACCACGCTGGGCTACGAGCAGCGCACCTGCGAACTCGCTGAAATAGCCGCATATATGCACGATATCGGCAACGTGATAAACCGCATAGACCATGCCCAGAGCGGCGCGGTAATGGCTTTCCGTCTGCTGGACAACCTCGGCATGCCGGCAAACGAGATATCGCTCATAGTTTCCGCTATCGGCAACCACGACGAGGGCACTGCAGCCCCAGTGACTCCTATCGCCGCTGCGCTCATTATCGCGGATAAATCCGATGTCAGGCGCTCCAGGGTGCGCTCTGCGGACGGCGCATTCGTGCCTACCACGGAAAATCTTGCAAAGGATATACACGACCGCGTGAATTACGCAGTTGAAAAGTCCTCGCTGTACTTCTCCGAGGACAAGAAGGAAATAATCCTCGACCTCGCCATCGACCAGAAGATATCTTCTATTATGGAATATTTTGAGATATTCCTCGACAGAATGAAGCTTTGCCGTCGCGCTGCGGAATTCCTTGGGGTTCAGTTCCGGCTCAAGATAAACGACGCTATTCTTCTCTGACAGAATTTAGCTAAGCCTAACTATACATTTTACTGATATATTGCCGGATTTCGGGAGTTATTCCACAACATTTTGATAAATTTCGTCGAAATTTTAAAAAAGCACTTGAAATTCCGGCAATTATATAGTAAAATATAATTAGGTTGTTTTGCGTACTTTATTGTTCGCAGAAATTAAGTAAAAAGGGGATCAGAAAATGCTGGGTGTAATCTCATGTCACAGCTATCATAATGCAAATGCGGCTTCTTTTTACAGAATAAGTGCAACCATAACACAATTGTGACTTTTTAGCTGTATTCCGCATACAGCTAATTTTTATTTTCAGGAGGAAGATACATGTCAGATCAGAAAAAAGTCGGCATAGTAATGGGCAGCGACAGCGACTTCCCTGTTGTACGCAAGGCTGCCGAGGCTCTGAAGGAATTCGGCATTCCGTTCGAGATGAGAGTGCTCTCCGCGCACCGCTCCCCGAAGGAAGTCGCTGAGTTCGCGCAGAACGCACGCGCAAACGGCTTCGGCGTTATCATCGCGGCTGCAGGCATGGCTGCGCATCTCGCAGGCGCAGTCGCAGGAAACACTACCCTGCCGGTCATCGCTATCCCTGTAAAGGCAAAGGCGCTCGAGGGCGTTGACGCGCTGCTCAGCTCCGTTATGATGCCTCCGGGAGTTCCCGTGGCTACAGTTGGCATCGACGCTGCCGCAAACGCAGGCTATCTCGCAGCTGAGATACTTTCGGTCAACGACGCTGAACTGGCAGACAAGCTGCTTGCATTCAAGAAGAAGCAGAACGAGAAAAACCTCGCTGCGGACGCAAAAATGCAGGAAATGGTAAAAGAGATCTGAGCCGAACCCAAAATTCCGTTAAAAACCGCCCCTGCCACAGGCAGGGAGAAACATACGGTAACCTCTAAAAACCGGGACACGAGCAGATTTCGTATATGACTTATATCAGATGCAAGGCACCAAACCGCAGTAATACTGTATGTATTTCAAGGTTTGGTAACGAAGCAGATGATATAAGTCATAGAAATCTGCCGTGAAGGAGGTTTTTAGAGGTTACCATACAAAACAACAAGGAGATAAGACAATGAGCTACACAAAGGCAGAACAGCTTTACGAAGGCAAGGCAAAGAAGGTTTTCGCATGCGCTGAGAACCCTGATTATGTTATCGTATCCTATAAGGACGACGCGACCGCATTCAACGGCCTTAAGAAGGGTCAGATCCATGGCAAGGGCGTCATCAACAACAAGATGACAAACTACATGTTCGGTCTGCTCGAAAAGGAAGGCATTCCTACCCACCTCATTGAAGAGATCAACGACCGCGAAACAGTCGTTAAGAAGGTAGAGATAGTTCCGCTGGAAGTTATCGTAAGAAACGTTGCAGCAGGCAGCTTCTCCAAGAAGCTCGGCATCGCTGAGGGTACTCCCCTGAAGGCTCCCACACTGGAATTCAGCTACAAGAACGACGACCTCGGCGACCCGTTCATCAACAGCTACTACGCTCTCGGTCTGGGTCTTGCTACACAGGAGGAGATCGACACCATTTCCAAGTACGCTTTCGCTGTAAACAAGTTCATGCTTGAATACTTCAAGAAGCTCAACATTGATCTCATCGACTTCAAGATCGAGTTCGGCCGCTTCCACGGTCAGATAATCCTCGCTGACGAGATCTCCCCGGATACCTGCCGCTTCTGGGATTCCACTACCCACGAGAAGCTCGACAAGGATCGCTTCCGCAGAGATATGGGCGGCGTAGAGGACGCTTATCAGGAGATCATGCGCCGTATCTTCGGCAAGTGATCAGGTAAACTGATTTAACAAACAAGGGATCGGGATATTACGTGACATTCCGGAGCAGGCATTTCCCTGCCCCGGATTAGTCAGTAAATACAGACAGAGAAAAGGCGGTATAACTTTATATGGGCGGTTTTTTCGGAGCAGCAACTGAACACAGCTGCATCAGCGATGTTTTCTTCGGCACGGACTATCATTCCCACCTCGGCACAAGGCGCGGCGGCATGACTGCTTATTCCGCTGAAAAGGGCTTTCAGAGGAGTATTCACAGCATTGAGAATTCGCCGTTCCGCACCAAGTTCGAGAACGACGTCGAGAACATGGAAGGCAACCTCTGCATAGGCACAATCAGCGACACAGACCCGCAGCCTATCCTGCTGAAATCCAGGCTGGGAACATACGCTGTATGCAACATCGGTATCATCAACAACGACGAGGAACTCTGCAACGAACTCCTCAGCAACTCCAATGCAAGCTTTGAAACAATGAGCAGCGGAAAGGTGAACTCTTCCTCGCTGGTCGGCGCTCTCATCGCGCAGAAGGACAACATTGTTGACGGTATCCGTTATGCCCAGGAACGTATTAAAGGCACCTTGTCGCTGCTGATACTCACAGAGGACGGAATAATAGCTGCCCGCGACAAGGATGGCAGGCTTCCTATTATAATAGGACGTCGCGACGATGGTTACTGCGTTTCTTTTGAGAGCTTCGCGTTCCAGAAACTGGGATACGATATCTACCGCGAAATGCTCCCCGGTGAGATCGTAAAGATCACATCAAAGCGCGCGGAAGTACTCAGCGACGGCGTTCAGAAGAACCTCAGAATATGCACGTTCCTGTGGACTTACTACGGCTATCCGAACTCCGTTTACGAGGGCGTTACGGTTGAAACCATGCGCACCAGAAACGGTGAGATTATGGCAGAACACGATATCGAAAACGGCACCCTGCCCGATGTAGACTTCATCTGCGGCGTTCCGGACTCCGGAGTTCCGCATGCGATAGGTTACGCAAACCGCAGCGGTATCCCGTTTGCACGCCCGTTTATAAAGTATACCCCCACCTGGCCGCGCAGCTTTATGCCGCAGAGCCAGTCCATGAGAAACAAGGTTGCAAAGATGAAGCTTATCCCCGTGCATGAACTCATCGAGGGGAAAAAGCTCCTGTTCGTAGACGACAGCATTGTAAGAGGAACACAGATGCGTGAAACGGTCGAGTTCCTGTACGCGAACGGCGCCAAGGAAGTGCATATGCGCTCCGCATGTCCGCCTATCATGTACGGGTGCAAGTACCTGAACTTCTCGCGCAGCACCTCCGAGCTTGACCTCATCGCGCGCCGCATTATCCACGAATTCGAGGGTGAAGAGGGCGTGAAGTACATCAACGAATACAGCGACACGAACACAGAACGCGGCAAGCGCCTCAGGGCAGAGATATGCCGCCGCCTGAAGCTCACATCGCTGGAATTCCAGTCGCTCGAGGGCACCGTAAAGGCTGTCGGACTTCCGGAAAGCGAGCTTTGCAGCTACTGCTGGAACGGAAAGGAATGATATACTTTGTCAGGTAATATCCACGAGGAATGCGGCGTATTCGGCATTTACTGCAATGCGCCGTCCGATGTTGCGCACTCGGCTTATTTCGGTCTGTATGCGCTGCAGCACAGGGGCCAGGAAAGCTGCGGTATCGTTGTGAACGACCGCGGAGTTTTCAAGACCCACAAGGGACTCGGTCTGGTGAACGAGGTTTTCAATGAACGCGTTCTGTCGGAATTCAGTCAGGGCAGGATAGCCGTCGGGCATGTGCGCTACTCCACCACGGGTAACGTTAATACCGCGAACTGCCAGCCTATGACTGTGCGCCACGTAAAGGGCGCACTCGCCATCGCGCACAACGGAAATCTCATAAACGCGCTTGAACTGCGCAAGCAGTACGAACTTAAGGGCGCTATATTCCACAGCACCAGCGATACCGAGGTCATTTCCTACGCAATTACCGAAGCACGCCTTGAGACAGGTTCCATTCAGGAAGCCGTTGAAAAGGCGATGTATAAAATAAAAGGGGCCTATTCACTTGTGATCATGTCCCCGAAAAAGCTTATCGCGGCAAGGGACCCGCAGGGTTTCCGTCCGCTTTGCCTGGGTAAATTACCGGACGACGCAGGGTACGTTTTCGCTTCTGAAAGCTGCGCCCTGGACAGCATCGGCGCTGAATTTGTCCGCGATGTCGAGCCGGGCGAGATAGTCGTCATCGACGAAAGCGGCGTGCAGAGCATACGCACCCATTGCGGGCAGAAAAGCTCCATGTGCGTGTTCGAGTTCATATATTTCGCGCGTCCTGATTCTGTTATTGAGGGAGCAAGCGTGCATCGTGCCAGACTTCGCGCCGGGCATTACCTCGCGCTGGAACACCCCGTACAGGCTGACGTTGTTATCGGCTGTCCTGACAGCGGACTTGACGCGGCTCTCGGCTTCGCACAGCAGAGCGGTATTCCCTACGGCGTCGGCTTCGTAAAGAACCGCTACATCGGCAGGACGTTCATTCAGCCGACCCAGGGCATGCGCGAGAATTCTGTCAAGATCAAGCTGAACGCAGTCAGTGAAACGGTAAAGGGCAAGCGCGTCGTTCTTATCGACGACAGCATCGTGCGCGGAACTACTTCCGCAAAGGTCGTGAAGCTTCTCAGACACGCCGGTGCAACGGAAATACACATGCGCATCTCTTCCCCGCCGTTTATCAGCGAATGTTTCTTCGGCACTGATATCGACAGCAAGGAGAACCTCATCGCAAACAAGCATTCCGTTGAGGAAATAGCGAAAATCATCGGCGTTGATTCACTGGGCTTCCTCAGCACGGACAGCGTTGTAAAGATCGCTGAGAATGCCGACTGCGGGTTCTGCACGGGCTGCTTCACCGGGAAATATCCCATCGACGTACCCAACGAAATACCCAAGGACAAGTTTGAAATGAAGTTCGACGAATGAGCCGTGCGCCGTTCGGAGAGCTTATCACAATAAACACATTAAGGCTGCTCCGTACACGCGGCGCTCCTTAGAGAAAGGGCAGAAAAATGAAAAGTTACAGCGAAAGCTATAAGGCAGCAGGCGTTGACGTAACTGCTGGTTACGAGTCCGTAAAGCTCATGAAGGAGCATGTCGCAAGGACCAACACCCCCGGCTGCATTTCCGGAATTGGCGGCTTCGGCGGTCTGTTCATGCCTGACCTGACCGGAATGAAGGAACCGGTACTCGTCAGCGGCACCGACGGCGTTGGCACAAAGCTCAAGCTTGCCATGCTCATGAACAAGCACGATACTATCGGTATCGACGCAGTCGCAATGTGCGTGAACGACATCATCTGCTGCGGCGCAAAGCCCCTGTTCTTCCTGGATTACATAGCTATCGGCAAGGTAGTTCCTGAGAAGGTCGCAGAGATCGTAAAGGGCGTTGCAGACGGCTGCGTTATGGCAGGCTGCGCCCTCGTTGGCGGCGAAACTGCTGAACACCCCGGCATGATGGCAGAGGACGAATACGACATCGCAGGCTACAGCACCGGCATCGTTGACAAGAGCAAGATACTCGACCCCTCCACTGTAAAGGCCGGCGACGCCATCATCGGTATCGCTTCCAGCGGTGTGCATTCCAACGGCTTCTCGCTGGTAAGAAAGGTGTTCAACGTTAACGAGAAGAACCTCAAGACCTTCTATCCCGAGCTCGGCACTTCCCTCGGCGAAGCGCTGCTGGCTCCTACAAGAATATATGTAAAGCCTGTCCTGGAAGTTATCTCCAAGGTCGGCGTTAAGTCCATCAGCCACATCACAGGCGGCGGTTTCTATGAGAACATTCCGCGCGCCCTGCCCGATGGTATTTCTGCTAAGATCAACAAGAACAGCTACGATGTGCCTGCGATATTCAAGCTTCTGCAGAAAACCGGCAATATCTCTGAGCACGATATGTACAACACCTTCAACATGGGTATCGGCATGATGCTCGTCGTTGACAAGGCTGACGCTGCAAAGGCTGTTGAGATACTCAATGCAAACGGCGAAAAGGCATTCGTCATCGGTGAGACTGTTGCCAGCGACGAAGGCGTTATCATCGAATAATGTTTGGATTTTTCAAACACAAGACCGCTGCTCCCTTCACCGGGGAGCAGTGCACGGTCGATATCTCCGAGAACGGAATTACCATAAACGGTCTGAAGCTGGACGTACTTGTCCATCTGGACGCTGCCGTTAAGCTGCTCGGAACTCCGCGCGGCACGAAATACAAAACCGACAGCGATTGCGAAGAGTTTCTTGAGGAAGCGCATGGAAAAGGCGCGGTTTCCAACCGTGTGAACTACACATGGGACGAACTGGGCATCTATTGCTATACCATGAACGGAAAAGTGATACACTGCTTCGGCTTTATGTTCGCTAACGACCCGGAATTGGCGCTTAAACACGCCCCCGAGAAGATGTTCAGGGGAACTCTCACGATCAACGGTGAACCATGGCAGCAGGCAATAAAGCGCGGTGAGAACTGTGATATTATACGGGTGCTCCCGCTTGGCGTTTATTCAGTCACGGCTGAATATTCTGACCCGTTCGGTGGTGAAGACCCCGACGACGGAGGCTACAACTGCGTAGAAGTTCAGCTTGCGGAATAGCGTTCGCGCAGGACAGGAGGAACAATATGAAAAACATCGTAGTGCTTGTTTCAGGCGGAGGTACAAATCTGCAGGCGCTCATCGACGCTGAAAAGTGCGGGGAGATACACGGTGGCAGGATAACCTGCGTCATCGCAAGCAAGCCGGACGCATACGCGCTGGAGCGCGCCGCAAACAACGGCATAAAGACCCGCGTGCTCACCCGTCGCGACTATGCAGACGTGAAAAGCTACAGCAAGGCAATGCGTGACGCACTTGTTGAGGAAAAGGCAGACCTCGTGGTTTATGCGGGGTTCATGACCATTCTTGACGAGCAGGTGTGCGACGCATTTCCGAACAAGATGATCAACATTCACCCGGCGCTTATTCCGAGCTTCTGCGGCAAGGGATTTTACGGGCTGCATGTTCATGAAGCGGCTCTGGCAAAGGGCGTAAAGGTTTCCGGCGCTACGGTGCATTTCGTCACCGCGGACTGCGACGCAGGTCCTATAATCCTCCAGAAAGCTGTCGAAGTCAAGAACGGCGACACGCCGGAAACACTCCAGAAACGCATCATGGAAGAAGCCGAATGGAAGCTGCTCCCGAAAGCTGTTTCGCTGTTCTGCGAAGATAAGATAAAGGTCAGAAACGGCGTCACCGAGGTACTGGAATGAACGAGAACAGGTTCACGGGAAAAGCCGGATATTATGCGAAATTCCGTCCCTCCTACCCTTCTGCGGTGGTTGACAGGCTCTATGAACTTACGCATGCCGAGAATGTCGCCGACATCGGCGCAGGCACTGGTAAATTCACCGAAAAGCTTATCACAAAGCCGTGGCGCGTTACAGCAGTCGAACCAAACGCCGACATGTGCCGCGAACTCCTTAAATGCGTGGGCGGCAAGGCTGAGATAGTCACTGCTTCCGCGGAGGACACGGGGCTGCCGGGTCATTCATTCGGGCTTATCACGGCAGCGCAGGCGTTCCACTGGTTCGACGAGAACAAGTTCAGAGAGGAATGCAGGCGCCTGCTTACCCCGGACGGCAGGGTCGCTATAGTGTTCAACAGCCGAATGAACGGCGCTATCAGCGCGCCGCGCGACGAGATATTCCGCAGGTACTGCCCGGAATTCAACGAGAACCGCGGTCACATGGGCATTCGCTCCGAGGCTGACGGGGACTTGTTCCTGAGAAACGAGTACTTCTCTTCGGTTGAGGTTTTCCAGATGGAAACGCCGGTGATGATGACACGGGAAGAGTTCATCGGGAATTCGCTCTCAAGGTCCTATTCGCTGGTTGAAACTGACCCGAACTACAAGGCGTTCGTCACCGAACTGCGCGAACTGTTCGATAAATACCACAGATACGGCAAAGTGGCCGCAAGCTACACGACCACCTGCTATGCAGGAAAATTCTGAAAGGATATTACACATGAACTACATTGAGCTTGACAAGGAACTGAATTCCCTTGCATATCACGGCAGAGGAATAATCATCGGCAAGTCCCCGGACGGTAAGAAGGCAGTCACCGCTTACTTTATCATGGGCAGAAGCGAGAACAGCCGCAACCGCGTTTTCGTTGAGGACGGCGAGGGTATCCGCACCCAGGCGTTCGACCCCTCAAAGATGGTAGACCCGCACCTTATCATTTACGCTCCGGTACGTGTTCTTGGCAACAAGACCATCGTCACAAACGGCGACCAGACCGACACCATCTACGACCTGATGGACAAGCAGATGACTTTCGAGCAGTCCCTGCGCACCCGTGAATTCGAGGACGACAAGCCCAACTATACCCCCAGAATTTCCGGTATAATCCACCTGGAAAACGGCGCTATGAACTACGCGATGTCCATTCTGAAATCCGCTGACGGCGACGGAAGCTCCTGCCGCAGATATACCTATGCTTACAGCAATCCCATGGCAGGCAAGGGCAGCTTTATCCACACCTACGCGGGCGACGAGATAGAGCAGGACGGCGTGCGCAGACTTCCCAGCTTTGAGGGTGAGCCGAAGAACGTTGTCATTCCTGATATGGACATCGACAAGCTGACCGACTACCTCTGGAGCAATCTCAACAAGGACAACAAGGTTTCTCTGTTCGTACGCTACATCGACCTGGAAACAGGCAAGTACGACAGCAGAATTGTAAATAAGAACGTATAAAAAGGAGATACTATGAAGGAATTCGAATTAAAGTACGGCTGCAACCCCAACCAGAAGCCCGCAAGGATCTTCATGGAAAACGGCGCTGACCTCCCCATCGAAGTTCTGAACGGTCGTCCCGGCTACATCAACTTTCTGGACGCATTCAACGGCTGGCAACTCGTCAAGGAACTCAAGGCAGCCACCGGCTACCCTGCTGCGACAAGCTTCAAGCATGTTTCCCCGGCCGGCGCCGCTATCGGTCTCCCGCTGACTGACACTCTCGCTAAGATCTACTGGGTGGACGACCTCGGTGAACTTTCCCCTCTCGCATGCGCTTACGCAAGAGCAAGAGGCGCCGACAGAATGAGCAGCTACGGTGATTTCATCGCACTGTCCGATGTCTGCGACGTTTCTACTGCAAGAATAATCCACAGAGAGGTTTCCGACGGCGTTATCGCCCCCGGTTACGAGCCTGAGGCTCTGGAGATACTCAAGAGCAAGAAAAAGGGCAACTACAATATAATCAAGATCGACCCTGACTATGTCCCCGAGCAGATCGAGCGCAAGCAGGTTTACGGCATCACCTTTGAGCAGGGCAGAAACGAACTCGTTATAAACGACGAACTGTTCGCGAACATCCCCACCGAAGCAAAGGATCTCCCTGAGAGCGCAAAGCACGACCTTGCCATCGCGCTCATCACGCTGAAGTACACGCAGTCCAACTCCGTCGCTTATGCATGCGGAGGTCAGGCTATCGGTATCGGCGCGGGTCAGCAGTCCCGTATCCACTGCACGCGTCTTGCAGGAACAAAGGCTGACAACTGGTACCTGCGCCAGTCCCCGCAGGTAATGGGTCTGCAGTTCGTTGACGGCATCAGACGCGCTGACCGCGACAACACCATCGACCTCTACATCGGCGACGATTATATGGACGTTCTCGCTGAGGGCGAGTGGCAGAAGTTCTTCAAGGTTAAGCCCGCTGTTTTCACCCGTGAAGAAAAGCGCGCATGGCTCGACACGATGAAGGGTGTTTCCCTTGGCTCTGACGCGTTCTTCCCGTTCGGCGACAACATTGAGAGAGCGCACAAGAGCGGCGTGCAGTACATCGCGCAGCCCGGTGGTTCTATCCGCGACGATAATGTTATTGAGGTCTGCAACAAATACGGCATTACAATGGCATTCACAGGCATTCGTCTGTTCCATCACTGATATACGGAGGTAATCATGTCCCACGAGTTAGTTCTCGTTCTCGATTTCGGCGGTCAGTACAATCAGCTTATCGCCCGCCGCGTAAGAGAACA
>Ga0129310_1001196_pt1 | contig 24042 bp, 12 predicted proteins | sample Go1ome_2_FD_94433 | JGI IMG/M metagenome (GOLD analysis project Ga0129310, IMG submission 94433) | Western lowland gorrila individual fecal microbial communities from Wisconsin, USA - Go1022A metagenome | ecosystem: Host-associated > Mammals > Digestive system > Large intestine > Fecal | place...
ACGAAAAAGGGCGGCGGACCCAATTGGATCCGCCGCCCTTGGCGTTTTGCGATGAAGGCGGTTTTAAGGCCTTCCCCAAAAGTCTACTCGGCGTCGGGGACTTCGTAGGTGGCCGCCGGCGTGTTATCGCACACGACAGTAAAGCCGCCGTCCTTGTCGGCATCGACCGTCACCTGGTCGCCCTCGCGCACCGTGCCGTCGATGATGGCGGCGGCGATGGCGTCCACGACCTCGCGCTGGACCAGGCGCTTGAGCGGACGGGCACCGAACACGGGGTCCAGGCCGCCCACGGCGAGCATCTGCTTGGCCGCCGGGGTGATGGCAAGCGTCATGCGCTCCTTGGCCAGGCGTGCGCGGACGTCGGCAAGCTGGATGTCGACGATCTTCTCGATCTGCGCCATGCCGAGCGGATGGAACACCACGATATCGTCGATACGGTTGAGAAACTCGGGACGGAAGGTCTGAGCCATGGCGGCGTTGACCTGATGGCGCATCTCCTCTTCGTCCTTGCCGGACAGATCGGCGATGGCTTTGGAGCCCACGTTGGACGTCATGATGATAATCGTGTTCTTGAAGGACACCTGGCGACCCTGGCCATCGGTCAGGCGGCCGTCGTCAAGCACCTGCAGCAGCACGTTGAAGACATCCGGATGAGCCTTCTCCATCTCGTCGAGCAAGATCACTGAGTACGGACGACGGCGCACGGCCTCGGTGAGCTGGCCGCCCTCGTCGTAGCCCACGTATCCCGGAGGCGCACCGATCAGACGCTGGACGCTGAACTTCTCCATATACTCGGACATGTCGATACGCACGAGCGCACGCTCGTCATCGAACAGGCACTCGGCAAGCGCCTTGGCGAGCTCGGTCTTGCCCACGCCGGTGGGGCCCAGGAAGAAGAAGCTGCCGATGGGCTTGTCCGGATCGGAGAGGCCCGCACGGCTGCGGCGCACGGCCGCGGCAACGGCGGACACGGCCTCGTCCTGGCCGATGACACGCTTATGCAGCTCGCCCTCCAGGCCCTTGAGCTTGTCGAGCTCGCCCTGCATCATCTTGGACACGGGCACGCCGGTCCAGGCGCTCACGACCTCGGCGATCTCATCGGAGGTCACCTGTTCGTTGAGGCCCTCGCCGTCCTGCTGCTTTTGTGCCTCGAGTGCAGCCTCGGACTCCTGAATCTGCTGCTGCAGGCCCGGAATCACGGAGTAGCGCAGCTCGGACGCGCGGCCCAGGTCGCCGTTGCGCGTCGCGCGCTCCTCTTCGCTCTTGGCCTCGTCAAGCTGCCCCTTAAGCTCCTGCACGTGGTCGATGGCGTTCTTCTGGTTGAGCCAGCCGGCCTTTTGCACGTTGAGCTTTTCCTGGACCTCGGCGATCTCCTGACGCAGGGCCTCCAGACGCTCCTTGGAGGCGTCGTCGGTCTCCTTCATGAGCGCCTGTTCCTCGATCTGCAGCTGGGTGAGCTGACGCGTGGTGGCGTCAATCTCGACCGGCATGCTGTCGAGCTCCATGCGCAAGCGGCTTGCCGCCTCATCGACCAGGTCGATGGCCTTGTCGGGCAGGAAGCGGTCGGCGATATAGCGATCGGAGAGGTCGGCAGCTGCCACGAGCGCACTATCGGTGATATGCACGCCGTGGAAGATCTCGTACTTCTCCTTGAGGCCACGCAGGATGGAGATGGTGTCCTCGACGGTGGGCTCGCTCACCATCACCGTCTGGAAACGACGGGCGAGTGCCGCGTCCTTCTCGATGTACTTGCGGTACTCGTCGAGCGTAGTCGCTCCGATCGCGTGCAGGTCGCCACGGGCAAGCGCCGGCTTGAGGATGTTGCCGGCGTCCATGGAGCCCTCGGTGGCACCCGCGCCCACGATGGTGTGGAGCTCATCGATGAACAGGATGACCTTGCCCTCGGATTTTTGCACTTCCTTGAGCACGGCCTTTAAGCGGTCCTCGAACTCACCGCGGTACTTGGCGCCGGCGACCAGCGCGCTCATGTCGAGCTCGATGAGGTCGCGGTCGCGCAGGGTGCTCGGCACGTCGCCGGCCACGATACGCTGGGCGATGCCCTCGACGATGGCCGTCTTGCCGACGCCCGGTTCGCCGATGAGCACGGGGTTGTTCTTGGTACGGCGGGACAGGACCTGGATGGTACGCCGGATCTCGTCGGTACGGCCGATAACCGGGTCGAGCTTGCCGGCGCGGGCAAGGTCGCAGATATTGCGGCCGTACTGTTCCAGTGCCTCAAACTGAGTCTTGTCCTCGGCAGACGTCACACGGTCATCGCCACGCAGCTCCTCGTAGACCTGCTCGATGCGCTCCTTGGTAACACCGGCGTCGCGCAGCACGCGGCCCGCTTCGCCCTTGTCCTCGGCAAGTGCCATCAGCAGATGCTCAGTCACCACAAAGCTGTCGCCCATCTTGGTGGCCTTCTTCTCGGCCTTCTCGATGACGCGGACGAGCTCGTTGGACAGGCCCATCTGCTGGCCCTCGCCCGAAACCTTGGGCGCGTGGTCGATGGCATCCTGTGTGGAGCGCGCAAGCTGGGCCGGGTCGGCGCCGATGCGCTCGATGATCACGGAGATATTGCGCTCACCGGCACCAAGCAGGGCGGACAGCAGGTGAATCGGCTCCACCGCGCCGGCCTGCGCGTCGGCGGCCGTGCTCATGGCGGTCTGCAGTGCCTCGCGCGACGTCATTGCTAGCTTATCGATTCTCATGGAATCACCTCTCTTGGGGTGGCCGCCCTACGGGGCGGCTTCACGTTGTTCGAGAAGTATTGTTGCCAGCTTTGTACGATCTTATACACAAATCTAAGTCTCTATATATAAGATTTTCTGAGTGATTGAAGGATAGGGTACTGAGACGTCGGCCCGCTGTGGCCCCGGCACGCTACCGTCTCGACCTGTAACATCTCACCACAAAGGGGACAGGCACCTTTGTGGTGGTCGCGGTCCCTACTCCTTCGCCGAACTCGTGCTTCCCGATTCGGCGTTCCAGGGCATCTCATCCTCGAACAGCCATGTACGGGCAGACCCACTATCGCGTGCAGTCTGCGGGTCGGGCAAGCAGGTCTGTTCATAGGCATCCTGAATGCACTGACCCATAAAATCGTTGAGCTCGGCCTCGTTGCCCTCCATGACATAGGCGGCATCGCCGTCCAAGATGTAGATGCCCGGACCCTCATTGCCCTCGTAACCCGGATCGTACGAGACATCACATAGCTTGGCGCCGTTCGCAGTGTCCAGCTCGATGGATGAGTGACACCCGCCAACCATGTCATTCGCTTTTGCCCGATAGGACGCATATCCGTACCAACGCTTAAAGGTTTTGCCTTTGAGTAGCTCGGTTGCTTTGCTGAGTAGGCTCACGTCCATGGTGTAGCGCATGGCTCCAAGCTGAATTTGCGGATAATTGCTAATACCCAGCGCTGCCGGTTTCTCATCAAAATCAACAGTAATGGTCTCGGGTTTGTCGTCGCCGGTCAGGAGTTCGACTGATTGAGTCACAGGCTTAACCACCGGCTCCGTCACCGCAGCAGGCAGAAATGCCATGCCAACAGCGCCCGCGCCAACCACGGCGATCGCAAGCGCCAAGACAATCAATCCAATACGGGCGGAACGGCTCACGGCAAAACACCCCACAATGCAAACCTGCGCCATTTACCCTAATGATACCGCCAGTTAACACTATCACCAAAAGAAGCCGCTCGTCCCCCACCACCACAAAGGCGCCTGTCCCCTTTGTGGTGGTTTTCGGCTCTGGCGCTCAACAATCTCGATCTGTAACATCTAGAGGTCATTTTTAGTCCTAGATGTTACAGATCGAGATGAAATGTTCAGCAGCTCCCGTTTATCTAAATCTGTAACAACTACTCGGCAAATAAGGGTCTACCTGTTACAGATCGAGACAAACAAAAGGCACCCGAATCGAAAATCTAAATCTGTAACACCGGGCCCACTTTTAGCGGCCAAGATGTTACAGATCGAGATAAACCTCGGACCACCACAAAGGTGCCTGTCCCCAATGTGGTGGTTTTCGACAAAGAGGCCGCCCCAATAAAAAGAGGCGGCATCAAGCAAGTTTATTTTTAGCGTCCCTCAAGACCCAACGAGAACGTCGCGGTAGCCCCGGACACACCTTTCCCTCGGGCGACCCTCGCGAAGCGCGTGAGCACGAGGGAAAGGTGTGTCCGGGGCGTACGGCAGAGTTACTCGGCAGCGGCCTTGAACTTGTTGTAGTTGATCAGGCAGCCGGCCTTGACGATGGCACGCTCCTCTGCCGTCATATCGGCAATATAGAGCTCAATCTGCTCGACCGCACCGTCGGCGCGCACCACGTAGGCAACGATGTCCTTGAGGTCGCCATCGAGCGCGGCACGGATACCCGGCACGAAGACGTAGTCACCCACCTCAAAGTTGGGCTCGGCCTCCATCTGGAAGGGCACCATGCCCCAGTTCATCACGTTAGAGCGATAGCGCTTGGTGGCGTACTCGTGGACGATGTTGGCCAGGCCGCCAATTACGCGCTGGCAGCTCGCGGCCTGCTCGCGGGCAGAACCGTCGCCCGGCTTCTTGGCGTAGAGCATGGAGCCGTACTCGGTTGCCTTGGCATCGGCCGCGATGCCCGCGCCGGCCAGCGCCTCAAACACACCGGCAAGCTCGGCATCGAGCGCGGCCAGGTCGCCCGCGGACTCGCCGGCAACGCGGCGCTTCTCCACAGCGTCGACCTCCTTGGAGCGGCCCACGTAGGCAGGGTCGCGGCGGCTGAGCGTAAACTCGGCCAGGCCCAGCGGGTTGGAGCGGAAGGAGCTCGTCTCGCCCGAGGGAATGAGCTCATCGGTCGTAGTGACCGGGTCCATGATCTTGGAGCACACCTTGAGCAGGATGTCGTCGCCGAGCGGCTCCATCGCGGGCCACGGCTTAATGTTGGGGCCTTCGACCAGCTCGTCGGCAGGCTCCGCCTTGCCAAAGCCCCAGTACACGCGCTTTTTGTACGGCGCATCGTCAAAGGTGTACTCGCAGGCCTCGTCCCAGGTCTCCTCGGGCAGGTCGGTCGCCGGCGTCAGGACGCCGCCGTTGGCAGCCGTCGCCGCAATGGAGCGGGCATCCATCAGGGCCACGGCGCTCAGCTGGCCATTGCCCGGCTTGGAACCCTCGCGGTTGGGGAAGTTGCGCGTAGTGTGGCGGATCGAAAGGCCGTTGTTGGCAGGCGTGTCGCCGGCACCAAAGCACGGGCCGCAGAACGCCGTACGCACGATCGCGCCGGCCTCCATAAGGTCGTAGATGTAGCCGCGGCGCGTAAGCTCGAGCGCCACGGGTTGGCTCGTGGGATAGACCGACAGCGAGAACTCGCCGCAGCCGGTGTTGGCGCCCTTGAGCACGCGGGCAGCCTGGACCACAGAGTCGTAGTTGCCGCCCGAGCAGCCGGCGATAACGCCCTGCTGCACGTGCAGCTTGCCGTCGACGATCTTGTCGAGCAGGCTAAAGTGCGTCTTACCCTCGCCGATCTTGGCGGCCTCGAGCTCCACCTCGTGAAGGATGTCCTCGAGGTTCTCATTGAGCTCGTCGATCTCAAAGCCGTTGGAAGGATGGAACGGCAGCGCGATCATGGGCTTGATGCTCGACAGGTCGACCTCGACGCAGCCGTCGTAGTAGGCGACATCAGCGGGCTTGAGCTCGCGGTAGTCGTCGCCGCGGCCGTGCATGGTCAAAAACGCGTGCGTGTCCTCGTCGGTGGCCCAGATGCTCGACAGGCAGGTGGTCTCGGTGGTCATGACGTCAACGCCGTTGCGGTAGTCGGTCGTCATGCTCGAGATGCCGGGGCCCACGAACTCCATGACCTTGTTCTTGACGTAGCCCTTGGCAAAGACGGCGCGGATGATGGCAAGCGCCACGTCGTGCGGACCAACGCCGGGGCGCGGGGAACCCGTGAGGTAGATGGCGACGACGCCGGGGTAGGCGACATCGTAGGTGTCGCGCAGCAGCTGCTTTGCCAGCTCGCCGCCGCCCTCGCCCACGGCCATGGTGCCCAGGGCACCATAGCGGGTGTGCGAGTCGGAACCCAGGATCATCTTGCCGCAACCGGCGAAGTTCTCACGCATAAAGGAGTGGATGACGGCGATGTGGGGCGGGACGAAGATGCCGCCGTACTTCTTGGCAGCCGAGAGGCCAAAGACGTGGTCGTCCTCGTTGATGGTGCCGCCCACGGCGCACAGCGAGTTATGGCAGTTGGTGAGCACGTAGGGCAGCGGGAACCGCTCCATGCCCGAGGCGCGCGCCGTCTGGATGATGCCGACAAAGGTAATATCGTGGCTCGCCATGGCATCGAAGCGAATCTTGAGCGCCTCGGGGTCGCCGGACGTATTGTGTGCCTGGAGGATCGAATACGCGATGGTTCCGCGCTTGGCATCCTCGGGCGTCTGCGTAATGCCGCGCTCAGCAGCCTCGGCCGCAGGCACAACCTCGCTGCCGCCGCGCAGGTAGATGCCGTCCTCGTACAGCTTGACCATACTGTCTCCCACTCTGCCCAAAAGATTTGGGCGCATAGCATACATTCGTTCAATATCGTGCCATAGAACGGTTGCGAGTGGGTTACGAATCTGCACGTTCACTTTATCTCAGTAAAGCAGAGGGTGGTATTGGTGCAAGGAGTGTCCCCGAGTGCCGGCACAAAAGGAACGTCCCCAAGTGCCGAATAAAAATGAGAGTGGATAATCTCCCGTTTTGAGCCCGCATGCGAGCCAAAAGTGGGAGATTATCCACTCTCATATTGTTAGGATTTGCGTCGTGGAGCCGCGTAACTAAAGATCGGTTCCCGCTCCCAAAAGTTTGCGCATGACTTGTTCGGGGTTGACTGAGCCGTCGCGCGGGGCCAGAGCGGTGATCTTCTTCTGCATCTTGTACTCGTGCAGCTCGTCCTCGAGCTGACGCACGCGAGCGCGGAGCTTCTCGTTCTCGCGCTCGCGCTCCTCAGCACGCTCCTTCATATCGAGAATGCGCACCACGCCGGCGAGGTTGATGCCCTCGTCGGTCAGCTGGTTGATGAGCTCCAGGCGCTCGATATCGGCACGCGAATACAGACGCGTGTTGCCGCCCGAGCGCTGGGGGTTCACCAAACCCTTGGACTCATAGACGCGCAGAGTCTGCGGGTGCATGCCGGTCAGCTCTGCCGCCACGCTGATCATGTACAGCGGTTTGTTCCTATTGTCCTCGGCCATACTCACAGACCCCTTCTTAATCAACCTTATCCCAAAGCGGCTTTCCCAGGCACCCGACCTTGACCTTCAAACCGTCGCTCGCGTACCCGAGTACGCGTCGCTCCTCTTTCAGGCCAATCTCGAGCACCTGGAAAACCCGCCTCGGGCTCCATTTTTAATACGTCGCCTTGTAACGGTTGACCTTCTCGCGATAATCGCGCGTGTCGGCCTCGCGCAGCTTGGTCATGGCATCGCGCTCATCATCGGACAGATTCGTGGGAACCTGCACTTTGATCTCGACGAGCAGCGCACCGGTACGGCCGCGATGCTTAACGTCGGGCGCTCCCATCTCCTTAAAGCGGAACTTCTTGCCCGTCTGAGTACCCGCGGGCACCTTCAGACGAACCGTCGCGCCACCGGGCGTGGGCACATCCACCGTGCATCCGAGCGCTGCCTCGTAGACCGAGATCGGCACCTCCATGGTCACGTCGGCACCCTTGCGCTTAAACAGCGGATGCTCCTCCACGTGCGTGGTCACGACCAGGTCGCCGCGCTCGCCTCCGGCAACGCCGTACTCGCCGCGGCGCTTGTAGCGCAGCTTGCCGCCGTCGACCGCGCCCGCGGGCACCGAGACCGTAATGGTCTGCTGCTCGCCCGTCGAGGGAATGCGATAGGTGACCTTGTGCGTCACGCCGCGAAACGCGTCCTCGGCCGTCACGTCGACGGTCAGCGACAGGTCGCCGCCCTTGCGAGCGCGGCTGCGGCCCGCGCCGGCACCGGCAGCACCCGCAGCCCCGGCAAAGCCCGAGCCCCAATCGCTACCCCAGGCGCCGTTGCCGCTAAAGATGCTGTCGAAGATATCGCCCCAGCCGCTCGCGCCAGCACCGGCACCATAGCCGCCGCCATACGCGCCGCCCGCGCCCGGCATGCCGCCGAACATGAGCATCTGGTCGTACTCTTTGCGCTTCTTCTCGTCCGAAAGCGTCTCGTAGGCCTCGCTAATCTCCTTAAACTTGGCCTCGTCGCCGCCGGCATCGGGGTGATATTTTTGCGCGAGCTTGCGAAACGCGCTCTTGATCTCTTTGTCGGAGGCGCTCTTGGATACGCCCAGGATGTCATAGAAGGTTTTGCCTGCAGCCATCGTAGCTCCTCTCCTGTTTCATCCGCCGCCCCTGCGGACGACGGCTCATGCTTTCATATGGCACTAGGCCAGAAAGGGCCCCGGGTGTTGCCCCGGGGCCCTTCTCAATTACTCCTCGGTGCTCTCGGCCGTATCGGCCGCAGCACCCTCGGGCGCCGCTTCGGGCTCCGGTGCGGGGCGCTTCTCGCCACCGTAGGTCACCGTCACCATCGCGGAGCGCAGGATGCGGTCCGCCATGCGGTAGCCCTTCTGGTACACGTCGTTGACGGTCTCGTCGTACTGCGCTGCGTCCTCGACACGTCCCACGGCCTGGTGCTCGAGCGGATCGAACGCCTCGCCCTTGGGGTCGATGGGCTCAACGCCCTCGTGCGCAAACACGTCGAGCAGCTTGGCATGCACCGCGTCAACGCCATCGACGAACTGCTTAAAGTCGTCGGAAAGCTCCTGGCCGCGGGCATGGTCGATCGCGCGCTCGATATCGTCGACCACCGGCAGCAGCGCGGTGACGAGCTTCTCGGTCGCGCGCTCGCGCTCGGCGATACGCTCGTTGGCGGTGCGGCGGCGGAAGTTCTCCCAGTCGGCCTGCAGACGGGCGGTGCGCTCGGTGGCGTCCTTCGCCTTGTCCTCGGCAGCCTTCTGAGCCTCAGCCGCGGCCTCGAGCTCGCTGCGCACGTCGGCAAGCTCCTTCTGAGCCTGCTCGAACTTAAGCTTAAAGTCGTTGTCGGCGGCTTCCTCACCGGCGCGGATAGCGGCTTCCACCATCTCGTCCTCGGTCATCGTCGCCTCCTTGTTGGAATCCTCTACCTGGTTCTCGGCAGCCTCGGCGGCCGCGGCCTCGTTGGCCTCGGTATCGTCGACGGCCTCTACGGGAATCTTCACGTCCTTCTCCTCAGAGTCAACGGGGGCGGCGCCAGCGGCAGCCGCCTCCGTGCGAGCTTTACGGGCGGACATGATTACTTGTCCTCGTCGTCCACAACCTCGTAGTCGGCGTCGACAACGTCGTCGTCGGCAGGCTGGGTGCCGGCGGCACCGTCGGTCTGCTGCTGAGCGTCGGCGTAGACAACCTGGGCCAGCTCGTAGGCCACGGACTGCAGGGACTCGCCAGCGGCCTTGATGGCCTCGACGTCAGAGCCCTCGAGCGCCTTCTTGGCGTCGGCAATAGCGGCCTCGGCCTTGGACTTCACGTCGGCGGAAACCTTGTCGCCCAGCTCGTTGAGGGTCTGCTCGGTGGAGTAGCACAGGCTATCGGTCTGGTTGCGGACCTCGACCTCTTCCTTCTGCTTCTTGTCCTCCTCGGCATGAGCCTCGGCGTCCTTGACCATGCGATCGACTTCGTCGTCGGACAGAGCGGTGGAGCCGGAGATAGTGATCTGCTGCTCCTTGCCGGTGCCCTTGTCCTTAGCGGAGACCTTGACGATGCCGTTGGCGTCGATGTCGAAGGTGACCTCGATCTGCGGCACGCCGCGGCGGGCAGCCGGGATACCGGTCAGCTGGAACTTACCGAGCGACTTGTTGTCGCGGGCAAGCTCGCGCTCGCCCTGGAGCACGTTGATCTCGACGCTGGTCTGGTTGTCGGCAGCGGTGGAGTAGACCTCGGTCTTGGAGGTCGGGATCGTGGTGTTGCGGTCGATCATCTTGGTCATGATGCCGCCCATGGTCTCGACGCCCAGCGACAGCGGGGTAACGTCGAGCAGCAGGATGCCCTCGACGTCGCCGGTGAGCACGCCGCCCTGGACGGCAGCGCCGTCGGCAACGACCTCATCGGGGTTCACGGACATGTTGGGCTGCTTGCCGGTCATGGTCTTGACCAGGTCCTGGACGGCGGGCATACGGGTGGAGCCGCCGACGAGGATGACCTCGGTCAGGTCGGAGAGCTTGAGCTTAGCGTCGCGCAGGGCGTTGGTGACAGGCTGCTTGCAGCGCTCGAGCAGGTCGCGGGTGATCTTCTCGAACTCGGCACGGGTCAGCGTGTAGTTGAGGTGCAGCGGGCCGGACTGGTTCATGGTGATGAACGGCAGGTTGATGGTGGACTGCTGGGCTGCGGAGAGCTCCTTCTTGGCGTTCTCGGCGGCCTCCTTCAGACGCTGCAGGGCCATGGGGTCCTGACGCAGGTCGACGCCGTTCTCCTGCTGGAACTTGTCGGCCATCCAGTCGATGACGCGCTGATCCCAGTCGTCGCCGCCCAGGTGGTTGTCGCCGGAGGTGGACAGAACCTCAAACACGCCGTCGGCGAGATCGAGGATGGAGACGTCGAAGGTGCCGCCGCCCAGGTCGAAGACCAGGATGCGCTGGTCAGAACCCTGCTTGTCCAGGCCATAGGCCAGAGCAGCAGCGGTCGGCTCGTTGACGATACGCTTGACGTTGAGGCCGGCAATCTTACCGGCGTCCTTGGTGGCCTGACGCTGGGCGTCGTTGAAGTAGGCGGGGACGGTGATGACGGCGTCGGTGACGGTCTCGCCCAGATACTTCTCGGCGTCGGCCTTCATCTTGGCGAGCACCATGGCGCTCACCTGCTCGGCGGTGTAATCCTTGCCCTCGATGTTGACGACGGCACGGCCGCCCTGGCCCTCCTTGACCTCATACGGCACGGTCTTGAGCTCGGAGGTGCACTCGGAGTACTTGCGGCCCATGAAGCGCTTGATGGAGAACACGGTGTTCTTGGGGTTGGTGACCGCCTGGTTCTTAGCGGCCTTGCCCACGACGCGGTCGCCGTCGGCGCGGAAGCCAACGACGGACGGGGTGGTGCGGTCGCCCTCGGCGTTCACGATGATGGTCGGAGAACCGCCCTCGAGGACGGCCATAGCGGAGTTGGTAGTACCAAGATCGATACCAAGAATCTTACCCATTAGAAATTCCCTCTCTCTTGTGCGTTCGCGCCGCGTCGGCGGACTGCCGCGCGACGCTTCGGCTTGTCTTTCAGGATGTAGTGTATCCCCTTATGGGCCGGAATATACAAAATCTAAGTCAATTCATATAAGATTTCTTATCTCCGAGAGTTTAGGTCCGCAAAAGCGCAGGTAGATGGCTTGTTTAAGTTCTCGACAGATCTATTGAGATCTATGTAGAGTTGACTGAGGTTTTGACCTGGAGCCGCGCAGGGGCTTTTGGGCGACCCCGGGGAAAGCGGGGACCGTTTTGAGCGCCGATTCCGGGATGCGGTTTCCGCAAGCGCGCTCAATCGCCCAATAATGCAAGTCACCTTTAGCTAACATTTGCGCAGCTCAACGGCCTAACCTGCGTGTTTTTTAGTAAGCCGTGGCATACTCGGCGAACGGTATGAAGATGCCGGTCAGAGGGTATTGCAAACGGTCGCTGCCGTGGTATGTTTTTGCCCGAATCAAACCGACGCGCATCGCCTGTAGCGTCGGTCAACAGAGAGGAAACTACCATGGCTCATCCCGTAATTGATGCCGACGAGTGCATCGCTTGTGGCGTTTGCGTCGACTCCTGCCCCGCTGGCGTTCTGGAGCTCCAGGACGTCGCTACCGTCGCTGACGAGGACTCCTGCGTCGCCTGTGGCGCTTGCCAGGACGCTTGCCCCGCTGGCGCGATCACCGAGATCGTCGAGGAGTAACAACTCCCCCACTTGCACACTCAAAAGTACACCGTGCACAAAAAAGGAGGCCTCCGCATCGCCGCGGAGGCCTCCTTTTGCATTCGTTACTACGATAAATCATCCTCGTAGGGCATGATCTCGGCCAGGTAGCCCTTCTCTTTGAGCATGGCATCGATCTCGTCGAGGGTCTGCTCGTCTTCTGCCGCAATGCGATGAAAGTGATAGCCGCTGGTCACCGTCAGCAACGGAAAGCTCTTGCCGCTGGCGATGTCGTGCAGGTAGCGCTCGATATCGCGGCGGTTGCGGATGTCCAGGTCGGCCGTGATCTTGCCGTACACGCGATGGTTGACGATCACGTTGAGCACGGCGCCGCCCGCATCGACGATGCTCGTGAGCTCGTCGCCCGCCTGCTCCACGCTGTGACGCACCTTGACCAAGCGCGTGGGCACGGCCGGGCTGCTCTCGGCTTCCTGGAGCACGTAGCCGCGGTTGGTGGCGACGATATCGTGCCCGTCGGCGCGCAGCAGGGCGATGTCCTGCACCACGACCTGACGGCTCACGCCCACCTCGCGGGCAAGCGCACTGCCCGAAACGGGATCTTTAGCCCCCTCGAGCACGGCCATGATGGCACGGCGACGCTCGCGGGCGTTCATTATTTACCGTCCAGCAGACGCAGGTGCTTAAGCGAGAGGTCGAGGATCGGCGCGGAGTGCGTCAGGGCGCCCGAGCTAATAAAATCGACGCCCAGGTCGGCCAGGGCGCGAATGTTGCCGGCGTCCACGTTGCCCGAGCACTCGGTCTTGGCGCGACCGTCGATAAGCTCGATGGCAGCGGCCATATCGTCGTGGGTCATGTTGTCGAACATGATGATGTCGGCGCCGGCATCAACGGCCTCGCGCACCATATCCAAGTTCTCGCACTCGATCTCGACCGTCGCGGTAAAGGACGCATGAGCGCGCGCCATCTCGATCGCGCGCGTCACGCCGCCGGCGGCGTCGATATGGTTGTCCTTGAGCATGACGGCCGTCGACAGGTTGTAGCGGTGGTTGCTGCCGCCGCCGATCTCGACTGCGGCCTTCTCGAAGACACGCATGCCCGGCGTGGTCTTGCGCGTGTCGACGAGCACGGTCTTGGTGCCCTCGAGCGCCGCGGCCATCTGATGCGTATAGGTGGCGATACCGCTCATGCGCTGCAGGTAGTTGAGCGCCACGCGCTCGCCCGAAAGCAGTACGCGCGCGTCGCCGCGCACCTGGCCCACGTGGTCGCCGGCGTGCACCTCGTCGCCGTCCGCGACATCAAACAGCACCGAGCTCTGCGAATCCAGCAGCTCAAAGGTGCGGGCGAACACGTCCAGACCGGCGATGATGCCGTCGGCCTTGGCGATGAGCTCAACGGTAGCGGGACGCGCCGTGGGGCACACGCTCGCCGTGCTCACGTCCTCAAACGTGATGTCCTCGCGCAGAGCCTGCAAAATCAGATCATCGACGACGAGCTTCATGGTAATGGGATTCATGGTCTACTCCTCCACGGCCTGCGTGCCGGCGGCACGGGCCAAATCATCGATTGCAAGGGTATCGGCGCTCAGGGCGCGGTGGCGTCCGTCGAGCGCGGGCTCGCCCGCCTGCTCCACTGCAAGCGACTCGCCGGTGCGCATACGCCAAGCGGCGCGGCGACCCCAAACCAGGGACTCGAGCAGGCTGTTGGAAGCCAGGCGGTTCTTGCCGTGCACGCCGTTGCAGGCCGTCTCGCCGGCGGCGTAGAGCTCGGGCATGGAGGTACGGCCGTCCTTGTCGACCCACACGCCGCCCATAAAGTAGTGCTGCGTGGGCGTGACGGGAATGGGCTCGTCCAAGATGTCGCGGCCGTCCTCCAGGCAGCGTGCGCGGATGTTGGCGAAGTGTCCGGTCACCACGTCGCGCTCGACGGGGGCAAAGCTCAGCCACTCGTGCTCGGTGCCGTCCTGCTTCATCTGCTCGCGAATGGCGGCGGCGACCACGTCGCGCGGCTGCAGCTCGTCGGTAAAACGCTCGCCGGCAGCATTGAGCAGAATCGCGCCCTCGCCGCGGCAGCTCTCGCTGATCAGGAACGTGCGGCCTGGCTGCGGCGAGAACAGGCCCGTGGGGTGAATCTGCACGTAGTCCAGGTGCTCCATCGTAATGCCGTGCTCCTGAGCGATGAAGCAGGCGTCGCCCGTGAGCTGCGGATAGTTGGTCGAATGGTCGTACACGCCACCGATGCCGCCCGTCGCCCACAACGTATGGCGCGCGTGAATCTCAAACGGCTCGCCGGCATGCACGCCCTCGGCGGCGTTTGTCAGTTCATCGGCGGGACGGACCGAGTCGTCCTCGTCCACGGGCACCGCAACGATGCCGGTGCACACCGTGGCGCCGTCGCGCTCGTCGGTCAGGATATCGGTCATGGCCACGTGCTCCAGAATCTGCACGTTATCCAGTTTGCGAACGACCTGGAGTAGCTTGGTCGTGATCTCCTTGCCCGTAATGTCGGCATGGAAGGCGATACGCGGGCGGCTGTGCGCGCCCTCGCGGGTAAAGTCGAGGCTGCCGTCGGCCTTGCGCTCAAAGTCCACACCCATCGCCAGCAGGTCGTTGATGACCGAGCGGCTCGAGCGGATCATGATGTCGACGCTCTCGCGGCGGTTCTCGTAGTGGCCGGCGTGCATGGTGTCCTCAAAGAAGGCGTCGTAGTCCGACCCTTCGGGCAGCACGCAGATGCCGCCCTGCGCGAGCATGGAATCGCACTCGTCGACGGCGCCCTTGGAGAGCATGATCACGCGCGTGCTCGTCGGCAGATTGAGCGCCGCGTACAGGCCCGCTACGCCGCAGCCGGCAATGACGACGTCGCACTCCATGTCGGGGTATTGCTTGGTTTCCACAGGAATCCTCTCCCTTGAATGTGACATAAGGGACCGTCCCTCATGCCGCATTGTTCTAGCGCGCTGCGTACTCGAGCATGCGGTCGAGCGTGAGCTTGGCCTGATCGGCGGCCTCGTCCGACACGCCAATCTGCACCTCGCCCTCGCCCGTCTCCAGGCAGCGCACGAGCTTTTCGAGCGTGATGAGATCCATGTTGACGCAGGTGGGCTGCACCGCGGGGAAGTAGAACTTCTTGCCGGCGCCCTGGCAGCGGCGCTCGAGCTCGTAGAGCACGCCGCGGACCGTCACGATAATGAACTCGCTCGCGTCCGACTCCTCGGCGTACTTGATGATGCCGGCGGTAGAGCCGATGTAGTCGGCCTCGGCAAGAACATCGGCCTTGCACTCGGGGTGCGCCAGCACGAGCGCATTGGGGTGCGCCTCCGTCGCATCGACGATCTGCTCGACGGTGATGATGTGGTGGCGCGGGCAGTAGCCCTTGTTGAGGATGACATGCTTTTGGGGCACCTGCTCGGCCACGAAACGGCCCAGGTTCTGGTCGGGAATGAACAGGATGTGCTGCTGCGGCAACTCGGAGACGATCTTGACGGCATTGGAGCTGGTAACGCACACATCACTCCAGCTTTTGATCTCGACCGTCGAGTTGACGTAGCACACCACGGCCAGATCGTCGCCGTACTCGGCGCGCGCCGCATCGACCGTCTCGCGCTTGACCATGTGCGCCATGGGGCAGTCCGCGCCCGGCTCGGGCAGCAGCACGGTCTTGTTGGGGTTGAGCAGCTTGGCACTCTCGCCCATAAACTCCACGCCGCACAGCACGATGGTCTGCTGCGGCAGGCTCTTGGCGAGCTTTGCCAGGTAGAAGCTGTCACCGACGTAGTCGGCAACGGCCTGGACCTCGGGCGCCACGTAGTAATGTGCCAGGATCACCGCGTCGCGTTGGGTTTTTAGTTGCTGAATGGCCTCGACGAGCTCTGCGGGCACCAATGCCGCGCGCTCCGTTGCCGTCGTTGCCGATGCCAGGCCGGCCGCAATATCGCGTGCAAGCTCCGATGCATCCATGTTCGCGCTCTGTGCCATCAAGGCCCCTCTCTTTTGGCGAATCTTGGGGCTTTAGTATGACACCTAGGTTTACAGCTGACAAGACAGCTGTAAACCTAGGTGTAAAGTTGTAATAAAGATTCAATTTATAGGCGGTTCTTTAAATTATAACCCCCTGCTTTGTACCCTCGCCAAAGGGCAGCGGGCAAAAAATGGCAAATATGAGTACTGTTACCAAATTAGTAGCAGCGGTTTTCGGTCCGTCAGCCCCATAAATCGCATTTTTGGACTCCGAATCCAGCGGCAGACGCCCCAAAATCATGCTCGCGACGCTCCCGAGACCCGTTTTGGGCCTTATTTCGCTGTTACTAAAATAGTGACAGTACTCATATTTGGCATTTTTTGCCCACCAGGTCCCGCGGCGACACAAAAAAGAGGCCCGGATGGCGAAATCCGGGCCCCAGGGGGGGGATAAGGAGGCGACTAGGCGCGGCGCCTCATGGCGTATGCCAGCAGCAGGACTGCCACGCCTGCCGCAAGTACGCCACCAGCCATGGCGTACATCCCATCGCCGACCGAAGGCATGGTCGCCTTGCCAGCCTTCTTCTTGGACTTGGAAGACGCGGTCGTCGTGGTGGTCGTGGTCTGGCTCGAGCCGGGCGTCGGCGTCGGCTTGGCGGCCTCGGCGATGGTGAAGGTCGTCTCGGCCGTACCCGTGGCCGAAACCACACTCAGCTTGTGCTCACCCACACCAAGCGTCTTCACGAAGCTCGTCTTGAGCGTCACGATTGTAGAGCCCGAGGTAAGAACGAAGTTATCAGCACCGACTTCCATGTCGTCGACCAGTACCGTCTTGAAGTACTTGATCGGCGCGTTCGAACGGAAGCTCAGGTCCTTGGCGGTGTCGACCGTAATCGCCTGGCCTGCGCCCTCAATGATCGTGGGGGCCAGGATCGCGATGTCCTCGGTCTTGCCCTTCTCGCCGCAGACAGTGCACTCCTGGTGCCTCTCGCCCTTGGCCTCGGTGGTCGCCGGCCTATCGACAACCCACTCAAAGGTGTGCTCAGCCTTGTCGAGGATCTCGCCGCAGCGGCAGATGTGCCAGTGAGCCTTGGCGTCATGTGCCCAGCCGGATCCATCGGGCTCGTGCTTGAGGACGCCATCGACCGTCACGTTCACATCGCCCTCGACATCCTTAAGCTCATAGGTACCGTCGTCAGCGAGCTTAACGGCCTTACCGTTGACGTTGACGGCGTAGTCCTTGCCCGTAAAGTACGCGCTATCGATGCTGATGGCGAGCTTTGCGGATCCGTGCCAGTCGAGCTCGGTCGCCGTCGAGGTGAGCTTGTAGCCTACCTGGTTGCCCGGCAGCGTCACGACGAGCTTGCGGCCCGCCTTCACGGTGACCTCGGTGGCGGGAGACTCGTCATAGTTGGCCTTAGCCTGGTAGCGCACCTCGTACACACCGGCAGCGAGGTCCTTGAGCTCGGTCACGCCCTCGCCCACGGCCTGGTACTCGGCGGCGCCCTGAGCGCGCCACTCCATGGTGGCGTCGACGCCCGTGATCTTGCCGTCCGACTTTCCGCTCACGGTCTCGGCGGTTGCCTGAACCACCGGCGCGTCCTGTGCAGCGTTCTTGATGGAGAACTCGCAGGTCAGGCCCTCGGTGGGCAGCACGTAGTTGCCCGCAGCCTTGCCCGTCAGCTCGGCGAGGGTCGCCGTATAGGTGCCGACCTCGGTCTGGGAACCGTCAACGAATGCACCAAGGTCATCCTTGCCGATAACATTGCCGAGCGTGGCCACGGGGCAGTGCTCCTTGCCGTCGTAGACGAATTCGGTGGTACCCCACGTCACGGTGAGCAGGCGTTGGTTGATGGTGAACATGCCGTCGACGAACGTAATCTCGTAGTTGGGGTTCGCACCCTCGGGCTGCGTCAGCTGCAGCTTATAGCCGCCGTCGCGTACGTCGTCGCTATCCTCGCGCTCGATCTCGAGCTCAAGTGTCTCGTCTTTGACGAGCTCGCCAGCGGTGACCGACCACTCAAAGACGGGGTCTTTCTCGCCGTAGGTCTTGGAGGCGTTCTTGGCGGCGACCGTGATCGCACGCGGCTTGACCTCGAGCGTCGCCTGGCCCTCGACCGTCGCACCGCCGATCATCACCTTATAGGCAACGTCCAGCGTGCCGGCGTCCTTGATCTCGGGGGCAGCGGTAGACCAGGTCTTGCCGTCGTCGGTGCTGTACTCGGCCGTCGCGCCCTCGGGCAGCGCCGAAGCATTGACCGTGTGATACGCACCGTCGTACTCGTCGGAGTAACCAGAAATGGCAGCAGCCGGGATCTCCTCACCGGGGAGCTCGTATCCGCAGACGACACACTGCTTGTGACCAAAGCCCTTCTCGGTCGCCGTGGGAGGCGTGTCAACAACCCACGTAAAGGTGTGCGCGGCCTCGTCGACCCTGCCGCCGCAGGTGCACTCGTGCCAGTGCGTGTTGCCATCGGAGAGCCACGTGTCCTTCACGGCCTCGTGCTTGCGCACGCCCTCGACCGTCACCTTCACGTCACCCTCGACGTCCTGGACGGCGAACTCGCCGCGGTCGTTGAGCGCCACGGCGTCTTCGTTGACCTTAACAACGTAGGCAGAGGGGTCGGCGAAGTAGCCGTCCTCGATGCTGATAGCAAGAGTAGCGGAGCCATGCCAGTCGAGCTCGGTCGCGTCAGTCGTGAGCTTGTAGCCGACCTGTTCGACAGGCAGCGTCACAGCGAGCTTGCGGCCCGTGGCAACCGTGACCTTGGTCGCGGCGGAGGCTTCGTGGTTGTCATCAGCACGGTAGCGCACTTCGTACGTGCCCGCGGCAAGGCCGCTGAGCTCGGCCACGCCTTCGGGCACAGCCTGATACTCGCCCGAGTCCTTGGCGCGCCACTCCATGGTGGCGTCGACAGCCGTGATCTTGCCGTCAGCCTTGGCGCTGACGGTCTCGGCCACACCCTGGACCACCGGTGCGCCCTTGGGCGCCTTCTTGATAGAGAACTCGCACGTCAGACCCGTGGCCGGCAGCTTGTAGTTGCCCTTGTCGGTACCCGTCAGCTCGGTGATGGTCGCCGTATGTTTGCCGGCCTTGACCGCGCCGCCGTCGACGTACGCACCGAGTTTATCGTCACCGACGACGTTGCCGAGGTCCGCCTGGGGGCAGTGCTCCTCGCCGTCGTAGGTGAACTCAGTGGTGGCGTCCCACTTCACGGTGAGCTCGCGCTTATCGATAGCGAACGTGCCGGGCTTGAACGTAATCTCGTAGTTGGGGTTAGCGTCTTCGATCTGCGACGCCGTCACGGCGTAGCCGCCCTTGCGCACGGTCTCGCCGGCCTTGCGGGAGACGGTGATGCCCTCAAGGGACTCGCCCTCGACGAGCTCGCCCTTGGTGACCTTCCAGCCCAGTCCGGGATCAACGTCGCCGTACGTCTTGGAAGCATCGGATGCCGTCACGGTGACCTTGCGAGGCGTCACCACAAGCTCGGCCTCGCCCTCGATAGCGGCTCCGTCGACGGTCGCGCTGTACTTGAACGGCAGGGCGCCGACGTTCTTGATCTCGGGGACCGTGGCAGACCAATTGACGCCACCGTCGATGCTGTACTGGACCGCCGTGCCCTCGGGCAGGGCCGAGACATCGGCAGTGTGGACCTTGCCGTCATACTCGCCGGAGTAGCCGGCAACAGAGGCTGCCGGGATTACAACCTCCTCGGAGGAGTTGTAGCCACAGACAGTGCAGTGCAAATGCTTGGATCCAGGCTTCTCGACCGTAGGCTTCTCATCGATTACCCACTCGAAGGTATGCTCGGCAACGTCAATCCGCTCACCGCACGTGCAAACATGCCAGTGAGAAGAGCCGTCGCTCTTCCAGCCGGTGCCATCGGGCTCGTGCTTGACGATGCCCTCGACAGCAATCTCGGTGTCTTTCTCAACCTTAGAGAGTTGGTAAACGCCCTGCTCGCTAGGCTTGATGGTCTCGCCGTTTGCCTTAACAGCAAGATCCTTGGTCGCGTAATAACCATCCGTAACCGTAAGCTTAAGCGTAGCGGAGCCATGCCAGTCGAGTTCGGTCGCGTCAGCCGTGAGCGTGTAGCCCGTCTGCTCAGCCGGCAGCGTCACCTTGAGCTTTGACCCAGCGGCGATCGTAACGGTAACGGTCTCGGAGGCTTCGTAATTCGTCGTCTTCCCGTAGCACAGGCGATAGGAACCGGGCGCCAGATTCTCAAGCTTGTCGCCATCGACCAGATCACTTGCCTTGATGAACATCATCTGCTTGCCAGGCTTACCCAGCATCATCGATGTATCAACGCCCTCAATCTTACCGTCGTGTTTACCACTCACGGTCTCCGCTGTCGCCTTTACATTGGGAGCGCTGTCCCGTTTGGCCTTGGCGATAGCATACGTGCATTCAATGCGCGAAGAGAGCTTCCGATAATTAGCAAGAACTGCGTCCTCACCAATAAGATTGCTCACATACGCCGTATACGTGCCAGCATTTACCTTTGCGGCGTCAACTACCATCAGAGACACGTCGTCGCCGTTAACCAGATTGGTTATCTCTGCCGTGGGACCCTGTTCTTGGCCGTTGTAAACGTATTGACCAACATTCCACGTCACATCGATAGTACGGCGCGTAATGGTGAACTCGCCCGCCTCAAACGTAATGTCGTAGTTAGCGTTGGCGCCCTCTTCCTGAGAAGCCGTCACCTTATACGTCTTATAACCGGTCAGAACGTTCTCGCCCTCATCACGCTTATACGTGATCCCGGAAAGCGTATCGCCCTCCATAAGGGAACCAGCCGTCACTTTATAGGTAAAGTCGGGATCCGGATCGCCATACGTTTTAGAAGCAGTAGCGGGCGCCACCGTAATCGGGCACGGCGTCACCTCGAGCGTCACCTGCCCCTCGATGTCGGAAGCGCCAGGGGTAGTCACCTTATAGTCGACCGTGGTCTTGCCGACGTTTTTGATTGTGGGGGTATCCGTTTTCCACGTGGCGCCACCATCGATGCTGAACTGAGCCGTCGCGCCATCCTTAAGGTCAACGCTCACGGCATGCTCATTGCCGTCATACACGCCGACATAACCGCCGATGCACGCCGGAGGAATCTCCTCTTTGCGCAGGACATAGCCGCACGTGGAACATTGATACTGCTTTAGACCGGGCTTCTCGCTGGTAGGAGCCGTGACTTCCTCCCAGCAGAACTCATGCTTGTCTTTGTTAATCTCATCTTTGCAGCGGCACACCTGCCAGTGGATGCCATTCGAGCCCTCGGTCTTATACCATTTGCCGTCAGCGGACGCGCAAGGACCCTCCGCGATTTCGAAGACATTAGCCGGCGAAGCGTAGTGGTTGTTGTCCGCCTTGAAGCGCACTTCGTACTTCCCGGCAGCAAGCGGCTCGGTTGAAGTTTTGCCGGTACCGACGGATTCCCAGTAAGTGTCCCCGAATTTTCTCCACTCATAGGTCTCGTTCAGGTTGGAAAGTGACCCGTCCTCAAGAAAATGCGCACTTTCGTCCTTGACCTTGACACCCGTGCCGTCACTAGCGATATAACGCCACGGAACAGGCTGGCTGGCCGGCGTAATCTTGATTTCAACCCGCCCGCTCTTTGTCACATAGTCTTTCGCGGTGATACGGTAATCGACCGTTACGGAGCGAACCTCGCCCTTACCCTTGCGAGTGCGCTGAACGTCCGTGTAGCTCGGAGCCTTCGTCGTCCACTCGTCGTTCTCATCCACACTGTACTCAATCTTCATGTCGGCAGGGGCGTTCGACACCGAGATGTTGACTCCATGCGGCTGCCCATCATAGACGCCCTCGAATCCCTCTGCCGTCACGTTCTCGAACTGCGTACCCGTGATAGTCCAGTTTGCATATGCTGAGCCCGTATAGTTACCAGTGCCCTTGATATAGACCTGATAGTACGGGAAGTAGGAATTGGAGTTGGGGGGATCGATCGCACTCACCGTGCTATACGTCGAATCGCCGTCAATCACGTAGTCATTGTCCTTGACAAAGTACGACCAGCTTTGAGAGCCGTAGTTATAAATCTTGACAGAAAAACTGGGCCTGATCGTCTTACCCGTCCACGAGTATGCACGAACTTTCTCACCATCGACTGTGGTGTCTGTTCCGCCGTCATTGAATTCAAACGTGAGCCCGCTGACCTTGCTCAACTCCAGCGGCCTAATTTGGAACTCGCGAGCAAGCGTCAGATCGCCCTCCTGACCCTTGACCTTAACCGTGGACTCGATACGGTAAATCCCCGCATCGGTAGGAACATACTCCAGCGCCTCGCCCGCGCTGTCGCCCCACTTCGAAAGCTTGTAATACCTAGACCCGGAGATATAGACGTCGCCCGTCGAGACGATATCGTCTCGGGCATAGCCGTCCTTATTCGACATCGTCAGCGTTGGAGCGATCTCACCGCCGCTGTATGTTACGCCCGGCCTTCCTTTATTCGACGTCGCCCCATCGATGCCCAGCTCGACGGCATAACCATTTTTGTAGTTGCAATCGCTCGGGCGCATCTTGCCTGAGCAGGTGACCTTCAGTTGACATGAGCTGTTGGCGGCCTTTTCCACCGACCACACATGCTCATGCGGCAGGCGCGAGGCGTACACGTATCCGTCGATCGTCTTTCCGATGCCGACGCTCGGATCGTCCGTAGTAACACGAGAGCGCAGGTCGCTCTCGTCGATATCGCAAATGCCAAGTTTCCACTGCGTGCCCGTATAGTCACCCAGCTGATTGTCCTTGAGCGACAGCTGGACCTTACCTGTGAAGGTATCGGCAATGTTTAATTTGCCGAGGTAGTAAACCCCCGGGGTATCGAGCGCGAGACCCCGAGCGCCCTTATCGCCGTTAGTAGTAATGGTCGTGTTGCCAGCAAGCGTCACCGTTCCGCGAGCATACACAGTGTTTCGACGCGTGTTCGCATCGGCATAGTAGTACGTGCCCTCGGCATAGGTGTCGGATATCTTCGTATTGTTGAGCGTGCATGAAGAGTCCTTAGCAACCGCGATTGCACTCGTCATGACCATATCTTGTGTATAGTTCGCCGCCTCTTGCGTCGATGTGATGGTACAACCGTTCAGCGTGACATCCGCATTATTGACAACAATGTTGCCAGCATGGGTATGCTCGTTCATATCCGGCACTGCAAGCTCTTTGCACCAGATCGATTCTTGGTGATTGTTCTTGAAGGTGCAGTTGTTGAGCACGACCTTGGGCTTGCAACCACGGCCTACGACGCTTAGCGCACCAGCGCAGTCATCTTGGTTATCCGTAAATTCACAATTGCTGAACGCGACGTCCAAACTCTTTGCACCGTTCGCCGAGCTGAGAATCGTTACCGGAGCCGGAGAGGCTTCATAATCTGTTGCGATGTTGCCGTAGTGGCAATCGCCACCATAATTCGCATGGTTCGCCGTGCAACGCCAGTTGCTAACCTTGACATTGTCGAAAGCCGCCGTTTCGCCATCGACCATCGTGCCATACAGCGCAATTGGCCTCTTAGATTCCCCTGAGGCTACCGTCTTGAACTCGATGCCGGAAACCTTAAGGTTCAAGCTGTTGGAAACCCTGTTTTTATCGGCACCATCGGCATAGCCGTCTCTTTTGCCGGCATTGTCGGACAAAAAGCTCTTGCCGTTGCAATAGACGGGAGTCCTACCATTCCCGTTGGTTCCAATGAACTCAACATAGCCGCCCTCGAGCACAAAGAGCTCGTCGTAGCCGCTGCCTCTTTTGTCTTTAATGGAACCATTCCAGCGACCTTGGCGCGCATTCTCGGTGAGATAGATACGCGTCGGATCTTGCTCGGTACCGCCCTTTACGACGTAGTGGTTGATTCTAATCTCTCCACCGACGACATAATCCTCGCTCGCCTCGAGCGTCACCGTATCGGCAACGTAGGGGTTGTTACTGGTTGTTTGGGCTATCTTCGCGTTCGAAGGAATATCCGCCGTTGTCGCCGCCTCAGCCACCGTCGGCGTTGCCACGAGCGCGCATGCCACGGTGGCGATGCCCAGCAGACGCGTCAACACGGCGCGCATCCCCATCTTCTTCTCCCTCATCATGGCTCCCCTTACCCCTATGCTTTCGCGATGTCGATATCGCTTGGCGCCGGCGGCTGGCGTGGTCCCTCGCCAGCCGCCGGCTCAAATTGACATATATATCCACCTGGTATTG
>Ga0129310_1001198_pt1 | contig 24008 bp, 19 predicted proteins | sample Go1ome_2_FD_94433 | JGI IMG/M metagenome (GOLD analysis project Ga0129310, IMG submission 94433) | Western lowland gorrila individual fecal microbial communities from Wisconsin, USA - Go1022A metagenome | ecosystem: Host-associated > Mammals > Digestive system > Large intestine > Fecal | place...
AGAGGAATACCTCAGATCGAGGTTACCTTCGACATCGATGCCAACGGTATCCTCAACGTGTCCGCTAAGGACAAGGCTACCGGCAAGGAGCAGAAGATCAGGATCGAGGCTTCTTCAGGCCTGTCCGACTCCGAGATCCAGAGGATGCGTGACGAGGCAAAGGCCAACGAGGCTGCCGACAAGGAGGCGAAGGAAAGGGTTGACAAGATCAACAACGCCGACTCCCTCTGCTTCCAGGCTGAGAAATTCCTGAAGGACAATGGTGACAAGGTCCCCGCTGACGTCAAGACGGAAGTCGAGTCCAATGTCGCTTCCCTGAAGGAAGCTATCAAGAACCAGAACCTCGCCGACATCGACAGGTACTCAGAGGCCCTCAGCAAGGCATTCGAGAAGATGTACCAGGCAGGCCAGGGCGCTGGCCAGAACCCTTACGGTAACGGTGGCCCTCAGGCTGGCCCCCAGGGCCCCCAGAACGGCCCCGAGGATCAGGGACCTGATGAGCAGTAAGATCCTTTGATTTATTTAGAGATAGCCGCCCTTTGAAGGACGGCTATTTTTATGTACCTTTGATGATATGAAGAAGGACTGGAATAAGGACTTGTCCGGCATGAATACTTTCAGGATGAGGGTGTCATGCCGCTGTTTCGTTGAATATGGGTCTGTGGAGGAGCTGAAGGCGGTGCTTGCCGATCGTTCGTTTCCCAGGCCTTTTTTCCCGTTGGGCGGCGGCAGCAACCTTCTGTTCACCAAGGACTATCCCGGAACCATCCTCCATTGCGGAATGGAATCGATTGATTATCTGGGCTCAGGCAGGGTCTATGCCGATGCCGGCGTGGTCTGGGATGATTTCTGCGCTTGGTGTGCCTCGAAAGGCCTTTGGGGACCCGAGAACCTTTCATATATTCCCGGAGAGGTGGGAGCATCTGCGGTCCAGAACATCGGTGCTTACGGCAGGGAAGCCGGTGAACTGATCGAGTCGGTCTCTTGCGTAGAGGCCGGAACCAGCAACGTAGTGGTGATCCTCGCAGGGGAGTGTGGATATGCCTACAGGGATTCACGCTTCAAGCATGACTGGAAAGGACGTTATTTCGTGACCGGGGTGACTTTCAGACTCTCCGAGGAGCCGAAACCCGAACTTGACTACGGCCATGTCCGCGAGGCGGTTAAGGAGAAATACGGGACTGACGATCCAGATCTCCTGACACCTGCAATGATAAGGGAAGTTGTTACAGACATCCGCAAGGGCAAGCTTCCGGAGGTGTCGGAGCTCGGGAGTGCCGGCAGTTTCTTCCGCAATCCATATGTAGATGCAAAGACCCTAGAAGCAATCCGTAATAAGGCTCAGGAGGAAGGCCTTGGTATTGTCCCGTCATTTACAATCGGCGGGGACTGTTTCAAGGTTCCCGCCGCATGGCTTATCGACAAATGCGGCTGGAAGGGGAAGGAACTTGGCGGGGCCGCAGTCTTCGAAAAGCAGCCGCTTGTGCTCGTGAATAAGTCCGGTGAAGCTTCCCCGGACGAAGTTATCGCTCTCGAGGAAGAGATCAGAGCCTCCGTAAAAGCTAAGTTCGGAGTGACCCTGGAAAAAGAAGTGGAATACGTATAAAACAGATAACCAATGAGTTCGTTCATTATCGAAGGCGGTCATCGCCTAAGCGGAAGCATAACCCCGCAAGGCGCCAAGAACGAAGCGCTTGAAGTGATCAGCGCAGTTCTCCTAACCACAGAAGAAGTGGTAATAACCAACGTTCCGGAAATTCTGGACATCAAGAATCTGATTTCCCTTCTGGAGATGATGGGAGTCAGGGTGAACCGTATTGCTAAAGGGGAATATTCATTCAAGGCAGAAAAGCTCGATACCGACTTCATTGAAAGCTCCGAATTCGTGAGGATGTGCTCATCGCTGCGTGGTTCCGTCATGGTGGCTGGCCCACTGCTGGCACGGCTTGGGCATGTGTGGTTCCCAAAACCTGGAGGTGACAAGATAGGCCGCCGCAGGGTTGACACCCATATTTCCGGACTCATGGCGCTTGGTGCAGACCTTACCTATGATTCCGATCGACGGGCCTACAGGCTCCAGCTCCCACGGGGAAAGCATCTTACCGGAAAATACATGCTTCTTGATGAAGCTTCTGTCACAGGTACGGCGAACATACTTCTGGCCTCTTGCCTGGCAGAGGGGAAGACCGTTATTTACAATGCCGCCTGCGAACCCTACATCCAGCAGCTTTGCCGACTCCTCACGGCAATGGGAGCCAAGATCGAAGGAATAGGATCCAATCTCCTCACTGTCACCGGAGTAAGTTCGCTTCACGGGGCAACTCACAAGATCCTGCCGGACATGATCGAGGTCGGCAGTTTCATAGGCATGGCCGCGATGTGCCAAAGTGGCATAACCATCAAGGACACTTCCTATGATAACCTGGGCATTATTCCCGAAAGTTTCCGGCGCCTCGGAATAAGAATCGAGCAGAGGGGAGACGACATATTCGTACCTGAGCAGGAAAGCTATATCATCGAGTCCTTCCTGGACGGTTCGATAATGACCATAGCCGACGCTCCATGGCCCGGCCTAACGCCTGACCTCCTGAGCGTTATCCTGGTCGTGGCGACCCAGTGCCGCGGAAGCGTGCTGATCCACCAGAAGATGTTTGAAAGCAGGCTATTCTTCGTCGACCGCCTGATCGACATGGGCGCCCAGATCATCCTCTGCGATCCGCACAGGGCAGTGGTGATCGGTCATGACCACAAGTTCCAGCTCAGGAGCGGAAGGATGCTGTCGCCGGACATCAGGGCCGGTATCGCCCTGCTCCTTGCTGCGATGTCCGCAAAGGGAACGAGCGAAATCGGGAACATCGAGCAGATCGACCGTGGTTACGAGGACATTGAGAACCGCCTCAACAACCTCGGGGCGAGGATTATCAGAAAGGGGTAGATTATATTTTCAATCTGAGGGAGTTGGTGACGACGCAGACGGAGCTGAGTGCCATGCAGGCGGCGGCTACCATCGGGTTGAGAAGGAAGCCGTTGACGGGATACAGGATTCCGGCAGCGACCGGAACAGCCAGGATGTTGTAGAAGAAGGCCCAGAAGAGGTTCTGCTTGATTATCCTGGTAGTCTTTCTGGAGACTTTTATCAGCAGAGGAATCTTTTTAAGATCTGAATTGACGATTGTGACCATGGATGCATTCATGGCTACGTCAGTGCCGTTGCCCATGGCAATGCTCAGGTCTGCCAGAGCCAGGGCGGGGCTGTCATTGATTCCGTCTCCTGCCATACCTACCTTCCTGCCTTCGGCCTGCAGTGCCTTGATGTGCTCGTGTTTGCTGTCCGGAAGGACTCCGGAGATCACATTGTCGATTCCGACTTTGGCAGCCACCTTTCCGGCCCTTTCAGCATTGTCGCCGGAGAGCATCCAGACGTCGAGACCCAGATCCTTGAGTTCGGAGACGGCCTCTGCTGAAGTCTCCTTCACCTCGTCCACGAATTCCATGTCGGCTGTCGGGACTATACCGGCTGATAGTTCCTTAGTGATGGTTCCTGTTTTGTCCAGGACTATGGAGTCGATATTCCCGGCTATCTGGAGGGAGTCCGCGTCCTTTATCAGGATGCCTTTCCTGGCACAGTTCCCGATCCCTGCGGTAAGGGCAGTGGGAGTCGCCAGTCCGAGTGAGCAGGGACAGGCAATGACCAGTACGGTGACCATTGCGAGGAGTCCCATCGTCAAGCCGTCGGAAGGGGCCAGGAATGTCCAGCACAGGAAGGTAATAATAGATATTCCTATAATTACGGGGACGAAGACGGCCGCTACCTTGTCCACGGTCTGCTGAATGCGGGCCTTGCTGCCCTGGGCGTCGCGCACCATCCTGATAATAGACGAGAGCATGGTGTCCTTGCCGACCTTTTCGGCCTTCATCACGAAGCTCCCTCTCTGGTTCATGGTCCCTGTGTAGACCTTTGTCCCGGCATTCTTCAGGACCGCAACCGGTTCTCCGGTGAGCATGCTTTCATCCACCCAGGATTCTCCGCTCACGACTTCACCGTCGGCCGGGATTCTCTCTCCCGGATTGACGGTATAGGTGTCACCGGGTTTCAGGTCCACGCTCTTGGGCTGAAGTCCTGCAAGTTCCCTGATTGCCGAACCTGTGCTGTGCTTGGCTTTTTCCTCAAGCACGCGGCCTATCAGGATGAAGGCCACGATCATGGTTGAGGATTCGAAATACAGATGAGGCTCAAGGCCCCTGGATGTCCAGATCGACGGAAATAACAGGTTGAATATGCTGAAAAGGTAGGATATCAGTATCGAAAGGGCCACAAGGGTGTCCATGCTGGCTGTTCCATGCCGTGCCTGTTTCCATGCGGTGGTGATGAACCTTCTTCCGCACCAGAACACGACCGGAGTAGCCAGAGCCCAGAGAACGAAGCCCTTCCCGGGAAAATCGCCGAATCCCATTCCTAGCAGCATCACGAGGAGGGCCAGGATCACGGCAAGCCTCATGTCCCTCTTAAGGGATCTGAGATAGTCCTCCTGCAACCGTTCCGCTTCCGAGTCGGCTTCGTCGTCGGAGTCGTCACCGTCCACTACGATGAGGTCATAGCCTGCATCCTGGACGGCTTTCTTGATGTCCGCCGCGGTGATCGCCTTGGGGTCGAAATCCACCTGGGCGGTGTTGGATGCGAGGGAGACATTGCATTCCTGTACTCCTTGAAGATTCTTTATTGTACCTTGAACCCTTGCCACGCAGGCTGCGCAGCCCATTCCCTGGACGGGGAAATTCCTTCTGATTGTTTTTGCCATAGTCTTTTTGAGTTTATTACATCATCCACTCTTTCATGTCCCGTCCGGCCGCGATGCCTTCTCGGATCTCGGTAGACGAGATGTCCACGATCGGAGCGTCTATTATTTCTATCTTATAGTCTTTACATTCTTCCATCAGGGAGGCGTGGATACCTTCGAGGTCAAAACCCTTCCTGGGGTAGACCACGACCCCGTATTCAGTGAGGATCTTGCTGTACTCCCTCCAGCGGCGGAAGCCCGCAAGGTTGTCGGCCCCTATTACGAGGGTGAACTCGTTCTCCGGCTCACGTTCCTTCAGGGCTTCCAGGGTCCTTATCGTGTACTGGGGAGGGGGCAACAGGAGTTCGATGTCATCAACCCAGACGTGAAGCCTGGGATGTCTCTTGACGGCCTCCACTGCTGCCAGATACCTTTCGTCTGCACTGTCTGCACTGATCGAGTCCTTTATAGGATTCTTTGGCGACACGACAAGATAGACCCAGTCGAAGTCATCCTCCCTCGTGAGGTACTCCATTATGGCCTTGTGGCCGATGTGGAGGGGATTGAAGGATCCTGAATATACTGCTATCTGCATCAGATGAAAGTCGAATAATTGAGCCTGCCGTCGTCAAGGAAGTCCTCGACGACCTTTTCTGATTCAGCGTAGGCAGTCTGCAGTTCGTCGTTGACGAGAACGTAGTCAAACTGAGGGGCATATGTCATCTCTTCCTCAGCCTTGGCAACCCTTTCCTCGATCGCCTCGGGGGAGTCGGTACCCCTGTTGACTAATCTCTGCCTTAGGACTTCCACGGAAGGGGCCTGTATGAATATGGAAAGAGCCGCATCCCCGAAGTATTTCTTCAGGTTGACGCCACCCTTGACGTCCACATCGAATATTATCACATGGCCTGCAGCCCAGATCCTCTCACATTCGGACTTGAGAGTGCCGTAAAAACGGCCCTCGTAGACTTCTTCGTACTCCACGAACTTGTCTTCTGCAATCATTTTGCGGAACTCTTCAGTTGTCAGGAAGTAGTATTCCCTTCCGTCCTGTTCCTCTCCTCTTGGGGCCCTTGAGGTCGCGGACACCGAGAACTCCATGGAACCGGGGTACAGACCAAGAATATGGTTGACAATGGTGCTCTTTCCGGACCCTGAAGGTGCAGAAAAAATCAATACTTTTTTAGCCATTAGGTTTTGCTGCTATTATTTACACAAAAATAACTATTTTTGTAATAATCAGACTACGAGTACGTTCAAATCAGACAAGTTTTGGCCAGAAAGAAGAAACAGGCTCCGGCTGTCGATCCGGAGATTTTCCAGAAGAGCAGGGAGGCGCTCCGCCGCCGCCATCGTCAGGTTATCTACCTCAATGACAGCGAAATGGCCGCAGTCAAGGAGTACTGCGACCGTTTCGGAATAAAGGCCCGTTCGGCCATATTCAGGGAAGCCACCATGGAGACTGTCCTCTTCCAGCTTTCCGACAGCCATCCGACCCTGTTCTAGATTCTTCGCTGCGCTCAGAATGACAGCCTTGTCTCCGAGCACTTTGTCATCCTGAGGAGCGAAGCGACGAAGGATCTATCGCCGGTCGGCGATTCCGATGTAATAGAGAAGCGTTGCCAGGGATCCTATGGCGGCGATGATGTAGGTGTAGGCAGCCCAGCGGAGGGCGTCTATCGCCATCGGCCTAGTTTCGTAATTCGTTATTCCTGCACTTTCCAGCCAGTTCACAGCCCTCTGGCTTGCGTTGACCTCCACCGGGAGGGTGACGAAGCTGAACAGGGTTGAGAAGGCGAACAGGGCTATTCCGAGCCAAAGCAGTGCAGGGGTGACCTGGACGATCATGATTCCTGCAAGGAGAACCCACTGTACTATATTGTTGGAGAAACTGACCATCGGCACCATGGCTGAACGCAACTTGAGGGGAGCGTAGCCTGTGGCATGCTGGATCACGTGGCCGCACTCATGGGCAGCAACCGCTGCAGCCGCGACGCTCCTCTGGCCGTAGACTGCTTCGCTGAGGTTGACGGTCTTGGTCTGGGGATTGTAATGGTCGGTGAGCTGTCCGGGGATGCAAGTGACCTGAACATCTGTGATGCCGTTGTCCAGAAGCATCTTACGGGCGACCTCCGCTCCTGTGAGGCCGGTCGTCGTCGGAACTTTCGAATATTTAGCGAACCTGCTCTTGAGCATCGTCTGGACGATGAAACTAAGGATCATGACAAGGATCATGATGATCCAGATTGTTGCTGTGTTCATATCTATCAGTTTATTGGTTTCCCAAACAAAGGCAAATGGCGGGCCATTTACCAAATGTAGCGATTTTCGCTCTTACTTTGTCAGAAAAACAGTAAATTTGTCATGATATACTCTTGGATCAAGGATGTCGAACGGCGTCACAGATTTTTCGAGGCTGGAGCTGAACCTCCCGAACTGCCTTGACAACTACCGGTACTTCAGGTCGAAACTGAAGCGCTCCACCAAGCTTTTGGTGCTCGTCAAGGCCAATGCCTACGGCCACGGTGCCGTCGAGTTCGCCCTCATGATGCAGAACGCCGGAGCCGATTACCTCGCAGTAGCCCTTCCGGTCGAAGGCATGGAACTGAGGCAGTCCGGTATAAGCCTTCCGATCCTGGTCCTGACCGCGGGAACGGATTTCTTCGAAGAAATCATCGAAAACCACCTGGAGCCAGGTATCCCGAACCTATTTACCCTGCAGGCCCTCGTTTCAACTTTACGTGAACGCGGAATGAAGGCTTTTCCCGTCCACATCAAGCTCGACACGGGCATGCATCGCCTGGGCTTCATGACAAGCGAGATTCCTGCTCTTCTGGATTATCTCAAGGATTGCCCGGAGGTCAGGGTCAAGTCTGTATATTCACATCTCTGTGTTGCCGAGGATCCTGCCATGGACGCGCTTACGATGTCCCAGGTCCGGATGTTCGAGGCCAATTCCTCAATGATCGAGGAGAGTCTGGGCTACCATCCCATGTTCCATCTGCTCAATTCCGCCGGCATTGAGCGATTCCCGCAGTACCAGTTCGACATGGTTCGTCTGGGAGTAGGAATATATGGCATCAGCGCCCTTCCTGACGTTCATCTGAAGCCTGTGGCTTCCCTGAAGGTGAAGATCTTGCAGATAAAGGAACTCCAGCCCGGAGACGGTGCCATTGGATACGGGCAGCATGGAATGATTGCTCCCGGAGGCTCACGAATTGCGACCATCCCGGTAGGATATGCTGACGGAATCGACCGTCATCTAGGTTGCGGCCGCGCCAGCTTCAGCCTGAACGGCCACAGAGTCCCGACCATAGGGAATATATGCATGGATATGTGTATGGTCGATGTGACTGGCGTGGACTGCAAGGTAGGGGACACAGTCACCATATTCGGTGAAGATCCTACCGTCACCGAGATTGCTGGCGTGCTGGGCACAATTCCTTATGAGATAATGACATCCGTCCCGAGAAGAATCGAACGCGTGGTCGTCCGCCGCTAGATCAGCAGGCCTGCCCGGACTTTTTCCGATACCTCTTCTCCTTTAAGCTTCGCAAGGACTGTCAGCGCGAATTCCACCGCGCATCCGGGACCGCGTCCTGTGATGAGGTTCCCGTCGCAGACAGCCCTTTCGCCGGTGTATTCGGCTCCCTGAGCCATCATGTATCCCTCGAAGCCATCGTAGCAGGTGAACTTCCTGCCTTCAATGCCGGGAAGCTGTGAGGCTACGAGACCGGGAGCTGCGCAGATGGCCGCCACCGTGCCACCTTCAGAGAAGTGCTTCTGCATCAGGGTCATGAGGAATTCATCCTCGGCAAGGTTGCTTGCGCCGGGAAGCCCTCCAGGGAAGATCATGGCATCCTCGGGGCTTGAACCAAGGATAACTTTGCCGTCGAACTCGTCGCGGTTCCAGTCTGCAATCACTGGGATGCCATGGGCACCACGTACTGTCCTGTCGTGATTAATAGAAACAGTCGTTGCTTCGACACCGCCCCTTCGGAGGATGTCTACGGTAGCCAGGGCTTCGATCTCTTCGAAGCCTTCAGCCAGAAATACATATACTCCTTTCATGTCCTTAATCTCCTTTCGATTTGCTAATTTACTAAAATTACGATAAATTTGTCATCCGAATTGAGGTATGGTGTAATGGTAGCACTAGGGATTTTGGTTCCCTCAGTAGAGGTTCGAACCCTCTTACCTCAACTTTTCCACAAAATTCAATAACATGGAACCGGGTAAACGACTTCTTTCGCTCGACGCCCTCAGGGGCTTCGACATGATTTTCATTATGGGATTCGCTTCCGTCGTAGTGTCTCTGTGCAGCCTTTTCCCTGGCGGGGAATCCTCATGGCTTGCCACTCAGATGGAACATGTCTCATGGGAAGGACTCCGTCACCACGACACCATCTTCCCTCTGTTCCTCTTCATTGCGGGTATCTCTTTCCCGTTCTCTTATTCCAAGCAGGTTGCCAATGGAGCATCAAGGGGACAGATTTACGCTAAGATATTCAAGAGGGGCATAGTACTCTTCCTTCTTGGAATGGTTTACAATGGCTTGTTCAAGCTGGAACTTTCAACAGTGCGCATCTACAGCGTCCTCGGGCGTATCGGCCTGGCCTGGATGTTCGCTGCCCTCTTGTTCATCAATTTCAAGCCGAAGGCCCGCGCTATAATCGCCGTCGCCCTTCTGGTCGGTTACTGGCTCCTCCTGCGCTTCATTCCCGCTCCGGATGCTCCGGGTGCCGATCCATTCTCGCTTGAAGGCAATCTTGTCGGCTACATCGACCGTACCCTCATTCCCAACCATATCTACAGGAAAGGACTCTATGATCCAGAAGGACTTCTAAGCCTTATGCCTGCTATCGTAACCGCAATGCTTGGCATGTTCACGGGTGAGTTCGTGAGGATAGGTGAGGATAAGGTCTCAGGTGGGAAGAAATCCCTTTATATGGCCATTGCTGCTGTCGTGATGCTTGCCCTGGGTCTTCTGTGGAGCCTTGTGTTCCCTATCAACAAGGCCCTCTGGTCCAGCTCGTTCGTGCTGGTCGTTGGAGCATATTCACTGGGCCTTTTCGCCTTGTTCTTCTATATCATCGACGTCAAGGGATGGAAGGGCTGGACGAAATTCTTCGAGGTCGTCGGACTCAACTCGATAACTATCTACATGGCTCAGAGGATCATCTCGTTCGGTGGGATCAACAACTTCTTCCTCGGTGGATTAGCAGGTCTTTGCCCTGAGCCGGTCGGGAAGCTCATCCTGGACATCGGCTACTTCATGGTCTCCTGGCTCTTCCTCTGGTTCCTTTACAAGAAGAAGGTCTTCCTGAAGGTCTAGCTACAAAGATTATCAAGAACTACTTTTCGTATTCGTCAAGTGCCTTGGCCATGAGTGCACGGCCGGCATCCGCAATTTCTTCGGCGTGGGAATAACCGTAAACCCCGCTGAAAGAATCGTAAGGCAGGTCAACCAGAATGTCTGGCGGACAGAGTTGGATGCCCTGTTGGGCTATAGTATGGTTCATGATTCCGAAACTGCGTAGCAGTATGCTTGCGTAGTTATTGTCCGCATCCATTGGAATGTGTTTCTCTTTTCCTTCGGCCGTCAGTTTCCTGCTCTCTTTCTGGGATGCAAGGCTCTCCTTCAAGAGTTCGGATCCTTTCTCTCCCGCAGAGCGGACCATACCAAGGAAATCGCTTCTTCCGGTAGCCAGGGTATCTTTTAGCACTGTCTTGGCTGCGAGAAACCTTGCAGCTTCGCTTTCCTCCAAGGCTGTCCTTGAATCGAGGTAGGCACCTATGCTTTCCCTGTCGATCCGGTTCACGTTGAAGCCGACAAGGATGTCGCCTTCTGTCCTCCGTACCCTGTTCAGTGGAAAGGTGTTCACCATCCCTCCGTCGACCAGGGTGCGGCCATTCATCTTGACTGGCCGGAACATCGAAGGTATCGAGATGGAAGCCCTGATGGCGTCGAACAGGGGCCCTTCCTGGAAGAGTACTTCCTCTCCTGTATAGAGATCGGTCGCTACGGCAGTGAAAGGTATCGGGAGGTCTTCGATGTTCACTTCCGGGACACGCTCCTTGATTGCGCGTATGACCCTTTCACCTTTGACAAGGTAGTTCTTGCTGATGGAGAAATCCATAAGGGAAACGACTTTCACGGGGTCGAGTCCGTAAAGCCATTCCTTGAAAGCATCCAAGCCCCCGGCGGCGTAGATACCACCGACAAGGGAACCGGCTGAGGTACCGGCAATGGATGTTATTTCATAACCACGTGCGAGTAGTTCTTCAATGGCTCCAATGTATGCGAAACCCCTAGGACCACCGCTGGAGAGGGCGAGAGCGACTTTCTTCATTGCGTATGATATAACCCGGATATAAGGAAAACCCACATAGCTGTAAGGCTCTGTAGGTTTGTTCAGTTTACTTAAATCGTTAATTTTGAGCCACTTAACAGACTTGAACTGTTGACCTGCGCGTTACGAATGCGCTTTCAAAATCAGTTAGTTATAATTGTCAAACCCTGTTGGCTGAACCATGCAGTCACAAATTTAGACAATTTTCCGAAGCTTTTACTCATTTCTCCTCACTTTGGCATAAGCTTTCTTTATCTTCGCAGCTATGATTACTCATTATTGCCAAACATTAGAGGAAGCTCTTAAGAAAGCTAAACAAGCCGGTAAGAAACCAGGCTGTGAATTCTGGGGAATAACTGTCTCCGGTAAGAAAGGTTTTGTAGTTTATAAGAATGGGAAGTTGATTAATAATTAGCTATTTATGATTTAATAGATTGATTATCTTTGTATCGTTATGATAGAAACAGCCATTTATGGATTCTTTAGCTAAGTTATTGTTTGCGGTACTTTTCGCATTCTCCATGTATTCATGTGGAAGAACGGAGGTCTCCAAACGTCTTGCAGATATTGAGTCGATCATCAACGAGCGGCCAGACAGCGCCTTGTCGGCCATCCGTCAGATAGACACGATTTCATTGCGGACAAAGGCTGAGAAAGCCAAGTACTCGCTTCTCCATGCGATGGCACTGGACAAGAATTACATCGACACCGCCGACACTAGGATCATTATGCCGGCTGTTGATTACTATGGCCGGCACGGAAGCCCGGAGGACGGGCTGAAGTCCCTGATGTACCTTGGAGTTGAACAGTACAATGCCGGCCTCTACAACCAAGCGATCGTTTCCTTCTACCAGGCTTCTGAATATGCTCCCAAGATCGAAGACCAGAACCTGCTTGGAATCCTCTACTCCAGAATGGCCGACACCTACACTATGACAAGAGATTATGTCCAGGCTGAGGAGTATATTGATAAATCCTTGGTATGTTTTAAAAAATGTGGTAGGAGAGATCAGGAGATAAGGCAATTGATAAGACAAGCACTTAATTATACCCAGTCAAAGCATTGGGAAGAGGCTGGTAATTGTTATAAAGAACTATTAAGAGATTCAACAATTGACAAAAACTTAAAAAGCAGAGTCTATATAGATTATGGCATGTTTCTCTTAAGCAAGACACCATCTAACGAACAAGAGGCTTTCAATTCTTTTAGGAAAGCACGGGAAAATGGGACTGTCTTCTATGATATTTCACAAATCTGCGCATACGCCTACCTTCTTGGATATAATGGAGAAAAAGAAGAAGCAGAAGCCATCTGGGATCAAATCAAGACTGAAAAAAACGATTATCCATATCATTATTGGAAGCACCGCGAATGGTTGAATTCCAACAATTATAAAAATGCCTATAAAGATCTCTGGCTTGCATTATCTGCACTTGATGATAGAGTTTCTGAAAGTTATAGCGTTTCTGCCGCCAACTCACAAAGATCGTTTCTGGAAATGACCGTTCAAAACAATAACCTAAAAATGCAGAAACAAAAATGGCAAATAGCTTTTGTTTCCCTCATATGTGTACTAATTGCGTTACTTTCATTTAGCATATTTTTAATGAACGTAAACACTCGCAGGAAGGCTCAAATAGAGCAAGAAAGGTTAGAAATGGTCATTGAAGGGATGAGGGATCAGATTCTTGAAAAAGATTTATTATATAGTAAAAATGATATTATCAAGCGAAAGGCAAAGTTCGCTTTCCTTGGGGAAATATATGAAAAAGTATATCGCGAATCTGGAAAGGGAAAAACTGTGAAAGAACTATTATCCAAGGAGTTGCAATCAAGAATAGGAGATCTTCGGATTGATAGGAAAGCGCAAAGCCAATTCGAAAATATGATAGATCGTGAAATGAATGGTTTGATGACTGCATTCCGAAAAGAATGTTCTGGTCTTACCGAAGAAGAGTATAAAATGGCAAGCTATTATTTTGCTGGATTCGACAATACAACGACGATGATCATCATGGATGTCTCATCATCAGAGAACATGCGAACTAAGAAAGCCAGGCTTAAGAAAAAGATCAAAGAACTCTGTGATATGAATGGGAATACAAAAGATTATAGCGAGTATTTTTAGCATATAATAGAGTATTCTGTAACGATTATTAATAAAAGCCGTAGAGAAAAACGCTATTTCAGTATGCTGAATGGCGTTTTTGGCTTTTTTTGCTGTAACGCTTTTTTAGCGCAAAAACGAAAATAAATAATATGGTTCTTTTATTTTTGCGATATACTAACTAACACGATTATGCAAGTTAAAAGAATCATTACATTATTAATTATTACTGTTTCGTTATTATAGTAGTAGCAATGTCACTTTGGATAATGTGGAGTACAAGTATAATATGAAATTAACTCATCACATTTCTCCAGTCGATTATTGGGATGATTATTAATATTTATATATTTGCTTAAACAGTTTAATTGTAGAGAGTTATGAAAAATTCCACAATGCTGAAACTCTTGGTTCTTGTGTTAGGGATAGCCATGAGTCTGGGGTGCAATAAAGAGGATGCTCTTGAGGACCCTGACAACGATTTCGTTCCTATTTCCCTTACGACCAGACAGGACGCATGCAAAACTGCTGCGAACGGCTTCGCCTTCTCCCTTCTTGAACAAATAGATAAAGCTAAAGCGGATATACCTTACTTTTTCTCGCCCTTGAGCGTAGAATTCGTCCTTGGAATGCTTGCTTCCGGGACAGACGGAGAATCATGCGAGCAACTCTTAAGAGCATTAGGGACGGACGACCTGGAGTCGTTGAATTCGTACGCAAAGACAATGTTGGAAACATTCCCGTCAATAGACAAGAAAAGCAGCATCGGACTGGCGAACCTCGCATTGTATGAAAAAGGAGTGTCTTTAAAGAAGGGCTATTCCAAGACGATAAGTGATTATTATGGAGCCCTGGTCAAGAACATGGACTTTAGTTTAAGAGGCACTACCAACTACATCAATAAATGGGCATCAGATAACACAAAGGGGAAAATCAAGGACTTGGTTGATGACGGAGATCTGATTGGTCAGAAGTTTTTTATGGCCAATGCGATCTATTTTAAAGGCAGTTGGTCAGTTCCTTTTGAGACAACCAAAAAAGACATATTTCATTTAGCAAGTGGCAAGGACATTGAAGTCAGTATGATGGAATCAGGCAAACCGCGCGATTGTAGATTGTACGATAAGTTATCAGTGCTCTACACAACCTATGGCAATGGAGCGTATGGGATGTCTGTATTTCTTCCTGACCAGGGGTACACTTTGTCAGATGTGATGCAGGACGTAGAAGACATTTGGTCGAATAAGATGTCGCCTGTTGAGACCGGATTAACAAAGTTGGTCAGGATCCCTATGTTCAAGGGGTACTATGATTTGGATCTTAATTACTATCTTCAAAGCATGGGGATTACCGGTATTTTTAGAAACGGGTCTGATTTCAGCCCCATGACATCTTTTGCTCCCCTGACTGTTTCAAATATCAAGCAAAAGAGTATCATTGAGGTTAACGATAAAGGAACGGAGGCTGCTGCTGTGACCTTTACCGGTTTGGCAATAGCAGGAGAACCAATAAAAACAGTCGGTGAGTTCATAGCAGATAGACCATTCCTTTACATCATCTCAGAAAGAAGTACCAATTCCATCCTCTTTATGGGTAAATACACCGGTGAATAGTGGTCTGTGACGGTTATCAAAACATCAATGGATTTATTTATCCTCATTTTCTATCTGAATAGCTGAGATATCTGTGAGTCAGAGATGACATCGAATGCTGATAATTATCTATAACTCACCTAATATTATCTTTTTAAATAGTTCTAATTATTCAAAGCCCTTGTTTTTGAAAAAAGTATTATTATCTTTCGCATTATCTGTGATGCTGATTGCTTCTGCAACAATTGTTGCTTTTGCCGCTCATGTGTATTATTACTGTTTTGTTCTGTCGTGTGGTTATACCATTGAACAAGAGTCTCCTAGAGAATTGACATCAGAAGAATTGCTTCAGATTAATGATCTACTCGAGGAGATATATTGTGGAGGTGGATCAAATGCAGAAGTTCCCGAACTTATGTAAAATGAGAGTATCACTAGTATTATTGTTCTCCTTATTCAGCTGTGCTGTCATGGCACAGCAGAATATTCGTATTTCCTATGCCTTCTTGAGTAAGTCTGATGTCAGCGAAGCCAAATACAAGGCTCATATGGATATGAAACTCGAAGTAAGCGGCCCAGATGCATTCTTTTACAGCGAGGAGATGTTCTTGGCCGATTCATTATCGGCCATCGCTTTTGGTAATGATGGGGGAATCGCTGATCTCTCGGCTTATGAGGAAAGGGGGATGCACTCCTCGGCGAACACTGAGTTATATCATATCGATTTCTCATCAGGCAGCTATCAGTCCTATTATAGGCTAATAAATAATGTCTTTATTGGGGAGAAAGAACCGCTGGACTTTCCAGCGTGGGTTCTGGTTGACAGTACTAAGACTTTCGGAGGATACAACTGCAAAAAAGCTGAGGCAGAATACATGGGACGCCAATGGAGCGTATGGTACACGGAGGAGATCCCGGTCAATGCCGGCCCCTGGCTTCTTTTTGGGGCGCCCGGGCTTATTGTCTACGCATCAGATTCCGATAATCTCTTCAACTTCTATATTCTGAACCAGGAATATATTCCTGAGTCAAGATTGCCTCTACTTGAAAAGAATTATCTACGTAATGCAAAAGTCCAACGGATTTCTGTCAAGGATTTAGAAACCGTCAAAACGAGGGCCAACAGGGATCTGGATTACATGAAGCAGCTGATGGGAGTCGGCTCTACTACCGTACGTGACAGGAACGGCAACATGATGCAGGATAAGAGGTTCAGAAAGTATCAGCCGCTTACATCCGAATCATATTGGAAATAAGTAAATGCCTGCCAGGATCCTTCATATCGTCATGTTGATCCTCGCTCCTTTCCTATGCCAGGCTCAACGGCAGGTTTATTCCGGGAAGGTCAAGGATGCCGGGACCGGGGAACCCATTGCCGGTGCCTTTGTTTCACTCTATTCCCAGTCAAAGACCTGCGGTTATTCCATGACAAGTGAAGATGGAACATATTCTATCGGATTGGATAAAAATGTCAAACCTGAGGCCATAAGAGCTTCTTTGATAGGTTATGCTCCATATTCTGCGGTAATATATTCTCAGAATAATGACATTCTGATGAAACAGCAGAAGACCGAATTGAAATCATCCAAAGTGATAGCATCCGCCATCGAGACCCAGGGCGATACCACTAGATATCTTGCGAAGGCTTTCTCGGATGGAACTGAAAGGAATATCGGAGACCTGCTGGCAAAACTGCCGGGAGTTGAAGTAACCGAGTCCGGAGGCTTGGTCGTTGAAGGAAAGAGCATCAACAAGTTCTATGTTGACGGTATGGACCTGATGGGGGCGCAGTATGGTACAATAGTCAAGAATCTTACTCCTGACAAGATATTGAGCGTAGAAGTTTACAAAAGGCATCAGCCGATAAAAGCTTTGCTTGGATTATCCCAGTCAGACAGGGATGCAGTCAACATAATCCTGAAGGAATCCAATCGCGGGACATGGCTCTTTACTGGTAATCTGGCTGCCGGAGCACCTGATTTTCCATTATTCGAAGCACGGGGACTGGTTACCCGTTTCGCATCATCAAGGCAGAACCTATTCATGTTGAAAGGGAACGATATAGGGAAGGACGTAATTCAGGAACTTAATGAACAGGAGTATTTTGGCAGGAGAACAGGGGGCTTCATTGTCACCGAGGATGCTGACAGTGATTTCTCCACTCCGCTGAACCCCTCATTTTCGAGGCTCCAGTTGCCTAAGGAAACCTGGTATGATAATTCTACGGTGATTTCAAGTCTCAATGATCTGAAGAAAACTTCTTCCGGCTTGCTGATAAGGTCATCGCTAAGTGTTGCTCATGAAAAGTATTCGGAACAATCGTCGCAGTCTGAGACCGTTAGATTCAAGGATGGTGGTGCCATAGTGATTGAAGAGGATGCCACACTCAACGACAAAAGAAGCTTCCTTAAGGGTAAGGTACAGTTCGAGAAAAACGATTCGGCAAGATTCTTTTCAGACGACATTTCTTTTTCAGGTCAACTCAGGGATAATCATTCTGGCATTGATCGTAATCTGTCAGATATAAGTCAGTCCTATTCACTCCCGGCTTTTAAGGTTGAGAACACGATGAACACCATTTTAAGGATTTCACGAGGGAGGGCCATTCGTCTGGAGAGCGACACGAAGTTTATCTCCAATAAAGATAAAGCTGATTACGATGTCTCAGGAGCCATATTCAGCCAGATTTACAATTCTTCTCGATTCGATTCCCATAACAACGCTGGCTTCGATGTACTATTTGGCCGGCAGACCTTTCATATGAAAGCTATGGCTGATCTATACCACGTTGACATCCTATCGTCATTAAGTGGGCTTGATTCCGAGTCATTAACCCTGTCGACTAAGACCGGAATATGGCATTTGATGCCAGGGGCATCTCTTGCCGCTTCCCGTCAGTTTGGGAAGTCCAGATTATCGGCAACGTTTCCGGTTACTCTGAATTACGTTTTGGTTGACAATGGAATAAAATCTTTCTTCCCAACTCTCTCACCTTCTCTTTCTTTAGAAGGGCCATTTTGCGGAAGGATCGATTATCATCTACGTGGCTCCTATAGTCTCTCGCGCTCCAAGATTGAATCCCTTTCCCATTCTGTTATAGCAACAAGTTACAGAAACTTGTCCCTCCCAGACAGTCTCAGACTATCCAGGAACCTGACTCTTTCCGCCGGGCTGAATTATTCAGACAACGTATCGATGGTTTACTCATCCATTAACTCTTTCTTTTACAAGAACGGTTCCGACAAGGTTCCGTCATCATTCTATCATGATTCATATGTTATCACAGAATATATTCCATTTCTGACAAGCAATGATACCTATGGGGTGAATGCGTCCCTTAAGAAGTATTTCGGACTTCGCACCATGGTGGTAGAAGTTAGGGGAGGAGCAAGAGTTTCGGATCAAAACGGATTCCTGCAAGGAGCCGATGTAGAATATAAGTATAACACCATTGAGGCAGGCATGACGCTCAGAAGTAATCCGTGCGAGTGGTTTTCGGGTGAATTGAAAACAGATTACGAATCGTCTTCGACAACAGGCTCAGCCACAATGCGAGCGAATAGCACAATAGTTCAATTGTTTTTGTTATTCAAGCCTGTTAAGTCTCTTTCTATCAAGACAGAATGTTATCAAAGCTGGTATGGGAACGACAGCATTGCAATCAGTAACGACCCGATTATCAGTATGGAAACAGACTGGCGATTTAAAGCATTTTCTGTATTTGCCCGTATAGTCAATCTGCTTGACATAGATGGATACAGCATGAAATCGACAAGTGCTTACCACGAATTTTCATCCACCCGTAAACTCTTAGGACGCCGTTTCCTGGTCGGAATTCAGTTGTCGATGTAATGATTGGATTCTCCAGTATCCGGAGTTCGTGTTTGTCTGGAATCAAAGATCGTAAAATCCTGCCAAGAATACAACTGTTTTCTCCTCATTTTGGCACATCCTTCCTCTATCTTCGCAGCTATGATTACTCATTACTGGCAAACATTAGAGGATGCTCTGAAAAAAGCTAAGCAAGCAGGTAAGCAACCAGGTTGTGAATTCTGGGGAATAACAGTCTCCGGTAAGAAAGGATTTGCGGTTTATAAGGATGGAACGTTAGTGGAGAGGTATATAAAAAAATAGCGAGGATTGCTCCTCGCTATTGATTATTGTTTCTTCCTGTTCAAAATGAATTCTTTCCCTGTTTCTAGTTCGCGCCAGACCATTCGATCTTTTGAAGAGGAGACTAGATCGTACCAGTTAAAATCTGAGAAATAAATATGTGGATCTTCGAAAGTGAATTCTAATTAGAAGTGCAACACACTTAAAAATTCAAAGTTAAATAATTGATTACAATATTCCAATGGTGTCCTGTAACCCAGAGACTTACGGGGCCTGTGATTTAGTATCCATTCTATCTCATCAGGCATCTCGTATGTCAGCTCGCTGAAGTCCGTCCCTTTCGGGATGTTCTGGCGTATCAGCCCTTTAGTACTCTCGTTTGTTCCCCTTTACCACGAATGGTAAGGACGACCGAAGAAATAGTCCGCTTTCAACCGGGCTTCCACTTCTGGACGAACTTGTACTTGGTAACACAAGACGAATCAATGTCGGATTTTTAAGGTTTCACAACAATCTCGGTTTCAGATGGAATGTGGTTAATACTCCTGTTCTCGGTAACCTTTGGAATGACCTGCCCGGGAGCAATGTACAAAGTCTCCAACAAGTTGTTGCCAAGAGAATCGTCCATTGGAGAACAAATTAGCTCCGTCAATGCTGAATTATTTGACACATCAAGACTCGTCAATTGATTATTTCTGCAGTATAAATAGATGAGTGCAGTATTATTTGACACGTCCAAGGTCGTCAATTGATTAAATTGGCAGGATAGCCATGTTAATGCATTGTTTAAAACAAGTGATGTCAATTGATTGTAGGAGCAATCTAAAACTTCTAATGCAGTATTGTTCGACACATCAAGGCTTGTCAACTGATTATACCGGCAGTTCAACATTGTCAGTGCAGTATTATTTGATACGTCCAAGGTCGTTAATTGATTCTCCCCACAACGTAAATCATTTACATTGCGAAAGCATTCAATTCCTTGCAATGAAGCTATGCCCATAGATGTTACATCAATGACGGTTACCTCATCTGCTTCTGCACACGAGATCTTTCCATCTCCATTCGTGTCGAAGTTCTCTACGCAATATGCTTCAAAATTAGAGTCTGTAAAATTAACTGCAGGGGATAGCATTTCATCCCACACTGGTCTGATTTGCAACGCAAAACTACGATTGATATCTATCTTATCAATTTCACCGTCAGTGAAACGAAGTCTTTGTGCCGTATATGTTTGAGAACCTTTAGTAAGAGAAGAAGACCAGTAGAGCCCGGTTTCACCGACTTCAGACACGTCGCTGAAATCACCTTTGTAACCTGCTGCGGGAAGGAATATACTTTTACCATTTACATTGCTAACGATCTCATACCCATAGACATTTCCTCTGGATGTCCAATTCCAGGTACATGAATTCAGCAGTTCCTCCTGTTCTTCCGCCGTTGGCATTCTCCAGCATCCAAGTAGGTTGACAGCGGCTGCATCATCCTCTGTTTCAAGAACTGAGAGTCCATCCACATCACCGTACGAAGGATTGGAGTTATACTTCAACATATGCGCATATTCTCCGTTACATAATTTATATATAGACCACGCATGTTCGCTCTCAGGAACATCAGCTCGCGGAGAAACCTCACCCCAGGCAAAGTAATAACCAAATTCTTCTGGAGACGAAGCGCCGAGGTTGAATGATGCCCACTTGACGGATAACCCAAGATCCACTACTTCAGGAGTAGGGAATGACCCTGATTTAAGAGAATATGTTGCACTGGCATCGATGTTGGCGATCCTTCCGAAATTGGAACGTTTGGCGGTAATTGTTCCTGTCTTCTCGACAGTCGCCTCTTCGGTAAAGGTTTCAAGTGTCACGGTGAACCCATTGGTGAACTTCGTAGGGAACATCACCAGGAAATAGTATTTGCCCGGCTCGAAGTATTCCCCTGCAGGAGCCTCAAGCACAACTTCGTCGGAACCATCAATGATCTCGGCAGAAGGGATTCCATTTTCAAAACTGACTTTCGCCTTACCGGTAATGTGTTCACCATTCCTGCTCTTCAAGGTGACCTTCTTTATCCCCTCCTTCGTCACGGAGAACTTCATTCCGCTGCAGATGTTGTAGAAGCCCATGGTAAGACCCTGTGAGCGGCCCAGTGAAGGGAACGTGTTGGTCGCAAATGTACCCGGGACAGCTGTCTGCTCCTTGGGAAGGGTCATCGTAACTGAAGTACCGTCGCAGGATGCATCCTCCTGGTAAGGGTAGAGTCCCCAGAAATATGTCTGGTCAACAGCAATCTCGCCACCACCCGTTATTGCCGTAATGACACCGGTGAAGTTGGTAACCTTTGTCGTATCGGTGGTGTTGACAGAAGTAAATTTGCTTCCTCCGTTGGTCCCGCTACCATAGAAGAGACTTATAGCATCACCCGGTATCCACCAGATAGACATGTCGGAATCATCTCGGTATGTCCTGGTCATGGTTTCGTCTTCCTCGCGGGTGGCAGTAATGGTGAGTTCCTGCTCTTTCAATTGCTGATCCTGGAAGTCGTCTTCCATCGTACAGCTCGATGCAGCAAGGGCAACAAGTGCTCCAAGAATTAATTTGGTCTTATTCATTATTTGAATCTATTATCGTATTCTACTATCAATTACCATCTCCCCAATCATCTTCTCCTGTTCCTTCACCACCGCCGTTTTCAGGAGCCACTATGATTTGGGTTTCGTAAGGGAGCTGAAGGTTCGCAATCTCTTGACCTTGAGAAATATAAAGGGTGGTCATAATGTTGTTTCCGTTGGAATCATTCATCGGAGAACATTGCAGAGTTGTTAATAATGCATTCTTAGACACATCCAATGTTATGAGCTGGTTTTTGTAGCATTGAAGTGTTTTCAGTGCCGTATTATTCGACAAATCCAAGGTGGTCAACAGGCAATCGGGACACCACAAGCTTTCCAACGCTATGTTGCTAGACACGTCTAAAGCGGATAACTGAGTTCTGCCACATTGTAAAATACGCAAAGCAGTATTGCCAGACACGTCAAGTGTTGATAGCGGGTTATCAAGACATGAAATAGTTGTCAGTTCTGTGTTCTTAGAAACATCAAGAGCGGTCAATTGATTGCCGCCGCATGACAGGCCAGTCAACCTTGTGTTCTTAGAAACATCCAGTGCGGTCAATTGATTGCCGCCGCAAGACAGACCAGTCAGCGTCGTGTTCTTAGAAACATCCAGTGAGGTCAATCGGTTGTTATTGCAATTCAGATTAGTCAGCTCTGTGTTCTTAGAAACATCAAGAGCGGTCAATTGGTTGCCGAAGCAATGCAATTGAGTCAGCTCTGTGTTCTTAGAAACATCAAGAGCGGTCAATTGATTATTGGAGCACCACAGCCTAGTCAGTGCCGTGTTCTTCGATACATCAAGGGTGGTCAGCTGGTTATCGCTGCATTCCAGTTTAGTCAACATCGTGTTCTTCGATACATCAAGGGTGGTCAGCTGGTTATCGCCGCATTCCAATTTAGCCAACATCGTGTTCTTTAGCACATCAAGGGAGACCAATCGGTTGCTATAGCAATTCAGACCAGTCAGCTCTGTGTTCTTAGAAACATCAAGATTGGTCAATTGGTTGTTGTAGCAAGACAGAGAAGTCAATGCTGGGTTATTCGAAACATCAAGAACTTTAAGTTTGCCAGAAGCGCCTGTATAGGAATAATATGATGTTCCACATAACGATAAAGATTTTAGTCCTGGCATGTACTCTATACCTTGCGCTGACATAATATTGTCAGTGATGACATTGATACTCGTAATAGCAGTCGCTTCCTCATAACTAATCTCTCCATCTCCATTCCTGTCAAAGTTCTCCACCAGATACGCCTTGAAATTGGCATCCTCGATCGGAATATTGCCTGTCTTCTTGCTGTATGTTGCACTGGCATCGATGTTAGATATCGTTCCGAACCTTGAACGATTAGCTGTCATTGAGCCGGTCCTTTCGTATATAGCTTCCTCGGTAAAGGTCTCAAGGGTCACGGTGAACCCATTGGTGAACTTCGTAGGGAACATTACCAGGAAATAGTATTTGCCCGGCTCGAAGTATTCCCCTGCAGGAGCCTCAAGCACAACTTCGTCGGAACCATCAATGATCTCGGCAACAGGAATTCCGTCCTTGAAACTGACCTTAGCCTTACCAGAAATCTTTTCTCCACCTTTGCTCTTGAGAGTAACCTTCTTGATTCCCTCCTTCGTAACAGAGAACTTCATTCCACTGCAGATATTGTAGAAGCCCATGATAAGGCCTTGTGATCTGCCTAAAGAAGGGAAAGTATTGGTAGCAAATGTCCCTGGCACAGCTGTCTGCTCCTTAGGAAGATTCATTGTTACTGACGTTCCATCACAGGAGGCATCCTCCTGATAGGGATAGAGTCCCCAGAAGTAGGTCTGATCAACAGCAACTTCACCGCCACCTGTTATGGCAGTAATGACGCCAGTGAAGTTGGTGACTTTCGTTGTATCAGTTGTATTGACGGACGTGAACTTGCTCCCTCCGTTGGATCCGCTGCCGTAGAAGAGACTGATGGCATCACCGGGTACCCATAGGATAGAGCCATCGGAATCATCCCTGTATGTCCTAGTCTCAATGTCGTCAACTTCTCGAATAGCTTCTATCGTCACTTCCATTTCTTCAAGTTTGACGTTCTGGAAGTTATCTTCCATTGTGCAGCTTACAACTGCAAGGGCAAATAAAGCCCCAATAAAAACCCTAATCTTTTTCATGGTTAAATAAATCAGCCGTTACCACCTTCTCCCCAATCGTCTTCGCCAGTGCCTTCGCCTTCGCCGGCTCCAGGAGAATTACAAATAACGGATTCTGCTTTGAAGTTGATAACCTCGATTTCTGGGCGATCGTACGCCATGTTGGTTGTTTCTTTTTTCATGTTGATTATAAGGCTCACCTGTAAACTTCCGTGGGGGGGCTATCCGAAGAGCCTGCATAGTCTGAACATGAAGAATGGCAGATCTGACACGCCCCTGAGTTGAGCACGGAAGGCCTTGATCTTTGAGTTGAACG
>Ga0129310_1001199_pt1 | contig 23986 bp, 19 predicted proteins | sample Go1ome_2_FD_94433 | JGI IMG/M metagenome (GOLD analysis project Ga0129310, IMG submission 94433) | Western lowland gorrila individual fecal microbial communities from Wisconsin, USA - Go1022A metagenome | ecosystem: Host-associated > Mammals > Digestive system > Large intestine > Fecal | place...
ATTATTACTATATATCTGCCCTGTACGAGGTAAAGATCACTCCATAACCTTAGTTCTATTAAATGACAGGTGTCAAAAAGTATTGAATTTATTGAAAAAAACACTTGATTATATGGAGAGGGACTCGGTTGTCAAGAGAAAAATTCGCGTTGGATTGCTTTACGTTGTACCTTGAATAAAGATATATGCTGTCTTTGTTATGGAAAGATATTCGTGAATATCTCTTACCTGCATGTTGTATGATAGATGCACATGAATACGCAGATAAGGAGAAGGAGAACATGACACGATCTATAACAGAGGAAAGTCTTGCAATCTACCGGGAACGGTTGCTATATGATGAAAAATGCACCAACACGATTCATAAATACATGAGGGATGTCCGCAAACTTATGAATTACGCAGCAGGAAGACCGCTGGATAAAGAATTGCTGATCGAATATAAGGAATACCTGGAACAATGTGGAAAGTATAAGGTGACAAGTATCAATTCGTTCTTAGCAGCAGCAAATCACTACTGCGAGGTTATGGGCTGGACCGAGCTCCGGGTGAAGATGCTTAAGGTACAGCAGACGGCATTCCTGCCAGAGAACCGCGAACTGTCGGAGAAGGAATACCAGCGGCTCATCCGCACTGCACTGGAACGGAAGGAAGAGCGTCTTGCCCTGATCTTACAGACAATCGGGAGTACCGGCATCCGGATCAGTGAGCTACAGTATATCACTGTGGAAAGCCTTAAGTCCGGCTGTGCAGATATCTATAATAAAGGAAAGGCCAGACGGATCCTGTATCCGTCTGAATTGGTAAGGCTTCTTCTGCAATATGTTAAGAAGCGGAAGCTGACAAGCGGTATAATCTTTTGTACCCGTACCGGGAAGCCGCTTGACCGGAGCTATATCTGGAAATCTATGAAGAAATTGTGCGAAGCGGCACACGTGGCAAAGGAGAAAGTCTATCCGCATAATCTGCGGCATCTCTTTGCCAGAGCATTCTATCACCTGCAGCGGGATATTGCGAAACTCGCAGATATCTTAGGTCACTGCAATATCGAAACTACACGTATCTATATCAAATCCACAGGAAAAGAGCATCGGAGACAATTAGACCGGATGCATATGATCGTAAGAAATGTGGGATATAAGAAAAAAGCAGGAGTGTGTCCTGCTACATAATAAATATTATGTGGTAAATGCATTACCGACAATCATAGTACCACAATAAATGCCAAAATACAAGTTATATTCAACAGGAAAATGCACCCATCCGTGTCGATTTATGACTTTTTTCTTAGTTTTTCTATTACATTGGGACAATTCTGTCCATTTTTACCAAAGACATGTATAATTCTGAATTTCATAAAAGAGCTTTATATATTTTGATGTATTCGACTAATAACAGGCAGGTAGTGTTATGCTATCTGCTTTTTGTTTTCATACAGAGAAGAAGCCTGCTCTAACATATTTACCACATAATATTTATTACGTGGTAGAGATGACAGACCTTAGTTCAGAAGGAGTGAAACCTATGTGGTATGTGGTGCAGACAGCAGCGGGAAATGAAATATCTGCCATAGAGAAGTGCCGGAATGCAATGGATTCCGGAATGGTAACCGCAATCTTCACGCCGAAGTGCCAGAAGAGGAAGAAGTATTCCGGAGAATGGCGCACGGAAGAGAGCGTGTTGTTTGCCGGGTACGTATTCTTGGAGAGTAATGCAACAGCAGAGATATTAGAAGAGCAGCTTAAGCACATATCTAATGTGGTAACTCCGGTATGCATTGGCGGGGGATTCTATCCGATCCGTGCAGACGAAGAGGCGGCATTACGTAACATGATGGATGAGAATTATTGTATCTGTTTCTCTGTCGGATATCTGGTGGATGACAAGCTTGTGATCGAGCAGGGACCGATTGCCGGGCATACTGATCAGGTGCGCCGGATTGACCGCCACCGCCGGTTAGCGGAGCTGGATGTAGCCCTCTGGCAGGAGACAAGAAGAATACGGGTTGGCTTGGAGGTCAAGGCGAAGCTGACCGGAGAAGAATACGCACAGCTAAGAAGTGCGTAGGGGGACAAGATGTATAAGAAGAGAGAATCGGCAGGGTACAAGCATTTTGATTTTCTTGTATTGGACTGGATCTGTTATGTGTTCAGCTTTCTGGTCAGCTTGTGTATCCGTTTTCGGCAGAATGCGTTCCTTGCCCTATTGACAAATAAAGATTGGATGGATCCTTATGTACGGATCATCGTACTGGTCACCTGTGTGCATGTCGTGATCGTGCTGATGTTAGAACCGTATAAGGGAATATTGAAGCGGGATGCTGCAGTAGAGGGAAAAGAAGTTCTGAAGCAGAATGTGTGTATGCTGCTTGGCGTGATCACATTTATGTATGCGGAAAAGTCGTCTGTTACTTATTCGAGAATGGTTATGTTCGGTTGGATCGTTGGGAATGCCTTTCTCATGTATCTGTACCATTACATATATAAGAAGCATCTGCAACGCTCTATCAATCGTCAGGATAAGCAGGACAATCTGTTACTGGTTGCACCGTATGATCAGGTGGATGCTGTTGTGGCACAATTTAGTAGCAGTGAGATCAGTGAACTTAAGATCGTAGGCATTGTCCTTGCAAACAGTAAGGCAGAGTTAGAGGCTGCCATGACCGGTACAGGAAAGACCGATTTGTTAGAAGGCAAAGCCTTGCAGATAGATGATATACCGATAGTCGGGAATCTTAATAATCCATTCGAGTATGCCAGAACGCATGTGGTAGATGAAGTATTGATCTGCATGGACGGCGAGATGGCAGAGCAGATGGCAGAGATGTACACCGACATGGGAATTGTAGCTCATGTCAGCATCCGGAATCTGGTAAAGCTTCCGAAAGCAGTGATCGGCAAATTGAATGGTATTCCGGTCATTACATCTGTATCGAATGTAGTTACCCAGCGTCAGATCATAGTGAAACGATTGATTGATATCTGCTGTGGATTACTTGGCTCGATCGTAACGATCGTTGTGGCAGTCCTGTTGTTCATTCCTATGATGATCGCAGATCCGGGTCCGATCTTCTTCCGGCAGGAACGGGTCGGTCGTAACGGACGTAAGTTCAAGATCTGGAAGTTCCGCACTATGTATCAGGATGCGGAAGCAAGAAAAGCGGAACTTATGGCACAGAATAAGATGAACGGACTGATGTTCAAGATGGATGATGATCCGAGAATTATCGGATATGGCAAGAAGTTCTCGCTTGGAGAATTCCTTCGTAAGACATCCATTGATGAGCTGCCGCAGTCCTTCAATATCTTAGCGGGCAGTATGAGTGTGGTCGGAACCAGACCACCGACTGTGAAAGAGTATGAGCAGTATGACCTGCACCACAAAGGAAGATTGTCCATGAAGCCGGGACTTACCGGTATGTGGCAGGTAAGCGGTAGAAGTGACATCACGGACTTTGAAGAAGTGGTGCGGTTAGATAAGGAGTATATTGATAACTTTTCCCTGCTGTTGGATGCACAGATTATGTTGAAGACAGTGAAGGTTGTGTTGGGAAAAGAAGGGTCGGTGTAGGAAAGAACATAAGACAGATAAAAGAGGATAAATGTATGTATGATTACTTGGTTGTAGGCGCTGGTTTGTTTGGAGCAGTTTTTGCACATGAAGCAAAAAGAAGAGGGAAAAAGGTGTTAGTGATTGATAAGAGATCACACATTGCTGGAAATGTATACACGGAAAAAATAGCAGGGATTAATGTACATAAATATGGAGCACATATTTTCCATACTAATAATAAGGAAGTGTGGAATTATATTCAACAATTTGCTGAATTTAATCGTTTTACAAATTCGCCAGTGGCTAATTATAAAGGAGAGTTGTATTCGCTTCCGTTCAATATGTATACCTTTAATAAAATGTGGGGAGTTGTAACACCACAAGAAGCAATGAAAGAGATAGAAGATCAAAAGAAAGAAATGTCTGGAGAACCACACAATTTGGAAGAACAGGCAATTTCTCTTGTTGGTCGCGACATATATGAAAAATTAATTAAAGGTTATACAGAAAAACAATGGGGGAGAGATTGCAAGGAGTTGCCTGCGTTTATTATTAAGCGTCTTCCTGTGCGTTTTACTTTTGATAATAATTACTTTAATGCACTGTATCAGGGGATTCCTGTTGGTGGATATACTAAATTAGTTCAAAATATGTTGGATGGTATTGAAGTGAAATTAGGAGAAGAATACGCCCCTAGTAAGTATGAGGCAAAGAAGATTCTTTATACAGGACCAATTGACGCATTCTATGATTATAAGTTGGGAACTTTGGAATATCGCTCAGTTCGATTTGAAAATGAAATATTAGATGGTAATTTCCAAGGAAATGCAGCAGTGAATTATACAGATAGGGAGACTCCTTGGACAAGAATTATTGAACATAAGTGGTTTGAATTTGGAAAAGATGAGAATGGAAACGATTTGCCCAAAACGGTTATTAGCAGAGAGTATAGTTCAGAGTGGAAATTAGGGGATGAACCTTATTATCCGGTAAATGATGAAAAGAATGGAAAACTTTATGCTAAATACAAAGAATTGGCTGATAGAGAAGGAAATATTATTTTTGGCGGAAGACTAGGCGAATACAAATATTATGACATGGATCAAGTGATAGATGCAGCGTTGAAATGTGCAAGAAAGGAATTGGAAAATGTCAATTAAGATAATTGTGGCGGCACATAAACCGTATGTGATGCCGCAAGATGATATATATCTTCCTGTGCATGTAGGTGCAGCACATAAGGAAAGCATTGGTTATCAAAGAGATGATGAAGGAGACAACATTTCAGAATTAAATCCATATTATTGTGAGCTGACAGGGTTATATTGGGCATGGAAGCATTTAAACGATGATTATATTGGATTGGTTCATTATAGGCGATTGTTTGAAATGAATCGCCATTATGTTACGAAAGAAGATATCACTCCTTATATAGGAAAAGTAAAGGTGTTTGTTCCTAAAAAGAGAAGATACTATATTGAATCTTTGAAGTCACATTATGAACATACACATTATTCGGAACATCTTGAGATAACCAGAAGCGTTTTGGATGAATTGTATCCAGATTATGATAACACATTTGATAAGGTGTTAAATAGAACTTGGGGTTATATGTTCAATATGATGATAATGCAGAGAGAATTGTTAAATGAGTATTGTACATGGCTGTTTAACGTTTTAAATGAGGTGTTTGGGAAAATAAATACTAGCGAATATCCTCCGTTTGCAAAAAGATATGTCGGAAGATTGAGTGAGTTATTGTTTAATGTCTGGCTTGAAAGACAATTAGAACTTGGTCGGCTGAGAAAAAAAGAAATAAAAGAACTTAGGTGCAATGTGGAAGAAAATTGGTTCGTGAAAATTCCGGCATTTCTTAAAGCAAAGTTTTTGGGAAGAAAATATGAGAGTAGTTTTTAGAAAAGGAAAGAGAAGCAGATGAATAATATTGCCGCAATTGTAGTTACCTATAACAGAAAAGTACTATTAAAAGAATGCATACAAAAATTACAGGCACAGACACAACCATTAGATATTCTTATTATCGATAATGCAAGCACGGATGGTACAGGGGATTTGTTTGAAAAGTGTAGCGATAATCTTCACTATTACAATACAGGAAGTAATCTTGGAGGAGCCGGCGGATTCAGCTATGGAATCAAATTAGCGGTTGAAAAAGGTTATCAGTATTTGTGGATATTGGATGATGATACAATGCCAACCAGCACTGCATTAGAAAAACTTGTTGAAGAGGATAGAAGGCTGAATAGTAATTACGGATTTTTGTCAAGTAAAGCACTATGGAAAGATGAATCTATCTGTACCATGAATATTCAGAAAAAAACAAAGTGGGAAAAAGTTAAAAATTTTGAAAGTGAGCAATTAGTTCAATATGCGTCGTTTGTTTCGTTATATATCAAAGCAGAAACGGTAAAAGAAGTTGGATTGCCGTACAAAGAGTTTTTTATATGGGCAGATGATTGGGAATATACGAGAAGAATCTCGAAGTCTAATAAATGTTATTTCGTTCCTGATAGTGTCGTTCATCATTGGTGTAATAGTAATGTTGGTGCCAATATTATAACGGCAGATGTGGATCGATTAGATCGATTCAAATATATGTATCGGAATGATGTGGTTATGTATCGGCAAGATGGGTTTAGCGGTTGGATTTATCTTACTGTTAGGAATATAGTTCATAGAATTAGAATATTGAAAGATCGAAATAATGTAAAAGAAAAATTTGAACTGATTAAAAATGCAACGAAAGAAGGTAAAAGGTTTTATCCAAAAGTGGAATATCCAAAAAATTTGTGATTAAAATGCATTATATTTAGCAACTATATTGAAAAATGAATTAATAATTGATTACGTTGGAGTGCAAGTGAAATTAAGATTATGAGGATAAAGATGAGATTAAGTATGGAAAAGGTGTTGTGTTCTTTGACTGCACTTTTTCTTGTTTTGAATTGTCAAAGTATATGGCAAAATATGGTAGTAAAAAACTATCACATTTATGAAATATGTTTTTTTCTTATATTAGTGTATTCGTTTTATGTAAGAAAGCAAAATGGTATTTTGGGCAAAGTAGACGATAAGGTGCTTTTAATAGGAATAGGATATTATATTTTAATTGCAATAGTTATTTTGGTTTCAGTTTCGAATGAGAATATGGTTAGATTTTTATCGCGATTTATTATGTTTCCGGTATGCCTTTTACAGTTTAGTTCTTCAATATCGGAAAGAAAGAAATATGCTTTATTCAATAGTTTTATAAATTGGGTTGCGGTTATCTCTTGGATATCTTTGCTGCTGTGGGTTGCGTCAACAATAGGCGTTATATATGAGACATCGGCAGTTTATGTTGATTGGTTCGGTTGGTATAGTAGTTATTTTGGCTTGTATTTTTCGTCTGTATATCAAATGATTGATTGGGTTGGTTATGGCATAAGAAGAAATATTGGAATATTTACAGAGGGACCGATGTTTATGATGGTTCTTGTCTTGTCGATTTTATTTATGCTTATTATTAAAGATTATTACAAACCTAAAAAATGGAAAATATATGGAATAGTTTTAGCTCTATTGTCTGTTGCGTCTGTTACAGGTTACATCTTTTTGATGTTGATTGGTGGAATTATGTTAATGCATAAATATAAAAATAAGAGATCACAGATCTTTATAGGGATGATTGCAATAGTAGGAATTACACTTGGTGTAACCGGACTTATAGCTATGAAGAGTGGAACGGCATCATATATTGCTAGGTTTGATGACTATTTTGCAGGTATAAAATGTTGGATTCGAAGTCCGTTGATAGGTAATGGGTATGAAAACACTGAAATATTGAAGCAATATATGTCGAGTAGTAGAGAGTGGAATCAGGGATTTAGTAATACAATTTTTTCTGTATTAGCATATGGTGGTATTTTGTTTTTGATTCCGTTTATTGTGCCTATATTACGAGGGATTTATTGTGCTGTGGTTGGTCATGATTATGCATTGTTTATTTTTTGTATAGTATATTTGGGTTTGTATTTTACTGTTATTGCATATACATTTTTTATAAACTACTATATATGGGCATTTTTAATGTGTATTAAAACTCGTTCAGATTCCGAAAATCTTTCATTATATACCCCAAGATAAAACATAGATAATATGTTTTGTTTATATTATAACAAACGAACATAAAACCAATTATAAATTATAAGTTTGAACAGTAGGTGGGAGAATGTTATGGCTATCAAAATACTAGAATTGTTTGGTGAACCTATATCTAGAGGCGGACAAGAGTCGTTTATATTTAATAATTTGAGTAATATGGATCTTAGTGGATTGCAGGTTGACTTATTAACTCTTTATTATTGTGAAAACGAAAATTATAAGAAATTTATTGAAGATAATGGTGGAAACGTATTTTGCTTAGGATTGCCATTTTGTCCAGGAAAAAGTAGAAGAAAAATGATTCCTAAATTGAAAAGATTTTTTAAAACAAATCGATATGATATTGTTCATATTCATTCGGGAAGTATTTCTGTTTTGGCATATGGTGCAAAATATGCTCATAAGGCGGGAATAAGGAAGATAATTGTTCATTCACATTCGGGTGGAATAGAATCAATTAAGCATAAGTTGTTAAAAAAGATGGCAGCACTACATTTTGAAAAATATGCAACATATTGTTTTGCGTGCTCAAAGGAAGCAGCTGAGTTTAAATATGATGCTTGTGTGAAACGTAAAGTTAGATTATTTAAGAATGGAGTGGATATTGAGAAGTTTTCATTTAATTATGAAAAGAGATGTGAAATTAGAAAAATATATAATATAAAGGACGATCAATTTGTTGTGGGTCATGTGGGGAGATTTACATATGAAAAAAACCATGAGTTTATAGTGAAACTGATTGAGGATATAGCTAGAAAAAAGGAATATTCAAACATGAAATTTATGTTTATTGGAGATGGACCGTTATTTTGTGAAATACAGAAAAGTATTGTGAACAAGGGGTTGCTTGACTATGTGCTGTTTATCGGTGCTGTAGACAATGTACACGATTTTATGAATGCAATGGATGTACTTGTATTGCCATCGTTATATGAAGGGATGCCGATGGTTTCTGTTGAAGCACAAGCAAATGGATTGCCGGTTGTGCTTTCAACAACAATAACAAAAGAGGTGAAATTGACTACAAATTGTAAATATGTTGACCTTGATGATGATTTGAATAATTGGGAAAAAGTTATTGTTTCAGAGGAAAAAGGAAGAGCGGATAATTCAAATATAATTAAAAAGAGTGGGTTTGACATACATGCTACTGCTGAAGAATTGAGAAAAATATACATAGGTATTGATGATGTGACGATGGAGGATTAACTGTTAATGAAAGAAATAACAATGATGGAAACAAATTGTGTAACTGCATATCCGCCAGTTATTAGTTTAATTCAAAATATTTTAAACAAGGGATATAAATTAAATTTTGTTGGTAATGGCATTTCAAAATTGAATGAAGATATTCTTAATAACCCTAATTTTGTTGGCTATGAAATCGGATGTGAGATTAATGCATCGATTAATATTATTGAGAGAATTCCAATGAGATTATATTTGAATCATACCGCAAGAAAATTTGTTAGGCAAGCCATGCAACATTCGGAGCTGTTATGGACTAATTCTTGCGAATCTGTAAAAACATTGGGGAAAATGGTTACGGAATATAAACATGTAATGCAGTTTATGGAGTTGACTGATAATGGATATATATATAAAAGGTTAATTAAATTTCCTTTGGTGGATTATGCTAATAGAGCATGGAAAATAGTTGTTTGTGAGAGAAACCGTGCGTATATCCACAAGGCGATGTGGGGACTAAAAAAACTACCTATTGTGTTACCCAATAAACCGTATAGTATTGAATGTTGTGGGATAACAAATGATATGTTAGATGCGATTGAAATCATAAAACACGAAGATAGAAATGTAATATTATATTTAGGTGGGATATTTTCAGATAGAAATTTAAGACCATTTGCGGCTGCAATTCAACAATTAGATGATTATGCGTTTTATATTGTTGGAAATGCTGTAGATGATAAGTCTCAAAAGCAATTATATGAGTTGATTAATGATTATGAGGTGGTTCATTTGGGCTCGTATACTGCTCCTAAACATTTGGAATTTGTAAAATATGCACATATTGGGTTGCTATCATATGCTACTGTTGCGGGTAATATAATTGGATCAATAAATGCATTATATTGTGCACCTAATAAAATATACGAATATGCTGCATTTGGTAAACCGATGTTAGGGAATGATATATTGGGATTGCAAGAACCCTTTGAGAGGTATTCTATTGGTTTATGTTGTGATGAAAATGATCCGGAAAGTGTGGCAGCAGGTATTAAAGAAATTGAAAAGAATTATGATACAATGAGCGCAAATTGTAAAAAGTTTTTCGATAACACAGATTTAGATAAAATAGTTGATGATATTTTAGAAGAGGGATTAGAATGAAAAAGAAAGTAATGTTAGTTTTTGGTACTAGACCAGAAGCAATTAAAATGTGCCCGCTTGTTAATGAGTTGAAAACTAGAGATTCTGTTGAAACGATAGTGTGTGTGACAGGACAACATCGACAGATGTTAGATCAAGTATTACAGACATTTAATATAGTACCAGACTATGATCTTTCAATTATGAAACAAGGACAGACATTGTTTGATATTACAACAGGCATTTTAGATAAGATAAAGGTTGTGTTAGAGAAGGTTCATCCCGATGTCGTTCTTGTACATGGTGATACTTCTACAACTTTTGTTACAGCGCTTGCTTGTTTTTATTTACAAATTCCAGTTGGGCATGTTGAGGCAGGATTAAGAACGTATAAAATTTATTCGCCGTATCCAGAGGAGTTTAATAGACAAGCTGTTAGCATTATTGCAAAGTATAATTTTGCACCAACCGAGTTGGCAAAGAAAAATTTAATCGATGAGGGAAAAGATATTTCTAAGATATATGTGACGGGTAATACGGTAATAGATGCTATGAAACATACAGTCGTTGAAAATTATTCACATCCGGAACTTGATTGGGTAGGAAATGATAGGATGATTTTTATTACAGCACATAGAAGGGAAAATTTGGGGGAACCAATGCATCATATGTTTAGAGCTATTAGACGTGTGTTAGAGGAACATCAGGATGTAAAAGCCATTTATCCAATTCATATGAATCCTATTGTAAGAAAAGCGGCCGATGAAGAATTGTCTGGTTGTGATAGAATTCATATAATTGAGCCGATTGAGGTATTTGATTGTCATAATTTTGAAGCAAGATGTTATTTGTGTTTAACTGATTCAGGAGGAATTCAGGAAGAATGCCCATCATATGGAAAGCCAGTTCTTGTTATGAGGGATACAACGGAACGCCCAGAAGGAATTGAGGCAGGTACGTTGAAATTAGTTGGAACTAATGAAATGAGTATATATTGTAATTTTAAACTGCTGCTAGAAAATGAGTTAGAGTATGAACGAATGTCACATGCATGTAATCCGTATGGGGATGGTCGTGCATGTGAGAGAATAGCAGATATTATAGAAGGAAAGGAATATTCGCCTTGGGTGGCGAAGTAAAAAGTGGAATGATATGAGGCTTTCTTTATATGGTATAAGGGGCGTATACAATTTTGGATGCGAAGCTATAGTCAGAGGTGCATATAAGTTTTTTTCAGAACTATATCCAGAAAGTGAGATATCATACTATAGTTATAACTATGAATATGATTCTAAAATGTTGGAGGATATTCCGATAATAGTGAAGAAGATAAAAGTACAACGAACCTTCTGCTCGCGTGTGGCTAATAAATTTTTAAAAATGATTAATTGTAATTATCGGATATTGCAATTTAATTACAGAGAAATTATAGATGATTCAGATATTATAGTATCAATTGGGGGAGATATATATACAATTCCGCAATATATAAGAGAGAAAAAACAATATTCATATTATAATGAACTGGTAGATTTTTGTAATCGTGCGATAGATAGGGGCAAACAGGTGATTTTGTATGGTGCATCTGTTGGACCTTTTGGTAGTTATAATCTAGCAGAGAGATACTATAAAGATAGATTGAAAAAGTATAAAATTATTATTTGTCGTGAAGAGGAATCGTTGAAGTATCTTGAAAAAATAGGATTAACAAATGCATGTTTTTTCCCTGATCCAGCATTTCAAGTTAAGGGGAATCAAGGTAATAAAGAATTAAAGTATATTGGCGTTAATATATCACCTTTGTCTTTAAAAGAAACTTTTGGAAAGTACGATGAAAATAGCATAAAAGAAATGTCTAGTCTTTTAGACCAATTATATGAAAGTACCAAGAAGGACATATTATTTATTCCGCATGTATTAAGTAATCAAGTCGATGATAATGATTTTGAGTTTATGAAAGATTTGCAACGACATATGGAGAATAAAGTTCATACTTGTTTTGCAGATGTGTCAGGAGGTTTTTTAGGGCTGAAACAACAACTTACGCAATGTTATTTAGTTGTGTCTGCAAGAATGCATTGTGATATAAATGCTATTGTTGAGAATATTCCTGCTATTTTTCTTGCGTATAGTCAAAAGAGTATTGGCATGGGGCAGTATGTTTATGGCAACAAACAATGGATTGTTGATGTCAGAAATATATCAGAGGAATTGATTTTAAAGGTTGAGGAAATGCTAGAGAGCCGAGAGTTGATATCAGAACAATTGAAAAGAAGAAATAAGGAAATAGATGCTTATTATAAAGAGAATATTGGAAAGGTGATTGGTGAATAATTCGTTGAATAAGTTTACAGATAAATTTGGTAAAATGCCAGTACAGGTACGAGCATCTATTGTATTTCTTATGTGCTCAGTATTGCAGAAGAGTATATCTGTTATTACTACCCCTATATTCACAAGAATGTTGACAACAGCAGAATATGGTCAATTTAGCGTGTTCATTTCATGGATGGGAATTATAGCACCCATAGTCTCGTTGAATCTTTATTGTGGAGTATATAATCAAGGACTGGTGAAATTTGAAAAAGATAGGAATAAATGGTCGTCCTCTTTGCAAGGATTAACAGCAGTATTGATTTGTATTTGGTTTACTGTGTATTTTATATTTAGAAATATTATAAATGCGAAGTTGTCATTAACAACACTGCAATTTACCATGATGTTTATATTGATATGGCTAAATGCTATATATAACTTTTGGGCGGCAGAACAAAGGGTTGATTTTAAGTATAAAAAAATAGCATATATTACGATTATTGCATCTTTGATTCAACCAATAGTAGGCATTATTTTTGTGTGTCGATTCAGTAATAAAGTTAATGGCAGGATATTTTCTATGGTCGTAACACAATTATTTCTTTATGGTTGGATGTTTGTGTATCAAATGAATCGAGGGAGAAGGCCTTATAGTAAAAATTATTGGAAATATGCATTTGGTTTTAATTTGCCGCTAATTGTACATTATCTTTCTATGACAATATTAAGTAGCTCTGATAGAATAATGATAGGCAAAATTTGTGGAAATGATAAAGCGGGAATATATAATTTGGGATATTCGGTTGCGTCCATCATGACAATGTTTAATACGGCATTAGTGCAAACTGTTGAACCCTGGATATATAGAAAAATAAAGGAGAATAAAGTTCAGGATATAGCAAGGATTGCATATGCTTGTTTTGGTTTAGTTGCAATTGTTAATATTGTTTTGGTGTTATGTGCACCTGAGGTGGTAGCGGTATTTGCTCCGGTAGATTATCAAGATGCAATATGGGTTGTTCCGGCAGTAGCGTTAAGTAATATTTTTATGATTATGTATACTTTTTTTGCTACATTTCAGTTTTATTTTGAAAAAACAAGATATATTGCTGTATCAACATTAGGTGGAGCAGTATTAAATATAATTATGAATATGATATTTGTTGGACGTTTTGGGTATGTGGCTGCAGGGTATACAACATTATTTAGTTATATTATGTTTACAATTTTACATTATTTTTTTATGAAGAAAACCTGTAATAATATACTTGATGGTCAAAGACCTTATGAGGGAAGAAGAGTATTTGAGATATCTACAGTAAGTATTGTAATAGGTTTGAGCTGCATGGCACTATATAATGCACCCTTAATAAGGTATTTAATTATGACAATTAGTATAATTGTTTGCTTTATTTATAGAAAAAAAATTTTGTATATGATTATGATGATTTTAAATACTAAACGAGAGAAGTAAGCAGTGGGAATGCATCGAAAGTAATGCCAGCGAGTGGCATTGGTGTGCAATTAGCTTGGGGTTAGTAAAAGAATGTGTTAATAGAGGATTTGAAGCATATGTAGCGAATCTAGATGGAAACCTATATCGGGAAATGAAAAATCAATATTCTCTGTATATAAAAAATTCTTTGAAAATGGTTATTGCATTGTCAGAAAGTAATATGACCTATTTCTGAGATTTTTATATTCTTTTAAATAATTGTGGTATTTGTTAGGATGAAGTGATGACTGAGAAGATAATTGGATAAATTTATGAGAAATATAAAGACTACTTAGATAGAGGAGGTTGTAAAGAAGTGATTAATAAGGTTGGGAAAAGATTATGCACGGGCTGTAAAATGTGTGCAGATATATGTCCTCAAAATGCAATATGTTTTGTAACTGATGATGAAGGATTTTGGTATCCAAAAGTTGATGAAAGCAAATGCGTAAGATGTGGTCTTTGTGTCAAACAATGTCCTGCATTAATAGAAGAAAACAACGATAATGATTATGAAACAAAAGTATATGCTGCGTGGAGTAAAAATGAAAATGTACGAATGGAAAGTACTTCTGGTGGCGTTTTTTGGGAGCTTGCTGATTATTTTATGGATATGGGAGGGATTGTCGTTGGTTGTGCATATGATGAGGATTGGAAATCGGCTAGTCATATACTTGCCCACAATAAGGAAGAGTTAGAAAAGATTAGAGGATCAAAATATTTTCAATCTGATACCGGGGAAATATATAAAAAAGTTAAAGCATATCTAGATAAGGAAGTAAGAGTCTTGTTTTGTGGTGCACCTTGTCAAATTGCCGCCATGAAATCTTTTTTAGGAAAAGAATATGAGAATTTGTATTGTATGGATTTTATATGTATAAGTATAAATTCACCGAAGGCATTTAAGGCATATATAGATGAACTTGAACAACAGAATAATGCTCGAACAATAATGGTACACTTGAAAAATAAGAAAAATGGGTGGCAGAGTTTAGCTTCTCAAGTTACGTTTGATAATGGTAAGGAATCTTTAAAAAATGGAGACGAAGATTGGTGGGTGAAAGGATTTCTTTATGGTGATTTGTATACAAGAGAATCTTGCTATAATTGTAAATACAAGGTGTTGCCGCGTAAGAATGCAGATATTACGGTTGGAGATTTTTGGGGAATCCAAAACCAGAAAAAAGATGATATGTTTAAAGGTATTTCTGTAGTGTTGGTTAATACCAAAAAAGGGAGTCGGTTATTTGATGAGGTGAATGATAGACTGATTATTAAAAGAAGATCTCTTGAAGAGGCAGTGTCAGGAAACCCTGCACTTTTACATAATAGAGTTAAGCAAACGGGAAAAAGAAAGTTTTTCAAGTTGGTGGATAAGGGAGTTCCGTTCAGTGAAGCAGTAAAGAAATCTGCTCATAAAAATATAAAAGCATGCTTAGAAAGAAAAATGAGTAGAATTTTGGGGACAATTAAAAAAGGAATAAAATTTTTATGTAGACACGACATAGCAAAAGGAAAATTTGTGTTCTATAATTTTGTTTCGTCGAAAATAGTAAGAGACAGAAATGTTTTTCTTGTTCCGTATAAAGGGGCTGTTTTGGATTTGGATAGATCAGCAAGAATATATATAAAGGGGGCTAATTTAGAGGTTGGAATTAATAGACTTAAAGGTTCAAGGGCAGAAACTCATTTAAGAATGAGTGAAAATGCAATATGGAATTGTAATAATGGATGTGGTCTATTCTATAATACTGTATTAGAGATTAAAAAAGACGCAATTTTTACCTCTGGATTTTTTACAGCTAACGGAGGAAGTGTAATTATTGCGCATAAGCAAATTGAATTTGGTGAGGATGTCATGATTGGCAGGAATGTCATTATCTATGATAGTGATTTTCATTCTATTATGGATGAAAAGGGTGAGGCTTGTAATCCACCACGTCCGGTGAAAATTGATGATCATGTGTGGTTAACGAGTAATATTATTGTTCAAAAAGGTGTAACAATAGAAAAAGATAGTTTGGTTGCTGCATATACAGTTGTAAACAAGAGCATGCCGGGACATAGTATTATTGCGGGGCACGGAACAGGACATGTAGTAAAAGATTATGTTGAATGGGAAAGAGAAAGTTGTCCTATGGATATGTAGATGTGTACTAGGTATGTCATTGAACTTGGAAAGGAGAGATAAAGTGGATATTACAAGTTTTCAATATTTAATGTTTATTGTGATAGGTATAACCGTTTACTATAGTATTCCATTAAAACTGAGATATAAATGGCTTATTATACTTAGCTTTTTGTTTATGTTTTCAGCAAGTAAATTTGGTTTTGTGATTGTTTTTTGTACAAGCTTTTTAGTGTACAAAGTAGCTATAATGATTGAATACGCAAGTAGTAAAAAGAAAATTCTGTTGGGAGCAATGACAGTTTGCATAGTGATTTTAGTATGTCTTAAGTATTTGACACAGTTACTACCAGAGACGAATAAACAATATATTACTTATTATATAGTACCTATTGGCATTTCGTATTATACATTACAAATTATATCGTATTTATGTGATGTATATTGGGAGAGGATTCCAGCTGAGCAGTCCTATTCAAGAATATTGTTATTTACCTGTTATTTTCCACAAATGGTTCAAGGACCAATCAGTAAATATAATGAAATGGAACCAGAGCTGTTTGCTGAGCATAAGTTCGAGTGGAAAAATATCAAATATGGTGTACAACTTATATTGTGGGGATTTTTCAAAAAAATGGTTATAGCAGATAGGATAGGAGTTGTCGTAAACAGTATATTTTTTTCAGGAACAAAGCCATATGGTATGACGGTAATAATCGGGCTATTATTATATGGAATACAATTATATGGAAATTTTAGCGGAGGTATAGATGTAATTAGGGGTGTATCGGAGTGCTTTGGAATTGGAATGATAGATAACTTCAATCAACCGTTTTTTTCAAAATCAGTGGGGGAGTTTTGGCGTAGATGGCACATTTCGTTGGGAAGGTGGATGAAAGATTATGTTTTTTATCCATTTTCAATATCTAAAAGTATGGGAAGACTAAAAAAGTACCTAAAAAATGTGGTAGGAAGGAAGTATGCAAATAAAATTGTAATGGCTGTTGCGAACATACTTGTGTTTGCGTTGGTGGGCGTTTGGCATGGACTTGGTACTAATAATTTGGGTTGGGGACTCTACTATGGATTCTTATTGGCTGCGGGGATTCTTTTGGAAAGTCAATGTAATTTGTTAAAGAATAGATTACATATTACGAGTGATGCAAATTATTGGAAAGGAATTAATTGGGTTAGAACATTTATGTTAATTACCTTGGGATGGGTGTTTGATTGTTCATATAGTATGGGGGGGGCAATTGAGCTTGTTAGAAATATGTTTAAATTTAAATTGTCTAACTTTAGTATGTTTAGTCTTACTAATCTTGAACTTGTTATGTGGGTGTTGGCAACTGTTACATTGTTTGTTGTGGATTTGCTTCATGAACGTCAAGTTTCTATACGAGATGAACTTAGTAAAAAGAATTATTGGATTCAATTAATTGTTTGGATAGTTATTATTCAGATGATAGCTTGTTTTGGAAGGGTGCCAGATGCTGGAGGATTTATCTATGAAAACTTTTAATAAGATAATTATATTTATTAGTATGAATATAGTGGTTTTAGTATTGTGTACAGTGTGCTTGAGTGAACCAAGTTGTACTAAATTACTTTTGCATGAGGCTCAATATGGGAATTATGATATTCTAATTATGGGACAATCTCATGCATATGCCGGTTATAATCCATATATAGTAAGTGAAAAACTTGGAGGTGAGGCAATGGATATTGCCCGTCCTTCCACAGCTACGATTAATCATTATTATATGCTTCAAGAAGTTAATTTACAAAAAAAATATAAAACTGTATTGTTTGATATTGATTATGGATATTGGGATAGAGGTCATTCGGGAAGGGCTGGATCAGATGCTAATTTATTGTTTAAGTTAACAGGAGTTAGAAAAATTCACTATTTTAACGATGTATTATTAGACAGTAATTATAATGATGTATTTGCAGACTATAAATTATCTGGGCTGGGTACTATAAAAAATATACCACATAATCTGAGTATAAAATTCAGTAAAGATTACAGAATAAATAATCCTGATATCTTTCCAGAAGTAGCAGGATTTACGAAGGAAGGTTATTATAAGTATGGTGGAAGAGGGTTTTATATGGGGGTTGACTATATGAAAGACTATTATTTTAAACCATTGGTATATGATATGGACAACATTAAGGATGAGAATAATGATGCATTAATAAGAATGGTGGATTATTGTAAAGAAAATGGAATTAATTTAATATGTATGTCGTCGGCATTGCCACCGGAAAGATTGAAGAATGAAGAGGTGGAAGGATTCCATAATTATTTTGTTGCTATGTGTAAAAAATTGAATGTTCCATTTTATGATATGAATTATGTTAAGGGGCTTGATAGAACAGGAAAAGACTATATTGATAAAGAAGGACACATGATGAAAAATCTTGCTGATAAGCAGACAGAACTTATGTGCCAAGTTATTAAAAACAATAATAGGGAAAAATATTTTTATACAACATATGAAGATGTATTAAAGAATTTGGGGGAATAATTATGGAAAAGAATGTACTTGAATGGTTAGAAATAAATTCTGAAAATGAAAATATTGTATATAAAGATGAGTTTAAAACAATATCATTCAAAGAAGTTTATGAATTATCAAGAAGAATAGGATCAGCGTTAAAAACAGTTAAGGATAATAGTCCGATAGCTATTATTAGTAGTAGAAATATATCTACTATTTATGCTTATTTGGGAATTGTATATAGTGGACATGCATATGCACCAATTGACGGAGATCTTCCAAGAAAAAGAATAGAATTAATTATAGAAATGTTGCAGCCGTCTGCTATTGTTTGTGATTGTGTAAATTTCAATTTGGCTAAAGAATTAAGTGATAATGTGTATCTGATTGATGACTTAGTAAGATATGAGATTGATGAACAGTTTTTGGTAAGTGTTCGTAAAAAAATGGTAATGACAGACCCACTTTATATTATATTTACGTCGGGGTCAACTGGGAGACCTAAAGGTGTAATTACGTCGCATCAATCATTAATGTGTTACATTAATAGTTACATAGAAGTTATGGATATAGATAGAACGGATGTGCTAGGCAATCAGTCTCCTTTAGATTATATTGCTGCCATTAGGGACATTTATATTCCGTTAAATACGGGTTGTAGTACTGTTATTATTCCAAAGGAATTGTTTATGCAACCAGATAGATTGTTTGAATATATGAATGATAAAGAAGTAACTGCTGTAGGGTGGAGTGTTTCGGCGTTAAGTGTTCCGGTTTCATTAGGTGCATTTAAAGATATTGAGCTCAAGCATTTAAAAAAAATATGTTTTTCGGGTTCTGTGATGCCAATAGAAGTGCTTAGATTGTGGCAAGATCATTTACCAAATGCAGTATTTGTTAATCAATATGGACCAACAGAGGCTACGGCATCTTGTACATATTACATTGTTGATCACAAGGTGACGCAGGGTGAGCAATTGTTAATTGGAACGCCATATAATAATTATAAAGTATTTCTTTTAAATGAAGATTTGAGCGAAACAAATGTAGGCGAGATAGGGGAAATATGTATAAGCGGTCCGATTTTAGCATTAGGATATTATAACGATAAAGAACGTACAGATAGTAGTTTTATTCTGAATCCTAATGTTAGTAGTTATTCGGAACGAATGTATAGGACTGGTGATTTTGGTAGAATTAACGAAAATGGTTTACTAGAATTTCATGGAAGAATGGATCGACAAATTAAACATATGGGGCATAGAGTTGAATTAGATGAAATTGAATATGCGGCTAATACAATAGAAGGATTATATGAGTGTGTAGCTTTATATGATAAAAACAAAGAAGTAATTCATCTTTTTTATTCAGGAGATGTTGATAAAAGAACAATAGCAATAGCGTTAAGGGAGTCATTGCCAGGATTTATGATACCTAGAAAAATCAGAAAAATTGATTCTATTCCTAAACTTGCAAATGGCAAGATGGATATGAATAGATTAAAGGAGGAATTATAATTATGAGACAAAAGGTTTTAGAGATTTTAAGTGATATCAGACCAGATATTGACTTTGAAACAGCAACTGGATTGGTAACTAATAAGGAGTTAGCGTCATTTGATATTATATCTATTGTCGGAGAATTGGGGGATGAGTTTGATATTGATATAAGTCCTAAAGAACTAGTAGCAGAAAATTTTGATTCGTTAGAAGCGATTGTATGTTTAGTGGAGCGTTTAATAAATGAATAAGGGAATAAATACACCAACATATTATTTTAATACCGATGAATTTCAAAGGCAGATTACCAAGGTTCGTGGTATGCTAGGAAATGTTCCGTTAACGTATTCAATTAAAGCAAATTCCTTTCTGTTAGCAGCGTTGCCAGATAGTATTGACCATGTTGAGGTGTGCTCGCCAGGAGAATTACAAATATGTAAAAAATATAATATTCCAGGTTCACGAATAATATATTCAGGTGTAAATAAAGAATTGTCTGATGTGATGGATGCATTGTCGTATGGGGTTGATATTGCAACCGTGGAAAGTTTAAAACATGTAAAATTAGAACAAGAGGTCGCTGATAAATTAGGTGTAAAACAAAAAGTGTTATTAAGACTTTCGAGCGGTAATCAATTCGGTATGTCAGAAGAAGACATATGTATTGCTTTGAGTGAAAAGTATTCCAACCTTGAGTTTGTTGGGTTGCATTATTATTCAGGAACTCAAAAAAAGACTAGACAAATAAATAAAGATTTAATACGTTTAGAGTCTTTTTTAAATGTATTGAAAGAAAAGTATGCCTTTAATCCTAAATTAATTGAATATGGACCGGGGCTAGCCGTTGATTATTTTGGAGAAAGCCAGATTGAAGAAAAATTGAATGAGGTATTTCAATTACTCCAAAATTTTTCGGAAAAATATCCATTAGGTATTGAAATGGGACGTTTCTTAGCAGCTACATGTGGTAATTATGTAACTAGTGTAAAAGATGTTAAGAGAAATGATGGTGTTAATTATGTGATATGTGATGGTGGTATTCATCACCTCAAATATTATGGGCAGATGATGGCTATGCAAGTGCCGGAAATAGAAGTAGTTAATCCCAGATCAAGTAAGACATGTAAATATTGTCTATGTGGAAGTCTATGCACGGTAGCTGATGTATTAGTACGAGAAGTTGAACTTCCAGAATTGAATGAAGAATCATATCTTATTTTTAAAAAATGTGGAGCATATTCGGTTACAGAAGGAAGTGGTTTGTTCTTGTCGCGTGGATTACCCCAAGTGTATTTGACAGATGATGATGGCAATTTGAAGAAAATGAGAGGTATATTTGATACATACATTTTAAATTGCTAGTGCAAGAATTAGAAAAACATTGGCGTTGGTTACAATTATGGATGTAACTGTAGTTGGTTTGTATACGCTAGTAAGAAGAGATGTCAAAGATATGATCATTGTGTTTTATTGAGAATATGATTATACTTTTGGTATGTTATTTTTCACCATAGGTGAACGAGTTACTTCTGGAATTCTTTGCGATTTTTTGTTGAACCTATAGTGATATCACGTTCTTTAACAATAGGAAAATGCAATTTGATCTATTTATAAATGCGTTGCCAGACTAAGACATATTCATTTATCGATTAATTTGAGTGTAGATCATTGCAATTGATCTGTTCGCTAATTTATACTAATGTCAAAATTAGAGGAGAAATGTAAGTGGATTGTTTTGAATTATACAATGGATTATCTATACCGAGCATAGGATATGGACCTGGAATTATATACGGAGCCAAGGAGAATATTAGGAATTTGTTACTAGGAAATCCTAAAATAGGAAATGACCTTGCATCAATACAAACATTGAATAAAGTAAATAGATTTGGTGTGAAATTGTTAGATACATCGGAATCATATGTGAAAAGTGAATACTACATAGGAAAAATGCTTAGTAATAATGTTAGGAACGATTTTTTTATAGTAACAAAGGTCTCTAATCATTCTCAGATGAACTATTCGGTAGAAGAATCGTTTTATCGTTCTTTAGATAATTTGAAAACACAATATATTGATTTGTATTTGTTGCATTGGCCAGTAAAAGGTTATTTTTTGGAAAGTTGGAAAATGCTTGAAAAACTCTATGAAAGGGGAGTGTGTAAAGCAATTGGTGTTGCGAATTTTAATTTGCATCATCTTAAAGAGTTGGAAGATAATTGTAGTATAATGCCAATGGTTAATCAAATTGAGTATCATCCATTATTTACTAATGATGAAAAATTAGTTGAATATTGTGACGAAAAGAAAATTCAAATTATGGCATATACACCTACGGCACGCATGGATGCAAGAATGAAAATAACATGTCTACCCCAACTAGCAACCCAATATAATAAAAGTATTGCGCAGATTATTTTGAAATGGCATATTCAAGAAAATAGAATTCCTATCGTCAATACAAGTAATATTAGACATTTGAAAGATAATTTTAATATATTTGATTTTGAGTTGACAGAGACAGAATTAGATTTAATAGATAAAATAAATATAAATAGTCGTCTTAGATACGATCCCGACAATTGTGATTTTTCTAAATTATAAATAAAAATTAATCTTATGAATAAATATTGGTGTCAGAACTCATGAGTCTAAAAGATGATTTGCTGCTATGTATGAATATTCTTGTGCGGATAAGATATTTGATGTATTTTACTAGCAGTTCAGCAAGAATTTTGGCATGAAAGGCGGTATATTATGTGCGGAATAGTAGGATTTGTAGGTAACAAACAGGCAGCTCCCATTTTATTAGATGGGTTATCAAAGTTAGAGTATCGAGGTTATGATTCGGCTGGATTGGCAGTTCGTAATGGTGAGGATGAAGTAACGGTTGTGAAAGCGGAAGGCAAACTATTTGCCTTAGCGGAGAAGACAGATGATGGTAAAGCAGTTGCAGGTTGCTGTGGGATTGGACATACCCGCTGGGCAACACACGGGGAACCATCCGAGATCAATGCACATCCGCACCGTAGTGATGATGGTAATGTAACAGCAGTACATAATGGTATTATTGAGAACTACCAGGAGTTAAAAGTAAAGCTAGAGAAGAAGGGATATTCGTTCTATTCCGCAACGGATACCGAAGTAGCGGTGAAACTGATTGATTATTACTATAAGAAGTATGAGCATACCCCAATTGATGCACTGAATCATGCAATGGCAAGAATTCGTGGTTCTTATGCTTTGGCAATCTTATTTAAGGATTATCCGGGAGAGATCTATGTTGCAAGAAAAGACAGCCCGATGATCTTGGCAGTAGCAGATGGAGAGACGTATCTGGCATCGGATGTACCGGCTATCTTGAAATACGCACGGGATGTATATTACATTGGCAACCGGGAGATGGGAAGATTACGTGCCGGTGAGATCACATTTTATAATCAGGATGGAGACGAGATCGAGAAAGAATGTAAGCAGATTGAGTGGGATGCAGAAGCAGCGGAGAAAGCTGGTTATGAGCATTTTATGATGAAAGAGATCCATGAGCAGCCAAGAGCAATCCGGGATACGATGAGTTCAGTAGTAAAGGATGGGAAGATTGACTTGTCGGGTATGGAACTATCAGAGGATGAGATCCGCAAGATTCGTCAGATCTATATTGTGGCATGTGGATCTGCATGGCATGTTGGAATGGTGGCACAGTATGTGATCGAAGATCTGACCAGGATTCCGGTACGTGTGGAGCTGGCATCTGAGTTCCGGTATCGAAGACCAATCTTAGATCCGGATGGATTAGTGATCATCATCAGCCAGTCAGGGGAGACGGCAGACAGCCTGGCGGCGTTAAGAGAAGCAAAAGCACAGGGTGTTAAGACATTAGGAATTGTCAATGTGGTTGGTTCGTCTATTGCAAGAGAAGCAGATAATGTGTTCTATACATTAGCAGGTCCGGAGATTGCAGTTGCAACGACCAAAGCATACAGTACACAGTTGA
>Ga0129310_1001200_pt1 | contig 23983 bp, 21 predicted proteins | sample Go1ome_2_FD_94433 | JGI IMG/M metagenome (GOLD analysis project Ga0129310, IMG submission 94433) | Western lowland gorrila individual fecal microbial communities from Wisconsin, USA - Go1022A metagenome | ecosystem: Host-associated > Mammals > Digestive system > Large intestine > Fecal | place...
GCATGGCAAGAAGATTACGAAGAAAGCCCGCATTGAAGCAACTGTTCTGAACAGCCTAACCCCGCTTTCCAAAGCAGAGATTTGCAAGATTCTCCCTGATGTCAGCCCCACTACCGTTGAAGCTGTCCTTGGGATAATGGTCAAAACGGGCTCGATAAAAAGAATCGGCGCGGGACGGATGACAAAGTACATTAAAGCATAGTAAAAAAATATGGTGAAATAGCGCAGCTTCAGCGGGAGGAAACCAAGAACAAACTGGAAGAGCAAAGTCGTGGGAGAATCATATAGAAAGAGGCAACTCGGAATGGAATTGCCTCTTTGCTGTATTGCTATTTCAGGTTACAAACACTTTCCCGATTATCGCAGAGGTGTTTACAGTTCCAGCGAATTTTCATTCAGAAGGAACTCATATAAGCCAAGATGCAGGATACCATAATCATCCGTCCAAGGCTTCATGGAAGATTTGCTGATGATAATCTTTTTGAAGAAATCCTTTGTATTCTTCAAGGGTCGAAGTTCTGTCTCCATTTTGACCGGATCACTCACGTTCAAAGCGGATTGAATATAGTATTTCTTAGAGCCCCAATTAACAACGAAATCAATCTCGCATTGTTTTCTTGATTGCTTGTTTTCGGAATACTCTGAAATTTCCACCACACCAACGTCTACGGAGTAATCTCTGCATAGAAGTTCGTTGTATATGATGTTTTCCATGATGTGCGTTTCCTCCTGCTGACGGAAGTTCAGCCTGGCATTGCGGAGCCCGATGTCGGTGCAGTAATACTTTGATGGGTATTCAAAGTATTTCCTTCCCTTTACATCATAGCGTTTGGCGTTGCTGAACAGGAAGGATTCCAACAAGTAATTCAAATAGTTGGAAATTGTCGTGCTTGAAACGGAGATATTCTTTACCGTTCCCAAGGTATTAGCAATCTTCCTGGCATTGGTAAGCGAACCGATGGACGAACATAAATCGTCAGTCAATTCCGCAAGCACATCCTGAAGAGCGATGTCATATCGTTCAGTAATATCCTTGAAGTATACCTCCGTAAAAAGGCTTTGCAGATATGCCATCTTATCAGCGTCTGTTTTTCTTGATAAAACCAGCGGCATCCCGCCATACAAAGCGTACTCTTCGTATGCATCAAGCTTGTCTCCGCCAATGGCGGCATAGTATTCCTTGAACGAGATTGGATAGACACGAACTTCATCACCACGTCCACGGAAAACGGTCAGAACATCCTTTGTCAGCATCTTTGAGTTGCTGCCGGTCACATATATATCCACGTTGCGAAGCCGCAGAAGGCCGTTCAGCACGTTATACAGCCGGATGGAATCAGGATTTTTCAGTTCATCCTTGGCAATGGCATACTGCACCTCATCAATGAGAATGTAATATGTTTCTTTTGAGGTGATTTTTGAGCGGATGAATTTAGACAGTTCCTCAGGGTCGCGGTACTTGATGAAGGTATCGTCATCCAATGCAATCGAGATGATCTGTTCCTCCTTGACGCCACTCTCAATCAGATAATCATAGAACAGGTTAAAAAGAAGAAAGCTCTTGCCGCAGCGGCGAATACCAGTGATGACCTTCACCAGACCGTTTTCTCTTCGGTCGATGAGCTTTTGCAGATAATGATTTCTTTGGATTATTTGATTCAAATAGCAGCCCTCCATTCACTTGAAACTTAGTGCTTATTATGGCCAACTTTCAACAGAATTATACCGCCATATCCATTCAAAAGCAACATTCGTTTGAAACTTAGTGCTAAAAATCAGTAACTTTCAATGGTAGAATGGGGCGCATGTGGAATACTTTGTTATTGTATAAATGGAAACCCATATTTGCATGGCTTCCGATAGAAACGCTGATTCGGGAGAGGCGGGACGCTTACTATGCCGCACTTGGGCAAGCAGATATATCGGCAGACGCAACACCGTTTGTTGAATTTCTGCTGTCTGTTATCTTATGACCGAGGCTGACTTCACCGGCTTTGAGCGTGGCGTATTGGGCAGTACGGCAGAGAATTTGAGCAGCCTGGACTATCAAATTCAAAAGGATATCTACACCGCTTATCGCAAGGCCGGGTATTCCAGAAAATATTACGATGCGCACGGATGCCGACGACCAGCGGCAGATAAGAGAGCATCAACAGGAAAAATAGCACTGCAACGCAGGGCGCAGCCGAACGGGAACCGTTCGATCAATCAGGGGCTTGGGGAGAGTTTCCCCAACAAGCAAAGGGAGATTTCCGGTGACGGAAATCTCCCTGTTCGTCAAGTTTGTATAAACGCAGGCATTGCTTGCCAAGTATAACGTCTCAGACGCGGCTTCTTCTTTTCAATAAATGCCTGTGGCTGTACAAGCAGAAAATCAAATCCCATCATTCTTCCGCCAAATCGGCAACCAGCTTGACGTCGCTGACCGCCAGAGCAAGCTGGAGCTTGTTTTCCAGCCCGGTTTTTTGCAGCATGTTCGCCACATGGAATTTGACCGTTGACATCTCGCAGCCCATCTCTGCCGCGATGCGCGTGTAGGACAAGCCCCGCAGCAGATGCCGCAAAACCTTCAGCTCCGTCCTTGTAAATTCCGTGCTTTTTGCCATGCCGATTTCAACCGTCGGAGGCGCATCCGGAAAGATGTGCTCACCGTCCATCGTCTGCCGGACAACATCCATCAACCGCTTCTCGGTGGAGTCCTTGTACCACAGGCTGTCGGCCCCGGCCTTCTTTGCCTCTTCCAGAACCGCGCAGTCGATCAGCGAGGTCACAACAATTATTTTGGTCTTTGGCCGTATGGCTTTGATTCGGTGAACGGCGGTCAACCCGTTCTCGCGGTTCTCTGTTTGCACATCCATCAAAATCAGATCGACAGAGCTTGCCCGGCACACCTCAACCGCCTGCTTTGCGCCGGGAATGGACGCTACGATACGGTATCCGTCCTCAGCGCGAAAATAGCTTTCCAGTAGGCTGCGGATCATGGTCTGGTCTTCAACGATCATCACTCTCATATACTGCTTCCTCCTGTTCCGGCAGACTGAGCATCAGCTTAAAGCGGGGGATGCTCTGAACCTCCATTTTGCCGTCTGCTTCTTTTATGCGTTGACGCAGCATGGAAAGGCCTCCGCCCTCCGTGATTTTTTCCTTCGGCGCCGCGCCGTTGTTGGTCAGGGCAACCTCCGTGCAGCCCGGCTTCCGCCAAAAGCGCACATACAATTCTGTGCCGTCTGCGTGGCGGACGCAGTTCGCCGCGCATTCGCAGATCGCCAGTGCGCTCAGCGCGCGTATCCGCTGCGTTTGCGGCTCATCCCCTGTCAGCAGAACCCTGACGCCCAGTTCTTCCGCTCGTTTTTTTGCAGCCTCCAGCGGTTCGGATTGCGCCGTTATCTGGCTGGAGCGGTAAAGCACTGAAATTGACTGTTCCCACAGTGCCGCGTTTGCGCGAATTTCCTTCTGGTCCGCGTGCTGGAGCAGCACCCGGCGCGCCGCGAGAATGCTGTGCCCAATGTCGTCATGCACACGCAGCTTCATCGCCAGCGTTTCTTCCTCCCGAATAATCTCCGGTATCTGCGCGAACAGCAGCCGCAGCCGCTCGTTCGCCTCCTCCAGCTTCGCATTTTCCGCCTTCAGCTGGTTCTGCTTCCGTGTCAGCTCCGTAACGTCTGCGGCGGTAATCTGCGTATACCGGACGCCGGCTTTTGTTGTGATCCGCTCCTGCGCAAAGCGCAGCGCCTTCCCGTCCGGAAAACGGTAAATCCGAAGGCGCATATCCAGGCAGCGCACGTTCGCGGGCGGCGCTTGCAGTACGCTCTGCATCTCTGCAAGCGACTGTATGCCGCCTTTTCGCAGACAGTTCGCAATGGCAAGCATCCGGCGGTTGATGAGCCGCACCACGCCGTTTTTATCGAAGAAGCAGGCCGCGATAGGCAGACTGTCGAAGCTTTCTTTGATCCTGTCCATACGCCTTTACCCCCTCTATCTCTCCAGCTTCCGCGTCACATATTGCAGTCCGTCCTCATCCCGCTCCCATTCCAGGCCCGGAAACCGCGCGCGCAGGGCGCAGAGCGGCTCCGCCGCTGAAACGCAAAGGGTAACCTCCACCTGCTTTCCAACCTCTATGGAAGTCAGCAACGCACGCAGCGATTCCAGCCCCATCTCCACGACCGCCTCAAACAGGTCATAGGCCTGCGTCGCCTGTTCAACGGTAAGCTGGCCTTCCCCCTTGACGATCGTCTTGCAGTCGGCGCCATAGACACTGATGTTCTCTGAGGATTCATTAAGGCACAGCCGAAGCTCCTGCACGCTGATTGCACCGCGCTGCACGCCGACAAAAATCAGGTTGCTTCTGCGCTTGATATAGGTCCCTATAATGATGATCTGTCCGAGCAGGCGTATGGCTCTGTCCGAATCCTCGGTCCTTTGCAGTTCGGCCAGAAGGTCCCTAAGCATCGCAATCTGCCGGGCGGTCTGCGCCTCCATCATGTCATACAGGCGGTTTTCCTCCGTCAGCTTCAGCCATCTTGCGCGCTGTGCATTCTCCGCCGCCAGAACGTCGCCGGTATCACGCAGCTCATCCCTTGTCAGTTCCAGCTCCTTTCGGATCTGATTCAGCGCGGAGATGTCCTCCTTCCAGAACACCCAGCCGCTGCGCAGCCGGTGCCGCTTCAAAAGCGTATCGTCGTCCAATTGTACGGTATCCTGCTGCATATGCCGCAGTTCGCTTTGCGGCAACGGCTTCTGCATTGCAATCGAAGCATATTTGGTGCATAGCGCATGATCCGTGATCTGAACCGGCAGACTCGTCGCCTCAAAAAGCTCGTCGTATCCAAGATTGGACTGGATCAGCCCGCACTGGATGCAGCATTCAAAGATGCTTGCAAAGATCAGGCACTGAGACACCGTCATATCGCCCGCAAGCACCCATACCCAATAGACCTTTTTGACATAAGCATAAGCATAGGCCAGCGAAAGCGCGAAGGGGACCAGCGGCAGCCAGCGAATTCTCCTGCTGTGCGGGATCCGGCAGCTCCTCACCATCAAAACAAGCGAGAACGCCGCACACAGGGCCTCCCAGCCCAGCACGAAGTAATAGCCTTTCTCATACCGATACTCCCCATCCGACAAAACGCCGGATGGAAAGGAAAACACCTGCCGGTGCAGATCATTGGTCAGAACGAGCAGAAGCAGAAGCAGTGTAGGGATATACAAAAGCTTTGTCCATCGCGGCAGGCGAAAAGCCTCGTCCTTCCCCAACGACTGGGAAACAAAAACCGACAGCATGGGAATAAACAGCATTGGAAAATAGTAGAAATACCACAGCCGACGCTCCGCGTCCGTATTGCCAATTGAAAACTTGATCGAGCGCAGCAGGATCCACAGTACCATCAGCGCCGATATCGCCAGCAGATAGCGCCGCACCTGCACCTGCACGATGCGGAGCCAAAGGGTATAGCACCACGCGCTGAACAAAAACACATAGATCCCGCTTCGCAGATGATTGACTATCGGAGAGTGTAAAATATGCCGGCTGGCATATCGGAGCAACATGGCAAGCACAATGAGCCCCAGCGCGGCCAGCGCACACAAAAGGCTGATTTTTGTTGCTTTGCTCATGCTGTACTCCTTCCGCCTCCGCAGAATAAAATATTATTATAAGTATACCATGCATAGAGAAAAAGGCAACACGGGTTTGACCTGTTTGCAGAGAGGAAAGGAGCGGAAATGGCTTTTGAATAAAAAAATATTGCAAAACCTATCTAATCGGCGGGGGCGGGAAGGAGAGACAGCTGTTAGAATATATATAGTACATTCAAAAGAGGAGAAAGGCGGTGGGAAAGCACATATGCGAAGAATTGTGCTGGATATGAAAGGCGGGCTCCTGGCGGAGGCAGTCATGCAATCGCTTGCGGGATACGACCCGGATTTTCTCGTCTACCGTTCTTCAAAACCGGAGGAAACGCTTGCCTTGTGCCGAACCTGCCGTGCCAACGTGTTGGTGATGGAGGTCATCCGGCAGGGCACATGGAAGCTGAGCGAACGGCTAAGGCTATGCAGTGCCGTAAAGCAGCTCGGCTGGGTCTGCAAGACCCTGCTTCTGGTAGATGAGAACGCGGACGAACTGCTTGCCTCCGAGGTACGGCAGGCGGTGAAGGATCAGTTGGTAGACAATTTTATTTATGCGTCGGTATCGCCGACTTACCTCGCCGGTGTGATCGACACGCTTTAGAAAGGAGTGGTTATATTGCAGGTCGTTATACAGAAAATTCCTGAGAATTTGCAGGAATTTGAAACACTCGCCGCCAAAGGGCGGCAGCCGGAGCACATATGCGCGCTGTTCCTGTGTGCGCTAGCACTGTTTGACAGGGATAAAGATGCGGGCACTGCCGCAATGGATCTTCTGCGCGGCCCTAAGCCAATGTCGCCGTATGACTGCCAGTTCCTGCGCGACCGGCTGCGCGGCAAAGCCTATCTGCCGCTTGCATATTTTGAAGGTGCAACGCCGGAAAACGGTTATCAGCCGCGCGTGCCGTACACGCTGAACGTGCTATCAGACCCAAGGCCTCAGGATATGGAGCAGGGCTATATGCGCGTGTTCCTTAAAACGGCGGGCGCGGATTCGCCGCGGCCTATGAAGCTGCGGCAGAAGGCCTCTACCGGCGAATGGTTCCTATGGGAATACTCCAGCATTCTCAGCGGCATCCGTATCCCTGCGGCGGAAGACCCATGGGCATGATTACGGCGGAGCAGGTGGGCGGTATGAGCGCACAAGCTCTCCGAAGTTTTTGCCATGAGTGCACAGGCCCGTTCGACAACAGGGGACAGAAGTGAGAAGAGCGTTGAAAATTGCACTGATCGTTGTATCGGCGGTTGCGCTTATCGCACTGGCAGGCGTATGGCTGTATCGGTATTTTATCGATAGCCGTATCCGGGACGGAGGCAGAATGGAAAATCCGGATGCGTACAGAGCAGGTAAGGACTTGATCGAATTCACTTGGCAGCAAAATCATATGAATTCCTGCAAATGCTTTTCGCTGAAGTTTTACCGGGAGAACGATATGCCTCTGCTGACCGGACGTTTTTTGAGCCGGGAGAACGGCGAAGCGAGGGAAAGCGGGACGGATGCGTTTTCCAACCCGGTTCCCTGGCAGCTTACATGGGTACAGTGGTTTGATCTTCAGAATATGCTGGCAGAGTCGAATCTGCCCGAGTACCGAAAGCCGTCCCCCGATGTCCAGGACGAGACCGACAGCGAAATCCTGGTCATTTGGCGCACCGATGACGGGAGCGAGACCCAAAAGCTCAGCGGCGGCCATGCAGAAGCGCTGGAGACCTTGGTGCTGGATATTGCCGAGGAAGCATATACTGCGTCAAAGCTTGAGCCGAAGCAGTATGCGGTGCGCGAAACAGCGGCGCTGATCGGAATTTACTGGGATCAAAACGCACCGTCGGCGCGTGACTGCTTCAGCTTCCTTCTCGATGGGCGGACGCTGCTGTCCGGGCCGGAAAAGCAAGTTTATTTCTCTTATCGGTATCAGGATAGCGACGGTAATACCGTTTTCAGAAAGAATACCGCCGTAGAGCCGGAGAAGGCGCAGGAATGGTTCGGCAGCATTGCCAAGGAGCTTAGAATGCTGGATCTTCCGGCATACCGGCCCGGTACGCATATGCATGGCACAACGGATAGCTGCATCACCGCAACATGGACGGACGGAGATACACCGTTTATCAATTGCTATGATGCGCAGGCCGCGCAGGCCGTATACGCTCTGCTGGCGGAATTTGCCGAAGAGACGGAGGCATGGGTATTCTCAAGACCCGTTCCGGAAAACGGGTGGAGGTGCCCATCGTGCGGAATGCCGAACGGCAGTAATGTATTTTGCGCAGAGTGCGGAACCGGCCGCCCTGCGGAATAAGAAACAATAAAAAACAAATAACAAGGAGAAGAGGAGAATTTATCATGGAAGGTCATAAGTTTTTGAAGGTCACCGGGATTCTGATGATTATCGCCGCGGTATTTTCCATCATTGCGGGCGTGTTTGTCGGCGGACTGGGAGCGTTGGCGGCAGGATTCGGCGCGGCATCAGGACTGACGTTTGCCTATTGGGCGGCGCTGTTCCTGACATTGGTCGGCGGAATTTTCCAGCTGATTGCCGGAATCAAGGGCGTCAAGCACAGCAAGCGCAGCGAAAAAGCAGGCAAGCTCATCATATGGGGCGCGATCGTAGCCGGGTTTAGCGTTTTGAGCATCGTTATGAATCTGGTCAACGGCGGCGAGTTTAATGTCATAAGCGTTCTGACGGGAATAGCTGTTCCGGCATTATACATCTACGGCGCGATACTCAATTCCAAGGCGGACGAACAGGCCGCCGCATAATAAAGAGCGATACGCGTATGGGATTGTTTGATAAGAAATATTGCGATATTTGCGGGGAAAAGATCGGCTTGCTCGGTAACCGCAAGCTGGAAAACGGAAATCTCTGCAAAAACTGTGCCAAAAAGCTCTCCCCGTGGTTCTCCGACCGGCGCAACAGCACTGTTGATGAGATTAAGGCGCAGCTTGCCTACCGGGAAGAAAATCAGGGAAAGGTCGCGGCATTCCACACGACCAGAACGCTCGGCACGGACACCAAGGTGCTTCTTGACGAGGACGCAGGGAAATTTATGGTGACACGGGCCAGAAATCTCGTGGAGGCCAACCCGGATGTTTTGGACTTTGCAGACGTGACAGGCTGCAATCTTGATATTGATGAGAGACGCTCGGAGCTCAAGCGCGAGGATAAGGATGGCAATAAGATTAGCTACAATCCGCCGCGCTATGAATACTCTTATGATTTCTACATCACCATATTCGTCAACAACCCCTACTTTGACGAAATGCGCTTCAAGATCAACTCCGACTCCGTGGACGTCACTCCGCCGCCCGCAATGCGCCCGGGCATGGCAACACGGTACGATCCGGAGAGCAATGTAGAGTACCGCAATTGCAAAAAGCTCGGCGAGGAGATACGGCAGATGCTGACGCAGGTCCGCAAGGATGTGCGTGAAAGGATTGAGCAGGCAGCCGCACCCAAAGCGGCAATCACCTGCCCGTATTGCTGCGCAACCACCACGCCCGATGCAAGCGGCCGCTGTGAATACTGCGGCGGCGCGCTGAACGGCTGAACCATATATCAAATGAACAAACGGAAAGAAGGACTTAAAAAATGAAAAAGTATGTAGCATTACTCCTGAGCGTGGTTACGCTCCTGACGCTTGCCGCCTGCGGCAGCAAAGATGCGCTGGCCGGCACATGGTCTGCCGAGCTTGGCGCAGACGGCGTAATCACATGGACATTCAACGGGAAAGGCGAATGCACCATGGAGAATGCTTATATGAAGCAGAAGGGCACCTATACCATTGACGGCGACCAGCTTACGGTGATGCTGGAGGCATGGAGCGAGCCGTCTACCTACACGTTCTCCGTGGATGGCGACAGCCTTACCATGAATGAGAACTCCGGCTACGGCATCAGCGGCGTTTTTACAAAAAAATAAGCCGCATAAAAAAACAATACTTATCATCCACCGGACTTTAGAAAGGAGAAAAAACTATGGATAACCTTACTGGCAGCATTAAAGACGCCGCATTTGCGACCAGCCCCCGTGAATTTGATCTTTCCTATTCCACCACGCTTGAAGAGATTATGGAGAAGCTCAATGCCCGCAGGGCAGCTTTCCAGATGCCGTTCCAGATCAAGGGCGGCATTCCCGGTCAGCGCATATCGTTTGAAAAGGAACCGAACCTGGACGTTGGCCTTTGGCTTTTCCTCAAAGATGGCACGCATATCCGTATGCAGCCTGTGATCACGGAGGCGAAGATGTCTGTAGGCGGCATGCGCGTTGATAAGAACAGCGTGCTGCGCAAGGGCCTCAAGGGTGCTACGGTCGGCCTTGCAACGGAACGCGGCAGCTATATAGACACCGTGACCGAAACCGTAAAGAAGATCCTGAACGGCGAGGAAGTAGCGGACTATATCGCGCCGGAGGCTCCGGTCGAAACCAAGGACTGGATGACAACGTTCCTGCTTTGCCTCTTCTGTGGTGGGCTTGGCATCCACCGCTACTATGTCGGCAAGATCGGCACGGGCATTCTGTATACGCTGACGCTCGGCCTGTTCGGCATAGGATATCTTGTTGACTTTATCAAGATCCTTTGCGGCAAGTTCACCGATAAAAACGGTAATTACATCCAGCGCGCAAAGAAATAACCGGAACAAAAGGCTTCAGGTACGCACCCCTGTTTTTCTGCCGGAATTACATGTAATTTCATGGTGATCGGCAGCTCTGTGCATACCTGAAGGAGAATGGGAGGGAATTATGAAACAGACGAAGACCAAACTTCTATGCCTGCTTATTGCGGCGCTGATGCTGCTCAGCCTCGCCGCCTGCGGCAAGGAGACGGCGACGGAGCCCAATTTGATCAAGTTGGGCGATCGTGAACTGCTCTACAAGGGCGCATGCATAATGGAAGATTCAAGCGGAAACGATGCTGTGGTTCTTACGCTGGACTTTACAAACAACGGTAAGGAAAATGCCTCGTATCTTTGGAGCGTTGATGAAACGGTTATGCAGAACGGCGTAGAGCTGGAGGTTGCATCTATCATTACCAACTACGATACGTTTGAGACCGTGATAGACAACCAGTTTAAGGAAGTTGCTCCCGGCGCAACGCTGGAGGTGAAAACAGCCTTCGTGCTTAGTGATACTACCAGCGAGATCAAGGCCACCTTTGAAGAGCTGCTCGGCAGTAAAAAGGGCACGATCACCATCGATCCGTCCACGCTCAAGCGGGAAACGGCCGCCAATACGGAGCCGGAGGCCACGCTGCCTGCCGCCGCCGCGACCGGCGACGCACTGCTTGATTGGTGGAACGGAGAATGGTACGGCTGGTGGCAAATGACCGGCTGCTCGGGCTATTATGAGAACATGGAGGGCCGGTGTTGGGATGTCTGCGGCGTGATCGATGTCAGCACGGACTATACGGGCACCGTCACGCTGTGGGATGAGGACTACACCAGATCCGAGCCCATGGCTTTGGCTTCCGTCAGCCTGAATGAAGCCGGAACCGGCGAGCACGGCACGCTGATGTCCGAGGGCGGCTGGTTCACAAATGTGGCGCTGGAGCATTCAGACTGGATCGTTGATCCCGGAATCAAAACAGACGGCATGATGGAACGGGAAAACATTATCTGCATAGACGGCTGGTATGAAGACGGCGATGACGAGTATCACTATGAGATCTATCTGCGTCCGTGGGGACTCCGCTGGGATGATGCGGGAGAGGACTTTCTGCCCAACTCCTATGAGGATTGGTATCTGCCTTTGATCGAGGCCGGCAAGCCTATGCCGGACGCCATCGGTGCGGACGCCGTCGGAGGCGACGCTCCTGTGGGCAGCGACAACACCGGCGCTGCGACCACGGATCCGGGCCAGACAGCATCCGGAGGGGACGGCATAGTGACCGAGGAACAGGTGCAGAAGGGCTACGTCTGGATGAACGAGGTCAACAGGAATATTTTCGATGCAACTTACGATGATATTGTTGCTTACTTCGGCGTGGAAGGTCAGTTCGTCAAGGAAGAGTACAGCGACCACATGAAGGCGAACTACCGCTACTACAAATGGATATCCAAGGACGATGACACCCATTTCATCTACGTCAACTTCATGGAAAAGAGTCCGGGCGTTTATACGGTAAGCGCCTACAATACCAGCGGCTTCTCCGGCACAGAAGCCATAGAAAAGTATCTGGACATCGTGAAGGCCGAGGCCGCCGAAGCGAACAAAGCCGCCTCTGCGAACGCCGAGATGAAGGACTTCTCCGTGGAAATCACCCAGTTTGCAAAAGACGATGTTAAGGTTAAAATCATGACGAAGATCCCGGTATCCGGCTGGTCGTTCGATGATGGAACGCGCAGCCTGGTGGAAAACGACGATCCCTCAGCGTTTGGCGCGGGCGCCATTCAGTTTGAGATAAGAGAGAACGTTGAAAAATTTGATTCCTACAAGGACAGCTTCAAAAACTACAAGGATATCGAGGACCGCGTGATCGGCGGCATCACCTTCCGCGGCCGCACCTATAAGTATATCGGCTACGAATGGATTCAGTATATCGCGCAGCTTGACGACAGCCGTGCCCTTTCCGTCGGCCTTCGCAACTTGGACTGCGTCCCGGGAACGATGCCGGATATCATTCTAAACAACATGACGTTCAAATAAGGGCGTCGTACTTCTGAAAATCTGTATAAAACCTGCTCCCGCCCCAATTTGGAGCGGGAGCAGTCGGTTATTTGCGAAAAAAACGGAGGTGATGCTGTGAAACGCAAGGTGTTCCTCATCATGGCAGGTCTGTGGATGGGGCTGCTCGGTCTCACCGCCTGCGGCAGGGTCAATGGATGCACGTATCGGTACCCCGAGACGACGGTCCTATTCGACGACTTCCACATTAAAAAAACCGTTTACCGCCCGGGTGTCATGAAGCTCTATTATCGCGGCTGGCAGTTCAAGGACAATCCCATCCGCTGCTACGACGCGAATTTTGAAGATCTGGGCGATCAGTTTGACCATACGTTCCGAAACGGCGTTCTGACGGTTCGGGCGGATTTTGCCGAAAATATCAGCGGGCTGATGATTGAGGACAGGGCGCATGATGTCATCTATCATCTGCGCTATCTGGACTCCCCGCAGTTTGCATGGCTGGCAGATGTGTTCTGGCACGATGACGGCTTGCGTGAAACCGGAGATCGTGAGGCGTATTACAGTGCGGCCGAGCTGCAGGCGGAAGCCGACAGAAAAGCTGAAAGCCGGAAGGAGGCGCAGGAGGCCTTTGCGCTGCTGGAAGGCACATGGGTCACGGAGGACGGCCTGCAAAAATACGAGTTTGCCGTAAACGAGGACAAAAGCGGTATGGAATGCTGCAATATGTGGTGGAACAGCGAAGCGCAGAGGTGGGACTGCCGGCGCATCTTTGCCAAGTCTGCGTTCCGTACGAAAGGCCTTGACGCCTTATTTGCATTCGACTTTGGTTGCGATACGGACAGCGATTACGACGAAATCGCAGAAAAGGCCGAAAAGCTGATCGCCATAACGCTTGTCAACAGCGACCGTGCAGCGGCCGATATGCGCGTTTTATACAATTCTGAAGAAAACGTAATAACGGACGCGAATGCAGTCTACCACAGGCAGTGAGCCTGCGGGACATGTCCGTAAAAGCACGATCACAACTGCGTTCGGCACTGTAGCCCGCCACTGCGGGCTGTAACGCCGGCAACGGAAACAAGCAGCAAACGCCTGTCCGGAAGGTCGAGTACGGCTCTATCGGCGGCGGAGATTAGGGTAGAAGCGTAAAAATCTGAAAGGAGCGGTTATGAAAACAACACACCAACAGGTCCTCGCGCTGTTGCTGGCATTGGCTCTGCTGCTGTCGCTTTGCGCCTGTGGGCAGAATACGCAAACGGAACCTGACGAGCCCAAAATTAGCACGGATACGGCTGACTTACCCGCAAAGGCCGATAAAAATGCTCCGGAAAACCAGCCGGAAGAAGCTATATCGCAGAGCGGCATGAGCGATCGCACATCACGTGACGAAGCTATGGCCACACCGCCTGCGCAATACGCGTTTTCACAGGAGGCGGAAACCGCGCTTGAATGGCTGCGGGACAGGATTGACTTTCCAACGACAAGGTTTGGCGCGGCGTATCTCGGTTATGTCGGCGGCCTGTTTGAGGAGGGCTTCGAGGCGGGCTTCCCCTCGTGGCTATTAGAAACCAACGAGGCTCTGCTCCTCGAATACCCTTTTATCGCGGAGATCAACGAGGAGCACATCATCGGCGGCGCGGGACATCTGTACTGCATTGTTCCGGTCGATGAAAACGCGACGGTTGCGATCAACCGTGTGCGCTGGAACGAAAAAACACATACCGACGAGGTTACGGAGGTGCTCTACCGGTCAGAGAGCGGTGAGCCTGTGCTGCTCTTTGCGAATCTCGACGGCATTGCATATGAGGCCGACACCCAGGTCTTTATCACCGACAACAGCGGCAACACCTGCGAATGGTACCCCTCGCTTGATGCGATGAGCTATCTTGCGCCGTGTATATCCGAGGCCGGCGACTATCTTTCGTTTGACTTTACGAAATATGCCTATTATGACGCCCCAGCCGAATTTGCCGATTGGCTTTCCGACGGCTGGTCAGGCATGACCGCGCTCGGCCTTGCCGGATCGCAGAGTGACGGCATGGGCTGGATCACAGAAACCATGGTGGGGGAAACCAGCCGCTATGCCTATTTCTCACTGCGCTTCTATCCCGAGGATGAGACGGGCGGCGCGGTCGATCTGAATTGGGTATACGAAGACAGCGACGCGTTTGAGGAGATGTGGAGCGGCTTCTGGACGATTCAAACCGTTCCGGACGGACCGAGTTATGTGACGCTCAGCTTGTCGCTTGTGGGCGGTAAAAATTACGGCGTCACGGACGGCCCGATGTATCTGTGTGAGACGTATCCCCTCCTGATCAGCCCGAGCGGCACAGAGTTGCTGGTCGGCGCGGGTGAGAGCGGCATTTGCCTGCCGTTCATGCCGCAAAGCACAACGGCATGTGTGCTGACACAGGCCGCAGGATAGAAAGCGTGCATGAAGCAAACTGCTTTGAGGTTTGCATTTACAAATTCTGTTTGGTCGCAATCTAGCAAAAGTGCAACAATTTATCCTTTTCAAATTCAAGATGAGGGGGATTTGAGTTGCGCTTTTGCTACGTTTGGGAAAGATGTATGGCTTCGGCGCAATCGGCGGTCGCCAACGGCCGCAGTGCGGTCTAAAAACGGCCAGCCTGAGTCAGCCTTTTAAGGCGGTTTCGCGGTGACGAGCGGCCAGTTTGCGGCCCGGCGGCCAGCTGTTCAAAGTAGTTGAAATTGCCCTCATAATAGTGGCATCCGCAACAGCGGAAATACACTATTTCAGGAGGGTAATGTATGTTGGATTACAAAGACATCATTACGAAACACTACGCCTTGGGCATGAGCGGCAAAAAGATCGCCGAATCGCTCAAAGTCAGCAAGTCGGGAGTCAATGACTTCCTGCGGGCATTCCAGGAGTGTCCAGTGCTCAGCTATCCGCTGTTATAAGTCGTTACGCTTCCGTCGGACTTTGTTTCCCCTCTATAATAAGCGTACAATTTATAAGTTCCTTTTGACAGGGTAACGACCGCTTCAGCTTCAAAATAGTTACCATAACCGCATAGTTCGGTCTCATTATCCGAGAGGGAGGGATGCTTATGAAAGGATTAATCTTGTAGAAGAGGACGTGCCTACAATCACGCGTATTACACTATCACATTCCCTTATAAAAACAACCGGCCAATCAAGCGGCGTTCTGATTCCCACCTGGATTGTCTATTTTACAACGCCATACATCGAAGAGAACTTTTTGCTTCCAGCGGTGCTATGCATAAATGCGGTAGATGGTACAAGAATCGACCCTCTTTATGAATAAACACGCTACGCCGAATAATTGCCAGCTACTCTTCCATATGATAAAATTTATAAAATGGGAGGTGGCATATGAGTAAAAATCGCATTTTGGTCATTGAGGACGATAAGGATATTGCCGACAGTATAGGCCTGAATCTTGAACTATCGGGATATGATCACACGATAATAGACGATGGACTTGAAGCGGCGAAGCGCTTGAGCGAGGATCATTCTTTCGATTTGGCGCTGCTTGATGTTATGCTGCCCGGGCTTGATGGCTTTGCACTGATGGAGCATATGCAAAAATACAATATCCCCGTAATATACCTGACTGCCAAAGCGGATGTGCCTTCGCGCATAAAGGGGCTGAAGATCGGCGCTGAAGATTACATCGTTAAGCCGTTTTCGGTGCTGGAGCTTCTGGTGAGGATAGAAAAGGTTCTGGACAGGGCCGGCAAACTGAACAAGGTGCTGCGCTGCCGCGACATTACGATAGATACCGAAAAGCGCACCGTAACAAAAAGCGGCGAAGCCGTGGCGTTGCAACCGCTGGAATTCGATCTTTTGGTCAAGCTTATCAAGTTCAAAAACTGCACAATGAGCCGCGAACGGCTGCTGAGCGAAATATGGGGAGTTGACTTTGTCGGCGGCACAAGGACCGTGGATACACATGTTGCCTCCCTGCGTAAAAAGCTTGGGCTTGAAGGCGTCATCGTTACCGTTACCCGCATAGGTTACAGGCTGGAGGATTAGTCCCATGAAGCTGCGCACAAAGCTGACCGTATTTTCAATTCTTCTGCTGGCTGCCGCAATCGCTTTGTGCTGCGCCATAATAATTTCCTTTGCGTATCAGGGCGAAGTTGAAAGCATAACCTCCGCAGGCATTTCCGATTTTGAAGACCTATACAGAGAATTCGTTTGGAGCTCGACCGATAGCATACCCGACAGCCCCATAGTAAGGCGCAGCTATATAATAAACAAATTCCGTTCGCTGGCAGACGCCGGTGAATTTGTGCTGCAAAAAGGCGACGAGTTTTGGGTGAACAACACGGGCTTCGATGTGAAAAGCATCTTACCCGCAGGCAAAGCCGCCAAGCTTTCCGAAAGCGGCAGCACGCAATACAAATTGGCAAGGATAGACGGCGCGGATTATTTCATAGCCGCAAATCCCGCAAGCATAGCGCAGGAGGACTATTATGTGTCCCTTATGCGCAACGTGACGCCGCAGATAAACAGCGTGCGCTCGCTTGCGGCAAAATGTGCGCTTGTCGGCGCAGTTATCACGGCAATAGCGGCATATGCGATGCACCTGATAGTCCTGAGATCGCTTCTTCCCATAAAGGCGCTGCAGGAGGGCGCAAACCAGCTCTCCGGCGGGAAATACGCGGAGCGCATACCCGTTCACGGGCATGATGAGCTTTCCGAGCTGGCAGCCGATTTCAACAGCATGGCGGAGGCAATCGAAGGCAATATGCAGGAGCTGAACGAAAGAGCAGAGCGGCAACAGGCATTCATAAACGACTTATCCCACGAATTAAAGACCCCTGTCACCTCCATATTGCTTTCTTCGGAAACGCTGCTTAGCCGCAGCGTGCCGCCGGATGCCGCGCAAAACGCACTTGTGCGCATATATGACCAATGCAAATGGCTTGAGCAGCTTTCGGGCAAGCTTATGACGCTGGTGCTTTTGCAGGGCGAAATATCATTGCGGGAAGAAAGCGTTGCTCAGCTTCTTGAAGCGGTGAAGGAAAGCACGGCGGATAAGCTTGAAAAGCAGGGCATGAAGCTTTGCCTGAATTGCGAAACGGATACCCTTCCCATGGATTTTGACCTGATGCGCTCGGCATTGGTAAACCTTGTAGAAAACGCGCGAAAGGCCAGCCGTGACGGGCAGACCATATACCTTTGTGCAAAGAATAACACAATAGAAGTGCGCGACTTTGGGCAAGGCATACCCCCAAAGGAATTGCCGCGCATCACCGAGCCCTTTTACATGGTAGACAAATCCCGCAGCAAGAAGCAGGGCGGCGCCGGGCTTGGCCTTGCCATAGTGCAGCGCATAGCGTCAGCCCACGGCGCGGCGCTTACCGCCGAAAGCGTACCCGGCGAGTTCACCTCAATAAAAATTGTCTTTCCGACCAAATGATAACAAAATAATTACAACTTGAGAACAACTTTTGCCCTTCTGTATGAGATGATAGTATAAACACGATGAAGGGAGCAAAGCGATGAAAAAGCTTATTACCATATTCCTGACCCTTTTTATGCTGCTTTCGGCCGCCGCCTGCCAGCCCACGCCGGAGAAGCTGATTGTGGTGAAGAAGGATACAGAAAGGATGGTGAAAAAAGCCGGCAATGCGGATATCGGGGTTAAGCTAAGTGATATGGATGTCTCGGAGGGACGATATACCTATTCAGCGACAGGGGCAGGCGGAAAGCTCAGAATCAATGTTGATGCGTCAGTCAGCCTTCCCGAAGCCGACGGGATACCAATACTCCGTGTTGCGGAGAGCGGTTTTTCGCAGGAAATGGTTACGGGCATATTCAACTTTTTATATCCCAATCGAAAACCTTATAACGTCGTCACCCATACGATAACAAAGGCTGAAGTGGAGGAAATGCTGCTGCGTTATAAAAAAATGCAGGCGGATGGCAGCTACGACAAGGATTTTTATACCGAGGAACAATGGCAGCGGAAAATCGATGAAACGGAGATGTGGTTGAAGAACGTTCCCGAAACGGCAAACGACGGGGTATCTTACATATCCGATGGGACGATGACACGGTTCGATGATGGGAAATCGGTCTATTATAATCTGCATTGCTGGATGCCGGAAACGGAGGATCACCTTCTACTTGTCCGTTCATACGACACAGATGGTATCAACCGTGATTTAAGCGTTTATGATGGAGCGGACGCTATGAGCCTGAATTCAAGCCTATACTATGATCGGGATATGGGAGATGCACGCTATTCGATTGATAAATCTATTCAGACTGATGGGAAGGAAGTTCCGCCCAGCGTTGAAGGTAATCTTACAGTCGGCCTTGCAGAGGCACAAAAGATCTGCGATGATTTTCTTACTGCATCGGGAAGTGGAGGAGTATACCGAGTTGGCAATGTTGCTTATTTGCCCGATAAGTCTGGTAAATATGCTATTAAATTCATCTATACGCGCATGATTGGGAATATTCCAACCACCTTTATCGCGTATGGAGATGGCTTTGGTATGGCCGATAGCTACTCGCTTCCTTGGGGGTACGAGTATGTTGAAGTCCTCGTGGATGCAGAAGGTATCGCAATGATTAACTGGCGAAACCCTGTCGAAACAGGTGAAAAGCTGGAGCCAAATGTCAGCATGATGACATTCGATGAAGTCAAGCCGATCTTTGAAAAGATGATGAAAACCATCTGGGAGCCGCGAGTGGACTGGGGCGGCACGGCAGCCGATCCGCAGGAAATCGATATTTTCGTTGACCGTGTTGCGCTCGAATTGTGTAGGGTGCGTGAGCAAAACGCCTTTGCACGCCGTCAGGGTATTTTCGTTCCCGCGTGGGTGTTTTACGGACATTCCACCAGGACCACCACTATGAGCTCACAAGAGTATTACACTTATGATGAGGTTGGAGGTGTAGGACAATCCTCCCTTGGCGCGCCGATTCCTATCCTCGTTATTAACGCGGTGGACGGCAGCATAATCGATTTGGCAAGGGGCTACTGAGGAGGCAATTATGAAAAGATATATAGCGATTCTGCTTTGCATGGCTGTGGCGGCGGGCGTTTCCGCCTGCCAGCCCACGCCGGAGCAGGCTGTGGTGGTGAAGAAGGATACAGAACGGATGATCGAGCAGGCACAGGCATCCGATACGGGTGGCAACAGCCTGATATCCGCTCTCGGCATTCCAGATAAATATAATGTAAATGAAACGTATTTTGACGGCAAGATGTTGCTGAGCGGCGAAGCGCCCGTTTATTTACCGTCCGTTGAAACGGTTCCCATAGTGGAAGTTGCGCCGTCCGACTTTTCGCAGGAGTTTATCGATAAGGCATATAAGGCTCTCGTTGGCGATACGGAAATGTATCAGGTACAGCAGGGCGTGGTTTTGAAAGCCAATCTCGAGGCGCAAATTATGAACCTGCAAAAGCGCATTGCCGACCCTAATACCAACGCCGAGCAGAAAAGCTATGATGAAGAAACTCTGTCCAAGCTTAAAGAACTATACAACAGCAAATACGCGATCGATACGTTTGAATGGATAAAAGGCAGCACGCAGCTTACGGAGCTGTATAAATATGACCAATATACAATGGACAAAACCGAAAGCTATTACGGCGTGGCTCTGTCCGAAAGCCCTGATGACTCAGTGGATAATGTCATTCGGTTTAGCGTAAATAATAGCCCCGTAGGCGAGGACGTTTCAAAAGATGCTGTTCTGCTGTATGAAAACGGCTCAATAGAACCGAGCGACACTTCCGTAACATATCAATGGGGCACGGTATCGGCAGACAACTATCCCCCCGAACTGGTGGATTTATCGGGCTTTACACCCGAACAGGCATATAAGCAGGGCGAAAAGCTGATTGAAGATTTGGGATTAAGCGAAGTGGTCAGCCTTGGGAATATGTATTTGAACATAGTTTTTTCTAATCCTACTGAAGCTGCGCAGGTAAGCGCATTTGCAAACGAGAATCAGCTGACAAAACAGGAAGCCTTGAACTTTGATGAAATCTACAAGCAATCCCTGCAATCCTGCGCGCTCAATGCTCAGGGTGATGTTCGCATATATTACACGCTGAATTATTGCAGAAATATCAGCGGAGTACTGGTCACGCACGATGTGCCGTCCACGTTTGTAACAGATGAAGCGTGGGGGCCTCAATGGGTACATGAGGATATTGTTTTGTCTGTCATGCCGGAAGGCATCGGGAGCTTTTCATGGAATTCGCCATACAAAGTAACAAATGTAATGGCAAAGAACAGCAGCATGCTGCCGTTCTCTGACATAAGTTCGATATTCAAGAAAATGATTCTGTATGAGAATGAGCAACTATTTGATTCCGCCGATATCAATTCCGGCCTCAGTCAGCTTGAATTTGTGGTCACAAAGGTAACGCTGTCATTGCAGCGAATCATTGAAAAGAACAACATTGACAATGGTTTGCTCGTGCCGGTATGGAATTTTTACGGGGTTCAGATCGGTCGCAGCAAGGACGGCCTTGAAATAGCGCTAAAAAAAGATACGCCGTTTGTGTCAGTTAATGCGGTAGACGGCAGCATAATCGATTTGGCAAGGGGCTACTGAGGAGGCAATTATGAAAAGATATATAGCGATTCTGCTTTGCATGGCTGTGGCGGCGGGCGTTGCCGCCTGCCAGCCCACACCGGAGAAGGCGGTTGTGGTTGGCAAGGATACCGACCGTTTAATTGAAAATGCGGCGAAGGATACTTCGGCTCCGTTTCCTTCTGATGCGTCCGGCTGTGACCTATATGAGCGGATCGGCGCTCCCGAAACATACTCCGCCGAACTTGTGAGCAGCGGCGGGAAGCTGCATGTTTTTGCCGATGCACGGGTGGTCTTGCCGTCATGCGAGCTGCCGATAGTCAGGATGAAGCCTGTTGAATTTACTCAAGCACAAGCCAAGCAATTTGCGGCGGTGCTTATCGACGGCAATGCAAAATTCGTTCGTTATGATGCCGATAACCCCACCAAAGGCGAATATGAACGCAGAATAGAGCTGTTGCGCTACGGTCTGCAAAACTGGGAAGAAAAAGGGCAGTATATATTCGACTTGCGATACAACACGGCGCAGGAAGCCGAAGCGGCATTGGCTGAGCTTGTGAGCAAAGCCGCCTCCGCGCCCGAAGCCTATGAGTCCTATACGCCCGATTTCAGCTGGGAATATCACACGGCATTGATAAACGGTTACGAGGTCAACAATGAAAACACATATATAACCCTGTTTGCAACAACGGATAACACCGTGTATTCGCTCTTTGAAATCAGCAATACGCGCGCGTTCAACGGAAAATCCTCGTTTACATATCTTCGGGACAGTGATGCTCCGCGGGACGTATTTTTCACCGAGCCGTATTCCGGAGATGAAACGTTGACAATATCCGAAGATTCTGCCGTCCGACTTGCCGCGCAAGCATTGGCCGACATGGGCGTCAGCGGCTACGCCTGCTCCGCAAGCATACCGAGTAAATACAGAACTGCAAATGCAGAGCGCATGCCGGTTTATCATATTGTATTCACGCGGCAGGTCAACGGCGCGGTGGAAACCTGCACAAACGTTGACACCATTTACAATGAATACGGCGATTCACGGGATTATGAAAAGATAAACTTCCTGATTGACGATGATGGCATCGTGCGGGTGGAATACAACAACCCGTGCGAAGTAGTAGGAACGGTGATAGATGAAACGGATTTGCTTCCGTTCGACAAAATCAGGGCGATATTTGAAAAGATGGTGACTATCGTGGGTAACAACGTGGATTTCAACTCCGTATTCGATGCTTCCGGCGGTGTTGAGTACCACATAACAGAAGTGCGACTCGGCCTCGTCAGCATCAGCGAACACAACAGCGACAATATCCTTCTTGTTCCCGCGTGGGACTTTCTCGGATACGAACGGGGGCGAATATCGGCTGATGTCAACTGGGGAACCAGAAGTACGAATAAATTGGAACCATTTTTGACCATCAACGCCATCGACGGCAGCATAATCGACCGCTCGTTGGGCTACTGAGGAGGTAATTATGAAAAGATACATAGCGATTCTGCTTTGCATGGCTGTGGCGGCGGGCGTTGCCGCCTGCCAACCCACGCCCTCCCAATCTCCCGTGGTAAACAAGGGCGGGGATTATTTGGAGGGCATTGAGGAAACGCCGTTCGAGCCATATGCGGCGGAGAGTCATGCTGACCGCACTGCAAAGCGCAACGGGATACGCATGCAGTTCGATGCGGATGTGATAATACCCGAAACAGGCGGCTATGCCGTTTACGAGGCCGAGCGGTTAAGCTTCACCGCGGCAGAGCATATGGCGTTTATAGAGCATTTTCTGCCGAACGCCGCGCCTGTTGAAAAGCCCGTGTGGACAAAGGAATACTACGCCGCCGAAATAACCAAGGCGTATCAGTTCATGGCGCTCACCGGACGCAGCCTTGAAAGCTATATAGAACGGCTGAAGCAGCAGATGGACTCCGCACCCGAAAACGCGAAAGAAACTCCGCTTGACCTATCCGCCATGGCAAACGGCGCACATTACACGGCATATGCTCCCGCGGGCGAAAACGTATACGCATGCTTTGCCGGGGAAATAGGCGGGGATGATTTTTTATATACGCGCGATGCATACTGCCGCTGCTATGACGAAATGATGCTTGCCGCGGACGCAGAACTCAGCGAACAATACGGCGGTGACTTTGCGACAGAGCCTGCCATAACGGAGCAGGATGCCGTGAAACTGGCGGAGCAAAGCCTGACGGCGCTCGGCATAGAGGGCATGAAGCCGCTTACATGCAGCAGAATGTGCGTTTACGGCAGCGTGGGCGATATTGTTGGCCGCGGCTGGGCGGTAACGTTCACGCGGGACTGCGGCGGGCTTACCGTGCCATATGACATTGGCGGCAGCAGCGGCAACGTGAACGATGTCCCCGCGCTCAGCGCTCCGTGGGGGCAGGAGGTGCTGACGGTCGGCATTGACTCCGCCGGAATATGCTATTTCACGCTGAAAGGCGCATGTACCGTTACAAAGAAGCTTTATGCCAACGTGCCGCTGCTTGGCTATGACGAGTTGCTCGACCGCATAGAGAACCAGCTTTTCTATCATCATGCTTTTTCGGCGGACGGCGTAAAGAACCCATGCATCACCGTGAAGGAGATACGCCTGTGCGCCGCGCTTGTAAACGTTGCGGACAGACCGAACACAGGCCGCTATATACCCGCCTTCGAGGTCGCTTACAGCTATCAGTTTACATATGGCGACAGCGATGACGTAATAAAGCAGGACTTGTCCATGTACTTCAACGCAATTGACGGCAGCTATATAGAGCCGCGTGTAAATGCGGATACCCTTAACAGCATTCTTTCGCAGTCGGTACAATAATCCTCTGTTTCTTATACTACCGAGCACCGGAAGGGACTTTTGCCTCATGAAGCATTATTTGACCTCTCCCCTATCGCAGGCCGTCATCTCCCGCGCCTTTATCATCAGTACAGTTGGAACCGCCCTCATCCTCCTCCTTTCCTCCGTTCAGGGCATACTGGCGGGCTTCCGCTCGGCGGAGCTGCTTTCCCCCGGCTTCCACAGCGACCTTATCATGGGCGCGCTGTCGTCGGACGCCATGGCGCTGGCCCTGCCCATACTCGCCGCGCTGCCGTACACCGCGTCCTTCATTGACGATGTTAAGAGCGGCTTCATAAAGGAATACCTGCCCCGCACCACCGTGCCGCGGTATATCGCGGGGAA
>Ga0129310_1001201_pt1 | contig 23977 bp, 20 predicted proteins | sample Go1ome_2_FD_94433 | JGI IMG/M metagenome (GOLD analysis project Ga0129310, IMG submission 94433) | Western lowland gorrila individual fecal microbial communities from Wisconsin, USA - Go1022A metagenome | ecosystem: Host-associated > Mammals > Digestive system > Large intestine > Fecal | place...
ATGTATATCGGCGGCGGTAAGGTTATTCATGCATCCAGCCCCAAGACCGGCATCAAGATATCCAATTACACCTACCGTACACCGGTGAAATATGTAAGCATTATCAGGGATTAACGGGAGTAAGACGTTTCCCGGCGAAACCGGCAACAGGCACAGAAATGCTGTTACGGTGAAACCTGCAGCAGGCATAGAAATGCTGTTATGGTGAAATCGGCAACAGGCACAGAAATGCTGTTACAGAGAAGACCTGCAGCCGGAGCGGATAAAAGAAAGGGCAAATATGGAACAGATACAAAATGGGTTTCTGCAGCTTTCCGAGAGAGCAGAGAAGGAAATTACCGAAACAATGCCACCCGAAGAAGAAATGAACGACTTAGCAGATTTCTTCCGCATTTTCGGAGATGCCACCAGATTAAAAATCCTCTATGCACTGAAATTTTCGGAAATGTGTGTACTCGATATTGCCCAGCTTTTGGGCATGTCCCAGTCGGCAATTTCCCACCAGCTCCGTGTCTTAAAGCAGATGGACCTGGTGAAAAACAGAAGGGACGGCAAGACCATTTTCTATTCCCTTGCGGATGCGCACATCGTGACCATATTAAGCCAGGGTCTTGACCATATTGAAGAGTAGGGACCAAAACAGAATTGTGAATAAAAGCTCAAATCTTATGAAAGTAGGATTTGAGCTTTTTTACATGAAAAGAAAAGCCCACGAAAAGCCCTGTTTATCAACGATATAATTTTATGAAAAGCATTTAAGATATAGGTGAAAGATAAATAAGTGCTTAAATACCATATGTACCTCCATATAATAAAATGCTCCTACCTTTTGAGTAGGAGCATAAGATAGTATCTTCTCATTGAGCTTTCTTTAGTTTACCCTGCTCGTGGCTCTACGAACCAGTCTTCAAATGGGATATATGGAAAATAACACTAATTTATGTAGTAAATTTTGTATAGAATTACTATCTGAATACTTAATGTATTGTATCACTTCTTCTTCATTGCCTTTATAAGATTGATAAGGGCGTCTGTTTCTTCCGGTGACAGACCGGAGAAATCAATTTCCCGTTTGCGTTCCACTTCTAAAAGATAATCTGTGCTCACATCAAAAATACCGGCAATATGTATGAGCACATCATACGATGGCTGTCGTGTGCCGGTTTCATATGCGCTAATCACGGACTTGGTGAGACCAAGCTTCTGAGCGAGCTGAGCCTGTGACATATCGTCACGGATACGCAATGATTTCAAAATTAAACCAAAATTGACCATAAATTTTTCTCCTTAGTGACTATAAATATGATACAATATCAAATGTAAACTATTGGTGGAAAAAATATCCATATAGTGAACGGCACAAAAATATATTTTTTGTTAAAAATAAAAATATTTGAAAATCAGAGAAAATAAAATATGAATATTTTATTTATATTTCTGCTGCATAATTGTAAAATTATGCAGCAGTTTTTATATACAATTGTAAGAATAAAAACTTACACCGATGCACAAAAAATACAAATTCGTGTATAAAAATCATGACTTAATCTGAAAATATTGAGTTTTAATAACAAAATTATATAATTTATTACATGTTAATGTGTGAAGTTACAATTACGGAGAGAAAGATATGCGAACGAATATTTTATCACTCAAAAATTTGTATAGTTTCCTGACCATGAGGGATTATCCGATTTATTCAACAGGCATTATCGGTAATGAACAAAAGAAAGGCATCACATTAATCAGATTTTGGAAGGAAAATTTGCTGACTGAATTTACCGGGGGAAAATACGGCAGACTAATATGGAAGGAAACGGGGAGCAGAAACAGACATACATCGGAAATCTGCAACCGCAGCAGGCAATTAAATGTATATGAAGAGTATATGACAGAAATTACCGCCGGGATTACGGAGGATGTGCTTCTCAGGCAAATAGAACAGTTTCGTATTTTTTTAGTAAACCATCAATTTTCGTATAAGGTTTTTGTCACAAAGCTGGAGGCATTACTGCAGGAATTCGCAGAAAATGACAACGCATGGAACCGGGAAATTGAGGAGTTCTTCAGTGAAAATTATAAACAGACAGAAAAAGCCAGACTGGGAGAAAACAGGGAGAAAGAATTTATAGCAGCCTGGTTTCTGACATTTCTGGCGATACATGCCATGGCGGGAGATGCTATGGGCGAAGCACCTATGCATACACTACGCCAAAATACGGAATACAGCATAGAAGCATTGTGGGAAAAGCTTCATGAGAAACAGTCCTGTGCCACCATTAAGTATTTATCCTCAAAGAAATGTGAAATTTGCAGTGAAGCATTGCAGACAGACCATTTCTGGGGAAGAGAAAAGGAGTATTTCGATTTACGGGAAATGCTCAATAAAGAAGGACACTTTCTGATAAGCGGAATCGGAGGTATCGGAAAGACAGAATTACTCAGACAGCTTTTGCAGTATGCTGTCAGAAACCAGAAGGTCGAATTTATCTGCGCCATTCAATATGAAAACAATTTTGCAGAGAGCCTGCTCAGGGCAAGGGCGAAGAAACAGCAACAGGATATATTTCAGGACAGCTTTACCGAGGCAATCGGTGAATTGAAAAAATATGCAGCAAATCACAAGCTGCTGATTTTAATAGATAACATAAATAAAGATGCGGAAGAAGATGTGTATCTGCAGACATTGAAGGACGTACCCGCAGTAGTATTTGCCACATCCAGGCTTTCTCAAATAGAAGGCTTTCAAACCTATGCGTTAAGAGAACTGGATAAACAGTCCTGTGAACTGGTATTCAGAGATAACTATACAAGAATGCTTTCGGATGAGGATATTTCTAAGCTGCACACAATTCTGGACAATCCGCTGTGCCGGCATACCATGACTGTGAGATGGCTGGGAAATGTTGCGCGTACCATGAATTTATCCATGTCGGAATTACTGGGAAAAATAGAATATCAGGTAGATAAATTACCGGGTAAAGATAGCAGACTGGGGCTGCAGAATATATATAAGCAGCTATATTCCAAGTTTCAGCTGACAATTAAACAGAGAAGTTTTTTAAGAATTATGGCATCTCTGCCCTATCGAAGATACCGGGTATCTTTCCTGTGTAATTATATGGATTACTTTATGGATAAGGAGGCTTATTCGTTTATCCGCAATTTATGCAGGCAGGGGTGGCTGGATGCAAACGAAATCGGTGTAGCCATGCATCCGGTTATTGCGGAGAGCATACTGGATTCACCCATTACCTATAATGAGCTGCAGAGTGTTTTTAAGAAAATAGAGAAGAAATGGACGCAGATGTGCGGAAAAATTTTTGACTATTCCAACTGGCAGAATTTTATATATTCCTATGATCCGGATTTTATCAGCAGCGCAGAACTGCTTACGGATTTGTTTAACAGAGTGGCATTTGCTTACAACGGAAACTGGATTCCGTTAATCATATTGGCAGAAGAGGTTATAAAACAAAATTATGCTATTTCGCCGGAACATGTTCATAAACTGAAAGATGCTGTATGCAGTGCAGAAAATCTGGCAGACAATATGCGAATCAGGGGCTATCTGGTCTGCTCGGAATGCATGTCTGCGGAAGACAGTGTTTTAGCGGAAGAAATGAGAAAGCAGAAAAGCCATCGGACAATTGATGCGGAAGTTTATGAGCAGCTGTTAAATTTAACAGCATTATCCCTGATGATGCAGGGTCGGTTTCAGACCGCAGAAAAGTATCTGAAGGAAACTAAGACCGGGGCGGAGAGCGTGGAACGCTATGTTCAGCTGGGGACTTTTTCGTGTCTGAATATGCAGATAAATGAAGCTGTGAATTGGAACAAAAAAGCGATTGAAATGGCGGAAAAGGACAAAGACAGATACGGTCGTGAATTATTCCAGTTATGGGGAAATCAGGTGACCCTGTACAGCGGTTTGAAAAATCAGACGGAAACAGAAAAATGCATGGAGCATATGACACATTATATGAGGAAGGATAATGTGCAGGATACCTGGTTCTTTAATTTCCAAAAGGGCGTTTACCTTCTCTCCGTCAGCAGGATACAGGAAGCCTTAAATTGTCTGGAAATGGCAAGAGAATATGCGGGGTATTACTTCGGAAAGAACCATATTAATTATGCTCTTGAGAGTGAAGAAATAGCCATTGCACAAACCAAACTAAAACAGTTTGACAGGGCAGAAGAAAATCATCTGCTTGCGTTGGAGTATATGGACAATTATGTCGGATACGACAGAGAACGGGGCAGGATTCTGAATAATCTGGGTGTTATGTACTTAGACTGGGGAAAAAGAAACCGGGCTTACACCTGCCTGCAGGAAGCATTTGAGCTGGCAAAGGACAGCAACGACATTGCAATGGCGGAACCGGCGTACAACCTTGCACGGTACTACCGCCTGGAAAACAATGTCAAGCGGGAACTTCTGTATCTGGATAAAGCCTGTCCGGTATTTGTGAAGTTCTATACGGACAATAATGAAAAAACAAAAGAAGTAAAAAAGAGAATTACGGAAATAAGAGGGTAGGGAGAAATTCAAATATGAAACGATGTTATTCATGCATGAAAGAATATGAAGATGCCTATGATATGTGTCCGTATTGCGGACATACACAGGATGAGCCGCCTAAGGAATTGTATTTTTTACATCCCGGAACAGTGATTGCAGACAGGTACATCATAGGTGTTTCCATCGGCAGCGGCGGATTCGGCATTACTTACAAGGCATGGGATACGGTGCTTGCTAAAGTAGTAGCTATTAAGGAATATTATCCGGCGGGACTGGTCAACCGTGTGCCGGGAGAAAAAAAAGTGATTATCTATTCCGGCAGCAGGGCTAAGGAATGTGCCAACGGTATGGTGCGTTTTTTGGAAGAAGCCAGAAATATGGCGAAATTCAATACACATCCTAATATCATTAACGTGTATGACTTCTTTGAAGAAAATAATACGGCATACATCATCATGGAATTTCTGGATGGTGTGAATTACAAGGAATACATCAAGCAGCAAGGTGGCAGAGTACCCGTTGAAAAAGCGGTGGAAGTTACGCAGGCTGTTCTGGAAGCTCTGAAAGAGGTACATAAGAGCGGCATCCTGCATAGGGACATCAGCCCGGACAATATTTTTATCTGTAATGACGGTGCCATTAAGCTGATTGACTTTGGTGCGGCAAGATTTTCTTCAACAGAAGATGAAAGAACCCGGTCAGTCATTTTAAAACCCGGCTTTGCTCCGCCGGAGCAGTATCAGACCAAAAGCAAACAGGGACCGTGGACGGATATTTATGCGGTGGGAGCTACCCTGTATCGAGCCATTACTGGTAATGTGCCGGAAGAATCCGTTAACAGAGTAGAAGAAGACCAGCTTACAGATCCGGAAAAGTTTTGCCCGGAAATTACGCATAATCTGAACAACATAATTCTGCGTGCAATGGCGCTGCTTCCGGAACTGCGTTTTCAGACCACGGCAGAATTTTTAGATGCCCTGAATTCCAATGCAAATGTAAAAGATGTCCGAAAAGAATTATCCTTCCGGAAAAAAAGAAGATTTATTTCCATAGCGGCATTAAGCGTAGTGGTTTTGATTGGAGCATTTATCTGCTTTAGGGTTTTAAATCAGAAAAAAGCAGCGGCAGCTATTCTGGATGAAGCACAGATAACCGTCTGGGTTCCGGCTGATACTACGGATGTATCGGAAGAACAAAGTGTTTTTGTTGCAGCTATTGAGCAATTCGTGACAGATTATCCGCAGATAAATGTGGATGTGGTATGTATGGAACGAGAGGAATACGATACTCGCTTACAGGAGGCAATGGAAAACGGCAATCTTCCTACATTATTTGAAAGCTCACATGTTGACAGCAGTGAGTTTGACAAACTGGGAGATGTATCCGATGTTTTTACATTTGTAGATAAAAGTCAGTATTACTTTTATGAGCAGTATAAGGCATATTTCCCGAGTAAAAAACAGCTGCCGATGGCATTTAATGTTCCTGTTCTCTATTACAACACGGTTCTTCATGAGAATGAAGAAGTTCCGACTCTTTTGCAACAGGGAACAGCCGTGCTTACAGCGGATAATGTGCTGACAGCCTACAATTTTTACGGTGGTGCGGAAGCAATTACTTCTTTGCAGAACTGGAAGGAATCTGAAGCTTTGAATGCATGGTTAAATGGCAGTGTCAAGAAAGACGGATGGAGCTTTGGAGAAGCGGAAAAGCAGTTTTTAGATAGCAAGTATCCTTGTATTTTATCAGACAGCGCATTCTATAATGATGTTCAGAAAAACATGGCGGGTATTTACGAAATGGAACTGCTGACCGGAAAAGATGTAGTAGGAAGTTTTAAGGACTGCTATAGCATAGACAAAAATGCGTCCGATGCGGAAAAAGCGGCGGCGATTCAGGTTATGGTGTATTTGCTGACAGACACGGCTCAAGATATCTGCTATGTACAAAACGGAACCTATCTGCCTCTCAATAAAAGTGTGTACGGTGCCTATGTAGGGGTCAATACCGAGTTTGAGGAATTGTCCAATGGATTTGACAATCTGATTTTTGCAGGAGAAGGACAATACACTCTGGATAAATGGTATGAGAGCCTTACGGAGAATTAACAACAAAGGAGAACGAAAATGCATAGATGTTTAGGTTGTATGAGAGAGTACAAAGATGAATATCAGGTATGTCCTTATTGTGGATATGAGGTAGGGACACCTCCCAAGGAAGCTTATCATATGGTTCCGGGAACCTTGCTTGCCGGAAGATATACGGTAGGACAGGTGCTGGGATTTGGCGGTTTTGGTGTAACCTATATCGGCTATGACAATGTTCTGGAACGAAAAGTAGCCATTAAGGAATACCTGCCCAGCGAATTTTCCACCAGAATTCCGGGACAGACAGAAGTAACGACCTATGCGGGAGAACGGACAGAACAGTTCAACAGCGGACTGACAAAGTTTTTAGATGAAGCAAAAACTCTTGCAAAATTACAATCCGCAAACGGTGTTGTTCAGATATATAACAGCTTTCAGGAAAACAGCACAGCATATATTGTTATGGAATATCTGGAAGGAAAGACCTTAAAAACCTATCTGGAAGAAACTGAAAAAATTCCGGTGGAAGAGGCAAAAGAAATTCTGCACCCAATCATTACAGCCTTAAAGGAAGTGCATGCATTGGGCATTATTCACAGAGATATTGCACCGGATAATATTTTCCTTACTAATGACGGCAGAGTAAAACTTTTGGATTTTGGAGCATCCCGATTTGCAACAACATCCCACAGCAAGAGCCTTTCTGTCATTATCAAGCAGGGATATGCACCTGTGGAGCAGTATAGAAGCCGCGGGGATCAGGGACCCTGGACGGATGTATATTCACTTTCTGCAACACTCTATAAGATGATTACCGGAATTACACCGGAAGATGCCATGGAGCGTATTGAAAAAGAAGAGTTAAAAAAGCCGTCCAAACTGGGCATTGATATTCCGAAGAATATCGAAAATGCCATCATGAATGCTCTTAATATCAAGATTGAAGACCGAACACAGGATATTGAGGCATTTGAAAAAGAACTGTATCACGATGAGAATGTCAAATTAAAGACAGTACATCTGAAGAAAGCAGATGTAGGAAAATGGCCGTTATGGGCAAAATTAACGGTTTCGGGAGCATCCGTTGCCGTGGCAACTTTTGCGGTACTGCTTATTACCGGCATTATCAGCTTTTCACGTATTGAAATACCGGAGTTTTTGATACCGGACGGTAAAACGAGAGTGCCCAATGTTGTAAACGAAGAAGTGGATTATGCACAGACAACCTTAAAGGATGCTGAGTTGTATTTCCAGATAGTGGACAAACAATATTCCGAATATATTCCGCAGGACATGGTACTGACCCAGAGCATTAACAGGGGAAAAATTGTGGATGTAAACGGTGTTGTGGAGGTTGTAGTCAGCGGTGGTCTGGAACATGTTTTCATGGTGGATGTGTACGGCTACAACAAGGATGAAGCCATTAAGATATTAAATGCATTGGGTCTTACCGTAGATATTGTGGAAGATTACGGTGATTTAGACCCCGGAGCCGTTCTGGAACAGAGCATTGCTGCCGGAGAAGAAACTTACAGAGGAGCCAAGGTGGTACTGACGGTTTCCAAGGGATACGATTCCTATCTTGATAAGAACCAGGTAGTAGAGGTACCGGATTTTACGGGTATGACCTTAAAGGAAGCACAGGCTGCCGCAAAAAAATGCGGTCTGTATATTGTAAAAACGGGAAGCAAAAAGGGACAGATGAAAGCAGGATGTATTTTGGAACAGACACCTAAGGGCGGTTCCGAAGCACATCAGGGTGATACTATTGAGGTTATTACCGTTGAAGAAGAAATTGAAGTGTACATGCCGGATGTACAGTATAAGGATGAGGTGGAAGCAGTTGCCCAGCTGGAAGCCCTTGGGCTTACAGTAAAGGTTTCCTATGAAAAGAGCACTAAGGTCGCACAGGGCAAGGTTATCAGCCAGAGTATAGAACCTTATACAAAGGTGAAGAATGGGGAAAAGGTTTCTCTTGTCGTAAGTCTTGGTGATGATGAAATCAATAAGGTAATGGCACAGTGGTCTGACTGGATGGTGGAATTACCTGCCGGTGTAAATAAGGACCAGTATGAAATTGAAACCAAAACACAGTACAGCTTCCGGGATAAATCAACAACTACCTCTTCGGAGTCAAGTTTACCCGGTTGGACTTACTACGATACAGTTATTACCAAAGGGGAATTCGGTGACTGGAGTGAGTGGGATACACAGAAGCCGGAACAGATTGCAAATAGAGAAATAGATACACCAAAAGAAGAATATAAATACTCTCATAAAGAAAATGCACCGACTACACAGACAGATAATAATGTGATGAGCGGCTGGGTATGCGATGATTCTCTTACGAAAACGACATATGACGATTGGTCGGATTGGTCATATCCGTCTCAAACTGTGGACACAACTTCAGATACCAATGTAAAAGAGGTAAAAACACTAAACTGGTATTCATATAGAACAAAATCGACAACCTCAGTTGTTCAATATGAAAATGCTACTTGTCCGGCAGCGCCCAGTGGATATCCAAATTATGAGAATGTGGTTAAGGAATTGGATGCGAGTCGAAGAAGTGAGTCTGGATGGGTAGAAAGCAATCCAGGTGCATCTGATACAGCAGCAGGAAAGACTGAAATTATAGCACAGGAAAATCGAACACGAACGGTTACAGACTACAATAATTATGTATATTACTATTACCGTTGGGAAATATGGTCTGGAAAAACCGTGTATTATTCATTTGATAAAACAAATTGTGAAGCATTTTACAGAAACTCGACTGGAAAATCGGGAACGGCTTCCAAAGCAAATTATTCATCCTATCCAACAAGTACGGCATTAAAAATAATCACATATGATGGAGCAGATCACCCAAGATATGAGGGTGGTTGGTACTTGGAGAGAACGGACTATGCCACTAAGAATGAAAATTATTCTGTATGGAAAACAGCGTATACACCATACAAGTACACATTTACCTTTTCTAATTTAAGTGCATGGTCAAATCCGGTCGAGACCTTACCAGGAACATATTATGACAAAAAAGATGTTACCATGTATAGTTCAAGAACACGTAACAGGCATTATATATATTCCTTTTATCGGTGGGTGGATGAGGTTACATTCAGTGCAGATAGGCAGACTGAAAATAGCAATTGTAAGCTTATAGCACAACGCACATTATATAGATACCGTGATAAGAAGGACGTATATACCTACTACTTCTATCAGTGGGGTGACTGGTCAGGCTGGCGTGACGAGAAGATAGAAAAATCAGATTCCAGAGAAGTACAGGCAAGAACCATGTATAGATACAAATTAAAATAGTAGGGACAGAAAGAAAAACGGAAGGAAACAGAGGCAATGAAGATTACATATGCAGGTAATACATTTCCGGGTGACCGGGACTATAATGAAGATTTTTTCCTGATAAAAGAAAGTGAAAAGGGCTACTGTTTTCTGCTGGCAGACGGTCTGGGAGGCCATGGAAAAGGAGAAGTGGCTTCCCGGCTGGTATGTGAAACTGCAGCACAGTTTTTTGAGGAGAGTCCTACGACAGAGGATATTTACGGCATGTTTGATCTGGCACAGGATAAACTTCTGGAAAAACAAAAGGAAGAACATGCTGAAGATGCCATGAAAACCACCATGAACATTATCATGTTGGATAATGAACTTATCCGCTGGGGGCATGTGGGAGATACACGGACTTATCATTTCAAAAAACATAAAATAGTATCCCGTACAAAAGACCACAGTGTACCGCAGATGATGGTAACCATGGGAGAAATCAAAGAAAAAGATATTCGGCATCATGTGGACAGAAACCGGCTGCTTAAGGTCATGGGAATCGAATGGACGAGACCGCAGTATGTGATTGAAGAACCGGTAAAGACGGAACCCAGACAGGCATTTCTGATGTGTACGGACGGCTATTGGGAGTACATTGAAGATAAAATGATGGAAAAATGTTTGAAAAAAGCAAAAACGGTGCAGGAATGGCTGGATTCCATGAATGAGATTGTAAAGAAAAACGGACAGGGAAACAACATGGATAACTTTACTGCGGTAGCTGTATGGATTGAATGAGGTGATTTATGTATACAATGAAAATCCGCAACGGTATTTCCATATCGGCAGCATCCATGCTTGGCAAAAGAGAACAGCAGCAGGATTTTTATGTAAGCAGGCAGCTTCCGGACAGGACGATAGCCATTGTATGCGACGGAATGGGAGGCCTGAATGGCGGAAGCGTTGCCAGCAGACATGCCGCGGAGATTTTACTTCATGATATGGAAAACGTAAGCCCTGAGGCTGATATGCATGAGTTCTTCCGGATGGAATTAGAAAAGCTGGATGATGAAATTTATGGACTTAAGAATCCGGACGGCTCCCGGATGGGAGCAGGCACCACTATTGTGTCAGTACTTTTGTTTGACAATTATCTGTACTGGTTTTCGGTAGGTGACAGCAAATTGTTTTATTACAGAAAACAGGAGATGTACTGCGTAACCAGAGAGCACAATTACGCCATGAAGCTGAATGCTTTGCGCGAGGAAAAACAGATTAGTGAAGAAAAATATAAGTCAGAAGTATTAAAAGGCGAACAGCTAATCAGCTATCTGGGAATGGGGATGGCAGAACTGTTCGACGGTAATTACAGCCCGTTTCTGGTGGAAAAAGGAGATAAAATTCTTCTTTGTACAGATGGTTTATACAGAAGCGTTTCCCAACAGGAAATAAAGAACATTTTACAGCTTCCGGAGACAACAGAAAAGTTATGTATGCGGTTGGAGAAGACTGTAAACAGTAAAAATGTTAGAAATCAGGACAATGCAACCTGGATTATTTTACAGAGGATTGGAGAGGGAATATGAACAGAGTAATTTGTATCAAAGGACATTTTTATGACGGAGACAAGTATTCATCCTGTCCCCATTGTGCGGAAGGAGCGGCACCTATAGAACCGGATCATTTTGCAGTGGCGCATGGAGCAGAAAAAGAGGAAAAGGAAGAAAAGAAGGAGAAAAAAGGCTTCTTCCATAAAAAAGAAAAAAAGGTACCGGAACCGGCACCGGTAGTGGAAAACAAAACAGCGATGTACTCGGAAAAGGAAGCGGAAGAAATTGTAAGCGGAAAGGTGTCCTCACGGGAAATCTCGGAGAGACATTCTATGCAGCAGAATTTACCGGCAGAAGAAAACAGGGAAGTAAATGAAAAACCGGAGATTAGGCAGGAACCGGAAAGGGAAGCAGTGCCTGTAATAAAACCGGAACCCAAACCGGTTCCCCAGCCATCGGTACTGAGTTCGGCTTTTTCCAAAGTATCGGAACCGCCTAAAACGGCTCCTTCCGATGACGGAAAAACAATCGGCTTTTTCTCAACGGGTCATGCAACAGAGCCACCGGTAGGATACCTTATGTGTATTGCGGGAGAAGATTTCGGAACAGGATTTCCTTTAAAATCAGGAAATAACACCATAGGACGTTCACAGTCCATGGATGTTGTGGTTATGGATACCAAGGTGTCCCGCGAAAAGCAGGCATATATCATGTATGAACCTTATAAGAGAGAGTTTTACATTAAGCCGGGAGAAAGCTCGGGACTTTGCTATTTCAATGAGGAAGTAGTTTTGGCACCCATGAAAATGAAGGCATATGACGTGATTATGTTAGGTGATACAAAGCTTATGCTTTTTCCTATTTGCAGTGCACAGTTTAGCTGGGATGACTATACAAAACAGGATTAAAACTGTTCATGACAGTTAAAAAGCAATTCAGTGCATGCGGCACATTAACACAAACAGAACTGGTATAACTGGAGTATGAGGAATGAGAGTTGCAGTTTGTACAGATGATGCAGATTGTATGAAAAGCATCTACGAAGATGTAAAGAATATAAAAAATTGCACCGTAAGATGTTTCTCCACCATATTTGGTTTTGTCACATATATCTGTGATGAAATACGAGGTGAATTGGACATTCTGTATATGGATGAGCAGGTGGCAAAAGAAAACGGAATAGAAGCAGCAGGCGACATACAACGACTGTTTCCGGAACTGAAGGTGGTGTTCCTGACAAAAGGAAACCGAAGAACAGAGGATTTCTTCATGGCAAGACCGGTGTTTTTATTGACAAAGCCGATACGGAAGGAAGCCGTGCAGCAGTCTATCGAGAGGATTGCGGAGGACTTAAAGCAGGAAGAAGGAAAAGTTCTGACATTGACATTTAAGGGATGCACTTACCGTATACCGGTGCATTCGATTTATTACATAGAAAGTCAGGGCAGAAAATTGTATATCTATACCACCGGATTACTCCGGGAAGTCAACATGACAATGGAAGAGATGATGCACATGCTGCCGGATAATTTTTACCAGTGTCATCGCAGCTACATTGTTAATCTGGATCGTATCCAAAACCTGCTGTCGGGCGAAATTGAACTCAGCAATAAAAGAATTTTGCCGATTGCCAGAGGCAGATATGAAGAGGTAAAAGAAAAGATTAAATACTTATGAGGATAAGGGGATATATATGCTGGTAACGTTGTTATTTCAGGATAAATTGTATACAGTCCGATTGCCGGAAAAAGTGAGAGGTCAATACTTTATCAGTGATGAAGACGCAGGAACTTTTTCGGAATCTTTTTTGGGAATAGAAGCTTATGAAAATGAGTGGATTATCAGAGCCGGTAAGCATCTGCAGCTTTTCGAGGCAAAAACGGGAGAAAAAGTAAAAGAAGTTACCCTGCAGGAGGGAAATATTTATCCGGTCAGGGTAATAGCGGAACAGGTGAAAGAAGGTTATCTTCTTACCGAACCGTTTACAGAAGACAGATGCCGGTTTCAGAAGTATATCGTCGATTCGGATTGCAAATTATCCATTGGTTCCGAAGAAACCAATGAAATAGAAATCAGGAATAATTATGTAACTGCAAAACATGCGTCATTGGAATGGCAGAACGGAAACTGGATTTTACAGGATTACAACAGTACTAACGGAACCTATGTAAACTGTAAAAAAGTGGAGGGCGGAAAGGCTCTGAGCGCCGGAGACCAGGTATTTATTCTGGGATGCAAAATTATTGTCGGTAATGATTTCCTGTCCATAAACAATCCGGATGACTCTGTAAGAATTCACACCAGAAAACTGGTACCCTATGAAAAACCGGAATATCTTGCAAGGGAGCCGGAAACGGCAGAAACGGATTTTTATTGCAGAATTCCCCATTTTTATAAAGAAGATTCAACTTTTGTTATGAAGGTGGAAGCTCCGCCGGCAAAAGAAAAAGAAGACCAGACCCCGATTATTTTAACACTGGCGCCGTCTTTGATGATGGGTGTAGCATCTTTTGCTTCCGGTATTGTTTCCACGACTACGGCAATTCAGAATAATGGGAATATCACACAAAGCCTTCCGACGATGCTGATGTCGGTATCCATGCTTTGCGGTATGGTGCTTTTTCCTTTTTTGATGAAAAAAAGAGATAAAAAAATGAAGCACCAGAATGAACTTCTGCGCAGAGAGAAATATGGAAAGTACCTGGCTATTATCCGGGGAGAAATTGATAAAAATATATATTTACAAAGCGAATCCTTAAAAGAAAAGTTTCCGTTTGTACTGGAGAGAGTCGGTAAAGAAATGTTCTGGGACGGACAGTTGTGGGATGTTACGTCAGAGCATCCGGATTTCTTAAAGATAAGGCTGGGTATCGGACAGAAGCCGCTGAATGCCGAAATTGATTTTCCGGAAAACCGGTTCAGCATTGAAGATGATGAAATGCGAAATCAGTTGGAAAGGCTACAGCAGGAAGAAAGAGTTCTGGAGAATGTACCTATTTGTCTGAATTTTATGGAATACCGGATCTGCGGAGTGGTAGGAGAAAAAAGCAGAGCTTACGGAATGCTTCATAATGTGCTGCTACAGCTTGCTTCCTATTATGGATATGATGAAGTGAAAATTATGTTCATCGGGGATGAAAAAGATTTAAAAGAATTTTCTTATATTCCCTATCTGCCGCATATCTGGGACGACGAACAGAAAAACCGTTATCTGGCGACAAATGCCGAGGATACCCGGGAATTATCCGTGCTTTTAAGCAAGATATTTGCGGAACAGCTGGAAGAAAAAGAGCAACACAAGTATCAGTACGTGGTGATATGCACCAATAAAGTTCTGGAAGAAAGATGCGGTGCACTTGCGGATATTATGAAACAGGTAGGGGACACCGGATTTCATATCATCACTTTTTATGAAAGACTGCAGGATTTACCCGGCGAATGTGACTGTATCGTACAGTATTTTGAACAGGAATGCCGTCTGGTAGATAAGGCAGGAAAGCTGAACAACGGTATTTCCTTTGTGGCTGACCAGATTATGAGAGAAAAGGCAAATGCCGTAGGCCTAAGAATTGCGGGAAATGTGCTGGACCTTAACAGAGGCAGATACGAACTGCCGGATATGCTGACTTTCTTACAGATGTTTGGAGTCGATAAATTTGAGCATCTGAATGTTTTAAGCAGGTGGAAGGAAAACAATCCTGTTATGACCCTGAAGACACCGGTTGGTGTGGATACGGCAGGAGGAACTTTCTACCTTGATTTACACGAAAAGGCACATGGACCGCACGGACTGGTAGCCGGTATGACAGGTTCCGGAAAGTCAGAATTTATTATTACATTAATACTTTCCCTTGCTGTTAATTACCATCCGGATGAGGTGGCATTCATTCTTATCGATTATAAAGGCGGCGGATTGGCAGGTGCCTTTGATAATGAAGAATACCGTCTGCCGCATCTGGCAGGAACCATTACAAACTTGGACGGTGCTTCCATTGTACGTTCCCTTGTTTCCATTCAGAGTGAGTTGCGGAGAAGACAGGCTATATTCAATGTGGCAAGAGCCAAGGTCAATGAAGGAACCATGGATATTTACAAATACCAGAAACTTTACAGGGATGGTATTGTATCGGAAGCTATGCCGCATCTGCTCATCATTTCAGATGAATTTGCGGAATTAAAATCACAGCAGCCGGAGTTTATGGAGCAGTTAATCAGTACAGCACGTATCGGTCGAAGCCTTGGTGTGCATCTGATACTGGCAACACAGAAACCAAGCGGCGTGGTAAACGAACAGATTTGGGCGAATTCTAAGTTTAAGGTCTGTCTGAAGGTACAGGACAGAGCAGACAGTAACGATATGCTGAAACGACCGGATGCAGCAGAGATTACGGAAACAGGACGTTTTTATCTGCAGGTCGGCTATAACGAATTGTTTGAAATGGGGCAGTCTGCATGGTGTGGTGCACCGTATACAGGAGAAAATGAAGGCCTTCACCAGAATGAAAGCATTGAAATGCTGAATCATCTGGGAAAAGTGGTAGAAAAGGTAAAACCCAATCAGGGCAATGCCAAAGGCAAAAAATATGCAAAGCAGATTGTCGAGGTATTACATTATATCAGCCAGATAGCAAAAGAAGAAAAGGCGAGCGCAAGTCCTCTGTGGCTGCCTCTTCTGCCGGAAATTATTGATTGCAACATGCTTATTCAAAAGTATCAATATCGGAAAGACAGCGGATTTGTACTGAATCCGGTTGTGGGTGAACTGGATGATCCTTATAACCAGAGACAGGATATTCTGACTGTGCCGTTTACGGAAAAAGGAAATGTTCTCATATACGGTAATGCGGGAAGCGGGAAAAATACTTTCCTTACGACCATGCTTTACTCCTTATACCGGGCGCACGATGGCAGTGAACTGCACACTTATATTTGTGATTTCGGGGCAGAAGCACTTAAATGTTTTGAAAGGGCACCGCAGACCGGTGAAGTAATTCTGAATGGCGAAGAAGACAAACTGAATGGTCTGTTCTTATATCTGGGACAGGAAATGGAAGAACGAAAGAAACTTCTGAGCGAAGCGGCCGGTGATTTTGTGGCTTATAACAATACGGCGGAGGAGAAAAAGGCAAATATTCTTGTTATCATTAACAACTACGCTAATTTTGTGGAAAGCTATGAAAATTATGAGGAAAAACTGAATTCCCTGACAAGAGAATGTACCAAGTATGGCATTTATTTTGTCATAACGGCAAACAGCACCAGTGCAATCCGTTATAAGCTTTCACAGAACTTCACACAAACCTTTGTTATGCAGCTGAATGATAAGTCGGATTACTACAATGTATTAGGCAATACCGGAGGGGTATTCCCCATTGCGGTAAAAGGAAGGGGAATTTTCAGAAAAGGAAATGTTTTTGAATTCCAGATTGCGTATCCTTCGTCAAATCCGGAAACGGTTGTCCTGGATATGTATTCTTTCTGCAGAAACCTTCGCGATACCTATGACGGCGAATTTGCAAAGAAGATACCGACCAGCAAGGAGAAGTTTGATGTTTCTAAACTGGAAGAACCGAAATATTCTGTGAATGCCTTTCCGGTAGGACTGCGTTTGGACAAGCTGAATGAAGAAAAATATAATTTCCTGCAAAACAGCATTTTACAGGTGGTAGCAAAGGATGCCGCACATATAGCGCCTTATTTGCAGGGCATTGCGGAAATTGCATCTGAAAAGTGTCATTTACAGACCGTGGTATTCGATATGGAAAATGCTTTTTATGCGGATGAACATAAAGAATACCGGTTAGTAAGCGAGAACTTTGAAAAGGCACTGGATGAAATTTATGATATTACCGTATCAAGACACAAGACTTGCAAAGAAGCGGAAGAGATGGGGGAAGAAAGAAAGGAATTCACGCCTTTGATGGTAGTTATTACTTCCCACGAAAAGCTGAAGGAAGGATTATCGGAGGATGGTAAGAGCAAGCTTGCCAACATGCTTCTGCATCTGAAAGAAACTTATCATATTGCGGCAGTGGTAGCCGATACGGAGCAGGATGCAGGAAGATCTTACGTATCCGGCTGGAGAAAAGAACAGTGCAGAGGAAACGGAATTTATATTGGCAACAATCTGGCAGGACAGTATATTCTTCCGGTGGATAACCAGTATAAAAATGCCGGTTATAAAAACGGTGTGGACGGCAGTGCCGGTTATATCGTACGACAGGGTATTCCCGTACAACTGAAACTTGTACTGACTCATTTTTGCAAGGAGGAAGAATAAATGTCCAAAATAGTTGTTAAAGTTTATCTTCCGCAGATAAGAAAATCCTATGATGTCCGTATTTCCACGGATGCTTTTGTCAGCCAGATAACCGCGCAGATGACGGCATTGTTTTCCAAGATGTGGGATGTTGCGTTTATTCCGGATGAGAATACAACATTATGTGATGCAGAAACAGGAAAAATCCTGGACGGAAACTTGTTAATTGCAGAAACCGGTATCGGAAACGGCAGCCGGCTTCTGCTGATATAAAAAAAGAAAAGGAGAAAAAAGTATGAACAGTATTACAGTAAACACACAGACACTTACCAACAAAGCAAGTGAAGTAGATGAAATGGCAGCAGATTACATGAGCCATTATGAGGCACTTCTCAATGATGTCAATACACTGACCACCAGTGACTGGCAGGGTGAGGATGCCACCGCATTCAGAAACCAGGTAGAAGGTTTCCGTGATGACTTCCAGAAGATGAGAGATCTGATGGGAGAGTATGCAGATTTCTTAAGAGAAGCGGCAAACAAGTACGACACCATGCAGGGAAACATGATTAACACCATTAAAGGATTACAGAATTAATCGGAGAAAGAGAGGAAAACAATTATGGCAGCAGAAGAAAAGAAAGTTATAAATTATGGAGCCTTTGAAAGCTGGGCAAATACTATTAAAACCAAAAACAACACGTTAATGGATGATTTGCATAATATCCAGAATAAGATTAACAGCCTTTCCGGTGACTGGGAAAGTAACTCTGCAGTAACCATTCGTTCCAAGATTACCAATATGGAAGGTACTTTCCAGCAGTATTACGAAGTAGTAGACAAATATTCCAAGTTCCTGAACAGTGCAGCAGAGCAGTTTAAGACAATGGAAGCAGGTCTGGATATGAGAGCACAGGATTTCGTATAAGCAGGTTGCTTATACGGGAACGGAGGAGCAGATGAAAAAGAACAACAAAAATAATTTTTTGCTGGGCTTAGGTCTCCTGTCCGTACTTTGTCTGACAGGCTGCGGAAATAAACAGCAGCCTGTGCAGGCAGAGCCGAATGAGGGGGCAGAGACAGGCACACAGAGTAATAACTACAGTAAGGCAGATTGGATTAAGGATCTGGGTGTGAAGTTTGGATATATGACTTATCAGAGCGATGATGCCATATTTTCAGATGTTCAAAGTAATGATGATTATTATGCAGAAGTTCAGGCATGCTCGGAATGGGGAGTTATAACAGAAACAGATGAATTTCTTCCTAAAGAAGCGGTGACATGGGAATATGCATTGGATACAGCGGTAAGAGCTATAGGTGTAGATGATCTGTCAGATGCGGGATATGAAATAACGGAAGAAGATTCATTGTCAGACTTTTATCTGGGAAACATAGCAGCAGTTGATATTTCGGATTTAAAAGAGAATATTACTTCAGAAGAAGCAGAACAGGTTCTGGCATATGCATATGAATTTGAAAATAATCTTGAGTTTGCAGATATTACTGAAATCACTTATCAGGAAGGTGTAAAAACAGTGTCTGAACACGACATTCTTTTACGTGGGGATGGCGAAAGCGCTTATCTTGTGGGTGAAGAGACATATGATGTAGGGCAAGTGCTTCTGTACAGCAATACGCAGGATGGAACACAGGTAGGATTAAAGGTTTCGGAAGTAAATGGAAACTTAATTAATTATACGGAAGCAGAATTGTCAGAAATTTTTTCGGAAATAAATGTACGTGGTTCATTTGATCCGGAGAATGATTCGATTAACATTTCTAAGGCAGATTACCAGATGATTAATGCCAATACAGCATTATATGATGCAAGCGAACAAGGTCGAATCACTTCACTGATAGAGGATAGCAGAAAAGACGAAGAAAAATATTTATCAGATGTAGCAGTGGAAGTCAATATAGGTTCAGATTCTGCTGATTTTACTGTAAAAGGCGACAAATGGAGCGTTAGTGCCGGTGTGAAAAATGTTCGGGCGTCTGGTGAATGTAAATATTTAGGAGATGTTAGCGTAGCAGGAATTGGAATAATCAGAAAAGCAAAAGCAAGCATATCTTATGATGATTATGTTCATGGAGAAGTTGCTGAATGTGCAGGAAAGACATTTCCTTTGGGAACTATGAGCATTCCTCTGGATGGTGGCGCCAATATAGTCCGTATTCAAGTGGATCTTATTTTGAATATAGGTGCTGACGGAGAAGCAACGATTGATTATGTATCACATGTAACAGCAAGCGCTGAATATGCACCTTTCAAAGGAGCAAAATCTTCTTTGGATACGACAGGCGCATCTTTGGATTTTCATGCAGAAATTACAGCTACGGCGGAACCTACAATTCGGGCAAGTTTAATGCTTTTTGATGCAAATGTATTAAATATTCAGGCTACAACGGGAATCGTAGCGATAGCAAAGTCAGATGTGGACTTTTTAGGAAATCAACCGGCATGTACAGATATTCATGCGTATGTACCATTAAGATGGGCATTTAATGATGAAAGCTGTGCGGTTACCTTTCTTTTAGGTAATAAGGCAAGACGTTCAGAAGTTGTATGGGATGTTAATTACAGTGCATTTGAATGGAAATGGCATTTTGAAGATGGTACCGAAGTTGAAGCATGTACAAGAGGGCAGGGAGAAGAAGTAAAGGCACCTGTTGTTGACGAGAATGGGGAACCGTTTGATGAAGAAGAAAAATTTGAATTCCAGCCGATTGATTTTGCAACCATCAAACTGGAAAGCAGCATGATGTTCCTGACAAAGGATGAAACTTTGAAGATTGGCTTCAAGGAAGTTCCGCAGGGACAATCAACGGATACGTTTGTATACGAAGTAGTAGATAATCAGGGAATATGCCAGCCGAATGGAAACGGCACCATTACCGGACTTACTCCCGGAGCTGCCAATATTAAAATCAGTACGGCGGACGGTTTGTACCATGCCTACATTACCGTAGTAGTGCAGGACGACTACACGACAGAATTCAATCCTTTATAAAACTAAATAAACAGAAGCTGAGTGCCCAAATGGGCACCGGCTTTTGTTTCCATAGGAAAAAAGAGTATGGAAAATATTACAAGTGCAGAAATTATTCTGGAACAAAAGAAGGAAATTATATTACATAAAGAGTCTGTTTATGAAATAAGAAGAAAGCTTAGAATTTATAAGCAGAACTTGAATTCTCACTGGCAGGGAGAGGAAATGCGGGAAATAAATAAAAGCATTGAAGAAATGGAACTGCATTTGAGAAGGACATTGGAAAAACTGGAAGAACTGGAACGAAAATACAACAAAGAAATAGAGGCAAGGGAAGCCGGGGAAGGACTGTTATAAAATGGCTGATATTCGTGTATCCATCAAAGAAGTAAGAAATGACAATTATATGCTTCCTTTACTGATCAGCAGACTGGATAACTGCCAGCGGTCCGTTGCTGTCATGAAATGGAGAGTTCCGGCAGATATGCAGGACAGCGAAAAAATAAAGGAAGAACTGATAGCGGTTCAACATGAAATGGAAAACATACAGGAGAAAATGGAGGCTTTATACAGAGCTACCAAGGAATGTATGGACCAGTATGAGGAAACGGAAAATACGTTATTCGCGAGGGCGAAGGATTTTGAATAAAAAAGAAAAATGAGGATGAGGGAATATGTTAAGTACATTGCCTGTTATTAAGCGCACAACAGAAGAAACCGTAGAAGCTGTAAATAAAACAACAACAGAGACCGCAGTATCGTCAGGTATTCCGACATGGTGTCTGATACTCATCATTGTGCTCGGAATTCTGCTTCTGGCTGCTGTTGTTTTTATGATTGTTTATTTTGTTAAGGAAAAGAAAAAGAAGAAAAAAACCATACCTCAGCCGGTGTATCAACAGCCCGTCGCCAGACCTAAAAAGGAAGAAACGGAAGCTGTTGTGGAGAGCCATTCCAATCACACGCAGAAGCTATGGTCAAATGGTTCCGCAATTCAGAAGGAACGGAATAGTGTCCTGATAAGAGATATTGCTTACCCGGAAAGATTTTATAAGGTAGCGGTAGATGGCGGTGTGGTAATCGGAAGGAGTACGGGAGACGTCATTATATCCTATGACAGATTCATTTCTTCCAGACATTGCGAACTTTCCTACAGTAACGGAATTTTATATGTACAGGATTTGGGTTCTGCAAACGGTACTTTTTATGAAAACCAGAAAATACAGAGAAAGACGGCAATTATAAACGGTGGAATTATAAAAATAGGAGAAACGGAGTTAAAGTTAGAGGTCGTAAAGGAGAAATGCTAAATGTCATTGACAAGCGCTTGTTTTACGGATATTGGACAGCAGCGAAGTGTTAATCAGGATAATGTGTTTGCGGATGAAAAAGGAGACTATGGCATCTACGTGGTATCCGACGGAATGGGCGGACATAGCAAAGGAGAGATGGCAAGCGGTAAGGCGGTTGAAATGATTGGTGACTGGTGGAAACGCAATTACACCATTCTAAAGAACAGCACAACAGAGGAAATTACCAATACTATTTCAGAGTTAATTCAAAATATTAACGCTGAAATATTTGCCATGTATCAGGAGCAGAAACTCACAGGCGGTGCAACCCTGTCCATGCTGATTATCCGTGATACATCCTATCTTTTGTTTACAATAGGTGACAGCCGGGTATTTGAAATTAAAAAGAAAAAAGTCCAACAGATATCGGTAGATGACGTATGGGAGAGTTTGGCTGTTAACCGATATAAATCGGAAGCGGAACTCATGGCAGATCCCAGATATGGAACACTTACACAGGCTATTGGATTTGAGGATGGCATTGCACCGAGAATTTCCGGAGGCAGCATAGAAAAGCAGTCACAGTTCTTCTTATGCAGCGACGGAATTTATAAATATTGTCCGGAAAAGGTGCTGAATAAACTTTTAATTAAAGGTGAAAAAAAGAGAGATTTATCAGAAACTCTGATGACAATCAAGGATAAGGTTTACAGTTACGGAGCCCAGGATAATCTGACCGGGATACTGGTGAGAGTGTAAAAAGGATATAAATGCCAAAGAGCATTTGTATATAAATGAGTGGAGGAAAAACATATGAGAAAAAGATGGATTGCAATTTTATTGGGAGTAGCCATGTCATTGTCTGTAGTGGCATGCGGCGGAGAAAAGAATCAGTTTGCTGAAGCAAATAGGTTGCAGATTGCTACTTATGATGAAAAAGAAAGCATGGATCAGAAACTCTGGGGATTATGGGAAAGTATAGAAACAGAAAATAATGGGGAAAGAAGGGTGGAGATAGGAAATTTAGCAATCTTGCCCAACGGTATTGTTTGGGGAAATTATTTTGTTGGAGTTTCCGAATATATAGATGGCACAGTAGAAGCTAAAAAAATAAAAACAACTAATAATGAAATTAATATTTGGGACATATATAAGCAGATAAAGGTAGCGAAGGGAGAGTGGAAAGAAGAAGAGGCCAGCCGTTATGTGGATATGAAGGTTACCTATGAATTTAAGGACATTCCTGATTCATCATATAAAAATAATCTAAAATATTTTTTCGAAAATGATGCGTATGATCAGCTTATATTGCATATAACAGGTTCTTACAAAGAAAGTCCTACATCGGTGATTTCGGTAAACATGACGGAAACGTATGAGAAAGATTATCCCATGTATAACTCATATAATTATGGGGAGATGGCTTTAATTGGAGATTGGGAAGATAATATGGGGAACAAGTGGAATTTCCAGTATGAAAAAGATAAAGACGAAAGTTGGAAATTAATTCCAAGCATGACAGATGCAGAAGGAAAGAAACATGAGGGAAAGTCAGTTTACATCCAAAATAATTTTGCAGAAGACATTCCGAAAGAGCAAATAGGATTTCGTTTTGAGGACTTTTCAACGGACTATTACACAATCGTATCTTACGATGGCAAGACGTTTAATTTTGACAATAATGGAACCAGTTTTGTATTAACAAGAAAATAAAGGGTATCATAAGGGATTTTTATGATAAAAAAGCAAGAAAGTGCATGGAATAGTGCGCTTTCTTTGCATTTTCCATGAAAAAAGGAGAAAGCAGATGAAAAAAAGAATTTTAGCATTTATTTTATGCATATGTATGATGCTGGAATTAGTCAAGTCCAAATTTGTGTGTAAATTCATCTTCCAGCTATGTTAGTCCGTCTATGCTGCCTTTATCTTCAGGAGATTTGATTGAATGGAGCTTAGTTTGTCATAGTACTCTTTCATATCGAA
>Ga0129310_1001202_pt1 | contig 23972 bp, 17 predicted proteins | sample Go1ome_2_FD_94433 | JGI IMG/M metagenome (GOLD analysis project Ga0129310, IMG submission 94433) | Western lowland gorrila individual fecal microbial communities from Wisconsin, USA - Go1022A metagenome | ecosystem: Host-associated > Mammals > Digestive system > Large intestine > Fecal | place...
CCGGATCTCATCCAGCTCCACTGCCTGACCGGTGAAATCTACCGCAACGATCGCTTTCGTCCTGGGTGTGATCAGCTTGCGGATGGACGCCGGATCGATATTGTAGGTCTCCGGATCAATATCCGCGAAAACAGGCTTCGCTCCCGCATATAATACACAGTTGGAGGATGCAGCAAAAGTGATCGAGCTTACGATAACCTCGTCTCCCTCACCGAATCCCGCTGCCAGCGCCGCCAGATGCAGCGCAGCGGTTCCGTTACATACAACCACCGCGTATTTTGCATGGGTCAGCTCACACAGATGCTGCTCCAGCTCCTTCACCTTAGGTCCGCTGGTAATCACATCCGCAGTCAGCACCTTTGTTACTGCCTCTACGTCTGCCTGATCAATATATTGCCGTCCGTAGAAAATTTTATTCTCTCGTACCGGTTTCCCTCCAAAAATGGCTAACTGTTCCATATTTTCTTCCTCCTGTAACATCTTCATTTCTTTTCTATCCGCTGCTATGATGCTTTGTTGCAAACATCTGCAATTTTTAGTCTTTTTACTCTTTTGCCAAATCTGAATTTTCAAAAAGCTGCCACTCGTCATTCACTGCTTCATCTTATCATATTGCCGGGAGAAAAACAACAATGGTGTTGGCAGCACCGCTCTTGTGAAGTATAATAAAACCATCTGAAATCAGAAGGATCACCGGATTCGCCAGATCTGACAGAAAGGATGCCCTATCCCATGAACAAACAAACCACACGCAAAAAATCTCCCTGGAAATTTCTGCTTTTTGCCCTTGCCGCGCTTCTGTTGGCCGGCATTGTAACCAGCGGAATTCTTTATTTGAAAATATATGAGCCCGGGAAGCGTTCCTCCGACCTTGGCAGATTACAACAGGAATCCTACCAGGGCATATTTTTGTCCATGTCCGCGCCGGAAGCTTTCCCCGAAGACATCTATCCCACCTATATGGGATACGACGTGGTACGCGGTTCCCACCGGATCGCATCCTTTTCCGACCTGTCCGATTATCTGGAAACGGCTTTTTCCTCCGGGAATGACGTGACTCATGTCTTCCTCGTGCTGGATCCGCTCTCCCTGTGGAACAGCAGCCTGCACAGCGATGCCCGCTTCTCTGCCTCCCTGGACGAAGACCTCCTGTCCTATGCGGATACCTACGCCGGCGCCGAATTCACCGTCATTTTCTCTGCGCCTTCCCTGGAATACTGGCAGTCACATGCCAATGGAGATCTGGACACTTACTGCACTGTGTTCCGGGTGCTGGCTTCCCCTCTGTCCGCCAGAGAGAACGTGACCCTCTGCTTCCCAGGCCAGGAAGAATGGCTGATCTCAAATCCGGATGCCTATGACACTCCCACGGAATTAACTGCCGAAGCCGCCCGTTCCGTAATGCTGCTGGTGCTGAGCGGCTCCCTGCAATACCGGAGCACAGAAAGCGATAACAGCTTAGATCATTTTTACACACTGGTACAGGATGCTGTAAATTCTCCGGCTGACTATCCCGACCTGTCCGACTACGAGCTTGTATTTTTCGGTGACAGTGTCATGGGAAATTATCATGATTTTGCTTCCATCCCCGGAGTCGTCCACGCTCTGACCGGTGCCACCGTGCATAATCTGGCAATCGGCGGTTCCTCCGCTACCCGGAGTAGCGATGACGATAATTCCTTTCCGAATGTCGTACAGGACTTTTTAGACCATAATACGGAAGAACTCTCCGGTGATAAAAAACTCTGTTTCCTCATCAATTACGGCTTAAACGATTATTTTGAGGGATATTCCATCGCCGATTACCAAGACGGGCTCCGCACCGGCATCCGGGCTCTGCGGGAATCCTATCCGGATGCCCGGATCATGGTCATATCCTCCAATTATATTCTGTCTTTTGAAAAGGGAATGGCACGCAACGGTGACGAAGAAAATGTATTAGAAGACTATATTGCCGCGGCAGAAGAAACCGCCGCGGCTGAGAATGTTGATTTTCTGAATATCAATGATGCTCTGCAGTGGAATGAACATAATGCCGCAGAATATCTGGCAGATTCCATTCATCCCAACGAGGAAGGACGCTTCCTGTTCGGTGTGGAGGTGATCCGTTCTGGGAAATAATCCCTGTCCTTCTCAGAACCTTGCTGTTACCAGTGAATATTCTCCCACGGTATCGATCACTTCATAAGGGAATTGCAGGTACTGCAGGTCTCCCTCATAGAGTACCATCAGTCCATCCCCGACGGCTTCCGCCAGTTCCGCTCCGGATTTCTCCGGATAGATGTAATGATAGCGCTGTGCATAATCCTCGCTCTGATAATACCGGGCATCTATTCTGCAGGAATACTGGGTCAGGATCTCCGTGGCTGACTGGTTGAACTGCCACCCCAGATTGCCTGTGATGTACAAGCTGTCATATCCTTCCATGTTGTCAGCTTCGGCTACGGCATCCAGGAAATCCCTGTTGTAATACTGTCTGCTCTCTTCCGCATACTCTGTAAAATACGTTGTAAAAAACAATACGCTGCTGACTGCATACACAGCCATGATAACCGGTAAGAGCTTCCTGCATTTGTCCACTGCCAGTGAAATACCATAAGCGCACAACACAATCACCGGGTAGAAGATAATATTCACACGGTTAATGTTCACTTCATAGGTGATCAGACCAACCCAGATCCCGGTAACAAGGAATCCCCACAGGGCCAGCATCTGCGTCTGTTTTTCAATCTGTTTTTCCTTAAAAAGGCGAATCGTAAATACGATGATTCCGATAAATACAAACGGTATCGACACATGATATAAGGGTCCGAACGCCGGAATCGAATTAAAGAAAATATCCGGCAACTGCAAAAAAACATGGCTAAACAGTGCCCAGGCATTCCTGCCCAGCTGTGCAAGCGAAAAATTCAATAGTAAAATATCCGCGCTTCTCACACTATATGGGAAATAAGGCATGGTAAAAAGCGGCGTCTCTATCGTCTGTCCAAAATGGATGGCGTTGATTCCCAACACGATGATCTCCGGCAGTGCCACGATGGTAAACAGCATCGCACACAGCACGCCCTCTCTAAACCTGATCTGTCGTTTCCACAGACACCATACAAAAAATACAAACAAAAATGCCGTAACGGAATATGCCGCGATTCCATAACAATAAAATGTCAGTCCGAAAAAGATCATGGATAAATACAAATACCGTCTTTTTTCCAGTCCCAACAATAACAAATAAAATGCCAGTAAAAATACATGCGGGAACAAATTGCAGTCCAGTGACCAGCGGCTCTGCATGAACTGCCAGGGATTCACCGCCGTCAAAAGCATCGCTATAAAAGCAATCCTCTCATCAAACAGCTTTTCCGACACTAAATATACCAGTGCAACCGCCCCACAGGATACCAGCAGCATCGGCAGTCGCACTGTCACGGTACTGAAACCAAACACCTTGATAAACGGAATCATACAATAAGACAAAAGTACGCTCATCTGGCTCGTCTGCCACGCTGCGAAATGAACCGGCAGAAATGTACCAAAGCGGTCGGTACCGTATTTTGACAATGCCCATGCATCCATGGCTCCCATGGCCTCATCCTGGTTGATCCCGTCAGGCACTGCCGCAAAACGGATGCAGCGCAGAATAATTGCCAGTGCAAGAATGGACCAGAACAGTATTTTTTTCTTTTTCGCAGTCATAGTCATCGTCATTGTAATACTTTTTCCTTCCGGTATTCATACTTATGCTTATCGTGCACACTGATCTCTTCACCGATCTGCACTTCGATCACCTGCAGTTCCGTATCCGCAATGATCATATGCTTGCAGCCTGCTTTCATGCTCAGTACATCACCCGGTTTCACCGGCCGCTCCATATCATCCAGAATCGCCCGGCCTTCTCCGGCAATGACCGTCCATACTTCGTCGCGGAAATCATGGCTGTGATAATTCATCCCATGTCCCGGATTCAATGTTACCTTGATGGTCATACTCTGTTCCTTCACATCCAGAACACGGAAACTCCCCCAGGACTTTTCAGCAAACATTACCCGCTGAACGAATTGATTCACATAGGGTTTGATATAGCTCGACTGTTCCTTATCCGATACCAGGATTCCCTCCGGGCTGGCCGCCACGACCATATTTTTCAATCCCATGCACAGAATCGGTACATTCAGTTCATTCACTACATGCACATTTTCACAGGTATCATTCAGGACACCCTGCCCGACGCACTGACTGTCCATGGCCTCCGTCAATGTATTCCAGGTACCCAGATCCTTCCAGGTCCCTGCGAAACGCATCACTTCTATAGCAGGCTCTTTTTCCACCACGGCATAGTCAAAGCTGATCTTCTGCAACGTATCGTACTTTTGAAACAAGTCTTCATAATCCGTAAAATCTATGAGTTCATGGGCACGTTTCAGCACATAGCCTAACCGGAAAGCAAACACTCCGCCATTCCAAAGGGCGCCTTTTGCAATATATTCCTCTGCGACTTCTTTCGTCGGTTTCTCCCGGAACATCGTTACAAGGCTCAGATCGTCCGTCGTCTCCGGTATGATATAGCCGTATTTTTCACTGGGATACGTGGGTTCGATTCCCATGAGCACAAGATTCGCCTCAGACTCTCCCGCGCGATCGCACAATGCCTGCAGTGCCTGAAAATAATCCGTCTCTACATAAGGATCCACCGGGCAGATCACGATCGGTTCGTCTTCCGCCACCCCCAGCACATCCTTCAGATAAGCTACGGACAATACGATCGCAGGAAAAGTATCTCGTCTGCAGGGTTCCACACTGACCCCTACATCCTGTCCCAGCTGACTGTAAATAGACGACACCTGAGATTTGGAAGTGGCGATCGTTACCTTTGCCTCCGGATCTACTTCCCGTATCTGACGGCATACCCGCTGCACCATGGATTCCAGGCCACCGTCTGCTGTATGAAATATCTTGATAAACTGTTTGGATCTTATCTCATTGGATAGCGGCCACAGACGCTGTCCGGAGCCACCTGACAAAAGTATAATATTCATAATATGTCCTCTCTGCTTGTTTACTATCTCATCATACCACAGAACGAGAGGAGTTTGTCTATATTTATTTGAGATTTGCGGATTCTTTAGATGAATAACAACTCAAAAAGGAACTCAAATATTTGAGTTCTTTTTTTGAGTTCCTTTTAAGATCTTAAATTATTTTGAATTATTTTTGAGTTCTTTTAAAAATCATCTCTTAATCACAGTAAAATAACTGTTTAGGGCTCTTCGGTTTCTCCGGAATGCTCATCTTAATAATTCCTCTTTCCACCAATGGCATTACTCGGGTCTGAATGGCATATGTCACAGAATTCAATCCTAAATAATCACTGATTTCTTTACGTGTCCTGGGTGTCTTACAGAAGAGCAGCAGTTCTCTATTGTCAACTCCGTCCATTTCAACCACAGTTTGTTCCATGACATCCTTATATAATTTAACAATAAAACTTCCTCTTTCATCAATAAATTCCGGCTGTTGCAGATCATATTCCTGCATCATTCTCCGAATCGTGGGAATTCCGGAATAACGATTCTCCGTTACTTTTAATACTTCCAATTCAGATGCGATCACAGGGTTTCTGGTATCCGGCTGCACTTTTCCCAACTGATCAATCTTGATTCTCCCATAAATGCCCCCCGGATTTCGAATCTCCATTCTGTCCTCAAACATAATGAGTTGAATGGGCATTCCTTCCGTGTGAATACTATAATCACGATGCACCAAAGCATTAAGTACAGCTTCCCTGACCGCAGTAATCGGATAATCCGGGCGGTCCTCACGTTTTCCGGTGTATGGATTTATAATCGTCTTTATCCTCATATTTCTATTCACAAATTGCATTGCCCCGTCCAGCATATCGGATATATTTCCCTCAATCCGTTGGTTGTCTGTAAATCTTTCCCCCTGATCCCCTACTGTTCCTATTTCCGTGCCGGGAACTACTGTTGCAATAATACATAATTGCGGAAAATACGCCTGGGGATATGGGCAAAAATTCATCACTGCACTTAATGTAATCCGATTATCTCTCTTGATGCTCATTAATTCATATATTTCATCATTTGAAATAGCTGCCAACCGTGGTTTCCCTTTTTTTAGCAATTCAATATACCTTTCGAGCAATTCCTGATCTAAGGATGCGAAAGATACTCGGTCAATTGCCCTGATATCGTCCTGGTACTTTTTTCTATATGCCTCATAGCTATAGACTTCATACTCCGTCATCGGTTCATCGCTATCACCGACACGTGTATAAGACCCCTTCACTCGGCCTTTTCCCTGATAAAAAACCGGGCGGTCCGTAATATCAGCACCGGGAATTTCTGCTGAAACGAAGAATTTATCATTTTTTTCCAGCACAGTAAGTAAAGGTCTCACTACCGGTTCCATCTGCAGACACTGTTCATTTATTTTCTTTTGAATATCCTGCGGATCATACACGCCTACTTCTTTATACCCTTGTTTTTCATCCACACCGAAAATAATGATTCCACCATCATCCTGATTCGAAAAACTGGACAACGTGTCATATAATCGCTGCGGACATCCCTGTTCCGCACTTTTGATCTCTAATGTGGAGGTTTCGCACTTAATTTTTTGAATCAACTCTAATTTTTCCATTAATTCTTCTACTGTCATTTCACTTCCTCCTCTTCTTTTTTAATATTTTACTACTATTTTTAAGTTTATTCAAGGAACTTAAATTTTATTCAGGAAATCAAAAAGGAACTCAAATATTTTGAGTTCCTTTTTAATTAGTTGCGTCTTGAGAATGATGATTATATGAGTAAAGCCGTGACAGCTCATGATGTCAGTAACAACTTCAAAAATGCTTTCTTCTTGTCCTCCGGCAGATTGCGATATGTATGCACTACCAATTCCTCGTCCTGTGCATGTACTTCAGCCATTCCCCGCTCATCGAAAATATCCGTAACTGTAACTCCCAGCTGATTGCAAAGTATCATCACCGTGTCGATTCTCGGAACTGTCTTACCAGCCAGTAAATAACTTACCGTAGAGGAAGACAGCCCAGAATATCTGGCGATCTTGTAGGGTGTCGTTCCTCTCTCCTCACACAACTGTTCAAATCTGCGAGCTATTTCTAGACATTTTTCTTTGGTATTGTACATATTCATCTACCGCCTTTGTCTTATATTTAGGTCTCTATAATATACATGGCGGGAATCGACAGAATCTTACAAACTTTTTTACGGAAGAGTTGATTAAGTTGATTGCATTAGTAACTTCTACTGCCACGCTTCAGAAAAAGAATTGCACGACTAACTTCTGCTTTGCCCTGTTTCAATCAATTGCCTATTGTTCAATAATGTTATATATCTTCTTTGCAGAGGGGATCTGATAAATTCTTTGATTCGAGATATTGGGAAAATATCTATCATTCTTTTATTATCCTCTGCCTTTCCAAACACCATCCAGTCTCCTCTACGACACGAATACCAGTCATAGTCTCGCACCTGTCCATCCTTTAATACACAATATACCTTATTCCATAAAAAGATTTTCTTGCCAGAATTTATAAATTCATAATGAATATATCGGACATTTTGTATATCTTCAAATTTATGAACACCCTCCTCTGATATATACAATAGTCTCCCATCATGGCATGTTGCAATAGCTTCACCTGTTTTTGCACTATGGTCCTTAAAACATATCGTTACTTCTACCAGATCTCTTTGATCCCCCAATATCATTATCGTATATTCCATAGTAGTCATTAAAAAGTCATGCGAAAAATATTCGTTTTTGTGATTTACAAAAGTGGGAGCATCTGTATATATAGCATTGCCTTAATAAAAGAGAGTCATTGTACACCATTTACCCAGAAGAATATAAAAACACTAAATAATTTTTTGCTTTTGAGAACCAATGTGCTATATTCTTTTTATAAATCGTATCTGTCTTTGTAATATTCCATCCCACTCTAGGCATTTCACATAAATTTATAACTTTTGTAAAATCAAGCGCCGACGACACAAAAGGTTCTTCGATAGCCTGACCCGGCTTTTTCTCAATCTCTTCTAACGATTTATCAAACACATTTTGTACTGTTTTAAAGTAAACTACAATATTACTGCTTAGATTTCTTCTTTGTTCGTTATGTCCATATTTTTTTAGGTAATTATTAATTATATCAACCATACGTTTTAACACAGAAGCGGAAACTGAATTGCCTTTATTATTATATGAAGCTGAATAAAACATTGCTTCATCATTAAAATTTTGTAATCTTGAATATATAAAGTCACACAATGTAAACATATCTACCTCTAGAAGTGGATACGGTTCATTGTATGCGAAACAATAATCTATTTTAGAAACAAGAAACATAAAACAATTATGGAAGTCAAACCCTTTTCCTACTTTCTTTGTTAATTCTAAAGTTGCGCTTTTCCCTTGAACAGGATCTTTTAGGTCTTCGTAGTACCAAAGCTGATAAGTTCTATTAAATAACCTAAATTTTTCGTCTGTCATAATTTTTAATAAAAAATCATTACGTTTTTTTTGTTGTATTTCACCATCACCACTGACAATCTCTGCTAATCTGTAAGATCTATCTATACAATCATTCAAAAACTGATTATCATCATACAATTTTAGCTTTTCAGTTTTTATTGCACTTAATCCGTTGTAATGCTTATTATGCCCTAACAGATAAATCAAAAAAGATTTGAAATACCCTTGCAAATTATCACCATGTTTATTTACAACATTTTTAAATACCTGTGCTTGTATACCTAAATCTTCAATTTGTAAACGAATTGTTACAGAAATATCTCTTGAAATAAAGCAATTTAGGATAGATTCCTCCGCAATATTTTCATCACAACTTGCGTAATGTCTAAGTTCTTCAATGTAATAACGAGCTATCAAAAATTTAGCCATTTCCGGATTGTTTCTTATCTTAAGAAAATCCTCATATGTTAATTCCCCCATATTATTATCGCTAAGAATTAACTCATATGTGTTTCCCCTAAAAAAAAGCAAATATGCTGCTTTATATAAAACTTCCTTATGTGCTTCTCCAAAAGCTTCATCAACTCGCTTGGTTGTTAATTCTAATTTTCTTTTCATAACTTTCCACGAATCATCTTCTACAATGTCATCCTTTAGTAGTTCATCTAATCCATGTATATAATCTAAATCAACAGATATCCGCCTTAGCTTCTTTAGAATATTATAAAAAATGTCTACTTCTTTCTCCCCTGATTCTCTTGTTAATTTTAAATATGCCGTTATAAAGTTTTTGTGATGTTCCCGCTTCTTGTACGGAACGATAAAAACCTTATTTAAAAAACAGGCATACTCAAACTTATTAGCCTGCTCAAAAGATTTTTCTACCAGGGAATTCAAGTGAGTATTAAGCCCCATAATATACTTACCATTAACGGGTTTAATCTTTTCTTCTAATATTCTATAAAAAAAATGTTCTATTGTATGCCCAGTATACGTCAACATATTATTTGTATCTAATCCATCAATGATAATACAGGGTGACAATTTGTATTTAGAACTTATTTCAATAACCCGCTTTAAATAATTGTTAAATTCTTTACAATACCATTCTATTATTGTTTGAATATCAGAATTTTCTGTCATAGAAGAACACATTTGTTTTGTCAAAATATCTAAGTCGAGATAAAAAGGTATACACTTTGTGTCACCATTATAAAATTTTCTCAACATATATATATATTGAATAGACAAAAATGTGCTCTTACCAGTTCCTGGTTCCCCTTTTAATCCAAGAGTTCTCCTTTCTTCAGATAAATTAATAAGGTGTAAAATATCCTCAAATACATTATCGTCCTTATAAGGAATTTTATTCTGTTTAGAATCATATAAAGTAGCACATTCTCTAAACAGGCTTCTAATTAAGCTAAATCTTCCATCATTAAAGGATCTATCAACAACTTTAAATAATTCTTCCCAGCTTTGTGGAATCTCTTTCTTTTTACAAATTAGTTGTAAAGCAAAACCTTTAATATAATCTTTACACAATGCATACACTTCACTAACGCAATCGGCAGTAGGTACTAAAATCCAACGATTATTATAAATCATCATGTGAAGGTAGTGACCCGGCATATTTGGGAGCCGTACATAGAAAAGTGTGAGGATATCCGGCATACGATTGGGATGAAGGAAGTGTATGCGCAACGGAAAGAGACCGTAGAGCGCCTCTTCGGAACAGCAAAAGAAAACCACGGATTCCGCTATACACAGATGATAGGAAAAGCCCGGACGGAAATGAAAGTCGGGCTTACGTTTGCCTGCATGAATCTGAAAAAACTGGCAAAGATGATAGCCAGGAAGGGAAAAAGGGGAGTCCAAAAGTGTTTATTATTGATCAAGTACACACTTTTTGAACCGAAAACAAGAAAAACGCTTCTGGAGTGCTGACCAAAAGCGTTTTGTCTACAGTCTGAAAGATCTGCTTATACAGGCAGATCTTTTAAAATTTATTTCTCTAACTCAATAGTCTTTAATAATTCCCGGATCTGTTCCACAGTCAACCATTCCGTATTATTACCGGAACTGTAGGAAAATCCTTCAGCAACTCTCTTGCCGGTAGGAACAGCACGTCTGGACTCGCTCCATACCATCTGGGGATATACGATAAAATGTTTGTCATATTCATAAGTATTTAAGGAATCTTCCACAGTTACCATAATTTCATGTAACTTCTCGCCTTCGCGAATTCCAACTTCAGGCATCTCACAACCGGGAAGCATTGCCTGTGCTAAGTCTGTGATCTTGAAGGAAGGAATCTTGGAGATGAAAGTCTCACCGCCCTTGGACTCTTCCAGTGCTTTAATCACCAGTTCCACACCCTGCTGCAGGCTGATCCAGAAACGGGTCATACGGTAATCGGTGATAGGGAGTTCAGTACCTCCGTTCTTGATAATATTATGGAAGAACGGAATAACAGATCCTCGGCTTCCGGCTACATTACCATAGCGAACGATGGAGAAGCAGATGTCCTTGCTTCCTGCATAAGCATTAGCTGCAATGAACAACTTGTCAGATACCAGTTTGGTTCCACCATACAGGTTCACCGGATTAACAGCCTTGTCCGTGGACAGGGCAACCACTTTTTTGACACCGGTATCCAGTGCAGCATCAATGACATTCTGTGCACCATGGATATTGGTCTTAATAGCCTCAGCGGGATTGTACTCGCAAGCGGGAACCTGTTTCAAAGCTGCGGCATGAATAACATAATCAACACCTTCGAACGCCCTGGTCAGGCGTTCCTTGTCTCTTACATCACCAATGAAGAAACGAAGCTTATCAGCATACTGCTTGAATTCATTCTGCATAATGAACTGCTTGAACTCATCACGGGAATAAATGATGATCTTCTTGGGATTGTAATTGTCCAACACATACTTGGTAAATGCTTTACCAAAACTGCCGGTACCACCTGTGATCAAAATGGATTTATTATCTAATAACATAATGTCCTCACTTTCAAAACTCAAAATTCTTAATCATAATAACATATTATATGGGAAAACGCAATTATTAAGCAATTTATTCAGCATCGAAAGGTAAATTTACTTTATTGCCTGCCATTTTGGAAAAATATTTTTTGAACACTTTTTTTGAAATTTCAAAAAGTTATCCACATTGTATAATTGCATGGGAACGTTTTTCAAAAATGTTTATAACTTTTTTCCTCTTGGCAGGCATCACCTTCTTTGCTAAAATAATCTCAGTTGTGGATTGCTTTATGCAATTCTCCTTTTATATCTTCTGTCTCTGTTAGTTGCCGTCCAAAGCTGTCTAGCAGTTCAGAAGATATATTTTTTCGGCACTCTGAAATCATCAAAGATTTTCCTGCAGATCATGGTGTATGCCAGGTCTTTTTGTATGTCTGATACTTATCTCTCTACTTTTTCCTTATCCTGCACACTGATCTCTTTTCCGATCTGTATTTCGATCAGTTTCAGCTCCGTTCGGGCGATCACGGTGTGGTTGCATCCGGCAGGCATCGTTACCACAGCCCCGGTTTTCACCTGCTTCTCCGTGCCGTCGATCACGGTCGTTCCCTCTCCGGAGATCACGACCCAGACCTCATCACGGTGCCTGTGATTATGATAGTTCATGGAATGTCCTTCATTCAACGTCACTTTGATAGTCATCGAGCCGCTCTCGACATCCAGCACGCGGAAGCTTCCCCAGCTCTTCTCCGCGAACATGATCTGCTGTTCGAATTTGTCCACGAATGGCTTGATGTAGGAGCTTTGCTCTTTGTCAGATACGAGAATGCCTTCCGGCGATGCCGAGATCACGACATCATGCAATCCCATCGCGAGGACCGGCACATCCATTTCATTCACAATATGCACATTGGAGCAGTTGTCATTCAGCACACCTTTTCCCACGACAGCATCCTGCATGGCTTCCGTCAGAGTATTCCAGGTACCAAGATCCTTCCACTGACCGGAGAAACGCTGCACCTGGATTCTGTCTTCTTTTTCAACTACCGCATAATCAAAAGAAATCTTCGGAAAGGTCTCATACTTCGCAAACAAATCATGATAATCCACAAAATCTATTAATTTATGGGCGATCTCCATGACATACTTCAGTTTATAGGCAAAGACGCCGCCGTTCCACAGTGCTCCCTGTGCGATATACTCTTTTGCCACATCCGCAGTCGGTTTTTCTTTAAAAGTCGCTACCATCGCGGTCTCATCCGATGACTTTGGAATGATGTAACCGTATTTTTCACTGGGATAGGTGGGTTCGATCCCCATCAGCACCAGATTCGCCTCGCCTTTGTCCGCCTGGGTGGAAAGCCGCTTCAGGGCTTCGAAATAATCCGCTTCCACATAAGGATCTACCGGACATACTACCACGGATTCCTCAGGGGAGACTTTCTGAACATCTACCAGATAAGCGGTAGCCAGCGCGATGGCAGGAAACGTATCTCTTCTACAGGGTTCCACGGAGATTCCGACATCCTGCCCCAGCTGATTATGGATCGCGGATACCTGTGTCTTGCTCGTAGCAATCGTCACCGTCGCCTCGGTATCCACCTTCTTGATCTGGTGATAGACACGCTGCACCATGGACTCGTAGGAGCCGTCTTCCTGTTTGAATATTTTGATAAACTGTTTGCTTCTGACATCGTTGGATAGGGGCCATAAGCGTTTGCCGGAGCCGCCCGACAGTAATATGATATTCATAATATCTTTTCTCCCATACCTGCCATCTCTATTTGTTCTTTCTGCACAGGTATCTCTACATCTATTCTTATAATTGTTCTTCTTTTAAATTACTCTTATCGTTCCGCTCTCATCGGATTATTCAGGAAATCTTCGTACGCCAGCCGGATACCGTCCTCCAACTCAGTCATGTAATGCCAGCCAAGTTTCTCTGCCTTGCTGACATCCAAAAGCTTCCTGGGGGTACCGTTCGGTTTCGTCGTATCCCACTTAATCTCTCCGGTGTATCCGACTACTTTCGCCACAAGCTCGGTCAGTTCCCTGATTGTCAGTTCCTTGCCGGTGCCGGCATTCACGGTCTCATTGCCACTGTAATTGTTCATCAGGAATACGCATAGATTGGCGAGATCATCCACATACAGAAACTCACGCAGCGGAGAACCGTCTCCCCAACAGGTCACCTCTGTCTTACCCTCTACTTTTGCCTCATGGAAACGACGGATCAGTGCCGGCAATACGTGGGAATGGGTCGGATGATAGTTGTCATTCGGGCCGTACAGATTCGTCGGCATGACAGAGATGTAATCTGTGCCGTACTGCTTATTCAGGAATTCACAATACTTCAGTCCTGAGATCTTCGCCAGGGCATACGCTTCGTTCGTCTTCTCCAGTTCGGAGGTCAGCAGGCAGTCTTCCTTCATCGGCTGCGGTGCCATACGGGGATAGATACAGGAGCTTCCTAAGAATTCCAGCTTCTTGCATCCGTTCTTCCATGCGGAATTGATGACATTCATCTCCAGCGTCATGTTGAACCACATGAAATCAGCCAATGCATTCTGATTTGCCACAATGCCGCCGACCTTGGCTGCTGCGAGGAACACATACTCCGGCTTCTCTGCCGCGAAAAATTCCTCTACCTCTGCCTGACGGGTCAGATCCAGTTCCTGATGCGTCCGTGTGATAATGTTCGTATAACCCTGTCTGTTCAGTTCCCGGACAATGGCAGAACCAACCATTCCCCTGTGTCCTGCAACATATATTTTGGCGTCTTTTTCCATCATTTTCTTTTACCTTCTTACCTTATTTATCTTCCAACCACTACAGTTACCATAAGTTTAATCATAGCATGGATGCGTAATCTGCCAGATTGGTGCGGATATGCTCTTACGCCCTCTCCACAGCGACTTTCTCCATGTCGTGTTTCGTCATCAGTTCTACCAGCTGTTCGAAGCTTGTCTTGGTCGGGTTCCAGCCCAGCTCTGTCTTCGCCTTGGTGGGATCTCCCCAGAGATTGACCACGTCTGTCGGGCGGTAAAAATCAGGACTTACTTCCACGATGACCTGACCGTTCGCCTTGTTGATTCCCTTTTCCTCCAGGCCTTCTCCCTGCCATTCTACTTCGATGCCTGCATAATGGAATGCCAGTGTGGCGAACTCACGCACGGAATGCTGTACGCCTGTCGCAATGACGAAATCTTCCGGCTTCTCGTTCTGCAGGATCAGCCACATGCACTCCACGTAATCCTTTGCATAACCCCAGTCACGCAGAGAATCCAGATTGCCCAGATACAGCTTGTCCTGCTTGCCCTGTGCGATTCTGGCTGCTGCCAGTGTGATCTTTCTCGTCACGAAGGTCTCGCCGCGTCTCTCGCTCTCGTGGTTGAATAAAATACCGGAACAGCAGAACATGTTATAAGCTTCTCTGTATTCCTTCACGATCCAGTAGCCGTACTGTTTGGCCACAGCATACGGGCTGTAGGGATGGAACGGTGTCGTCTCCTTCTGCGGTACTTCCTCTACCTTTCCGTACAATTCAGAAGTAGATGCCTGATAGATCCGGCAGATCTTCTCCAGCCCACACACTCTGACAGCTTCCAATACTCTCAATACACCGGTCGCATCGATGTCTGCCGTGAACTCCGGCACATCAAAGCTTACCTGCACATGAGACTGCGCTGCCAGATTATAGATTTCATCCGGCTTCACCTCGCCGATCAATTTTACCAGGCTGATCGAATCTCCCAGATCGCCGTATTTCAGATGAAAATTAGGGGTTCCCTCCAGATGTGCGATGCGTTCTCTATAGTCTACGGAAGAACGACGGATCATGCCGTAGACTTCATATCCCTTCTCCAATAACAGTTCTGCCAGATAAGAACCGTCCTGTCCTGTTACTCCTGTAATCAATGCTCTCTTCACGCTGTTACCTCCTGCCTTGCGCCACTTTGTAATATGATCTCATTATAATATAACAAAAAAAGAAACCAAAGACACTTTCTTCGGTTTCTCTTGTACTTTCTTCGGTTTCTATTTTATCGCATTACCACATCCCGCGATATTCCGTAGGAGTCACACCTTCCACACGTTTGAACATTCTGCTGAAATATGCTGCGCCGTTTATCCCGACCATTGTTGCAATTTCTTCTGTTGTCTTGTCCGTGAAACGCAACAGCCGCTTTGCCTCTGTGATTCTCACAGACACCAGATAATCCTTCAGTGCTATGCCATATTGTTCCTTGAACATTTCGGATAAATATGTTTTATTGATAAAAAACTGTGCCGCCAGTCCTTCCAGGGTGATGTCCGAGGCATAGTTGCTGTCAATATACTCTCGTACACTGACCACGTGCACCCGTTTTCCCTTCACAGCATCACTTTCCGGGTTCCAGCTGTCCTCCATCAAAAGCACCAGCAATTGTGATAAGAGTGCGTTAATCTCCATATCACGGACATACGAATCCGAAGCCGCAACCGTTTTCAGTTTTTCGAGAATTTCCCGGTATTCCAAAGTTTTTTGTGACCGGAAGACAGTTTTTCCACCGCGAACTTTGTATTTTTCATAAATATGTGCCATTTGTGGTCCATCGAAATGGCACCAGGACAGTGTCCAAAGCTCTTCTTCCGTCGTATGTGCATACGGCAGCGTACAGTCGAGGAATACGGAATCTCCGGCACGCAGCTCATAGGTCTCCCCACCGTAAGTCAGTCTGCCACTACCTGACAGCACCGTAAAATACAAGTAGGAATCCAGATTGGAACGTGAAGAAGTATGCGGTTTTAACGCTGAGAGCGTTCCCGTCTCCTGTAGTGACAACAGAGAAGAACGTGCGAAATCAGATGCTGTGTAAATGACGCGGTCAGAAGTCACCGACGGAGAGTTCATATCTGTAAAATAATTCATAACATCACCTAAGCTTTCTCAATGCTTACCGAATTTCAATCAATTTCTTCCTCCCATTCGATATTCCCCAATATTTAGACCCACTCATAGGTTTTAAGTCTCCGGCATACTGTTCACATACTTAAACCTACATTTTATTATGACAGAAAACGATGTCATCTTTTATTTCAATTTGACTATATTTTTTATTTCACTTATAATTAAATGCAACACATGGAGGCTACGCATGGAATCAACTACTTATGACACTATTTCGGAAGATGAGTTAATAAAAAAATATAACTCCTTTATTGTTCCTTGTGAAGAGTCTAAGAGCATCCTTTTCTTTTTGTGGAAAAAACATCTGCCTTTTATCACAAATCAATGCAGGCTGTACTTTTCCAATTAGAGAAATAAGAATTACTAAAATCTGATAAAAACTATTGGGAACATCAAAGGGGTCTGTGCCGTTTACCGGATCTTTTGATGTTCCCATTATTCGTTTGTCCTCAATTTGTAATTTTTTTCAGATCCACACCGGCTTCAATCCTAAAATACCAGACACCAATAAGCCTATTCTCTTCAGATATTCACAAATCCCTGCTTACAACACTTCATCCGTCCAGCCGATGTCTTCGCCGTCTCCGCTGTCAGAGCTATCTCCTCCGGAGCTGCCGCTGTCCGAACTGTCGCCTCCGGAACTGCCGCTGTCCGAGCTGTCGCCTCCGGAACTGCCACTGTCTGAACTGCCACTATCCGAACTGCCGCCTCCGGAACTGCCACTATCCGAACTGCCACTGTCCGAACTGCCGCTGTCCGAACTGCCGCTGTCCGAGCTACCGCTGTCCGAACTGCCGCCGATAGCCGGCTGTGCTGTAGGTACCGGAGTTGCTATCGGTGCAGTAACCGTAGTTGCAGCATTTGTAGGTTTCGTCTGCTGTACTGTTGTCTTTTCTGCAGCACTCTGTACCTGAGATGCTCTTGCCAATGATGCTCCCATTAAAGCACTCTGTTTGAAAAGTATCGAGGAAATCTGTTCCTCATCTATCGTCCCATTCTGCACTGCTTCCTTATTCTGCGTGATCAGATTCTCCATCTTGGTTTTCCCGGCCAACACGGGATCTGCCTGCTGCAATTCCTCTACGGGTGCCACATCCAGCCATTGGCCGTTTTCATCCTGTAGCTGTACTATACTGTTCATCACACGTACCGTCCGGGTATTGTCTGCTGCGGCGACCGGTTGTGTCTCCTGCTCATTTTCTACTGTCATCATATTATTCTGTGCCTCTGCCAGCTGCACCTGCAATTCTCCTGCCACTCTCCATGACCGGTATAATGCTGCTGTCAGGAACAGCACCAACACTGTCAGAATACAGATCAGAACGATCTGAAATGTATTTTTCTTACTTTCCATCTGTCGTAACTCCTTTAATAAATGTCTGTATCGCCGAATTACTGGTTATTTTCCACACTGTCTACAATATTTTTCAGGAAATGATACCCGGAAGTACCGGGTTCGAAATCCTTGTGGTTCAATATCTGCTTGCAGACGGTATACATGCTTCTGGACATCTCAGGTCCGTAGATTACAACATTGCTGCCGTTATAATCCATCACTGCGTATGGTCTGAAATAGTATGCCATATCATAACGACTGGGCGGCAGATCTATTAATACATTTGCGAACTGATCTCTTCCGTTTGTTTTGCGGATCACTTTATTGTTAACCTTACCGTTTGCCACCCAATAGGTTCTTCCTCCTGAGACTTTATCGCTTCCATAGATCATAGGATTCTCTTCATAATTATCCGGACGCATGATCAATGTTCCCATCTCCGTGATCCGGTAACCGTTCCATCCGGAAGTACTGATCAGCTGTGCTTTTTTCGACGAATCAATACCGTAAACACACCGCAGTCCCGTGTTGCCGGTATAACGTACGGAGAATCCATGATAGCTAAACAGATTCTCAAACTCCGGAATCGCTGTTGCTGTATAATGGTCACCATCATAAGAAAGCATCCACACATACATACCTCTCGGTATCCCGGAAGCATCGTAGTAGTAAGCTACAGCATTCTGTGCCGCCGTTCCTAACGGACCGCTGCCGTTACTGCCGACATACACCAGCCGTTTTGACTCATCATTCTGCCAGGCTGTACTATTCACCTTCACACCATCGATATAGAGTCTGGCACTGCTGTTATAACCTGAAGGAAGCGTCAGAACGACATTGCCGCTTCCCACGCCGGGCTGCACGGGATCAGGATCCGGATCCGGGGTACCGTCGATTGTTTTCATCTTGCGTACCGTCGTAATCCCTGCTGTGGAAGACGATGCCACATACATCGTTCCGTCAGCGCAGAATGCATCAAACAAATTCGCATCCGAAGCAATCTTATTCGCCAGTTCCGACCATGTTCCGTCTTTGTAATAATCCGCACGTAATTCTGTTCCGGCTGTCCTGATAATATAAGGAATCTGATCTTTTACAATAAAGCTAAAGGTTGTCAACTGTCTGTCCAGTGTTTGTTCTTGCAGCGTTGTCCCATCCCATATCAGGAAGGCATTTGTATTGTCGGCATCCTGTGCCACGATATAAACCGTATCCCCCACCACATTACTTACAGCCATTCTCACCTTGGTCAAGTTGTTGATCACAGTGACTACCTTCCAGGAGTTAACAGCCGTATCATAGCATGCTATTTTCCCCTTCGCATCCTCTCCGGAAGCATTGAAATCGCTATATACCGCATACCATTTTCCTTGAAAGAAAAATGCGGTGGGATTACCAATATCGGCAGTTCCTGTAAAATTTTTTGTATGCACCTGTAATGGGGTCAGTTGGGAAGATCCATCTATTTTTGCTATATTGAAAGTGCCACTTGCATGGGAACTCACCCACACTTCATTGTTTACCTGCATCAAAGCTGCATTTGTGGGATAATATCCGTTCCAACAATACACTGTATGAAATACACCGTTTTCATACTTTCCTATTGTAAGACTTCCATTCTCAATATATGCCATGTATACCGCATCATCCGCGTATAATATGTCATATATCGGAGTATAACCGGTGCCAACTGTTCCTAACGGTTTCCATGTCTCATCCTGCCATCCGTACAATGCAGCACCTTGTCTAATGCCATAGGCATCTACTTGTGAGCCCGCCAGATACAGCTTCGTTCCATCCTTGCTGCCGGTGATCACCGGTCCCTGCAAGCCATTGACAGCCTCACCCTGCGGCAGCCAATAGGTGTCCCCTGACAATTCCGGAAATTCTACATGGAATGTTGCCTTTCCGTTACTAAAACTTACATTGTTGATTACAATACCGCTGTTCGTACCGTCATCATAAAAAATAGTATCCGCCGTACAGGGAGCACTCATATCCGCATTGCCCAATGTCGGACGGCTTGCTGTTCCTACCGCTGCCTTCTGTACCGCATTCACCTCAGTGGCAGTACCATCAGCCCCTGTCACCGTATATGTCTCTCTCGCACCCCTGCTGTCCTGTGTCCCCGGACGGAATACATACATGTAGTTATCGCCTGCAGCATTCGTATGTTCTACCGCAGTATTCACACGATACACCACCAGTCCGGATTCCGGAAGATAGAAATCATAGGGGGTACTGTAGTCTGCTCCTCTCACCTTTTTCTCGCGATATTCCACCACAAAAAATTCCGAAGATGACAACGGTGTCTTTAAAATATACGCTCGTGTACCGCTTGTATTCGTAGCAGGTACGAGCTCATAGTCACCACTTTTCGTCACCGTAGGAATATCTGCATCCGGAATCCAGCCAAGATCCTTTCTGGTATATACCAGCGGATAGCTGGCAGCCGCAGCCGTTTTTGCCATATGGTCCCAGATACCTACCGGTTCTCCGAGATCACCGGTCGTACGATACAAATCCGGAGCTCCCAGAGAATGCAATAACTCATGAGATACGGTGGAATATCCCAGACCCAAATAACTGCCTGTAGAATCTACTCTCAGGCTGCTGGACGGCACAATATTATAGACCACCATATTTTTTCCAAACAGTTGCCCGCCGCTTGATCCGACATCTGCCTTATGCGGATAAAACGCGCTTGTCTTATCAGGTGTAACCTTGTCAGCCATCTGTACAAGAAATGTTACATTATCTATGTATCCATCACTGTTGCCGCTGTCCAGTCCCGTTGTAATCTCTGCTATCTCACCATTTTCCACCTTTTGGTTCACCAGATTTACAACCGTATTGATAAATTCCGCTTCCTTCTCCTTAGGATAGTCATTGCTGCTGCCGGGAAGTGTAAGCGATACAAACTGACCGTTTCCCCGGTCCTGTGGGAAAAGGCTGTTTATTTCCACTTTTCCATCCGAGATTGCCCGGATGTATGCATGTACACCACTATAAGGTGTATCCGTATATATTTGCTCATATCCCATATATTTTGTTGCAAATCTTGTGGTATCGTTTTCAAAATCCACCATCAACACCAGATTCGCCACAGTTCGATCCGCAGCAAATGCCTGCATGGGTTTCCACAGCAGGAGACTGCATACAGATAGAACAATGCCGACGAAACATTTCTTAGTGAATTTCTCTACAGATTCCTTTACAGACATTCTTTGTATTATCTTTTTAAATGTCATAGGTGACTCCTTACTCCCAAATATTACTGATGCCAAGCTGCGTCGGTGTAAATGCATCTTCGATTCCATCCGACGCTACTGTCAAATAATACGTTGTCCTACCGGATTTTGCGGATGCGTATGCTGTTTTCCCTTCCTTGTTCAGGTTTGCAGGAGTAGTTATCATCGGCTTTCCATCAGATGAGAACTCTCCCTCGTAGGTAGTCGCCTGTGCACTACGGTTATGAAAAGCTTCCGCTGCACCGTTACTCAGGTCAACCGCACCCATCTGTATCGTAAGCGTTCCTTCCGGCCTGTTAGCCGCGGACAAAGTACCTTCGTAGCTTACCAAACTTCCATCCGCGAGATTCAGTGCCGCGCTCGTGAAAGCACCTGTATGATCAGATGCACAGACATAGTAACGGATCTCGGAATCTGTCACCTGTACATAGAACATTCTGCCATCGCCAAGCGGATACTCGATTGCCGTGCAATGCTGCCCGAGTTCATCGGACAGAATCGTCATCTTCCAATCGCCATCGCTGCCCGCCGCTCCTGTATAATTTCTCTGTCCGATCAGAAGATCCGACAGCATCACAGTATACCAATCCTCTGCCAGAACATTGTCCACTGCTGCGTCGACATTCCCTGCGTTCATGGATTCCAGCAGTCCCTGCGCCTTCTGCTTCACATCTTCCGTATCCTGCTCCAGTGCTACCGTGATCTCGGCTAACTGCGCCTGTCTTTCTGTGGTATAATCCAGTCGCTGCTCCCATTCCAGTTCATTGCGCTTGGTCAAAGCCGCCGCTTCCTCTGTGTCGCCGCCTTCCGGTTGTGCACTTACATCTCCCTGTGCAGAACCTTCCGTATTCGTTGCAGTTGCATCGGTTTCCTGCACTTCCTCCGCCATTGTTAATGCCTGTGTATTCTGTGTTCCACAGGAAGTCAGCAAAAATGCTGCCAGCATAATTCCCGGAAAAGTTGCCTGTAAAAAATTCTTGTTTTTTATCATTCGTATTTTCTCTTTCTATGTTTTGTCTATAAAATGATATCGGCATTGTAAACAAATTTACAATTACTCTACTATAATGCCGCCCAGAACCGTGATCTCCTGTCTCTTCAATAGTGCCAGTTCGCTCGCGATCTCGTTATACAGAGTAGATCCTGCCTTTTCAACCAATACCACACCTGCCATGGTTTCGACTTTTTCCATAATTTCCGCATTATAAAGTAGATTATCCAGAACAGTAACGGTAATTCCCTCTTTTTCCAATGCAGCTTTCAGGCTTTCGCATACAGCATCTGCTCCGGCACTCAGGCTGCATCCCATCAGGCAGATATTATTCAGACCGTTTTTCACTGCTGCAATCTTCACTGCCGCAAATGCCAGCTCTACAGACTGCTCCGCAGAGAACTTACGTTTACCATAATGTCTGAGATCATCGACCCATTTATCCACAATAAACTTTTTCCCGGAATCTTTGACTACGGTGCCAATCTGTGGAATATGATATAATCTCTGCAATTCATCGGACACACGAATCTTGCTGTTGAAAATATACCGCAAAAACAGAATTCCCACATAAACAAATGCAAATAACACTGCCCCCAGCAAGACATATTTCTTGCTGATTGAATGACTGGTTGTCAACTGTTCTACCGTTGCGTCTTCCGGCTCCGCTTCTACTGCTTCGTTTTCCTTCCGAACCAGCAAATTATAATATTCCCACTGCTCATCCGTAAAATCTTCCTTTGCTTTTCCAATCTCGTAGGACAGGTCCGCCAAATCATTCACATTGTTACGCTGATTATTTTTGAGATTTATATCTGCTACCGTTGCTCCTGTATCAGAGATCAGTATCAGCTGATGTATCTCCACTTTCTGTTCCAGTACTTTCTGCTGCTCTGTCATATATTCTTTGACAGCCTCTGCCAACTGATCACAACCCGATTCCTGTGTATAACGTACAATGATCTTCACATTGTTCTTAACTGTATCCGCTGATTCCTGTAAATACTGCACACGAACCTTTTCATTGCTTTTCACAATACCCGTCACTGCGCCGGTCTGCCCTGCATCTGTATAAACCAGCTCTCCGGCAACATTGGCGGCAATTCCCGTCTTTTCTTCTATCCATTGATACATGGCTGTACTGTTGATGAGATCAACGTACAGCTGAGTCAACAGGCAGCCCTGTTCCGGATCCTTCATTTTGATGTTATAGATCAGGTCTCTCTGTGCGATCTGCTCCGGATCAAGCTGCATACTTACCGAATGATCCAAATATGACTTTTGTTGCGCATACGCTTTCTCCTGCTCCAGCAATACCTGCACAGCCTGTAGCTCCTGCATTGGCAGCATCGCCTCCAATTGCTCCAGACTCTCTACATTCTGCGCATTCTGATAGGACTTCACATAACTAAATCCGCCCATTAAAACCGCACCTACAATAAGTGCTGCCAGCAGCCCTCTCCAATGGGACAGGATGTCTGTAATCATATCCAATAAATCAATTTCGCGTTCTTCCATGATGTTCTCCTAATTGTATTCTCCTTTGCGACAAAGTTTTTCTATGCCTGCAAAGCCAGCAGTCTATTGCTCCGCCATCAAGGGAATAAACATATTCTTCTCCAATTCTTCTCTCGGTAAAAACGGAGCCAGATCCTCCAGCGGCGGACTCACCAAAGTACCATCCGGCAATCTCTTGGTGCTGCTCTTCGGTTCCCATACCTGTGTGGTATCGGTAAAAATCTCGCAGAATACCGGGCCATCCAGCGCAAGTACCGCATCTACCACCTTCTTCATCTCCTCGTTGCTGGTGGCAGAGTAGTAAGGATACCCAAAAGCTTCCGCTATCTTACGAAATTCAGGAAAAGACAGGTCTCCTGATTCCGGTCCGATACCGATCTTGCTATGTTCTTTGAAAAGATTGTTCTGCGTGATCCGGATA
>Ga0129310_1001203_pt1 | contig 23950 bp, 21 predicted proteins | sample Go1ome_2_FD_94433 | JGI IMG/M metagenome (GOLD analysis project Ga0129310, IMG submission 94433) | Western lowland gorrila individual fecal microbial communities from Wisconsin, USA - Go1022A metagenome | ecosystem: Host-associated > Mammals > Digestive system > Large intestine > Fecal | place...
AAATCTACAATACCGATTATCAGCAAAACAACCCCTGCTGATGCCGTATGAACACCGGAATTCGCCTCAAGAAGCATCAAAAATCCTGCGGCCAATATTGATACCACCCCTGCCGAAATCCTGATATAAATCCTTCTCTGCTGCTTTCCAGCCTCAGTTTGTTCCTTCAAAGACGCCGCTGCATTACGCAGACCTGTCACACAAAAAGTTACAAATCCTCCGAAAAAGAATACGAATGCCATTGGCAGCAGATAAAAATTCTCATGCAGGAATCCATCTGCATCCACATAACTGCCTGTCATGGCCTTCACTGCAATACAGACAATTCCCATAAAAAGCAATATGGCCCCGATGACTATACTCACCAGATTCTGCTTTGCCCGCCTTCCCTCACTGCCGTCATGGATCAACTTCTCTGTCATATTGTTCATCTCATCGCCTCCTAAAATAAGTTCGTCCAATGAAATATGAAAAGTCTGCGACATCAGGATCAGCATCTCAATATCCGGAAGATTGCGATCATTCTCCCAGTTGGATACAGCCTGTCTGGATACACCCAACTGACCGGCCATCTGTTCCTGTGTCAGTTTACGCTCCTTACGCAGATTCTTAATCTGAACTCCAAAGTTCATCGACTTTTCCTCCTTTCATTTCGCACACTTATTCTAGTCCCTAACCGGCACTTTTCCAAGAAAGCAGTCATTGCAAAGGGCATTTTCGCTATGACAGCGCTGCTTGCGCATTCATTTTGGCTAATATATTGTCCATATTAACTACTTTAAACTTCTTCGTCGAACCAGACAGCGCTTTTTAAAAAAGGAAATGCCATAGCACAAGATCTGATCATAATCATCTTCGAAATCCCTCGCATACATTCGCGCATCTATCTGATCTAAGGCATCTTCACATTCTCTGTCCATGTCTTCCAGTTTCTTTGCATATTTTGCTTCAAAAACAGCGACCCTCGCTTCCTCAGTATCATATACAACAATATCACTTCTGCCCTCACCATGTTCACGATTGGACTCCACGATATATCCTGCCCCCGCAAATATGCCTGCCAGAAAAGCATGATAATAATCTTCTCTGTAATCATGATAACTAATCGTCTTACGAAGCAGTTTATTCATTTCCTGCGTGATCAATTCTGTATTTCCGCTCCATACGGCATCAAATAGAAGCTTTCTGTTCCACAATCTGGCATTGTCATCAAACCACTGCATAACTGTTGTTTCAAAGATTTCTTTAATTTCTTCGTTCGGAATAACAAGTGCCATAACATGATCCGGAATACGATCAGGAAGATCCTGCTTTCTCATTCTTGTCAAATAGCCTGTCAGGTAAAGAATACTCCAGAAATTATCCTCCGAAGAATGCAGATAATCATACGTCATATTCTCATCTATTCGCTGCAAAATATATCCGCCGGATAACAGCGTCTCCAATTTCCTAGTTATACCGGTACCGACATAATCAATAAATGAACGAATGATGGCATTATCACTTGTATTTCTCCAATAGCTCTCCGGTCTGGCCTCCGGATTATGCTGAAGTTCTCTCAAATAGTTCATGACATCCCACGGACAATAAACATCACATTCTCCAAAATGATAGCCATCATACCAATTCTTAATCTTCTCCGCATAATTCTCTGCATCTGCATCCTTAAGAATTCGTGCTACTTCTGCTTGAGTAAAACCAAAAAATTCATCATATCGCGTCTTCGTGATTGTATCTGATACCAAATTATTTGTGCCTGTAAAAATGCTTTCTTTGGCAATTCTGAGACATCCTGTAATGACAGCCAGCTGAAGATTGTCATTATCCTTCAATGCCTGCATCATACCTTTCATAACATCCATCATTTCCTGATAATATCCATGACTGCTGGCCTTTGCCATCGGTACATCATACTCATCCATCAGCAAAACAACTGGTTTGCCATAATATGCTCGCATAGCACGTATTAACAATTCCAAACTGTTCTTGATATCTGATATATTCTCCTGTCTCCGAACAATTCTTCGAATTCCCTCCCTGTCATACTCAGAAACCTGTACAGCATCCAGCAAATATTGATGCTCAACATAAAGTTCCTCAATAACAGATGCAAGCATCGCATAAGCATTATCAAAATTCAATCCATCCACACGCTTAAATGTCACGAAAATCGTCGGCCACCTGTTCATCCACTCCTGACATAAAGAAACATACTGCTTAATTGCCAATCCCTCAAACAATTCACTGCTGTTTCGGCGGATATCAAAAAAGCTGCCCAACATACGCATGACCATTGTCTTGCCAAAACGGCGCGGTCTTGTAATTAATGTTACCTTTGTCGATTTATCCTTGAGTAATTCAGCGATCAATTCACTTTTATCTACATAGTAAAATGCGTTTTCGCGGATTTCCGAAAAATCCGAAACACCCACCGGAAGATTCAATTTCTTCATCCAGATTACTCCTTTCATCCATGGCCCTGCATTACACGCTTTGCAGTTCTAACTACCCCTATCATACCATGAAATATTCCCTTTTACAAGCAAAAAGCAAACAGTTGTTCTTTTCAATTTCAAAGGCAACTATTTGCTTCTGCAAAACACTATAAAAATCATTTATGCTGTCATCAAAAATACGTTCTATTCATCTGCACTTCTCAGCTTATGAATCATTTCCTCGCAGATCTCAAGGGCACTCTTGCCGTCAGTCTGAACAACAATGTCCGCTGCTGCTTCATACTTTGCTCTTCTGGCTTCCATCAAATCAGCAATATATTCCACATTCTTGTGACCATTTAAGAGTGGGCGCTCGTCACTATCCTTCACACGGTCAAGAATGGTCTGCGGGTCTGCTTTCAGAAGAACAACCTTGCCGTTCTTCTTCATCTCCGCCACATTGCGTTCACGCATAGCCACACCGCCTCCACAGGAAATAATAATATTCTGCTTTGACTGCATGTCAATCAACAACTGTGTCTCAAGGTTGCGGAAGTATTCCTCTCCATATGTCTCAAAAATTTCCGAAATGCTCATGCCCTGCTGTTCGGCAATCACCTGATCCATCTCAACCACATCCATGGCCAGCGCATCTCTCAAAAATGCAGAGATCGTACTCTTTCCGGCTCCCATGAAACCAATCAGGACAATATTGTAATCGAAGAGCTTCTTTCCCTGAATCTTCTTGCTGTTGTAGAGAACTCTTTCATAAATATCAGCAATCTCCTCCTGATGCACATTACCCTTCAGTTCTATGTCCAGTGCCTCTTTCTGTCTGTTCTCCTGCTCCGGCTGAAGAATCTGCATCTGGTTCTTCTCCTTCAATGCCATAATCTTCTCAACTATATCAAATCTTTTCATCAATATATCTGCCAGCTGAGTATCACAGGATAAAAGTTCCTGCCGCAATAAATCCAGTTTCTTCATGTTCCGCTCTCCTTGTTTCTGTAGTTTAACGCTTTAAGTTATTACATTGTACCATAAATTTACAACTAAAGAAACCTGTAATTTCATTTATTTTATTGGTTATCCTGCGCAGTTTTCATACGAACTGCAGCATTCACAATCATCATCTGAATTTTTCTTTCCAAAAACAGGACCCGCTTTTGCGAGTCCTGATAAAAGATTCATTTTTTATGCTTCATCAATGGCTTTGCCGATATCATGACGCATATATTTATTGTCGAATTCAATCCATTCGGTTGCTTTATAGGCATTGGCTCTTGCTTCTTTCAGCGTTGCACCTTTGGCTGTGACACCAAGTACACGTCCACCGTTTGTCACAATGCCTTTTTCATTGCGCTTTGTGCCTGCATGGAAGCAATAGTATCCTTCATCCGCATGGAATTTCTCAAAACCGGTGATCGGATAACCTTTTTCGTAGGAAACCGGATAACCATCAGAAGCCAGGACAACACAAACTGCCGCATTGTCTTCAAATTCCAAATGCTTCTCAGCCAGTTTGCCGTCGATGCATGCCTCAAACATTTCCACCAGATCTGTCTTCATTCTCGGAAGCACAACCTGTGTTTCAGGATCACCGAATCTGGCATTGTATTCCAGCACCTTCGGGCCATCTTCTGTCAGCATCAAACCAACAAAAAGGATACCCACAAAATCTCTGCCTTCTGCTTTCATCGCTGCCATTGTCGGTTTGAAAATATGCTCCACACAGAAAGCATTCACTTCTTCTGTATAGAAAGGACTTGGGGAAAATGTACCCATACCGCCTGTATTTAAGCCCTGATCGCCATCTTTGGCACGTTTATGATCCTGAGCAGATGTCATCGGTACAATATTAGTTCCGTCACAGAAGCAAAGGGCCGACACCTCACGGCCTGTCATAAACTCTTCCACAACCATCTGATTGCCGGCTGAACCGAATTTCTTGTCTTCCATGATTTCTTTAACACCGGCGCGGGCTTCTTCAAGATTCTGGCAGATGAGAACACCTTTGCCCAGGGCCAGACCATCAGCCTTTAATACGATTGGCATCTTGGCCGTTTCAAGATAATCAAGGGCTGCCTGCGGATCCGTGAAATTCTCATAAGCAGCAGTCGGAATACCGTATTTCTTCATCAGATCTTTGGAAAAGGCTTTGGAACCTTCGATAATGGCTGCATTCTTACGCGGTCCGAATACTCTCAGTCCTTCTGCCTCAAAAGCATCCACAATACCGCCCACCAGCGGATCATCCATGCCGATCACCGTCAGATCAATAGCTTTTCCCTTTGCAAAGGCAACCAGCTTATCAAATTCCATGGCACCGATCGGTACACATTCTGCAACTTCTTCAATACCGGCATTGCCCGGTGCACAGTAAACTTTATCTACAAGAGGACTTTCTGCGACCTTCCATGCGATAGCATGTTCTCTTCCGCCGCCGCCAACGATTAATACTTTCATTCTGCTCATCCTTTCTTTCATATCATGTAACTCAAATATCCGCCGATTCCGCCAAATCAAAAGGCAGAACCGGCGGATGAACCTATTCAAAATCAACTCGCGAATTCCAATACAGAATTCAAAGTCACATTGCAGACTTGGATTTCTGAAGTCTACTCCTCTACAAACACTCTGCCATCCTTCACATGCACTTTGTCATGGGCGATCAGATCAATAACTTTCGGCATAATCTGCCATTCTGCCTGCTCCATAATTCTGCGCTGAAGCACCTCCGGCGTATCATCCGGGCGTACTTCCACCGGCTTCTGCATAATGATCGGACCTGTATCCGTCCCTTCATCAACAAAATGCACCGTTGCACCGCTGATCTTCACACCGCGCTTTAAGGCAGCCTCATGGACATGCAGCCCATAATAACCGGTTCCGCAGAAAGACGGGATCAGTGACGGATGGATATTGATCATCCGGTTTCTGTAGGCCTTGATCATCTTCTCCGGCACAACCACCATAAAGCCCGCCAATACAACGAGATCCACACCCCGGGCATTGACAGCTTCCAGCAGCGCATCGTTGAAAAGCTCACGATCTGCATACTGTTTCGGAGAAATACATACCGCTTCAATACCGGCTTTCGCCGCTCTCTCCAGTGCTTTTGCCTTTGGATTATTGCTGATCACCACTTTGATCTCTGTATCGGTGATGCGACCATCGGCAATGCTGTCGATAATGGCCTGGAGATTGGTGCCGCCGCCGGATACAAGTACTGCAATCTTTAACATAATGTCACACCCTTTTCGCCCTCTGTCAGCTCACCAACGATATAGGCTTTCTCACCTGCTTCTTCAAGAAGCTTCATTGTCTTATCAACATCTGCAGGATCAACACCGATCACCATGCCAAGACCCATGTTGAAAGTATTGTACATCATCTGTTCGGCAATATCACCTTTTTCTGCAATGAGTTTGAAGATAGCCGGAACTTCATAGCTGTCTTTCTTCACGATGGCATGAACACCTTCCGGAAGCATACGCGGAATATTCTCATAGAAGCCGCCGCCTGTAATATGGGAGCATCCCTTAAGCGTCACACCGCCGTCTTTAACTGCCTTCAGAGCTTTGACATAAATTCTTGTAGGTGCGATCAATGCTTCACCTAAAGTTGTGCCAAGTTCATCATAGTATGTATCCAATGATTCCTTTGTCATCTCGAATACTTTGCGGACAAGGGAGAAACCATTGCTGTGTACACCGGAAGAAGCGATGCCGATAAGCACATCACCTTTCTTCAGATTCTCACCTGTGATCAGATCCTTCTTATCTACAACACCTACAGCAAAACCTGCAAGATCGTACTCATCCTCAGGCATCAGTCCCGGATGCTCCGCTGTCTCACCGCCGATCAGTGCTGCACCGGACTGTTTGCACCCTTCAGCAACACCGCTGACGATTGTAGCAATCTTCTCAGGATAGTTCTTGCCGCATGCAATATAATCAAGGAAGAAAAGCGGTTCACCGCCGGCACAAGCCACATCATTCACGCACATAGCCACTGCATCAATACCGATCGTGTCATGTTTGTCCATAAGGAACGCCAGTTTCACCTTTGTGCCGCAGCCATCTGTACCTGATAAAAGAATAGGCTCTTCCATTTTCTTGATATTTTCAAGGGAAAAAGCACCTGAAAATCCGCCGAGGCCGCCAAGTACTTCCGGACGCATGGTTCCTTTGACAAATTTCTTCATGAGTTCTACTGATTCGTATCCTGCTTCAATATCTACACCGGCATTCTTGTAATCCATTTATATTTCCTCCTTGATAAAAGCACTCTGATTATGATTAATTGTTCGATTCAAAACCCGTTCCCGGATTCCTATTTCACTATTTCTATCTGCTATTTCGTTGGGTAATCACCGTTAAAACATGCCATGCAGAAACCACCTGCGGCATCCGGACATGCAGCTACCATGCCCTCACTGGACAGGAAAGCAAGTGAATCCGCTCCTGTCATCTTGCAGACCGCATCCACTCCCTGCTCATGGAAGATCAGTTTCTTCTCTTCCGGCATGGAAGCACCATAATAACATGGATGTGAAATGGTTGCTGATGCGATCCTCAGATGGACACTCTTGGCTCCGGCATGGCGAAGCAGCTCAACTAACGTCTGAGCCGTTGTACCGCGCACCATGGAGTCATCCACAACCACAATGTTCTTGTCCTTCACCTGGCTCTTAATCACAGAAAGCTTCATATGAATCTTTCTGTCAAACAAAATACCTTCCGGCTTCACCAGATTATTACCGTAGTATTTGTTTTTTACAAAAGCGTCCACCATAGGGATTCCCAGTGTATCTGCGTATCCGGCGGCTGCTGCCAGACCCGAATCCGGTACCCATACAACCGCATCTGCCTCTACAGGCGCTTCCTTTGCCAGATGGCATCCCATATTGTATCTCGCCTTGTAAACTTCCTGACCGCCGAAGACACTGGCCGGATGTGAATAATAAATATACTCATAAATGCAGGCACGCATCGGCTGCGCCGGCATACCCTGGATGGAATGCGGGCCCTCTGCATTGATGACCACAATCTCCCCGGGCTGGATATCTCTCACATAATCAACATTCAATTCATCAAAGGCACATGTCTCTGAAGAAAGGAACCATGAATGATCTTCCCTGCCAAGTACCAGCGGACGGATGCCCTGGGGATCTCTGACACCGATTACCTTTCTCGGCGTCATCACCAGCATCGCGTAGCCGCCTTTGAGCATCGGCATAATAGAAGCGATTGCCTCCTCAATGGTCGGATAATTATTTCTTGCTCTGGAAATCAACACAGAGATTACTTCCGCCGCTTCCATTGTCTGGAATACAGAACCTTTCAGTTCCAGATCATGGCGAATCTCCTCGATATTCGTCAATCCGCCGTTTAAAGCAACAGCCATATGACCGCTTGTGTAACGGATCACAATAGGCTGTGCATTCTCCCTGGCATCCGATCCGTCATATCTGAGAATGTGGCCAATACCTGCATGTCCCTGAAGCTTCTCGAGCTTCATCTCATCAAAAGCTTCTGTCACAAGGCCTTCATCCTTCACATAGGAAAAATTGCCCTGATTGTCATTCACACAGATACCTGCTGCCTCCATGCCGCGATGCTGCATGGAAAACAGTCCGTAATATATTAAATGGGATGTATGAAAGCCGTTATTGTCAAACATGCCAAACAAACCACATCTGTCCATCATTTTCTCCATCTGCTTACATCTCCTTTAAATACGCTTCATAGCCGATATGTTCAAGCTTGTCAGCCTTATTCAGTACTGTCTGCTCAAGCTTGCTGCTGTATGCTTTCAGTCTCTCACGCAATGCGGCATCCTCTGTAGCCAGAATCTTGGCTGCCAGAAGTCCTGCATTCTGTGCACCATTGATGGCCACTGTAGCAACCGGAATGCCCGGCGGCATCTGGACGATAGAATAAAGAGAATCCACACCGCCAAGAGCCTTTGTCTGCACCGGTACACCAATAACAGGGAGCACCGTCATAGCCGCAGTCATCCCCGGAAGATGGGCTGCACCGCCGGCACCTGCAATAATCACTGAAAGTCCTTTTTCCTCGGCTGTCTTTGCATATTCGCATAATCTGTCCGGTGTTCTGTGTGCCGAAACAATCGTCAGTTCATAAGGTACCTGCAATTCATCCAGAATCTCAGCTGCCTTTGACATAACCGGCAGATCGGAATCACTGCCCATAATAATGCCAACCTTTACGCTCATTCCCATTACCTCCGTTAAAACTTGATCTTTGAATGCGCATAGCGCGCTTTAAAAAGTGCATCTTCAATCGTCTTATCTGTTACTGTGATATGCCCCATCTTACGGCCGACTCTGCATTCTTCCTTGCCGTAAATATGGATCTTCACTTCAGGATACTTATAAGCTTCTTCCAGTCCATGGACTTCAGCCTTCTTATTCACGTTTCCAATAATATTCTTCATCACTGTCGGACGGATCAGTTCCGTACTGCCAAGGGGCAGTCCGAGAATCGCCCGGATATGATTCTCATACTGGGAAGTCACACAGCCCTCTATTGTATAATGTCCTGAATTGTGCGGACGCGGCGCCAGCTCATTGACAAGCACATGCTGATCCTTTGTTACAAAAAGTTCGATACAGAGCATACCATAGGCATTAAAAGCATGCACCGCTTTCCTTGCCACATCCATGGCTTCTTCCCGACAGGCTTCTGTGATATCCGCCGGTACCGTTGTCTCATCCAGAATGCTGTTCACATGCACATTCTCTGCCACCGGGAATACCGCTACATCGCCGTTAGTGCTGCGGCAGACCAGGATCGATACTTCCTTCAAAAACGGCACATATTCTTCCACCATCAAGGGCAGTCTGCCTGCACCCAGACTCTCATAGGCCTCGCGGATATCTTCCCTTGTATGGATCACCGCATTCCCCTTGCCGTCATAACCGCCGGTACAGGTCTTCAAAATCACCGGATAACCGAAATAGTCACAATCCTCCACCAGCTGGTCATAAGAGTCTGCCTTTCGAAAATCAGGAACCGGCAGACCATGTGACATCAGCCACTGCTTCTGGTCGTATTTGTTCTGAATATGCAAGAGTGTCTCACTGGAAGGATAAACAGGACATCCTTTTGCCTCCACCTGCTGCAGCGCCTTCACACTGATATGCTCAAATTCATACGTCACCACATCCACCTTCGAAGCCAGTTCCTCAATGGCTGCCACATCATCAAAATCTGCTACAATATGTTCATCTGCAATGCTGTGAGCCGGGCAATGCAGGGTTGGATCAAGAATTACAAAATAATCATCCAGCCGCTTAGCATCAAGAATCATCATCTTGCCAAGCTGACCGCCGCCGATAATACCGATCTTATGCATGTCAAACGCTCCTTTTATAATGATATCTTATAAATAAGTAGATACTCTTATTATAAACCATTCTTATAAATTCACTTTTTCCTATCAAAAAGGCAAAATTCATCAGAATCTGACTCTATTGTAACCGTACTGAGCTTTTACGTCAATACTTAAGCGAAAAAAAGGAAAGGTTCTTTCACCTTTCCCTTTTTATTTAAAATGTATCGTCGATATCATATAAGCACAGCTTATATATTAAGTGGTGCATTCAGTGCTTCCGTACCTTCAAGGCAGAATTTACCCTCCCGTATAATATCTACCTTCCTGCCATCTGCAAAACATGCTGTAATGGCCCTGATCTCATCGTAAGGAATCGTAATATCCGTATGCACATTAAAATATGCCTGTTCCGGATCTGTATCTCTCAGGCGGGACTTCTCATTCTCACGGGCAACAATTTCCTTGCCGTCTGTATTATATACCTTATGATCTTCACTATGGCTGTAGCATGTATCGCCAATGGCAAAATGCGGCCCTGTTTTCTCCATAATGAGAATCGGCATCAGCTGTGTGATGTCGAATTTTCTGGCCATGGCATAGGCCGTTGTGTTCGTGCCGATGGCAAATTCTCCCATTGGCAGCGTCTCATGATTCTGAAGGAGATTCTGTCTCAGATACTTCTGATTCTCCTCCCTGTCCTCATAATTGCTGCAGTCGGCTTCAGTAACACAGCCATCTTCAAACCGCAATGAAAGATTTCTGTAATTCAATCCATTCAGATACACACTGCTTACATGCAGCGTTCCATTTGTCCCTGCCAATACCGGACTTGTAAAAATCTCGCCCACAGGAATATTCACATCTGCGCAGCAGTTTTCAAACACCGTTTCCTTCTCCGGATCCTGAAGCTGCCATAAAGCAACTTTCAAATCCGTCCGGTTGCCGTTCATACCGGTAATATGCATATATTCCGCGCCGTCAATGGCATCGATCATCTTCTGCTGAATACTTCTGAACAAATCATTATCCAGATTGTTGACTTTGATCGTCTCATCCATAATGGCCTCAAACTGATCGCCAATGGATGGCAGCGGCCAGGCAATGATTGAAAAACTGATGGCTGACGCATCTATATACTGATTAACAATCTCTGTCAGCTGTCCTGCCATGCGAACAGCCAGCTTCTGCTGTTTATCCGACAGACGGATGTTCTCCTCTTTAGCCGCCGGTTCAAACGGAGTCTCACCAAAAACATCCATCCAGGCCGGGCCGGCATAATCCTCTGCCAGATCCGCATACTGCTCATAGGCAGACTTTGTCACACCGATGATGCGCTCACATAAAGCTTTGTCAAGATATAACCCCTTATCCATGCGGTGATCATAATCATACTGCGGATTAGCTGAGCAGGACACAAGGCCGAGCTTACCCGCTGTCTTGTTAATACTATGGATGGCATCCCTGCAGACAATCACAGAAAGTCCTAATGCTTCAAATTGCCGGATTGTTGAACGAAGCACCCGCTCAAAACCAATATTGGCTCTTAACTGGACATTCTTCTTAGCTGATAAGTCAATCTTATACAGTTCAAATCCTCTCACATAGCCATTCACAAATGTGGCCGCCATATCGTCGATCACCGACTGATCCAGGGTGTTCAGATACGCAGCAATTGACTTCTCATTGGCAGAAATATACTCCCCATACTGATACAGATAAGACAGATCTGTCAAATCCGCCTTCATGATGATATCCCTGTAAAAGCTCAGGGACGGATCCAGCTTCTCCCGGGTTCTCCCCGTCACAGTCTGATCACTGTAATCACTGACATACCAGTAAATGATCTGCAAAATCTCATCTCTTTCAGGTATTCGGTTCTCAAAACGGTTATAAATCTCTATAAACAGCTCATTGATCGCTGTCATATCTGCCAGACGCCCCTGAAATGCCAGCGGGATCAAGCCGCGGATCTCCGTGACAAGCCAGGCCATCATCGGACCATAGGCTTCCCCCAGCATTACTGCCGACCACTGCGGATTGGCATAGCTTTTCTCATAACCGGCTTCACCCACCCACACCTCAGTCTCAGGAAGAATATCCGCATAAAAGCGACGATTCATCTCTGCCAGCTCTTTTGTTGTCAGCTGTACAAAGCGACCATCCTGACGCATCTCATAAACCTTTTCCACGTATAAAATAAAATCGGCCAGACAATGGAAATAAGCATCAAAGGGTGCTTCTGCCGTATTTGCCTCTGCTATTTCACGAATGCGTTCCACAGACAGCTCAAAGCGTTCCTTCACCCACTCCTGTACCTCTTTTCTATTAATTTCTTTCTTCAATACGATCACCTTTCTCATCTATCATGATTCGGATTCAAGCCAAACGTCCAAAATTCCCGTTGGAAATAATGCAGTTCTTACATAATAATTGATAAACAGCCCACAAAAAAAATAAATCCGTGGACAATAACTGCCGCCAGATTCACATAAAAAGCCCCCTGCACCATCGGGCCATAGGCTTCATTATCCTTACGAAGCTGAACAGACAGCCAGAGGCCAAAAATTGCAGCCAGAAAACTCAGATATCCGATGCCTCCAACTGCTGCCGGAAGATTACCTTCCTTTATAAAGGACGCAATCGTCAATACAGCCATGCAGATCAATGATACAATCCCCAATGCAGCGGCGTAAATTCCTCGTTTTGTCTGTCTTTTTTCAATTTTGATGAAGCTGTATATATTATGCGCCATCCCACTTACTCCTTATTTTATTCATTATGTAGAACAGAAGATATCCCGCAATACCTCCTGCAGTATTCAAAATTAAATCATCTACATCAAAGGATCCAACCCTTGTCAGCAACTGTGTGATCTCAATTGTAAGACTCAGTAAAAAAGCCGCCAGAAACATTCGGTTCATTCTTCTTAGCTTCGGTCTCAATATGGGCATAAAAAAACCATATGGCATAAAAGCCAGTACATTACCAAATAAGTTTGCGAGAAATGCCCGGATTCCCACAACATCTCTCTATATATAAAATCTTCGTATTTCTTTAAACGGAATCAAATTATATCTGTAATAAGAAGTGATAACATCTCTTCCATAATCTTCACTGAAAAAACATACATAAATTAAAACAGCGATATACAAAGTAAGCAGTATGAAACTGCCGAATTTGATACACCGCTTTGTTTGTCGGCTCACGCAATCCCTCCTGCCTGACCTGGCAGGTTCTGCCATTCATCCCCTGCCTGCATAAATTACACCACGGCTGCTAAATCCGGCAGCCGCGATGCAGATAACAATATTCTATTGAAAATCTATTCTTTACATCAAGTCTGAATGATGTCTCAGAAGTCTTGCTCCGTTAACAATTCCGATAATACCGAGAACCAGCCCGCTGATTACAGATAAAATTCCAAGGACAAGACTGCATGCACCGGTCTGACACATCAGTTTTGACATCTTATCTTCTATTCTCATCCTCGCTGCTCCTTTCTCAAGCTATGTTCGTATCTGTCAGATATGCCTTTCTAATGCCATCCGACTTCCAACACAATCTACTGTTCCTTTGCACCATACTGTTCATAGTATGCATCAATAGCTGCTTTCAGTTTGTCATCAATGACAATCTTTCCATTACATGGCTTATTATACAGGCATTCAACAACCTCTGCCATCGTAACAATGGCATTTGTCTCAAAACCATAGAGATCTTTGACTTCATCAAGGGCACACTTGACACCGCCCTTGCCGACTTCCATACGATCTAAGGAAACCATCAGGCCAACGATGGTGACATCAGCTGCGCCTTTCACCTTCGGAACTGTCTCTTCCATAGACTTGCCGGATGTTGTCACATCTTCGATCATCACAACGCGGTCTCCGTCTTTTAACGGGCTGCCCAGGAAATTTCCCTTATCTGCGCCATGATCTTTCGCTTCCTTACGGTCTGAGCAATAACGGATCTCCTTGCCGTACAGGTCACTGAAAGCAATAGCTGTTACAACACCAAGCGGAATACCCTTGTAAGCCGGTCCGAACAGTACATCAAAATCGTCACCATACTTTGCATGGATCGCCTTTGCGTAATACTGACCCAGACGCTTTAACTGGGAACCTGTCACATAGGCACCTGCATTCATGAAAAACGGAGACTTTCTGCCGCTCTTCAATGTAAATTCACCAAACTTCAACACATCTGCTTCCACCATAAAGTGGATAAACTCTTCTTTGTACTGTTCCATATCTATAATCTCCTTTTTGTGATTAAAAATTCACTGATCTCTTTCTGACTTTTCTTCTCTGTTATTATACTCAACTTCCAACGAAAAATCAACCAAAAACATACCTGTCCAGTCTTTCAAAAGCCTCCGTGACACGACACTTCGGCAGCGCCAGATTCATTCTGATATGATGTTCCCCATGGAATGGACGTCCATCCTGCCAGCCGACGCCCACATCCCAGCCGGCCTGAAGCAGTTCATCCATGGATTGGCCATGATCTTCACACCATTGTGTACAATCCAGAAAAAGCATATAAGTTCCCTGAGGCTTTGATATCGTCACGCCCTTAAAATGTGCTGCAATGTAATCACAGGCAAATCGTACATTCTCCGTTAAAACCTGACACAGCTCATCCACCCATTCGTACCCCTCCTGTTTATAGGCACCGATCAGTGCATGCATAGACAAAACATTCATCTCATTGTAATGAGACTTGCTGCTCCTTGCCTCCACTCTGTCTCTCAATGCTTCATTATATATAATATGATAGCTCCCAATCAGACCTGCAAGATTAAATGTTTTGCTTGGTGCATACAGGGCCACTGTGTGTTCCCGGGCATAATCATTTACCTGCTGTGTCGGTATATGCTTTCGGCCATCCAATAAAATATCCGACCATATCTCATCAGAAATTACTGTCACATCATACTTTTCATACACATCCATGGCTTTCTCCAGCTCCCACTGTTCCCAGACACGTCCCGTCGGATTATGAGGTGAACACATAATGGCTGCATGGATATGGAACTTCCTGATCTTCGCTTCCATATCCTCATAATCCATCCTGTAAATGCCCTCTGCATCCTTCTTCAACTCACTGTGTATCATCTTATAACCATTGTTCTTCAGACTGGCTGTAAATCCAATATATGTCGGGCTGTGCAAAAGGACCGCATCCCCTGGTGCCGCCAGGCACTGCAGTGCCGAAAGAACCCCTCCGAGGACACCATTCTCATAGCCGATATACTCTTTTTTCAGTCCATTTACGCCATTTCGTTTTTGATGCCATTTGATAATTTCATCAAAATAGGTATCTCTAGGTGCAAAATAACCATATGCCGGATGTTTTGCACGTTCAATAATCGCCTCCGGAATCGTCGGCACTGTCGGAAAGTTCATATCCGCTACCCACATCGGGATAAAATCAAAACCTCCCTTTGGTTTTGACGGTGACATTCCCGGATACATTCCAAGACCATCTACAGCCATAGCATCTTGTCCTTGTCTGTCAATGATCGATGTAAAATCATATTTCATATTATTCATATCCTCGTTTTTTCCAGCATTGATTGCAGCTGCTGACTGCCTTTCACCACTGATTTTATCTTCTTTTCTATTTTCCTATATCTGCACCGAAAAAGCAATTCTTTCTCTGTATTTCGTTGACTTTTTTGTTCCATATCGTTATACTTTATCACAGAACTTTTGAAACATCATCTATTCGCCAAAAGTTCTGTTTTATTAAAGATTTTGTAACTGTTCAGAGCCAAGCAAGATTTCAAAAACAGGTATAAAATGCTTACATTTTTAAGACTGTTTTTGAAATTTTATTTGGCGGATACGCCACACCGACGAAATGCGCAGCATTTTGGAGGTTAGCTCTGAACAGTTACAATATTTTCACGAAAGGTGTCTATTTATGCTAACCTATATTTTATTGCTCCTGGGATTTATCCTGCTTATTAAAGGAGCGGACCTGTTTGTAGACGGCAGCTCATCCATTGCCAGATTGCTTCGCATTCCCGCCGCTGTCATCGGCCTGACCATTGTTGCCTTCGGTACAAGTGCCCCGGAATTATCCGTCAGCTGTTCAGCTGCCCTGGCCGGTCAGAATGAAATTGCCATCAGCAACGTTCTTGGTTCCAACATTTTCAACCTCATGGTTGTTACCGGTGCCTGTGCTGCCATCAGTGCCATTCCGGTCAATGAAGGCATTTTGAAACGTGAGTTTCCATTTTCAATTGTTGCCGCAGCACTGCTTCTGATATTCAGCCTGTTCGGATTCGGACGGCTCAATATCGGCCGACTTGAGGGGCTGACGCTTCTTGTACTTTTTGTTCTCTTTGTTGCCATCCAGGTCAGGGATGCTTTAAAGTCCCGCAGTGAAAATGCGGAAGATCCAATGGAAGAAGTTCTTTCTCCATTGAAAAGCATTGTATTTGTCATCATCGGATGTATCATGATCATTTACGGCGGCAACTTTGTCGTGGACGGTGCCTCTGAAATTGCTGCCAATTTCGGTCTGTCAGAAACCCTGATCGGACTGACAGTTGTTGCTTTCGGTACTTCCCTGCCGGAACTGGTCACTTCCATTGTTGCCTCAAGGAAAGGTGAAAACGATCTTGCCATCGGTAATGTGGTCGGTTCCAATATCTTCAATATTCTGATGATTCTTGGTATTTCAACAAGTATCCATCCTGTCGCACTGCAGCCTTCTGCTGTTTACGACTGTATTATCCTGATGCTCTTCAGCGTCCTTGTTCTTTTCTTCTGCTGGAGCAAGAAGCAATTATCCAGAGGCGAAGGCATTTTTATGCTTATCCTCTATGCAATCTATACGGTTTACATTATCATGCGCTGATAAGATAAAAATAAATATAAGAAAAACTCTTGCCGAACGGCAAAAAACATGCTAACATGAATGCAATCAGCGAAGAGGCTGCGGAATATCCGCGGCCTCTTTTTGTTTTTCACAGATATCATGACCGGACTGTCTCTGCCTGTTCATGCCGCCTTGTCTGCTGTCTGTGAAAATAATAAAGAGAGAGGAAGATGTAAATGAACTACGAAAAAATTTTTGATCTTGTAACGAAAGTGGATGACTTCGTCTGGGGTCCCGCTATGCTTGTCCTGCTTGTAGGCACCGGTATTTTTCTGACCATCCGTGTTGGTTTCCTTACATGGAGAAATCTCGGATACGCCATCAAAAGTACACTGAGTAAGGAGGCCCGTACTCAGAAAAGAGGCGATGGCGATGTTTCTCCGTTCTCCGCATTAACAACCGCTCTTGCAGCTACCATCGGTACCGGCAATATCGTCGGTGTTGCAACAGCCATGGTATCCGGCGGTCCCGGCGCCCTTGTCTGGATGTGGATTTCCGCTTGTTTCGGTCTGACATCCAAATTCAGTGAATGTATGCTGGCCATCAAGTATCGTGAACGTAATGAAAAAGGTGAAATGTCTGGCGGTCCTATGTACACAATGAAAAAAGCACTTCCTAAAGGATTCGGAGCAGTTCTTGGCTGGCTGTTTGCTTTATTTGCCGTTCTGGCTTCCTTTGGTATCGGCAATATGACCCAGGCCAACTCTATTTCTTCAGCTTTAAACGAAACCATTGGTTTCTCCAAAGTTGCCATCGGTATTGTCCTGACTGTTCTGTCCCTTGCGGTTATTGTCGGCGGTATTAAATCCATCTCAAAGGTTTCCTCTGTTGTTGTTCCTCTGATGGCCGTTTTCTATATTATCGCCGGTATTATTGTTATCATCGGCAACATTCAGAACATCCCGGCCGGTCTTGTCATAATCTTCAAATATGCCTTTACCCCTCAGGCTGTTACAGGCGGCGTCCTTGGTAATGTTGTGGCCTCCATGATGGCTGCCATGCAGTATGGCATCGCCCGTGGATGTTTTTCCAATGAAGCCGGTATGGGTTCTGCTGCCATCACTGCCGCTGCTGCCACAACAGACCACCCTGTTCGTCAGGCTTATATCAATATGACCGGTACATTCTGGGATACAATCGTTGTCTGCTCTATCACCGGTCTTTGTATTGCAAGCTCCGGCATGCTGGGTCAGATTGATCCGGCCACAGGCAGTCTCTATACCGGTTCTGCCTTGACCATCGCCGCATTCAAAACCGTTCTCGGTCCCCTCGGCGGATGGCTTGTCACCATCGGCATTGCACTTTTTGCCTTTTCCACGATTCTCGGATGGGAATATCATGGTGAAAAAGCTTTTGAGTATCTGTTGAACACACACAAACTGAATATCATTTACCGTCTGGTTTTCTCATGTGTTGTTTTCTTCGGTGCTACCATGCAGTTGGACCTTGTATGGAAACTTTCCGATATCGCCAACGCCCTGATGGCCATTCCAAACCTGATCTGTATGCTTCTGCTGAGCGGTGAAATTGCCCGGGATATCCGTGAATTCCAGAAAATTCTGGATAAAGAACGCGGCAGATAACCATTGACTCTAATACAATAAAATCCTGATTTTTCATCAGCTCCATCGAAGATGCTGTGAGAAATCAGGACTTATTTTGTCTAATGAAAGCATTTTCCATTCTATTTCTGTCTCTTTGATAATTTATTGCCTCTTTTTATTGCATAATTTAAAATATTATTTTCATCTGTAATCTACTATACATTTTAGGAAACTGTTTTACTCTTTGCCAGAAATTCCTCTGGAGTCATATTCATAATAGCAGCTGCAAGTCAAAACCATCATCCATTTTTTCTGTGATCTCATTTTATGCCTCCTATTCTAATTCACTTATGGTCAATCCTACTTCTTTTCATCCAACAGCATCACACCTTCTGCCGGATTTTTGTCAATGGCCCCGACAATGCTGCATATCATTATCTTCAGCACAATCAAAAAATCATTGTCAGTTATCCAATAATCGCTTCACAGTTGTAAATGTCAGATTATAAACAGAACTATATGTATAATCCACTCCGGCTCTTGCCATCGCTTCTTTCTGTTTCTCTGTCACTACCGTATACGGATAAATGCCGAACATAAAAGGAAAAAAGGAATAGATAAATTCTTCTCTTTTCTTGAAATCCATATCCGGCCTGAATCTCTTCAGTATCTGCATCACCGTCTTCAATGCCTTTCCATAAGACGCCTTAAACTCTGTCAGAAGCTCTATCCTGCTGTTCTCCTCCAGGTCATAATGATTCATGGACATAATTTTCAAAAGCTGCCTGCGTTCATTCAGCGTCCTGGCAAGAACATCCGCAATCTCATCATTATAATTCCATTCTGACACGATGTCAATCCTCGGAGCTTTTCCCCTTTTTTAGATACTCTTCAAGGCACAAATTTTGTTCTTTCATCTCTTTGGCCGCTTCATAGCCCACATACCGATAATGCCATGGTTCATTATCTATGCCTGTGATATCCGTTTTATCTGCCGGATAGCGCTTAATAAAACCATATTTATAGGCATTTTCATCCAGCCATTCATAAACCGCATCCTGAGACGCCCCTGAGGACTCTGAATTGATATCCACACTGAGTCCCAATTCATGCTCACTGGTGCCCGGTTCCGCCACATAAGTCTTTGCCAGTGCTTTTGCCTCTTTCTTAGAATATCCCTCAGTCTCATAAGCCGCAATTTTATCATTCATAATGGCCTTTTGCTCATCCCCTGTCCGATATCCGTCCCTGACAAACAACTGCAGTCCCGCCGCTCTGGCATCATCAAACATCTTCTGAAGATCCGGATAAATCCTTGCATCTACTTTCTCTCCATTTGACAATTCTATCAGCTCCGGAGAATAATTATACGGAATTTTATGATTTTTATTCACCAAAATCAAATTCCACTCACCGGAATAACCGACCACATTTTTCAACAAGTAAACAGCGGTCAAGACCACCATAACCAGCAAAACACCAGCCATCACAAACTTCAAAAAACGTCCTTTCCTGCGCCGCCTGCCCTTACTTCCTCCTGCCATAACAAAAGCCTCCTCTGTCACAGAAATCCTCAACTTCCACTTTCAATCATAGCATCCAAATATTTCAATCCCCCAATAAAAAACTTACAAAAAACAGTCAACACAGTAAAACGTTGGGCGATGAGCCCCATACGCATAAAAAATTCCCGAGGTCTTAATTCAACCTGGCTGATGATATCCTTCTGGAAACAGTGGGCGATGAGCCCGTTTCCAGAAGGATATCATCAGCTAGGTGATTAAACCTCGGGAATTATCCTTTTATTTTACAAGACCAATGAGTTCGTTGATGTCTTCCACGCCATGTCTTCTCATGTACGCTTCAATACCATCAATAACTTCTACGGTTGTATATGGATTTGTAAAGTTCGCCGTACCGATTGACACAGCTGTTGCACCAGCCAGAATAAATTCCATGGCATCTTCAGCTGTACAGATACCGCCCATACCGATAATCGGGATCTTGACTGCATTGGCCACCTGATACACCATACGGACTGCAACCGGCTTAACAGCAGGACCGGAAAGGCCGCCTGTCTTGTTGGCAATGGCAAATGTCTGTCTTTCGATGTCAATCTTCATACCGGTCAATGTATTGATCAGAGACAGGCAGTCTGCACCGCCGGCCTCAGCAGCCTTCGCCATCACTGTGATATCTGTGACATTCGGACTAAGCTTCATGATGATCGGCTGTTTTGCCTTTGCCTTGACAGCCTTTGTAATGGCTTCCACTGCCTTTGGATCCTGCCCAAAAGCAATACCGCCTTCCTTGACATTCGGACAGGAAATGTTGATCTCCAGCATATCCACTCTCGGTTCATCTGCAAGGCGCTCAACCACATCCAGATATTCTTCTGTAGAATGTCCACATACATTAACAATGACTTTTGTATCGAATTTCTCAAGGAACGGCAAATCTCTCTTTGAAAAAAGATCAATGCCCGGATTCTGAAGTCCGATGGCATTGAGCATGCCGCTGGCTGTCTCCGCAATACGCGGTGCCGGATTGCCCGGCCATGGTACACTGGCTACACCCTTTGTCACAACCGCTCCAAGGCGGTTCAGATCAACAAATTCACTGTATTCTGCACCGGAACCAAATGTACCTGAAGCAACCATCACAGGATTCTTCAGCTCAACTCCGGCAAGATTTACCTTTGTATTCATTACAGTTCCACCTCCTGTGCATTAAAGACAGGACCATCCTTACAGATACGCTTATTATGTACGTTTGTATGGTGATCCACATCTTTTGACTTACAGACACATGCAAGGCATGCACCGATACCGCAGGCCATCTTCTCTTCGAGAGAAATCCATGCCTCAATACCATTGTCAGCCGCATACTGCTTCAGTGCACGCAGCATCGGCGTTGGGCCGCAGCTGTAAATAACCTGACCTTCGACACCTTCTGCACGGATGGCATCCAGTACATTCCCCTTTGTTCCGCAGCTGCCGTCTTCTGTGGCAATAACCACTTTGCCGTATTGCTCAAATTCCTTGTTCAAAAACAGTTCATCTCTATAACCGAGAACGATGGTCTTCTCACAATCCAGTTCTTTGGCAAGCTCCAGCATCGGAGGAACACCGATACCGCCGGCCACAAGGATTGCCTTGTTTTTCTTCAATGTATAACCATTGCCAAGGGGTCCCATAATTTCTAATGTATCTCCTACTTTGCATCCTGAAAATTCCTTCGTACCGTAACCAACGACACGATAAACGATTCTCAGTCTGCCATTCTCCTTATCAATTTCACAAATACTGATCGGTCTTGGAAGCAGTTTGCTGTCATCATTCGAATAAACAGAGATAAACTGTCCCGGCTTAGCCTCTGAAGCCATATTGTCGACTTCCAGCCACATACTGAACACATCAGATGCAAGCTGTTCCTGAGAAAATACAGTTGCTTTGATTTTACTTACGCTCATGTTTTTGTCCTTTATATAACGATTGAATTGCTTTTTTATTTGCATCATTCCATCTGCAGCAGATGCCTGCCAAACCGTTTTACAGTACAGATGCAATATCTTTCTGCATATCGATAACTGCTGCTCTGGAAGCATCTGCAAAATGCTCTGCACCAAACTTCGCATACTTCTCCTGCTTGTAGGCAGCAATAATACCTCTTGATGAATTCACGATCGCACCAAGGCCGTTCTCATCAAAGTTCGGCAGAAGATCCTTCGCTGTAGCACCCTGTGCACCATAACCGGGTACAAGAATATAAGCCTTCGGCATCAGCTTACGCGTAATTCTTGCCTGTTCCGGGTAAGTTGCTCCAACAACAGCTCCTACATAGCTGTATCCGCATTCACCTACATAATCACTGCCCCATTCATTGACCTTCTCAGCAACATATTCAAACAGAGGACGACCATCAATCAGTCTATCCTGAAATTCACCGCTTGATGGATTTGATGTCTTAACGAGGATAAAAGCACCTTTCTTCTCTTTCTTAGCCGTATTGATAAAAGGATTGATACTGTCAGAACCCATATACGGATTCAGTGTAACAAAATCTTCATTAAAACCATACAATGAACGGCTTCCAACCTTCACTGGACCCAGATGGCCTCTTGCATAAGCCTCTGAAGTAGAACCAATGTCACCTCTCTTAATATCGCCAATGATCACCAGATCTTTCTGGCGGCAATACTCTACTGTTCTGTGAAACGCCTCAAGACCCGGAAGTCCAAACTGCTCATACATGGCAATCTGAGGTTTTACAGCCGGGATCAGATCATAAACAGCATCTACAATTGCTTTGTTGAACTGCCAGATAGCTTCTGCAGCGCCTTCCAATGTCTCGCCATATTCATCAAATGCTTTCTTCTGAATATGATCCGGTACAAATGCCAGATTCGGATCCAGTCCGACAACGATTGGTGCATTTAATTTCTTAATTTTTCCCACTAGTTTATCAATCATGTACTCTATATCCTCCTTTAAACACAATTTTCCTTAAACATCCCTTTCATTTTAGCATATTCGCCATACAGCCGCAAGTCCATCACTATGATAAATCCCAATCGCTATAATAAATCTCATCGTTTTCCATTTTCTTACATTTATTTACATTTAATTGTAAAATCGCACTATATTTTCCAACTTTGTAAATTTATTGATTATACACCTGTTTTTTCAAAATTTCACGTACTTTTTTCTGAAATTTTCAATTTTGTAAAATTTTTATTAAATCTTCGCTCGCCTATTGCGCTTTTTTGTGGATTAATTTCCTCTTTCATGGGTTGACATCTCCAATTCATCTCAGTATAATGTTAGGCATAAAGTTTCCCACAGCATTGTGGTAAATCAATCAAATAAAGTTCTGTTACAGATTATATCGAAGGAGATATAGATGGAAAGACCGGTTATTCCATCTGTATCTCTTTTTTTGTTTCAGAAACTTGAACAGGAGGAATAAGTTATGGAATCTAATGCAATCTTAGAAGCAGTTAACAGTATTATTTTTGGAAGCCACGGTGTCTGGTTTCTGATCGGCGCAGCTCTGGTTTATTTCATGCAGGCTGGTTTCGCAATGTGTGAAGCTGGTTTCACAAGAGCCAAAAACGTCGGCAATATCATTATGAAAAATTTGATGGACTTCTGTCTCGGAACAGTTGCTTTCATCTTTGTTGGTTACAATATTCTTTGTGGTGATGCTTCAAAATTCTGGGGCGGTTTTACAATGAATCCTTTCGATTTCGGCAGCATGGATTGCTATGGTTTTGTATTTAACCTTGTTTTCTGTGCAACATGTGCAACAATCGTTTCCGGTGCCATGGCTGAACGTACCAAATTTCTTACCTATTGTATTTACAGCTTTATCATCAGTCTTTTCATTTACCCAATCGAAGCCCACTGGGTATGGGGCGGCACAGCATGGTTAACGGATCTCGGATTCACTGATTTTGCCGGCTCCGCTGTTATTCATATGGTTGGTGGTATTACAGGTTTCATTGGTGCATGCTTCCTTGGACCTCGTATTGGTAAATATGATAAAGATGGTCACGCCAGACCAATCCTCGGCCACAATATCAGTATTGCTGCTCTTGGTGTTTTCATTCTCTGGTTTGGCTGGTATGGTTTCAACGGTGCCGCAGCTGCAGACGGACAGCATCTTGGACAGATTTTCTCCACAACAACTCTTGCTCCTGCATGTGCAACAGTTGTC
>Ga0129310_1001205_pt1 | contig 23920 bp, 20 predicted proteins | sample Go1ome_2_FD_94433 | JGI IMG/M metagenome (GOLD analysis project Ga0129310, IMG submission 94433) | Western lowland gorrila individual fecal microbial communities from Wisconsin, USA - Go1022A metagenome | ecosystem: Host-associated > Mammals > Digestive system > Large intestine > Fecal | place...
CGGGAGAGTCCCCGATGGTGCACCAGAAAATAAGACCTGCAAGCGATACACTTGCGGGTCTTTTTTTTTGCGTTAAGCGTGGCGGAAAGGCTTGTGAGTGGTGCACCATCCCCTACGGGGCGGGCTCGTGCTGCGCTGCTGTGCAGCTTGCATTCGCCTCGCGGGGACCGGTCGCTAAAAACAGTGCACTGCACTGTTTTCTAAACGCTCCCGCTGATGGTGCACCAGGAAATAAGACCTGCGAACGGTTTCGTTTGTGGGTCTTTTTTGCTATAGGAAAATGTTTTCGCCCGGATAGGTGGGCTGCGGGAGTATTAAAAGCAGAGCGCACCGTTGGCGGGCCTGCGAGGCAGGCCCCTACAAGTAAAAGGCGAAGTGGAGGGAGAAACAAAGCGTGTTTATGCCGGTATAAAGCTGACGAAGAAGTAGTACTTGCCTACTACATCATTGTGATCCCGCAAGGCTTTTCGGGTGGAGCAGAGCCACACCCCTACAATGAACCGTGAGAGAGTGTGTTTAATTATAAGCGCTATTTTGCGATTTCACGGTGGAGGCAGGGCTTGCCCTGCCCGCATTTACCGTAGCTGCAAACCCTAAAATATTCCCCCGCACCGTTGGCGGGCCTGCGATGCAGGCCCCTACAAGTAAAAGGCAAGGTTTTCGCAAAAATATATCGCTCTTTTGTGATTCTATCGTAGGGGCGAGCATTGTGTCAAGAGTAACATGGTATACACTAGTGCAAAGACATAGTATACAACTTACAGTCTGCTAATAATTCTGTGAATAAGTTCGCCATTGTGTGTACTGAATTCAGCGATCTTAAAGTTCCGATAGCAGGCGAAGAATGATTCGCCATCGGGACTTGGACGGAATTCGATATGCTTTCCTATCATTGTTTCGCTGAGATAGACCTGCCATTTATCGAATCGTGCATAACCCCAGCTGTTGACTTTGATCACATGATATTGTCCACCATACTCCCAATCTTGGATCTTCTCAGGGTATGTCCGGGTACTGGCTATGTACACCTGCCCAGGCGTTTTCATTCCAAGGGCCTCATGGGGGCGGATGGTATTATATTTTTCACGCCAATTTTCCAATTGCACTTGCGCATCACCAATGTTGGAAATAGAGGTGTGGTTTAGAAGCTCTTGCTTCATTGTTCGATGAAAACGCTCGATCTTTCCTTGTGTCTGGGGATGCTTAATACGGCCGTGGATCGGCAGAATATCCAATTCCATGAGCCAACGCTCAAATTGCGTATAGCCTTTCCGGAAACCAGCAAACTGCGCCCCATTATCTGAAAGGATAGAATCCGGCAGCCCATATTCAGAAAACACCTCTTGAAACACTGGAATTACAACATTTTTAGTGCTTAATCTGGGAGCTATTCTGATTGAAAAACGCGAGTGATCGTCGATGATGGTAAGGGGATAACAATAGTTTTGGTCTTCCATAAGGAATTCTCCCTTGAAGTCCGTTTGCCACATCATGTTGCATTTTTCCTTCTCGTAGCGAATGAATGGCTGCCGTTTCTGGGATTCTTCCGGGCTGATACAGCCATGACGGTTCAGGATATTGTTTACGGTTTTTACACAGGGCAGATTCTGCTCCCCCTGGTCTTCCAGTACCTTGCGCAGTGTCTTTGCACCTCACCCTGGGTTTTCTGCTCTGAGCGTCAGGATCCGCTGCTCTACGGCTTCCGGTGTCCGAGAAGGAGATGTATGTGGTCTTCGACTTCGGTCCGTTAAAGACTCCTGAGCTTCGTAACGGGCCTTCCATTTCAAGCCTGTGCGTCGTGTGATACCGTACTCACGGCATAGGGCGCTGAAATTGCTGCACTCCAAGGCAGCTTGTGCAAATTCTCTTCGTTGGTCTTCCACAGTTCGTTTCTCCCACGGCATCGTTTTTGCACTCCTTTTGTGTGGTTTTCGATGCCTTTATTTTATCATAGAACTGTATACCATGTCTTTACTCACCTGTATACCATGTTACTACACTGTACAGCTTGGCTCCGCCCGCATTTGCCGCAGCTGCAAACCCCAAAATATTCCCCCGCACCTTCGGCGGGCCTGCGGTGCAGGTTTTTAAACTGGACGGCAATCATCTCATGTATCCGGGCGATAGCAGCGCACCGGGCTATTTGGTGTATAACTGCCGATGCACTACTGTTGCGGTGGTGGACGACGTGGACACCGGCGATGCAATGCGCAGGGCAAGAGACCCGGAAACCGGCCAGAATGTGCTTGTCGAGGATATGACCTATGATGAATGGGTAAAGCGGAAAAAAACAATAAGACATAACATGTTTAATTCGCTTACCTATAAGGGAATTGTAGATGCCGATACCATAGCGAAAACAGAGATGGCTTTATCAAAAATTCCAGAAAAACAGAGAACCACGGCAGAAAGCGCAATTAGCCACATAGAAATTGTTGAAAGTAATATAGATAGTGGTTATGAACCGAGCACAGGAACAATTTATCTATCTTTAGTCGCGCCATCTTTTTGTATTGTCCATGAATACGCTCATGCATTGGAAAGAGCGTTAAAGATTTATAATGATCCCAAGTTCATCGATATTAGAAAAAAGGAATTTGAAAATATATCTATTCGTGATATCATAATTGATGATGAAACATTCTCCCAATCAATCTATCGAGTTGAAAACAAAAGGTTGATAAGCCTATATCAAGGACGGTTGTATGAGGAGTGTGGTATCTATGATGGAAAAAATGTATCAATTAGTGGAATGTTAGAATATTTTTCCGAGGGATATCGGGAATTTTATGAAAATCCAGAAAATTTAAAAACGCATGATCCAGATTTATACGAATATATCAAGGGATTGTGATTATGATGACAAAGCAAGACATTATGAACCTAACTTCATCTTATGAAATAATGAAAACTCTTTTCTCTAATCCAGAATTATGGGATGAAGAGGTAAACGAGAGGTTGAAGAAGTTGGCAAGGGAAGAGAACAAAACAAAATATGGGGTAGAAGAAATTTATGTAACGCTTCCGCGCCGAGTGCCTTCCACATTGGATGGAAAGGATGAAAATAATGGAAGATTTTAAAATAATGGTACGATTGCTTGCCGCAATCCAGTCACAAGAAGGAGCGGCTGTATTTGATACCAGTCGAATTGGAGAAAATGCTTTAAAAACTACGGCACAAAAACGAGATATGCTTGCATATAAGTTAAATAAAGATGGCTATATTGATGGCCTTTTTGTGGTTGATGACGGTGGCAATCAAGCGTATCCATATATCGCATGGGCAAATTCTCACCCGTATGTGACAATCAAAGGTCTTTCGTTTATGCAGGAATGTGAGCCGTTTCGCAAGGCGGCGAAAGAATTAAAGGATGTTGCTGGGCAGACGGCAGCAGCGATTATCACTAACCAAATCAATGGTATGTTATGAAAATCACACTTGAAGACCACAGCGATGAAGTTCTTGCTGCACTGGAAAGTGCCTGCGCTATAGTGCTGGAAACCTGCGGGCTTGTGGGGGACGAGAGCGATGCTTAAAAAGATGCCGGATGCTGAAAGAACACAAAGTATACTGCGCAGTAAATAAGGTGCCGTGTTGACAAAATAGCCCGATGAAAGCTTTGGAGGGAATCTCCGGCAGCACACTGTGACCGGCTTTCACGCTGAAAGGGACATGTCGATTGCAACGCCGATCCCTGTTACCAGCCTCGATCACCCTCATACAGATGCCCTTGCAGAGCCTTGAAAAACCGGAAGGGAAAAAGTGAATAAAAAGGACGGCATTCCCGAAAATTCTTTAAACTACAAGAATTTTCGGGAATATGATGCAATGCAGGACCATGCAAGACCAACAGAGCAATAGGCACAAGAGGGCACGGCGCTTACTCTTGACAGAATATCCCACGATCCGTACAATTTAAATCAAGGACCGCAGCGAAATGCGAATAAAACCCTTCAGCAAAATTTAGCATGTGCAGTAAAGTTTGAACCGTAATATTCAGAGAAGGTACACGGCGCTATCGAAAAGAAATTTTCAAGCCCAAATTTACCCAAAGCATCCAGAGCGCTGTACCTTCGGAAAGGATCGTCTATGGCCGATTTGACTTTGCAAGAGCTTCGCCAGCGCGTGGAGGAAAAACAGATCTGTGAGGCAAAACAGAAGGAGCTGACCCTGCAGAGAGGCAGTGTTTCTCAAAAGGTTCGGGAACTGAAGGAAGCCAAGCAGCTTGAGCAGGCGGATGTGGATCGGCTGCAGGGGCGCAGTCTGGCGGCTTTTTTCTATCAAGTCACCGGGAAAATGGAAGAAAAGCTGGATCAGGAACGCCGGGAAGCGTATGCGGCCCGTGTGAAATATGATGCGGCTGTGCGGGAACTCTCTTCAATCGAAGCAGATCTACGTGAAATGAATGCCCGGCTGCGGGAATTGGAGGGCTGCGAAAAGCAATATCAGCAGGCACTTTCCGAAAAGCTGAAAAGCATTCAGGCAACCGATTCTGCGGCTGCCCGGCAGCTTGCGGAAAGCGAGGCCCGGATGGCAAAACTGCAAAGCCAGAAAAAGGAACTGACAGAGGCTATATGGGCCGGAAAGGATGCCTTGCGCACCACAAATCAGGTTTTGGAAACCTTAGACAGTGCCAAAGGCTGGAGCACATGGGACCTTGTGGGCGGTGGATTGCTGGTAGATATTGCAAAGCACCGGGAACTTGACCATGCGCAGGAGCAGGTGGAGCAGCTTCAGATTGATCTGCGGCGCTTCAAAACAGAGCTTGTGGATGTGGAGATCACAGCAGAGCTGCAAATTGCGGTGAACGGCTTTTTGAAATTTGCCGACTTCTTTTTTGATGGTTTGTTTGCCGATTGGGCCGTTCTGGACCATATCAAGCAGGCACAGGAGCAGGTGGAAAACACCAAACAGCAGATCGAGCAGGTTTTGGCCATGCTGAACACCGTGCAGCAGGAAACGGAAACCGACATGGCGCAGGAAATGCAAAAGCAGGAACAGCTGGCGGTAAACACCGTACTGTAACGCTGTAAAAGACTTTGCGATACATAGACTGGATACACAGAAAAAGCCGTTGATCCTTGGCGTAGGGTCAGCGGCTTTTTTGCTGTTCTACAAAATAATAGCGGGGCAGGGCGTTGCACTTACGGCTGCGGTTTGCTATGATAAAATCATAGATCATGCTATAAAGGAGGGCAAAGATTATGGAAAGTGTATTGGATGTTTGCGTACAGGAAAATGAAAAAGATCGGCAGCAATATAAAAACTCTACCTATATGCTGGTTTCAAAAATCGCGTATCTGATCGGCGTACCCGAGCAGATTTTGCAGGGAGAGCATGTTCCTGCAAAAATGCGTGAAACTTACGAAGAACTGGACAAAATCAAAGAAGCAAGGATCATACGCAATTTGTGCGTGATCCGCTGCAGGATCGAGCGCAATTTCGGCAAGATCCAGCGCGCGATGATCGAACAGATGAAAAATATTGATACCATGCCGGATCTGATCCCTCCGCAGGCGGCAAAACAACTGTGGAAAGATGAAGTTCGGCTGCAAAAACCCAATTACAAACCGGAAAAATATATACTGGATATCAACAGAATGCTGGGGGAGCGGATCAACAGCATTCAGCCGCTGTTCCCGATCTGGCTGAACTGGGATTACATACGGGAGCTGTTTTTAATGCCCAACGGCCAATCCATCAACGATATACGGGCAATCCATCAGGAATACCATGCCAATCTCATGCAGTATCCCTACCAGACCTACATCAACTGGCAATTCAGCAGCGAAGATGGATTTATTCTTTATAACGATAAAAAATTTGTGACACTGCTGTATGAAAAGCATCAGGATTATTTTGAGGATCTGAGCCGTGTATCCGATGCCAGCGACATTACCAAATTCGGGATCTATGAGTTTATCCATGCAAGCCAAAAGGGCGTGGTTTTGGTGGTGGACTGCGAAAACAGCGATCCATATAAGCTGTACGCTGTGCTGAAAAATCTGGATCGGGAGCAGCTGGAAAAAATCAGCAAGATCATTCTGTACGATGATGTAAACGCTTCTACCGCGTGGGCGATCCTGAATGAATTTACAAGCCTTCAGGTGGACCATATTATGATACAGCGCGTAAAACAGGACAAAAGCCTGACGGATATGACCTTGGCGGTGGGCGTGTGCAAGGAGTTTTACAGCGGCCATGCAGACAGTTTTGTGCTGCTTTCGAGCGACAGCGACTATTGGGCGCTGATCCGTATGCTGCCGGAGGCACGGTTTCTGGTGATGGTGGAATACGAAAAGGTTGGCCACGATATGCGCAGGGCCATGGAGGATGCAGGCGTATTTTATTGCTATATTGATGATTTTTGCACAGGCAACAGCGATGAAGTGCGCCTGCGGGCCGTGCTTACGCAGATGCAGGACAAAATAGACGCACAGGTGAACTTGAACATTCGTGATTTGATGAAGGAAACCATTCGGGAAGCCCGGGCAGATATGGGAACAAAAGAAGAGGCTCGGTTCTATGATCGCTATATTCGGCAGATGAAGCTGGAAATCGACAAGGAGGGCAATCTTCGTTTGGTTTTGAACACATAAGCAGAACCGCACAAAAATAAACAAAAAAATTTGTCTGCATTACAAACGACAGTCTTGGCTGATCTCGGGCCGCCTTTGGACTTTGGCGGCCTATTTGATCCTGCACAGAGAAACCGGCGTTTCCACGCAGGAACTGATCGAAATGTTCTGGCCGGACAACACAAACCCTTCCAGCACGCTGCAAAACAATATCAGCCGCTTGCGCGCGGCGCTGGCGGATATGGGCTTTACCGACACCAAACAGCTGGTTCGGTGCGAGGGCAGCTTTTACCGCTGGTCGTCCGAGCCGGAAACCGTGGTGGACATTGATGTGTTTGAAAGCTTGTGCCAGCGCGAGCACGAGGAGACCAATCTCCAAAAGAGGATCGAGCTGGAGAAGCAGGCGTTTTTTATGTATAAAGACGATTTCCTGCCCGAATGCGCGGCCGAGCTGTGGTGCCTGAACCTGAATGCCTACTATCGCTCGCTGTATTTGCGCCTTTGCCGCAATGCCGCCGCCAATCTGATGCAGCAAAAACGCCTGCAGGAGCTGGTAAAGCTTTGCAACCGGGTGATCCGGCTGGACCCGCTGGCCGAGGAGTTCAGCGTGTATCTTATGCGTGCGCTGGTGGCCAGCAAAGCGCCGCGCAAGGCCGTTGATCATTACGATCATATCCGGCAGCTGTATCAGCAAACCTACGGCACAGCGCCTTCGCCCGAATTGGAGGCCGAAAAGATCGTGGCAGTGCAGCAGCTGTATGGGCAGGAGATAGACGAGCGGGATATTCGCGGATTTTTGTTTTGCGAAGATCACACAGCCGAGGCTTTTTATTGCAGCAACGATACATTCCGTGCCATTGTCAACCTGCAGCTGCGGGAGATGAAGCGCTATAAAACCAGCGCGCAGATCATGGTGGTGCGCCTGAGCAGTCAGGAGGTTTCGCCCGAAGAAAGCGCGGTGTATATGCGCCAGATGGAAACCAGCCTGCAGCACAGCCTGCGCGCGGGCGATCCGTTTACCCGCATGGGCGCAGCGCAGTATTGGGTGCTGCTGCCCGGCGCAAAGCTGGACTCAGCGGAAGCTATTTTTGCCCGCATAAGCAAGCAGATGAAGAGGGATTATCCGCAATCCAAGGCAATATTCAGCTATAAAATGCTGGATCTGCGCAGCCTGAGTACCCCCGATCGATAAAAACACAAACGGGGCGGCCCCAAACAGCGGGCCTGCCTTTTAGCATCCCGAAAACGCACAAAGCGGCCCCCTTGGCCAAAAGGGGGCCGCTTTGCTATATCAGGCTGTGGATCAGTGGAAATTCTCGGCAGCGTAGCGCAGCAATTCTTCGCGGAAATCGGGGTGGGCGATGCTGGCCATGGCCTGCGCACGCTCACGCAGCGAAAGCCCGCTCAGGCGCACCACGCCGTATTCGGTGGCCACATACTGCACCATGGTGCGCGGGGCCGAAACGGTGCTGCCGCCCGGGATAAAGGGCACAATGTTGGATTTCAAGCTGCCGTCCTTTTTGGTGTGTACGCTGTTCAGGCAGATAAAGCCTTTGCCGCCCTCGCTGCGGTATGCGCCCTCCAAAAAATCCAGCTGGCCGCCAATGCCTGAAAGCTGGCGCGTGCCGGCGCTCTCGGCATTTTCCTGGCCCATCAGATCCAACTCAACACCGCCGTTGATGCTGATGAAATTGCGGATGCCGCCCATGCGCTCGGGGGAATGAATGTAATCCAGATCGCCGGGGTGGAAAATATCCGGCTCGGCATCCAGCCAGTCATACAGGGCCTGACTGCCCATGGCAAGGTTCCACGCGCTGCGCCCGGCATCGATCTCTTTGCAGGCGTTGGTGAGTTTACCAGCCTTGTACAGCTCTAAGAAGGCATCGCTGATGGTGCCGGTGTGGCAGCCAAGGTCTTTCAGGTCACTTTCGGCCAGCATACGCGCCACCGTGTAGGGCACGCCGCCCACGCCAAGCGAAAGGCAGGCACCGTTCGGAATTTCGTTTACCACCAGCTGGGCAATGCGCTTATCCACCTCGCTGGGCTCACGGTAAGAGCGCAGCGGCAGCGGCTCGTGGGCGCCCTCTACGATATAGTCGGCCTCAGAAAGATGCACACGGTGCGAGCCCTGCACGCCCTGCAGGCGGGGCAGATGCTCGTTGATCTCGAAGATCACGGTGCGGGCAGCCTTGTAAATGGTGTGCCATGTGTAGTTGGAAATGCCCAGGCCGCAGTAACCGGCTTCGTCCGGCGCAGAAACCGGCACAAAGGCCACATCCACACGGATCATGCCGCGGCGGTACAGCGTGGGCAGCGAGCGCAGAATGGTGGGCATAAAGCTGACAAGGCCGCGGCTTTGCAGCTTGCGCTCATAGTCACCGATATGCCAGCTGTAATAGTGGAAAGCGGTCTGCTCGGGGTCACATTCCACAACCTCGATGCGCGGGCGGATCACCAAGCCGCCGCGGATCCTGACATCGTGCAGCTCTTCTTTTCGGGCGGCAAGGGCACTGTCCAAAAGATCGGGAAAGCCTGCGCCGAAGCCATAATCCACCCAATCGCCGCTTTGCACAGCCATAACGGCCTGTTCGGGGGATACAAATTTTTGTTTCAGTTCACTCAGCATAGTTCTGCTCCTCTTATAAAAATACGCATACCGCCGATAAAAGCGACAGTATGCGTATGGGTTATCCTGTTTTAGTAGGCGATGCCCCAAACCACCATGGACTGGGCGGGCTTACCGCAGCAGGGGCACACATCGCTCAGGTGCTCCTGTGCAAAGGGCATGCAGCGGCTGCTCAGGCCGGCTTCCTCTTTCATCTTCAGCTCGCAGGCAAGATCGCCGCACCACATGGTTTTGATGAAACCGGTTTTGCTGGAAGCAAGCTCTTTCACTTCGTCCAGCGTGGTGGCGGTGTAGGTGCGGGCCTCACGGTTTTCCAGCGCACGCTCGTACAGGTTTTTGGCCAGAGCCTCCAAAATCTCAGGAATACGGGTTTCCAGCTCGTCCAGGCTGCACACGATCTTTTCGCGGGTGTCGCGGCGCACCAGAACGCACTGGTTCTGCTCCATATCCTTGGGGCCGATCTCAAGGCGCAGGGGAACACCCTTCATCTCCCACTGGCTGAACTTCCAGCCGGGGCTGTTGTCGCTGTTATCCAGCTTTACGCGGGCAAAGGCGCTTACGCGCTGTGCCAGCTCGGCTGCCTTTTCGCTCACGCCGGGCTTGTGGGCGGCAATGGGCACGATCACCACCTGGAAGGGGGCGATGGCGGGGGGCAGGATCAGGCCGTTATCGTCGCCATGGGTCATGATCACAGCGCCGATCATGCGGGTGGTCATGCCCCAGCTGGTCTGGAACGGATACTGCAGCTTGTTGTCACGGCCCTGGAAGGTGACATCATAGGCGCGGCTGAACTTATCGCCAAAGTAGTGGCTGGTGCCGCACTGCAGGCTTTTGCCGTCCTTCATCATGCCTTCGATGGTATAGGTGGCCTCAGCACCGGCAAACTTTTCCTTGTCGGTTTTGCGGCCGCGCACCACGGGAATGCACAGCGACTTTTCGGCAAAATCGGCATAGCAGTTCAGCTGCTGCTCGGTTTCGGCGCGTGCCTCATCGGCGGTTTCGTGAATGGTGTGGCCTTCCTGCCACCAGAATTCACGGCTGCGCAGGAAGGGGCGGGTGGTTTTTTCCCAACGCACAACGCTGCACCACTGGTTGTACAGCATGGGCAGCTCACGATAGCTGTGCAGCACATGAGCCCAGTGATCGCAGAACATGGTTTCGCTGGTGGGGCGCACAGCCAAACGCTCTTCCAGAGGCTCGCTGCCGCCCATGGTGACCCAGGCCACCTCGGGGGCAAAGCCGTTTACCAGCTCGCCCTCTTTTTTCAGCAGGCTTTCGGGAATCAGCACGGGCATGGCCACATTCTCATGGCCGGTGCGCTTGAACTCGGTGTCGAGAATATGCTGCATATTTTCCCAAATGGCCTGGCCGTAGGGACGCATGATCATAAAGCCCTTTACGCTGGCGTAGTCCACCATTTCTGCTTTCAGGCAGATATCGGTATACCACTGAGCAAAATTTTCTTCCTGGCTGGTGATGGCCTGAACCAGCTTTTTGTTGTCTGCGCTCATGTTTACTCCTGTTCTTATACGGCAGCCTGCCCCGAGAGGCTGCACCCTCAAAAAACAAACCGATGCTCGGGGCACGGCAAAAACGACAAAAAATCCCCTGCGCAGCGGGCAGAAGCCAAAGGGCACAAACTGCGCGCAGGGGATGATGGCACCTTACAAATCAGGTGTGGTCTTCCACATAAGAAACCACGCTGCCTACGGTGCGCAGCTTTTCTACATCCTCGTCGGGAATCTCGATGTCAAATTCATCTTCCAGCGTCATCACCATATCCAGCACGGTGAGGCTGTCAGCCTCAAGGTCATCAATGATGTCGCTTTCAGGGGTGATCGAATCAGCGGGAATGTCCAGCTGCTCGGCCAGCAGGTCACGGATTTTTTCAAAAATCTGGGTATCCATCGTTCATTGCTCCTTAGAAATCAAGTTTACTATAAATTATATAGCCCATCTGGGGGATTCTGTCAACACCCTATTGCAAAGTTTTGTGTTTTTTTGCGGAGTACAGGCAGCACGCCAGATTCTTCTTGTACAAAGCGGGGAAAATCTGTATAATATATAAGGTATATAAATAAGGGCCGTACCGCCAATTCTCAGCGCTGATCCGGTGCAGGGGCGTGCCCCGATCCGATCGCCCGGGAAAAAGCAGAAAGGCTTTCGCCATAATGAGAGGAGAGAAACACCGTGGAACTGGCTTTTACCAAAATGCAGGGCTGTGCCAACGATTATATTTATCTGGACTGCCGCAAAACCGGCCTGCCCCTGCAGATCGCCGAATGGGCCCGGCAGCTTTCCCGCCGCCACTTTTCGGTGGGGGCTGACGGCATTATTTGCATTTGCACACCCCAATCCCCCACAGCCCACGCCACCATGCGTATGTTCAACGCCGATGGCAGCGAGGGCAAAATGTGCGGCAACGGCATTCGCTGCGTTGCCCAGTGGCTGCATGAGCATGTGCCTGTGCTGGCAGGCGAAAAGGTGCTGCGGGTGGATACCCTGAGCGGCTTGAAAACGCTGCACTATAAAGGCAGCGATTGCTGGCAGGTGGAAATGGGGTGCTACAGCACCAAAGCTGCTGATCTTCCGGCTGTGAACATGGGCGAGGGGCCGCTGGTAAAGGCCCCCATCACCGTGCAGGGCAGGCAATATCAGGCCAGCTGCATCAGCGTGGGCAATCCGCACTGTGTGGTGCACTGCGAGGATGTGCCCGGGCTGGATATCGAAAAGATCGGCCCGGCCTTTGAAAAGCACGAAAACTTTCCCGAGGGCGTAAACACCGAGTTTGTGCAGGTCGTGGATGAAACGCATCTGATCATGCGCGTGTGGGAGCGCGGCAGCGGCGAAACCTATGCCTGCGGCACCGGCACCTGCGCCACCGTGGCCGCCATGGTGGAAGAAGGCATCTGCCAGCGCGAAACCGATGTGCAGGTGCAGCTTCTGGGCGGCGTGCTGACCGTTCGCGTTTGTGCCGACGGCAGCGTGCTGATGACAGGCCCTGCCAAAACCGTGTACGAGGGCAAGGCCATTCTGCCAGAATAAATTCGTCATACTGTGCGAAATGCACCGTGTATAAAACCGCGTGGGCGCATTTGGACGGCCCACAAAATTTACAGAGAGGGGACTGTTTATTATGAACATCAACAAGCATTACGCTGAACTGGCCGACAGCTATCTGTTCAGCACCGTGGCCCGCAAGGCCGCGGAATTCCAGAAGGCAAATCCTGACCGTGAGGTGATCAAGCTGAGCATCGGCGATGTCACGCTGCCGCTGGCCAAGTGCGTGGTGGAGGCTATGCACAAGGCTGTGGACGAAATGGGCACGGCCGAGGGCTTTCATGGCTACGGCCCCGAGCAGGGCTATGACTTTTTAAAGGATGCCGTGCGCGATTATTATGCCGGCCACGGTGTGAACCTGAAAAGCGGCGAGATCTTTATCTCGGACGGCGCCAAGAGTGATCTGGCCAATGTGCTGGGCCTGTTTGATGTCAACAACACGGTGCTGGTGCCCGATCCTGTATATCCCACTTATGTGGACGATAATGTTTCGGACGGCCGCAAGGTGATCTATGCCAAGTGCGACGAAAGCAATAATTTCCTGCCCATGCCGGACCCCAATGTGAAGGCAGACATCATTTATATCTGCAGCCCCAGCAACCCCACCGGCGCTGTGTATACCCCCGAGCAGCTGAAGGTATGGGTGGACCATGCCAACGCCACCGGCGCTGTGATTCTGTTTGACGCTGCCTATGAGTGCTTTGTAAGCGAGCCCGGCTTGGCACGCAGCATTTTTGAGGTGGAGGGCGCACGCACCTGCGCCATTGAGATCTGCAGCTTCTCCAAGATTGCAGGCTTCACCGGCACCCGCTGCGGCTACACCGTAGTGCCCGAGGAGCTGGAGCGCGAGGGCCGCAGCCTGCACCAGATGTGGCTGCGCCGCCAGACCACCAAGTTCAACGGCGTGCCCTACATTGTGCAGCGCGGTGCCGCCGCCGTGTTTACCGAGAGCGGCATGGCCGAGATCCAGCACAATCTGGACTATTACCGCCGCAATGCACAGGTGATCGGCAAAGCGCTTGAGGAAGCAGGCGTGTGGTTCTGCGGCGGCAAAAACAGCCCCTATCTGTGGATGAAGTGCCCCGGCGGCATGACCAGCTGGGAATTCTTTGATTACCTGCTGGAAAAAACCGGCGTGGTGGGCACGCCCGGCTCCGGCTTTGGCCCCTGCGGCGAAGGCTACTTCCGCCTGACCGCTTTCGGCAATGCCGAAAAAACCAAGATCGCTGCCGAGCTTTTGAAAAAGGCGATCATGGAGCTGTAATAGCTGCATAACAAAATACGCCCCGCCCCGATAGGCAAGCCTATCGGGGCGGGGCTGTTTGATGCATACGGGTTTTATCAGGTGGCCTCCGGTGCGGGGGCCTGCGCAGAATATTCAGACTCCTCGGGATCCTCAGACTGCTCGGTGCAGGGGGGATACAGCGTTTTTTTGCCCTCGGGCTCATGCAGGTCAATGGGCGAAGACCCGTCGGTCTGTGCGTTCAAAAAGTCTACGGGAAGGCCGTTATCGTCCACATGGGGCTGGTGATCGTGCGGCACGGTGGCGTGATGGTGGCTGAACAGCGGTTCGTCCGGCTCGATCTCGGCAAAAATACTGCCTTCCTCGGGCTTGGTATCAAAATCGTGTACATACAGATATTTGCGGGTGGCAAAAATCACAGCGATGGCCAGAATGCCGATGGAAATGAATTTCAGATCGGTGTGATAGACCACGATGGAACGAGCCATGGCAAACAGCAGCACCTCCAGTGCAGAGCCGGGGGTGTGCTTGCACAGCATTTTCAGCGCTTCCACACCCACCACAATGGTGAACAGCACCTCTAAAAACTCTGTGAAGCTCTGGCTCAGATCCTTGCCGAAAACCAGATGCAGCAGCTCGGGAAACAGGCGGAGCATCGAGATCAGAAGCGCCACCGTAAGCAAGCCGGCCAAAATCAATTCCAGCATGTGGCTGGCGTGGTAGATAAGCAGGTTGAAAAAGTGCAGCACCTGCTGGCTGCGGGTCACCTGCGTTTGAATGTTGCCTTGGATGCGTTTATAAGGCATAAGCGGCCCTCCTTAAAAATCAAAGATCTACCGTGTTGGTGATGCTTTCCACACATTTGCGGAACTGCGGCATATCCTCCTGGGTGCCGGTAAACACCCAGCTGAAGGTCATGTCCGCATCGATGCCCACAAACAGCTGCGAAAAGCTGCAGTCAGAGCCGGTGCATTTCAGCTCGGCCTGATACGAGGGAAAGCCGCACACGGGCTGGCTGTCGATCGAAACCACCTCAATGCGCATGGATTCATCGCGCAGCTGCTCGGCATACATGGGCTGCAGCGCAGCCACCAGAGCATCAATATCGGGCGTGGAAAAATCGGGGTCCTTGGCGCTGGTGGTCAGGCTGATCACCGCACCGTTTTCGTTGGTGTAATAGGCCAGTGTGCCGGGCATTTCGGCTTCGGAAAAGCCCTCGGGTACATCGATGGCAAAAGCCGGGCCGGGCTCCGGCGTGGGCTCAGGCTGCTGGGAAGAAGCCGATGCCACCGAGGCACTGTCGGCGGCGGAGGCGCTGCTGCCGCAGGCTGTGCAAAGGGAAAGCGCCAGCAGCAGGGCGGTAAAAAGAATGTGTTTTGTTTTCATCATATTTGTACTCTTTTGCAAAAAATCAGCCCGCCGGAACAAGCAATATCCGGCGAGCCGAACGAAGGGTGTGTTATACAGGAAAATCCATGCAAACGCGGGCCTTGGTGAAGGGGCGAACCTTAGAGTCGGCCACGGCCACATGGGCGGGGTGCGTGGCATAAGCGCGCAGGCTTGCTTCGTCCTGCAGGGTGCAGTCCAGCATCATATCGGCGTTGGAAGTGTCGATGCCGTTGATGTTCACCTGTACGCTCAAAAGGCCGGGCACCTGGCCCACAAGCCCTTCCAGAGCGGCCTTGGCTTCCCGCTTTACGGTTTCTTTCAGCTCAGGGGTCAATTCGTCTTTGAGCTGCCACAAAATCACATGCTTGAACATGGTAAAATACCTCCGAAAAATTATTTTTCGTTCCAGATAGGCTGCTTCAAAACCCACTCGCCGTACTCGTTTTTCTCAAACAGGTCACGGTTGTAGAATTTATCGATGATGGCCCAGAACTCGGTTTCGGTATAGCCGCAGAACTCGCAGAAATCGCGCACGCACAAGGGGTCCAGCTTGCCGTCGCGCTCTTTGATCACCGGAATCGCTTCCTCGCGGGTCATCTTGCCGTAGCGAATGTAGCGGGCGGTGTAATCGGTGGCGGCGGCATGGCCGAACTTGGGATATTTCAGCCAGCTGTGTACCAGATAGGCGCGGCTGTCGATCTGGTCAAAGTTTTCGGCATGATGGGTACGGTCCCACTCGTGGGTCAGATCATGGAAGCCGTGCTGCTTGGCGATCTGATAGTTCCTGTAGCTGTTCCAGGGCAGGAAGTAGCTCATATAGAACGGATCCAGCTTCTTGAGTTCCTCAGGGGTGGGGGCCAGCGTGAGGCTCAGGTCGTTTTCGGTAACACCGTCGCCCAGCAGCTCTTCCATGGGCATCCCAACGGCCACGCCGTTTTCAATCTGCCCCATGGCGGAATAGGTTTCCTCGTCGGCATTGCCGCCGTATTCAAAGCTGACATTTTCGCCGTAGCACAGCAGAGGCGTGTTGAACTTGGCAGCCATGTGCAGGGGGAAGGTGTAGATCAGGCGGTCCACATACCAAGTGGGCTTGCCGTATTTTTCAAAGAATTTGCGCATCAGGATCTTCTGTGCCTTGATGTTGGGCTTGCAGCTGATGATGGTGCAGCCGAATTCCTCGCTGATGTTTTTCAGGTTGTGCTTGCCGGCCTCGGTCATGGGGAAGTTGTCTTCCACGCTGAACAGAATGGGATTCATGTGCATGACCTCTTTGAGGATATACACCTGAAAATGGCTGTCTTTGCCGCCCGAAGCAGCCACGGCGCAGTCATAGCCGCCGGGGCCGTTGCAGCCGCGGTATTTATCGCAAAGAGCCTCAAATTCCTTCCAGCGGGCGTTCCAGTCAACATTTTTGCGGCTTTCATAGTGGCGGCAGGCGCTGCAAACGCCCTGCTCGTCAAAAGTGATGCCGGGGCGAGTGTCCGGCATGGTGCATTTGGTACAATAACGCATGGGTGCGATTCTCCTTTTATATACGCCGGGGCGGCGCTTTGTGATCATTTTATTTTGCCGCGGGAAATGCTGCAGAATGCTGCGGCTCCAAAAGGCAAAATACTTCTCTTATACTATACTCTATTTTTGGCTTTTAGGCAAGACGCCAGCAAAATTTAGGCAACGGATGTGAGCGGAAAATCAGCGAAAATATCGGCTTTTTTGAACCAAACCGCAAGGGAGCGGCGCAGCGGCAGGCAAAAGAAACGCACCGATGCCGACAGGGCACAGAGTTTTGATTTTGAGAGTGGTTTTTGTCAGGAAAATGCGCTATAATATTTAGGCAAATTTTTCAAAAGCAATCGTTTGGATATACCAAGGAGCATTGATATGAATCAACTGAAAAAAATGCTGGGGCGGTGCCGGGGCAGCATCATGGCGGCAGTGGCCGTGAGCTTTCTGCTGTTTTTGTACGGCCCGCTGGAGCTGTATTTTACCAACCGTGCGGATTTCTGGTTCAGCACCGGCGTGCTGCTGCGGCAGTGCGCGCTGCTGTTTGTCTGCACCGCGGCAGTGCTGGTGGCCCTGCAGGCGCTGGCGGCAAAATTTGTTCCCAAGCTGTATCCGTTGGTACTCGGCGGGCTGCTGTGGGGGCTGATGGTGTGCTATGTGCAAAACAGCTTTCTTTCGGGCGGCCTGCCCAGCCTGAACGGCGAGGCCGTAAACTGGAACGCCTATCCCGGCCAGCGTGCAGCCTCGGCAGTTTTATGTGTGGCCGCTGCGGTGCTGGTGATTTTTTTGGCCCGCAAAAAGTGGCTGAACAACGCAGCCTTTTTTGGCGGCGGGGCGCTCACGCTGATGCTGGCCATCACGGTGGTCACGCTGGGGCTGGGCAGCAGCGGCGACAATGCCAGCTATTATTATTCGGGCAGTGAAAAGCTGCAGGAATATTCCTCCGACAAAAATTTTGTGATCTTTGTGCTGGACACCGTGGACGGCGACACCTTTGAGCAGCTGGTAGACGAAACGCCGGAATACAAAGAGGCTCTGCGGGATTTTACTTACTACAGCGACACCCTGTGCGCCTATCCCTACACCTACTACGCTGTGCCGCAGCTGCTGAGCGGCGAGTGGTATGAAGGCGGGGAGGACTTTGAAGCTTACCGCGCCAGAACCCTGCGCGAATCGCCGCTGTTTAAAGCACTGGAGCAGCAAAATTACAGCATGGCGATCTATCTTGAGGATAAGCTGCTGAACGAAGACGCTGCGCCCGAGCGGTTTTTCAATATGCATTCCGAAGCGCCCAAAATCGCCTCGCAGGCAAAATTCTGCCATGTGATCCTGCAGATGAGCGGGCTGAAAAACGCTCCGTTTGATCTAAAGCGCTTTTGCTACACCATGCCGGATAATCTGAGCGCCCTGAAGGTGAGCACCGAGTACGACGAAAACAGCTGGTACAGCTGGTATAACATTCCGTTCCTGCAGTCCTGCCAGGCGGCCGACAGCAGCCTGAACCCTGCCGCTGCACAGGAGCCGTGCAGCGAAAAAATGTTCAAGTACATCCATGTGGCGGGGGCTCATGTGCCTTACAAGTTCGGCCCGCATCTGGAAGTGATCGAGGGCACGCCCGAGGCCAGCTATAAGAACAATGTGGCGGGCAGCATTTATCTGATCGAGGCTTATCTGGAAATGCTGCGCCACAATGGCACCTATGACAACACCGCCATTGCGATCATGAGCGACCATGGCTATGCCGAGGATGAAAACGGCGCCGAGATCAACCCCGGCCGCCAGCACAGCATCTTTTTGGCCAAGGGCTTTGGGGAAAGCCACGAGTACGCGGTGAACGAAGCGCCCTTCTCGTATGACGATCTGCAGACAGCCTATGCGCGGCTTTTGGGCGGCAGCCCGGCGGGGCAGCTTTGCGATTACAAGGCCGGCGATGCCCGGGAACGCCGCTATTTGAACTATGTGCATGAATTTAAGGGCAGCGAATTTTCCGAAATGAACGGCAGCGGCTTTATTGAAATGATGCAGACCGGCCGTGCCGATGATCTGAGCACCTTGCAGCCCACGGGCGTGACCTATCAGCCGCCCAGATCCATGGTAGGAGATTAAAACAAAAGGAAGATATGAGTACAGTAAAGTCGATTTTTGGCCGCTGCAAGGGCGGTATTCTGGCCGCGGCGGCAGCCTGCTTTATCACACTGGTGTATGGGCCGCTGGAACTCTATTTTACCAACCGGAAGGACTTCTGGTTTGCACCGAATCTGATCGTGCCGGAAGTGCTGTTTCTGTTTGCGGCGGCACTGCTGCTGTGTATTTTACTGCTGGCAGCGGCAGACCGCTGGGCCCCCAAGCTGTATGCCTTGCTGACAGGCTGCTTTGTGTGGGGCACGCTGGTGTGCTATCTTCACAGCAATTTTCTTTCTGGCTGGCTGCCCAGCATGGACGGCTCTGCCGTGGACTGGAACGCCTATCCCGCCCAGCGTGCGCTTTCGGCGGCCGTGTGTGTGGCAGCGGCCCTGTTTGTGGGCTTTCTCGGCTGGAAAAAGTGGCTGCAGAATGCAGCCTTCTTTGGCGGCGGCGCACTCACCCTGATGCTGGCCATCACGGTGGTCACGCTGGGCATGGGAAGCTCTTCTCTGCAGGGCAACTATTACTTTTCCACCAACAAGGAACTGCAGAAGTATTCTTCTGACAAAAATTTTCTGATCTTTGTGGTGGATGCGGTAGACGGCGATGTGTTTGAGCAGCTGGTAAACGAAACACCGGAATATCAGGAAGCGCTGCGGGACTTTACCTATTACAGCAACACGATGAGCGGCTATGCCTATACCGAACTTTCCATAAGCCAATTCCTGACCGGACAATGGTATGAGGGAGATGTTCCCTTTGAAACATACTGCACGAAAGCCTTGAATGAATCGCCCTTTTTTGCCGACCTGCAAAGCCGTGAGTATCGCATGGGTTTCTATTTCGGCTACAATTTCTTTGATAAAAATTCCGGGCCGGATCGTTTTGTCAATCTGAGCCTGCGCACATCCGAGATCACGACTCACCCGGCGTTCTGGCGGGTGATCCTGCGCATGAGCTGTGTGAAGAATGCACCGTTTGATTTTAAGCGCCTGGGGTACTGCCTGCCGGAAAAGCTGAATGGCCTGATCCAAAAAGGGCCGGTTGACTTTGAAAATCGGTTTGACAGCGATAACGCGGCGTTTTGGAACTATTGCCGGACAACACCTTTAACAACTACAGAGTCAGACAAGGTGTTCAAATATATTCATCTGAATGGGGCGCACACGCCGTTTTTGTATGGGCCGCATCTGGAAAAGGTGGCCGGAACCGAGCAGGCAACATATCCGAACAGTGTAGGATCCTGTGTTTATGTGATCGAAAATTATCTGAATATGCTGCGCGAGAATGATTGTTATGACAATACGGCCATTCTGATTTTAAGCGACCATGGCTACGCAGTAAACGGAGCGGATGAGGGGCGTCAGCACAGCATTTTGCTGGCCAAAGGATTTGGCGAGCATCACGATTATACAGTGAATGAAGCGCCGGTTTCTTATGGGGAAATGCAATCGATCTGCGATGTGCTTTTGGATGGCGGTACATCTGATGAGATCAGCGCTTACCGGGCAGGCGACAGCAGAGAGCGGCGCTTTATGCTTTCCTCTGTCATTTCCGCCAAAAACAACCAATTTACGGAATATATGCAAACCGGTTATGCAGGGGACCTGAACACCATGCAAAAAACCGGGCGTGTGTATAAGATCGTAAAAGCCTACGGAGCATAAAAGGATGAAAACTACTTTAAAGCGCTGCAAGGGCGGCATTCTGGCTGCGGCGGCAGCCTGCTTTATCACACTGGTATACGGGCCGCTGGAACTCTATTTTACCAACCGCGAGGATTTTTGGTTTGCGCCGAATGTGATCGTGCCGGAGGTGTTGTTTCTATTTGCGGCGGCGCTGCTGCTGTGTATTTTACTGCTGGCAGCGGCAGACCGCTGGGCCCCCAAGCTGTATGCCTTGCTCACGGGCTGCTTTGTGTGGGGCACGCTGGTGTGCTATCTTCACAGCAATTTTCTTTCGGGCTGGCTGCCCAGCATGGACGGCACAGCCGTAAACTGGAACGCCTATCCCGCCCAGCGTGCGCTTTCGGCGGCCGTGTGCGTGGCGGCGGCCCTGCTTGTGGGCTTTTTCGGCTGGAAAAAGTGGCTGCAGAATGCAGCCTTCTGGGGCGGCGGCGCACTCACCCTGATGCTGGCCATCACAGTGACTGCCATCGGCATTTCCAGCGCCTCTGCGGCGGGCAGCTATTATGTGTCCACCACGCAGGGGCTGCAAACCTACTCTGCCGACAAAAATTTTGTGATTTTTGTGGTGGACTCGGTGGACGGCGATGTGTTTGAACAGCTGGTCGATGAAAACCCGGAATACCGTGAATCACTGCAGGACTTTACTTATTATCGAGATACGCTCAGCGCTTATCCCTACACCTATTACGCCGTAACGCAAATGCTTACCGGCGAGTGGTATGAGGGCGGGGAAAATTTTGAAGCCTTCCGCTCACGCGCAGTGCGGGAATCGCCGCTGTTCCAAACGCTGCAGGAACAAAATTATCAGATGGGCATTTATTTCACCGAAAATTTGGTGGATAAAAACGCAGAGCCGGAGCGCTTTTTCAATATGCGCCGGGAAGCCCCGAAAATCGTTTCGCACCCGGCGTTCTGGCGTGTGATCCTGCGCATGAGCTGCGTGAAAAACGCACCGTTTGATTTTAAGCGCCTTGGCTACAGTCTGCCTGAAAAGTTGAACGGATTAAAATTGATCGATAAAGATCAGGCCAATGCAGATTTTACGGTTTCCAATGTGGACTTCTTAAACACCTGCCAGGGCAGTTTGGAATCATGCGGCGAAAAAATGTTTAAATACATTCATGTGGAAGGGGCGCACACGCCGCTGCAATACGGCCCGCACCTGGAAAATGTGGCAGGTACCGATCAGGCAACTTACCGCAATCAGGTGGAGGGAACGATCTATCTGATCCAAAGCTATCTTGCACAGCTGCGAAACAGCGGCTGCTATGATAACACGGCGATCATTGTGATGAGCGACCACGGCTATGAGGAAAGCCCCGAGGGCAGCACCCTGCCGGAAATACAGCAGCACAGTGCCATGCGCAGCCACAGCATTTTTCTGGCAAAGGGCTTTGGTGAAAGCCACGGATATGCGGTGAACGAAGCGCCGCTCTCGTATGATGATCTTATGCAGGCTTATGAAAGGCTGCTGAGCGGGAGCCAAAGCGGTGAACTGATCGACTGGAAAAAGGGCGATGCCCGCGAGCGCCGTTTTTTGAATTATCAGCAGGAAAATCTGGAAAAATACGGCTTTGAGGAAAGAGTGCAAACCGCGGCTGCCGATGATCACGACACACTGGTGCCGACCGGAACCATCTACAAACTTCCCTAAAAAGTAAGCTGTATAAAATTTCGGCTCTGCCGAAAGAACAAGAAAGGAACAGGGGATGAAATCATTTTTCATGCGCTGCAAAGGCAGCATTTTGGCGGCGCTGGCACTGTGCTTTATTGTGCTGGTGTATGGCCCATTAGAACTTTATTTTACCAATCGAAGCGATTTCTGGTTTGCACCCAAGGTGATCTTGCCGGATGTGGCGGCACTGTTTTTGCTGGCCTTGATCGCCTGCCTGGTGCTGCTGGCTTTGGCTGACCGTTTTTCTAAAAGGCTGTATGCCTTGCTGACAGGCTGCTTTGTGTGGGGCGCGCTGGTGTGCTATATCCACAGCAACTTCCTTTCAAGCTGGCTGCCCAATATGAACGGCAAGGAAGTGGATTGGAGCGCTTATCCGCAGCAGCGGGCAGCCTCTATTGCGGTATGTGCAGCAGCGGCCGTGCTGGTGGCGGTGCTGATGCGCAAAAACTGGCTGCAAAAAGCAGCGCTTTGGGGCGGCAGTCTGCTTACCATGGTGCTGGCGGTAACGCTGGTGGTGCTGGGCATCGGCAGCAGCTCTTCCTCGGCAGGGCAAATGTATTATTCCAGCGCCGAGGGGCTGCAGGAGTATTCCACCGACAAGAACTTTATTGTTTTCGTGGTGGATATGGTGGATGGCGGCACCTTTGAATCGGTTGTCAGCGAAAGTGAAGAATATCAAAATGCGCTGCGCGATTTTACCTACTATAACAACACTCAGGCTGCCTATCCCTATACATATTATGCGGTGCCGCAGCTTTTGAGCGGCGCATGGTATGAAGGCGGCGAGGTGTACGATACCTTCCGCTCACGCTGCCTGCGGGAATCGCCGCTGTTTGAACGGCTGGACAGCGAAGGCTGGCGCATGGGAATGTATCTGGATGAACTGATCTTTGATCAAAATGCCGAGCCGGAACGCTTTTACAACCTGCGGTGGCAGGCATCTGAAATCGAATCGCACCCGGCATTCTGGCGTGTGATCCTGCGCATGAGCTGCGTAAAGAACGCGCCGTTTGATCTGAAGTATCTCGGCTATTGTCTGCCCGAAAAGCTGAACGGATTGAAATACGGCAATCTGTATAGCACGGACACATGGTTTGTATATCACAATTCCGATTTCTTGGACTCGTGCTATCAGGCAGACAGCGCAAAAAACGGCGGAAACGCGGATCTTTGTCAGGAAAAAATGTTTAAATATATCCATGTGGAGGGCGCACATTATCCGTTCCAGTACGGCCCTCATATGGAAAATATTGAAGGCACCGATCAGGCCTCGTATGAAAACAATGTGGCCGGCACAGTGTATATGCTGGGCCAGTATCTGGATATGCTGCGCCACAACGGCACATACGATAACACGGCGATCGTGATCATGAGCGACCACGGTTGGTCTTTTGACGAAAACCATCACGAAGTGAATGCGCACAGCATCTTTTTGGCAAAAGGCTTTGGCGAAAGCCACAGCTATACAGTGAATGAAGCGCCGCTTTCGTATGATGATCTGCAAACGGCATTTGGCCGCCTGCTGGACGGCGCACAGGGAGATGCTGTGAGCGACTGGAAGGCCGGAGATCACCGCGAACGCCGTTTTATGAGCTATACGCATCAATACAGCGAAAGCGAAGGAAAAACCGTGCAGACCCATGAAATAGACGAAGATGGCTTTATCGAAATGATTCAAACCGGATTTGCCGGGGATTATTCCACGCTGAAGCCCTCGGGCGTTGTGTACACGCTGCCCAAAACCGTTTGGAACTAAAAAGCGATCACAGCACGATTTCTGCCCTGTGCCGCATGGAATGTATGCGGCGCTGCCCTGAAATATAATAAACGCAGCCCTGCCGATCATGCTCAGATTGATATGTACCCCCTTTACTGGACACCCAGTAGAGGGGGTATTATTATGCGGTACACATATGAGTACAAAAGGAAATGTGTAGAACTGTATCGAGAAGGAAAATGGCCAGAAACGCCGGAAGGTGTTAGCGATAAATCCTTTCGGGATAAAGTGAGACTATGGGTAAGAGCAGAGGATA
>Ga0129310_1001206_pt1 | contig 23867 bp, 22 predicted proteins | sample Go1ome_2_FD_94433 | JGI IMG/M metagenome (GOLD analysis project Ga0129310, IMG submission 94433) | Western lowland gorrila individual fecal microbial communities from Wisconsin, USA - Go1022A metagenome | ecosystem: Host-associated > Mammals > Digestive system > Large intestine > Fecal | place...
GAAACAAAGTATGACGTCTGCGCTCGGAGAAAGTTGTATGGCAATATTTTCGGACAGGGGTTCGACTCCCCTCATCTCCACCAGAATTAGTCCAATCGTGACAGTTGATTGGTGGAATAAAAAGCAGAGGATAGTGTATAACAGCACTATTCTCTGTTTTTGTTTGAAAATGCTTTTATATGCAGGAGTGTCGGGATAGAGTAGCTTATTCCTGATGCTGTTTATTATATACTGCAGTAGTCCTTTGTGCTATAATTCTATATAGAAGTAACGTGAAATGCGAGGATGTTAAAGCAGATGGGCAGATTTGTTAATCCTGATAACAGCGCTTTTCAAAATGCGGTTAACGGAGAAATATATAGATAAGAGCAGATTGATAAATAAAAATTTTTAAAGCATAAAAAAGCCTACTGGATTACATGGTCAGTAATTCAGTAGGCTTGATTTTTTGGAACATGCCGGTGTTCAACCGATGAACAAAGTATAGCATATAATAACGAGGTAATCGTGGAAAAAAGGTACGAATTGTGTTTTTAGAGATTCGTCGATGATTGTGTTTGGTGATGATAGTATTCTTTAATAATTTTCTTGAACAAGAGATATCGTAATGGGGGTGTGCTATATTGAAAAATGGTAGGCAATGCCTTATAATAGATTATAGAATAAATGACAAGGAGATGATTTTTGTGAGTATACGTGAGCTTAGAGAATGTACGGGACTGAGTCAGAATAAATTTGCAGCAATGTTTGGTATTCCTGCTGCAACAGTAAAGGATTGGGAGTATGGCAGACGCAATCCACCGAGTTATGTTGTGGATATGATAAAAACGATTTTAGAATTTAAGGGAATTATCATTGACAGTAATTATGTTGATGAATGTGAAAAAAGAAGAAAAAGTGTTGAACGCGCGCTGGCAATAGTTCTTACTGCCACAAAAGGTCCTGATGAAGAGTTTATGAATGCACTTGAGTTATATATTAGTGGCAAGCTGACCCTTAGCGAAATAGAAAAAAAGGTTAATCGTCTTGAGTACATAGGAGCGTAATATATATGAATAATGGAAAATATTGCTATCCTGATAGTGATGTGCTAATCAACAATTATGATATACATGACAAAGCTTTGCTGGAAAAGCTGGAAATACAAAAAGTTACTGTCAAGCTTTTAGGTTTAGATATACGACCGGAGAGAATAAAGGCAACGTTCGATATTCAACATCTGATTGCAATACACAGGTATTTATTTTTAGATTTATATAATTGGGCAGGCCTCTTTCGTGATGAAAATTTGTATAAAAGTGAAAGAGTTTTAGGTGGTGGTTCCGCAGAATATGCTGATTATAAAGATATAGAGGCAAAGCTTAATACTTTTTTTGAAAAGTATGCTAAGATTGACTGGAATAAAGAAGAACAAGATTTACCTTTAATAGTAGTAGAGTTCCTTGTAGAATTGTGGAGTATTCACCCATTTAGGGAAGGTAATACGAGAACCTGTGTGACCTTTTTATGGCATTATTTACAAGCTCGCAATATAGAGTTTCATATAGAGTTAATCAGAAATAATCCAATGTATGTGAGAGATTCTTTAGTGATGGCGAATTATGAGCAAAAGGAGTACCTTACTCGTATTATAACTGACGCTATATTAGGAATTAAGCATGCACATGAATCTGTAAAAAGCAATTCTGAAAATCAAGAGATATATAGAATTGCAAAGTCGGATTATGATGCATTCAAAGCAAAGTATTCTGTTAAAAAGTAGTATAGATCGACAATCTTATAAATACTAGAAATTTGGGGTGTATACGATGAGTAGATTTGACTTTTTGAAGAGCAAGGACCAAAAGCTATATAAGCTTTGCACACAGGTAGAAGAGCGCGTGAATGATGATGCTGATGTGTTTATGCTCAAATGCCGCAGAGCTTTGGAATGCGTAGTTACTGTTGCCGGTTGTAATGGTAAAAGCTTATACGAAAAGGTTAATGATATAAAAAATAATTTGCAGATATCTAAAGAGATGCAGCATGAAATTTTTACATTAAAGGATATGTGCAATGAAAATATCCATTTTGAAGAAAAGAATAGAAGCGAAGTTGATGTTGCCGGAACACTTGCTAAGCTGGAGCATATTTGCTATTGGTTGGTTGATGCTATTATTGATAAGCAAGTGAAAACGGTTATTTCTGATAACGTAAATGTACTGAAGAAAAAAACGCGCGAGCTGGAAGAGGCTTTCAAGAAAAATGATTTTGCAGCGGTAGCAAGGTTGAGTGAGGAGATTAAAGCCTTGTCTGATAAGCAGCGTAAGGATAAATATGTTATAAAGCGTGAATCGACAATAGTTTGGAGATGTTGTCAATTCTGTTTGCATTATGATGGCAGTAGATGTAAAAACATTAAAAGTCGATATTATGATTTATTTAGAGAAAAGAGTTCTAAATGTTGGTATTATGAACCTAAATAGTGATAATTCAAGCAACAATACTTCGATTATACTTTTAAGAATCCTAAGGAATACTTGCCTTCAAAAGTAAACGCAATGAGTAGATGTTACTTAAAAAATGAGTAACATCTACTCATTTTTCTTGTTATATATATCGGTGTCGGTGTAGGCCTGCTGCGGGCAAAGGCACAGGACCTGGACGAAGCCACTGTGCCTGACAGCGTTGCGCAGACGATAACTACGGCCTGCGTGGTGACCTGGTTTAATCCGCAGGCGATTATTGACGGGACGATGATGCTGGGAGCGTTTCGTGTTACCTTGCCGGAGGCGCAGTCGCTGACGTTTATTGCCAGAGTTGTTACGGCATCCTGCCTGTGGTTCACCGGTTTGACGCTGTTGATTTCGGTTTTTCGCGACAGGCTTGAAGCAGTATTTTTACGCAGAGTGAATATTGTCTGCGGCGGCGTAATCGTTTTTTACGGCGTGAAGTTATTGCTAAACTTTTGGGAACTTGTATGAGGCTGCAATATAAGAATAGGGATGTGGCTGTTAGTTGCCGATAACAGCACGAGGATAATGTACTTTCGCGGTACGTTATCCTCTTTTTGTTTTTAGGATGAATTTAAGCATCAGTGATGCAAAATTTTTATTCTATAGCTTTTTTTATTAGAGCAATGACAGTTTCTGTCCATGACGTCATATATAATTTACTTATCAGATTCCTTAAATGAAAAAACAGCACTGAATATATAAAAAGGAGCGGATAGATTATGACGAAGAAAGCATTGAAAAAGCAATTAAAGAAGCAACTGAAAAAAGCTGCCAAGCAGGAAGCAAAAAATAAAAAAGCTATAAAATTACTCAAAAAGCAGTTGTCGGTTTTTGAAGCAAAGTCAATGAGTTATTTGGAGCGGCTTTTTATGAGCAATGTGGATTATCCGGTAGATGATTTCAGTGCTATTGCCTATGTTGATGCAAGCTATAGCGACAATGAGCGTTTTGGAGCTGTCGGTATAGTACTGCTTACAAGCAGCGAAGTTATTCAGTATTCGGAGATCCCGGAGAATTTGGAGGACTGCGCTCTTACATCCACTAATCATGAACTGCTTGCTGCAGCTAAGGCAATTAAGATGGCCAAGGAAAGACACATCAAGAATCTTATTATTAAGCATGATAATAGTTCCATCGCTGAATTGGCTAAAAGCCATTCTGTAAGCAAGACAAGCATGGAGGAATGGTACAAGCAATTAGTTATGAAGCATAGAGAAAAGATGAGTATAACCTTTAAAAAGGTCAAAGGACATTCCAAGGAGTATTTTAATGAGCTTGCTGATAGATTGGCATATAAAGCGATGAAGGCGGAGCGTGTGAAGCGCGCGAATACGCCGCTGTTCTTTTCTCTGGGGGATAAGTTTCAGGAGGCTTTGGCTAAGGTAAAGATTTGCGGTTAAATGTTATATATGCTGATTTTAGTTTATCTTGAAGCGCTTGTGTTGGAAAACACATTTAGAAGAATTATTATCCTCGGAAGCACGTGGCATATGAGATGTATTTTGTAGTATAATTATATAAGCTGACATACTTCCGGAGGTTAATACTATGACAAGAGAAATGCATATGGGCGATATTGTGCGCCATTTTAAAAGAGAAACTGTCGAAAATCCTACGACGGAATACTTATATAAAATACTGGCCTTTGCCGAGCACACGGAAACAGGCGAAAAGCTGGTGGTGTATCAGGCGCTGTATGCTCCGTTTAAAATTTGTGCCCGTCCTTACGCTATGTTTATGAGCGAGGTGGACAGCGAAAAATATCCTGCGATTAAGCAAAAGTACCGCTTTGAGGTTGTGACGGAGTTCTGATTGCTTAGGCAATTATGCCGGTGGTGCATGTAATTTTATTTGCAGGGGAGAACGGAAATGCTTTATCCGATTTTAGAGCAATATGATGTTGATATAAAAAGGGTGCTGGCCTACGGCTTTGTGCGGGAGGGCGAAGGGCTGATACTGCGCAAGCCACTGCCGGAAACGGAATTTTACGCTGTCGTTACGCTTGCAGGCAAGGCTTTATCCGTAAATGTTTTAGAACGCGATACGGATGAGGAGTACCTGCCCTTTAACGTAGCGGATAACATCAGCGGTTACGTGATGAGCGTGCGCGAGAAAGCAGAGGCGCTGTTGGAAGAAATAAAGACGCAGTGCCTGATTAAGAGCAACGTTAAGCTGCAGCTGATGGATTACTGCTCGCAGCGCTTCGGCACTGTTCCCGAGGCTCCGTGGCCGGAAACGCCGGAGAATTTTACCTTTAAGACGGCGCGGAGAAATAAATGGTACGCTTTGTTTATGACGATTCCCTATAAAAGCCTGGGCATAGCGAAGGCGGGGAAGGTTGATGTTTTGAATATTAAGCTGCCGCCGTCAAAGATTGAGCAGCTGGTGGACAGGCAGCATTTTTATCCTGCGTATCATATGAATAAAAAGCATTGGCTGACGGTGCTGTTGCAAAAGGATGCAGACATTCCGTTGGTGCAGGAGCTGTTGGCGGAAAGCTATCAGCTGGTAGAAAAATAACAAAGGAGATTGAGCAAGTGTTACATATAGGTTGTCATTTATCCTCATCGAAGGGCTTTCTGGCGATGGGAAAAACGGCGCTGTCAATCGGTGCCGATACGTTTCAGTTTTTTACGCGCAATCCGCGCGGAGGCAAGGCGAAGGCTGTGAAGCCCGAGGACGCGGCGGCGTTGAATGCTTTGATGCGGGAGCACAATTTTGCGCCCATTCTGGCACACGCACCGTATACGATGAACCCCTGTGCAGCGGACGAAAAGCTGCTGGAGTTTGCGCAGATGGTGATGGAGGGCGATTTGGCGATGCTGGAATATGTGCCGGGGAATATGTATAATTTTCATCCCGGCAGCCATGTGAAGCAGGGCGCTGAGGTTGGCATTGAAAAAATTGCGGCGCTGCTCAACAGTGTGCTGCATAAGGATTTGCATACCACGGTTTTGCTGGAAACGATGGCAGGCAAGGGCACGGAGGTTGGCCGTAGCTTTGAGGAGCTGGCAGCTATTTTGAGCAAGGTGCAGCTTAACGAAAAGATGGGCGTCTGCCTTGATACCTGTCATATTTTTGACGGCGGTTATGATATCGTTAATGATTTGGACGGCGTGCTGGCGCAGTTCGATAAAATTATCGGCTTGGAGCGTTTGAAGGCTGTGCATCTGAACGACAGCCTGAATATCTGCGGCAGCCACAAGGATCGTCATGCGTGCATCGGTGCAGGCAATATCGGACTGGAGGCGCTGACGGCGGTGATTAACCATCCGGCGCTGCGCACACTGCCGTTTTACTTGGAAACGCCGAATGAGCTGCCGGGCTACGCTGCGGAAATCAAGCTGCTGCGTGAGCGCTTTGCAGAGTAATATACCAAGAATTTTTGCAAGAGGTGAAAAATAGAAATGGAAATGGCTTATACGGAGCTGAATGCGAAGCTGTGCGCTTTTTTGGATAAAACGCCCAACAGCTTTTTTGCGGTGAAAAATATTAAAGAGGAGCTGGCAGCTGCAGGCTTTACCGAGCTGCAGGAAAACAGCAGATGGCAGCTGCAGGAGGGCGGCAAATATTACGTGAGCCGTAACGGTTCGGCGCTGCTGGCCTTTGTAATTCCGCAAAAGGCTTATTTGGGCTTTCAGGTTTACGCCTGCCACTGCGATTCGCCGGCGTTCAAGCTGAAGAATAATGCCGAAATTGTGGTAGACAAAAAGTATGTGAAGCTGAATGTGGAAAAGTACGGCGGCATGCTGCTGAATACCTGGCTGGACAGGCCGCTTTCCGTTGCCGGACGCGTGCTGTGCAACGTTGACGGCCGCTTGGAAGCGCGTCTTGTTAATGTTGAGCAGGACCTGATGATGATTCCGAATCTGGCAATCCACATGAACAGGGAAGCCAACGACGGCGTTAAGCTGAACGCGCAGACAGATATGCTGCCGCTTATCGGCAGTGCTGCGACTAAGGACGGCCTGCAGAAGCTGTTGGCGGAGGCTTGCGGTGTTACCGCAGAGCAGATTGTGGATACGGAGCTTTTCCTTTATAACAGAATGCCTGCGACTACCGTGGGCCTGGAGCAGGAATATGTTGCCGGCGGTAGGCTGGATGATCTGCAGTGTGTGTTTGCCGGATTGCAGGGCTTTTTGGCGGCAGAAGCAGGTGAGAGTGTGCCGGTATTCTGCGTGCTGGATAACGAAGAGGTTGGCAGCGGCACGAAGCAGGGCGCGGCGGCGACCTTCTTAAAGGATGCGCTGCAGCGCATCAACATGGCACTGGGCAGGGACGAGGAGGATTATCTGGTGTCCCTGGCCAACAGCCTGATGCTTTCGGCGGACAACGCTCATGCGGTGCATCCCAATCATACGGATAAGAACGACCTGACGAACAAGACCTATCCCAATGAGGGCGTAGTTGTCAAATACAGCGCTAACCAAAAATATACTACGGACGCGGTATCCGGCGCATTGGTGCAGCTGCTGGCTAAAAAGGCGAATGTACCGCTGCAGCTTTTCTATAACCGCTCGGATATGGCCGGCGGTTCTACCTTAGGCAATATCTCTACCGCTCAGGTAGCAATCAAATCTGTGGATATAGGCCTGGCGCAGCTGGCGATGCATTCCGCCTACGAGATGGCCGGCGTTAAGGATACAGCGTATCTGGCAGAGCTGGCGCAGGCGTTTTTTGCCGCTGCTGTTGCGGAGGCTGCCGACGGAACGTACTTCCTGAAATAACAATTTAATATGTATAGATATAGGGGCATAGCAGATGTTGGTGACAGGTCTGCTGTGCCTTTGCTATTAGTTGCGGGCGTTTCGGCGTGGTGCTATACTGAGCTTAGGAAGTTTTATAAGCGAAAGTGGTGATTATATGTTGCAGGCAATACGCAGATTATCTAAAACTCATTTGGCAATGCTGGTAGTCTGCCTGCTGGCGGTGGGCGGCGCTGTTTATTTCTTTTTGGCGCAGCGTGCAAGCCGTCATGCGGCGGAGCTTTTTAATTATTATATGGCAAAGCAGCAGGTGCTGACAGGCACGGTGACGGCCGAGGAGCTGCGCGCTGATATCTGGGGCAATGTATATTTTAAAAACCTGACCTGGGATTCGTCGGAGAACGAACGATTGGTGGATGTGCCTGAGGGACGTATCAAAATTAAGCCGAAGGACATCATACTGCGCATAGCAGGCATTGATACGGTGCAGGAGGTTGAGCTGCACAATGCTTATATTCATCTTGGCTTTGATGATAAAATGCGCCTGGATATCCTGCAGAATAAAAAGACGGCGGAGGAAAAAATTCTGCTGGACGAGGTGCCCATGGAAAAGCGCCATCTGCAGATTAAGGGCAGACTGCCGAATATTAAGCTGATTTTGCATGATACGGTGCTGTCGGCGGAATATAAAAAGCGTCACTTTATTTTGAATGACGTGGAGGGAACGGCGCAGATACATGAGCATCAAAAGCTGGAGCTGCATCTGGCGGCAGGACGCTACGGCGGCAGTATCGCAGGCAAGGGACTGAATATTGACGGCAAGTGTGACCTGCATGGTGAGCAAAAGGTGAATATCAATATCTGCCTGTATGATGTTATTCCGGATTCGCTGGGCATGAAAAATGTTAAGGATGCGATGACGGTGACCGGGCAGATGACCGGCAGCCTGAAAAAACCTGTGATTGATGGTGCGCTGGCGCTGAAGGAGCTGCATCTGAACGATTTGTATTTTACGAATATCGACGGTACCTACCATTATGAAAATGCGCTGATAACCTTTCAGGATGTAACAGGCAGCATTTTTGGCGGTACTTTTGATGCTATCGGCCTGTATCATTTTGATAATCGTTATTACAAAATTGATGTTGACGGCAAGGATCTGATGGCTTCGCTGGCTGCCAAAAGCAGCAAGATAAATACGAGCGTTGCTTTGAAGATTAAGTTCCGCAACGAGGGACCGCATGGCAATAATTTGGTATACGGCAGCTTTTCTACGGGCAAGGGAATGTACATGATGGTGCCGTTTTTGAGCCTGCGCGGCAGCTTCAGCGACCAGAGCGGTGAGCTGGCGTTCAGTAATGTGGAGATTGAAACCAAGGTAGGAACGTTTGAAAGCGATGTCTTTAAGATTGTGGACGGCAAATTGCAGCTGGGCGAGATTTTTCTGGCGAACGGCGAAGGCAGGCGGATACGTGTGAGGTAGGGGGGGTTTTTAGCAGAAAAAAGTATATAAAAAATTGTTTGCAGGAGGATAAATAAAATGCATTATATTGGGCATAAAAGCGATGATGGCGAAAATAGAGAACAAGCTCTCTTTGAACATTTGAATGGAACAAGTACTTTATGTGCTGAGTTTGCCAAAAAATTTACAATGGAAGAAATAGGAAAGCTGCTAGGCTTATATCATGATGTTGGAAAGTATTCTATTGGTTTTCAAAAACGTATTCAACAGAATGGACCTAAAGTGGATCATTCAACTGCAGGGGCACAATTACTTGGAAAATATTTTGTGCCATTTGCTTTTTGTATTGCAGGCCATCATAGTGGTTTAATGAATCTTGGTGTAAGAGGTGATATTGATAACGGAACTTTGGTAGCTCGTATGCGAAAGGAATTAGTAGGTATTTTAGATTATAGTGCCTTTAAAAACGAATTACCTGAATTAAGTGTAAACAAAAAACTTTTTCCAGCTTTCGGTGATACATTTTCAGCTATGTTTTTCACAAGAATGCTATTTTCCTGTTTGGTAGATGCTGACTTTTTGGATACAGAGCGGTTTATGCGACCTAATACTTTGAAGCGGGGGGAATTTTCCAGTTTAGAAGAGCTATACAAACGATATAATGCCTATATTATGGCTTGGGGTAATCCTACAAATAAATTGAATGAAAAACGTACGGAAATTCGTGAAGAATGTATTAATGCAGCTCATGGTCAAGAAGGCATTTATACGTTAACTGTTCCTACTGGTGGCGGTAAAACAATCGCGTCACTTGGTTTTGCTTTGGAACATGCTATGCAACATAAAAATAAAGAACGTATTATCTATGTAATTCCTTATACTTCAATTATTGAGCAGACTGCTGATGTTTTTTGTTCTATAGTAGGAAGTGAGAATGTAGTTGAACACCATATGAATGTTGATTATGAAGATGCAGAATTTGGTGATGATAAACAAAAAGAAAATGAACGTAAAAAGCTAGCAACGGAAAATTGGGATGCACCGATTATTGTAACGACTAATGTGCAGTTTTTTGAATCATTATATGGCAATAAAACAAGTCGTTGTCGTAAGTTGCATAATATTGCTAATAGTATTGTCATTTTTGATGAAGCACAGATGTTGCCTAATGATTATTTAATTCCTTGTATGCGAGCTATAAGGGAATTAGTAAGTAATTATCATGTGACTGCGGTATTGTGTACAGCAACGCAGCCTAGTTTGAATAAATATTTTACTGAAGATGTACAACTACATGAAATTTGTTCTAATGTAGATGATTTGTATGATTTTTTTAGGCGTGTTCATTATGAAAAGACTGATTTTGAGGACACAGAAGCTTTGGTTGCACAACTTAATATACATAAACAGGTACTATGTATAGTTAATTCTAAAAAAGCTGCACAGAAAATTTTTGATGGCTTGAACGGAGATGGTTGCTATCATTTATCAACTTTTATGTATCCGCAGCATAGACGAAAAATCTTGGCTGAAGTTAGGGAACGACTTAAGAATAATTTGCCGTGTAAGCTTGTAGCTACCAGTCTTGTTGAAGCGGGTGTCGATGTGGACTTCCCAGTAGTTTATCGTGAAATTGCCGGCTTAGATAGTATAATTCAGGCAGCCGGCAGGTGTAATCGTGAAAATAAAAGACCATTAGAAGAGAGTATTGTTTATATATTTGAAATTAAGAATGATGATACTAAAATCCCTAGTTTTATAAGATTACCAAGAGAAATTACGCAAATGGTAATGCGTGATTTTAATGATATTTCATCTACAGCGGCAATAAAAAAATATTTTGATCAGTTACATGTAAATAAAGGTGAAAGCCTAGATATGCACAATATTTTGGGAATGTCTGATAAGAGGATGTTGTTTAAAGATATTGCTTCGGATTTTAAGATTATAGGCGAAACTGGTCGAGGAGTGTTTATTCCATGTGATGATGCCAGCAAGAAGTTATTGGAACAACTGCGTGCTGGCATACGTAACCGTTCATTGATGAGAAAAGCAGGACAGTATATAGTAAATGTTTATGAAAATCAATTTCTTAAGTTGCAAGGAGCAGGAGTTATTGATGTTCTTGACGAAAATATTAATGTATTGGCTGATATGAGTATTTACGATGTCCATAAGGGATTGATTGTAAATATTGATGATGGTGTTGGTGTGTTCTTTTAACTAAAAAAACAAATAGAGACGGAGGTACCCGTCTCTATTTGTGTGATTGTTACAGTAGCACAACAATATTTCTATCCACATGAAAAAATCATGACAATAGTATACTAGCAAAAACAAGTTTTTTATGCAAGTTTTTTCGAGATGAGTTGACAAAAGATAATATTAAGTATAGAATAATTTCAGAAGCACAACAATGAAAAATAAAGGCGGTGATAACGTGAGTATTAAATTAGAGGTTTGGGGTGATTATGCATTATTTAGTCGCCCGGAGTTGGCTGTTGAGCGTGTTTCTTACGATTGTATAACGCCATCGGCAGCGCGTGGTGTTTTAGAAGCAATTTACTGGCATCCTGGCATGAAATGGATCGTGGATAAAATCTATTTGCTTAGCCCTATTCGTTTTACTAACATTAGACGTAATGAGGTTAAGGCAAAAGCTAGTGGTAGCAAGGCAAGAAGTGTGATTAACGGAGCTGATGGTAAAGATTTATATCTTAATACCAAAGATGAAATTCAGCAGCGTGCGTCAATGGTGCTCAAGGATGTGCATTATGTTATCGAAGCGCATTTTGAAATGACGGATAAAGCTAATGCAGGCGATAATCCTGGTAAGTTTCAGGATATAATCAAACGACGCATTACTAAAGGGCAATGTTACCATACACCATACTTTGGTTGTAGAGAATTTCCGGTGAATTATCGTATGTACGATTTTAACAATGTGCCTACGATTGCTGAAAATCGTGATTTAGGATTGATGCTCTATGACATGGATTATAGCGATTTAAACAGCATTAAGCCTATGTTTTTTAGAGCTGTATTTGTCAATGGCGTAATAGATCTTACGCAATGTGAGGTATACAAATGATACTGCAAGCATTAGTAGATTATTATGAGGCTTTAGCTGCTAAAGGAAAGGTGGCTAAACCAGGTTGGGGAAATGCCAAAATATCTTATGCGCTGAATATTGATAAACAGGGAAGGTTACTAAACCTTCTTTCTTTGAAAATTTCTGTGCAAAAAGGCAAGAAAACAGTCGAATTGCCACAGAACATTTTGCTGCCGGAAGCAACGAAACGTACTGCAGGAGTTGCTGCACAGTTTTTATGGGATAACGCAAAATATGTTTTGGGTATAGATGCCAGTGGTAAAACTGAGCGTAGTAAGCAATGTTTTGAGGCAATGGCACAAAAATGTCAGGAAATATTGGCAGATGCTGTTGATGAAAAAGCAATGGCACTAAAAGCATTTTTTGCAACTTGGCAACCGGAATTAGCTCATGAAAATATGCTTTTGCAGCCTTATATGGAAGATTTACTGGGTTCAGCTAACTTGATGTTTAAGGTTGATGGCGAAAGTGTAGAACAGGATGAAGAGATCAAACGGGCGTGGGATTCTTATAAAAGCCAGCAAGCTACGGATGTAGCTAAAGGAATTTGTTTGGTTACTGGAAAAACGGCTCCTGTAGCTCGTCTGCATCCTAGTATTAAAGGGTTGTATGGAGCACAGTCTTCTGGCGCAGCTTTGGTAGCGTTCAATGCTCCTGCTTATGAATCATATGAGCATAAGCAGGGCGACAATGCACCGGTCAGTGAGTATGCTGCTTTTGCTTATACAACAGCGCTGAATACGTTATTGTCGAACGACAGAAATTATCTGCGTATTGGTGATATGACCGTTGTTTTTTGGGCAGAAGGTGCAGATGAAGACAACGAGGATGTTTTTGGTGATATTTTTAGCAGTGCTAATGAGATTGTCAAAGATGAGGATATTAAGGGCTTTTTCGAAAAAGTTCGAGCTGGTAAGCCGTTTGAGATTAGTGATTTTACGGTTAAACCGGATAACAAGTTCTATATTTTGGGATTGTCGCCTAATGCTGCAAGAATTTCAGTACGTTTTTTCTTTATCAATACCTTTGGTGATTTTGTTAAGAATTACGAGAAATATTTTCGTGAATTTGAAATTATCAAACCGGGCTTTGATAACAGAGTAAATATACCATTATGGCAGATTCTGCAGGAAACTGCTAATAAAAATTCCAAAGATAAAGCTGCTACACCGTTGTTGATAGGTGCTGTTTTACGTAGTATTTTAAGCGGTACAAAATATCCTGAAGCGTTGTATCAGAACACAATCTTACGAGCAAAGGCTGATCAGGATAATCCTGATAAAAATATTACTAAAATCAGTAGAATCAAGGCGGCAATCATTAAAGCTTGTTTGATAAGAAATTACAAATATAATGAGGAGGTTGTTACTGTGGCATTGAATGAAGAATGTAAAAAAGTACCTTATGTGTTAGGAAGATTGTTTGCGGTACTTGAGGATTTGCAGGAAAAAGCTAATCCTGGTATTAATAGTACTATAAAGGATCGCTACTTTAACTCTGCATGTGCAAATCCTAGCATGACTTTTCCGCTGTTGACTAAGCTTGCCAATACGCATTTGAAGAAAATTTCATCACAAAAAGGCACTGTAATCTATTTTGAAAAGTTGATTGGTGAACTTATGAATAAACTTGAAGTTGATGACAATGCGATGCCGGCTCGTTTAAGCTTACCGGAACAAGGTGAATTTGTTCTGGGATATTATCATCAAGTGCAAAAACGTTACGAGAAAAAGGAGGAAAAATAAATGGCTGAAGTAATCAAAAACAGATATGAGTTTACAATTTTGTTTGATGTAGAAAACGGTAATCCGAATGGTGACCCGGATGCAGGCAATATGCCGCGTATTGATCCTGAAACTGGTTATGGTATCGTTACTGATGTTTGCCTGAAACGCAAAATCAGAAATTGTGTCGAGACGATGTGCGAAGACAAAGAAGGCTATAAAATCTATATTAAAGATGGTGTGCCTCTGAATGAAAGCGATAATACTGCATATATTGCGTTTGGCACTGATGAAAAGAAAATTAAGGAATTAAAAAAAGACGATCCTGAAATTGATAAGAAAATTTGCCAATTTATGTGCAATAATTTCTTTGATATTCGTACTTTTGGTGCTGTCATGACTACATTCGTAAAGGCTGCTTTGAATTGTGGTCAGGTTCGCGGTCCTGTGCAGTTGGGCTTTGCTCGTAGCATTGATCCGATTGTTACACAAGAAGTTACAATTACCAGAGTTGCTATTACAACTAAAAAGGATGCAGAAAATAAGAGCACAGAAATGGGCCGTAAATATATTGTTCCGTACGCATTATACCGTGTAGATGGTTATATTTCTGCAAATCTTGCACGTAAAGTAACTGGATTTAGTGAAGATGATTTGACTTTATTGTGGCAGGCAATTATCAATATGTTTGAATACGATCATTCTGCTGCTCGTGGCAATATGGCTGTACGTGAGCTTATAGTATTTAAGCACGCTACAGAACTTGGTAATGCTCCTGCATACAAGTTGTTTGATACTGTTAGTGTTAAGCGCAAGGAAGGAGTTGTTGCTGCCAGAAGCTATAATGACTATGACGTTGAAGTTGCAGAAAATAAACTTCCTGAAGGCGTAAGCTGCACACGTATGATTTAAGCTAATTTCTTCTGTGAGCAATTAGTGTTTGTGTGATTTAGGTTCTTGGTGCGAAGTTATATTGAACATAAAATTTAGCTTAGGTTCGCAACTTGAGCTAGAATGGGAAAGCTATAAGTTTTCTCACATCAAAATAAAATTTTTAAGGATTTGAATTGAGCTAGTTCGCAATAAATACTTGATTTAAATGAATGTAGAAGTATTTTGTTTTGATGCTGTCGCTCCCGTGAGGGAGCGTGGATTGAAATGACAAGATGAGTTTAGACATAGCGACTGCAGGCCGTCGCTCCCGTGAGGGAGCGTGGATTGAAATTGTTGGCTCTCCATGCGCCAATCAAGTAACTGTTGGTCGCTCCCGTGAGGGAGCGTGGATTGAAATATCTACATAGTTGCTGCCGTCTTTAGATATGCTTGTCGCTCCCGTGAGGGAGCGTGGATTGAAATTCATGCTTTTCGGTGGGTTGGTACTGCTTATAGCAGTCGCTCCCGTGAGGGAGCGTGGATTGAAATTAAACTATATGTAGTGTAATTATAGTAAACGCAGGTCGCTCCCGTGAGGGAGCGTGGATTGAAATTTTACCTCCTGTCATAACCAAAAGCTGGGATAAGTCGCTCCCGTGAGGGAGCGTGGATTGAAATACAGGATAAGTTATCTGTGCATTGCCTGCATGGGTCGCTCCCGTGAGGGAGCGTGGATTGAAATTATGCGCTGGTTAAAAGAGGCATTCCGCTAACAGTGTCGCTCCCGTGAGGGAGCGTGGATTGAAATCCGTGACCAACTGATAACTTTGCCACTTGCTTACTCGTCGCTCCCGTGAGGGAGCGTGGATTGAAATATAACCTGTATCATGTTGTTTTGTATGCTCCACGAGTCGCTCCCGTGAGGGAGCGTGGATTGAAATGCTGATGAGCAAAATTACATCATTGAGCATTTTTTGTCGCTCCCGTGAGGGAGCGTGGATTGAAATAAAGCGGCCGTGCAGCGCGAAACCGGAAAGCCGGTGGTCGCTCCCGTGAGGGAGCGTGGATTGAAATTTGATTTATGGCACTATACGTACTTGTGTGGCACTAGTCGCTCCCGTGAGGGAGCGTGGATTGAAATAGTCCACCTAGGTAGTAGTGGTAATAAGCAAACCGTCGCTCCCGTGAGGGAGCGTGGATTGAAATTAAAAGGGGTGTCCGTAGGTTATCGCGTCAAACAGTCGCTCCCGTGAGGGAGCGTGGATTGAAATTTTGCAAACAATGGTGTTTCTACATTCAAGGCAGTCGCTCCCGTGAGGGAGCGTGGATTGAAATCCTACAGGTTTAGATGGAGGCTCGCCGGACGAAAGTCGCTCCCGTGAGGGAGCGTGGATTGAAATCCATCGCAAGCGTATATTCAAAATCGGCCATCAATGTCGCTCCCGTGAGGGAGCGTGGATTGAAATCCGAGCTGGATATTTATCGTCTGAGCAAGATTGCAGTCGCTCCCGTGAGGGAGCGTGGATTGAAATACATATGCTGTCTTTCCGGCAAGGATTTCTGCGCGTCGCTCCCGTGAGGGAGCGTGGATTGAAATCTATGTATGCCGTAATTCCGTCCGAGAGGTTGGACGTCGCTCCCGTGAGGGAGCGTGGATTGAAATTGAAAAAGACTCCCGAAGAATGTGCATACATGACGGTCGCTCCCGTGAGGGAGCGTGGATTGAAATCCAGCTCTACGCCATCCCAGTACGCTTTCAGGCGGTCGCTCCCGTGAGGGAGCGTGGATTGAAATTTGTGAGCCTGCATTGCAATGCGGCCACTCCTGCAGGTCGCTCCCGTGAGGGAGCGTGGATTGAAATAGCTTTGGGATTGGATATTTGCGAGCCTTGCCGTCTGGTCGCTCCCGTGAGGGAGCGTGGATTGAAATTTCTGCAGGAGCATCTCCATAACTACCACCGCCAGTCGCTCCCGTGAGGGAGCGTGGATTGAAATTTTGATGCAGAAAGAGCAATGGAGCGTCACTGAAGTCGCTCCCGTGAGGGAGCGTGGATTGAAATAGTGATGGGCGATTTGACGGGCGAATAACCGATGGTCGCTCCCGTGAGGGAGCGTGGATTGAAATATGATTAAGAAGCAGGCAGCGGCCGTGCTGGAGAAGTCGCTCCCGTGAGGGAGCGTGGATTGAAATGCAACAAACATGCCCGCCTGAAAGCGTACTGGGGTCGCTCCCGTGAGGGAGCGTGGATTGAAATAAGCAGGATGTTAAAATGAGTGACCTCGACAAGACGTCGCTCCCGTGAGGGAGCGTGGATTGAAATATGCGCTATGTATGCTCCAATGGTGCCAAAGAGGTCGCTCCCGTGAGGGAGCGTGGATTGAAATGTCTACGAGCTGGACGACCGCGAAGAATGGCAAGTCGCTCCCGTGAGGGAGCGTGGATTGAAATTACGAAAGCGTCATTGAACCCATCGCGATCCGCTTGTCGCTCCCGTGAGGGAGCGTGGATTGAAATGGCTGTGCTGAACGGGAAGCGCCAGGCTAAGGCCGTCGCTCCCGTGAGGGAGCGTGGATTGAAATAAAACTCCGAACGTGGCTTTGGTGCTGGCTTTGGTCGCTCCCGTGAGGGAGCGTGGATTGAAATAATCTCCTTTTTTACATCAGCGATGATTCTGGGAGTCGCTCCCGTGAGGGAGCGTGGATTGAAATACACGCATGCCTGTAGCGTTGGCATCGTCTGTCGGTCGCTCCCGTGAGGGAGCGTGGATTGAAATTAAAGGCATTAAATAAGGAGGATTGAATTATGAGGTCGCTCCCGTGAGGGAGCGTGGATTGAAATCTGCGTGAACAAAAAAGCGCTCACCTTGCCCAAAGTCGCTCCCGTGAGGGAGCGTGGATTGAAATATGGACATCCCAAGCTGCTCCATTGCCTTGGCCGGTCGCTCCCGTGAGGGAGCGTGGATTGAAATACAGGCACGACGATGGTGCAGACGCTGACCGTCAGGTCGCTCCCGTGAGGGAGCGTGGATTGAAATTCTGTCAGCTTGCCGCCATAGGTGCTTGTATTGCAGTCGCTCCCGTGAGGGAGCGTGGATTGAAATATCACCGCCGCAACGGTCGGGTCCTGACTCCAGCCGTCGCTCCCGTGAGGGAGCGTGGATTGAAATCATGTCAGCTGCTTGCCGGTGTTTACTAAATCATGTCGCTCCCGTGAGGGAGCGTGGATTGAAATTCCGTCTCACGTCCGCAGATACAGCATTTTTCCAGTCGCTCCCGTGAGGGAGCGTGGATTGAAATCTTTAATCTCTTTACATCTTCGTCGGACATAATGGTCGCTCCCGTGAGGGAGCGTGGATTGAAATAAGGCTCATTACTCTGTACAAAATCATTGATTAGTCGCTCCCGTGAGGGAGCGTGGATTGAAATCTTAAGCGCTGCCATCACATCAGCGGGGATAGCGTCGCTCCCGTGAGGGAGCGTGGATTGAAATCTTGAGTTCCTGTTGAGCGCTCATGGGCATACGGTCGCTCCCGTGAGGGAGCGTGGATTGAAATGATAATGTATTTCAAGTCCAGCAGGTCATAGAAAGTCGCTCCCGTGAGGGAGCGTGGATTGAAATTCTTCGTAGGTGTCAAAGATTGTTTTAAATCTCATAGTCGCTCCCGTGAGGGAGCGTGGATTGAAATGCCGGTAACGACGATAGGACCGACGAGCTCCAGATAGTCGCTCCCGTGAGGGAGCGTGGATTGAAATCACAATTGGCTTATTAATAAGTCCATATTCAACACAGTCGCTCCCGTGAGGGAGCGTGGATTGAAATTAAGGTTAAGCTGACGGATAAACAACGTGAACAGTCGCTCCCGTGAGGGAGCGTGGATTGAAATATACCAAAGTTAGTAAAAGGATTCATCAAAGAGAGTCGCTCCCGTGAGGGAGCGTGGATTGAAATAGTTGACTTTTCCTTTCCTTTCCTGTATTCTAAGTCGCTCCCGTGAGGGAGCGTGGATTGAAATTTCATTCAGCACAGGCAGGTTGTCAAATTTTTGGTCGCTCCCGTGAGGGAGCGTGGATTGAAATCGGTCTTGATGTTGACGAGGAAAATGCCGAGCGTCGCTCCCGTGAGGGAGCGTGGATTGAAATGTTTACTGCGACAGCCAAAAAAACTCATGTTAAGTCGCTCCCGTGAGGGAGCGTGGATTGAAATATTTTCAAAGTCGACGTTCGCCTTCTCAACCTTCAGTCGCTCCCGTGAGGGAGCGTGGATTGAAATTCGTCCGGCAGGCGATAGCCAATCAACTCACCGGGTCGCTCCCGTGAGGGAGCGTGGATTGAAATAGCCATACTAACATCTCCTTTAAAACATTATTTGGTCGCTCCCGTGAGGGAGCGTGGATTGAAATCTTCTGGCTGGCATAGCCGATATTGCGACGGCTCGTCGCTCCCGTGAGGGAGCGTGGATTGAAATTTTTTGAGTGTTGCTGATAAGCTCACCTCCAGAGTAAAGTCGCTCCCGTGAGGGAGCGTGGATTGAAATACCACGAAATTTCTGGCACTGGAAGTAATTGGCGTCGCTCCCGTGAGGGAGCGTGGATTGAAATAAAGTGTTCAAAAAGCAATCGCTCCGGCACAAAGTCGCTCCCGTGAGGGAGCGTGGATTGAAATCGATGCTATAATCTCATTTTTAATGAGTGGTTTAGGGTCGCTCCCGTGAGGGAGCGTGGATTGAAATGTACTGATAATAATAGTGTTTCGGATTATTGGACAGTCGCTCCCGTGAGGGAGCGTGGATTGAAATACGGTTACCGGTATCACTCGCAGCAAAGACCTGGGTCGCTCCCGTGAGGGAGCGTGGATTGAAATTGCTTAAAATACTCACAATATCACCTACTCAATCCAGTCGCTCCCGTGAGGGAGCGTGGATTGAAATTGCGAGGCATAGCCGATATTACGACGGCTCATGCCACGTCGCTCCCGTGAGGGAGCGTGGATTGAAATCGTGGCGGTAGACAACAATAAAGTGGGGTTTTGGTCGCTCCCGTGAGGGAGCGTGGATTGAAATGCGCGCTGCGAGCCTATTACAATCTATAATAGCGTCGCTCCCGTGAGGGAGCGTGGATTGAAATGCTGCTTGTATATACTATACCAAACGGGATTACTGGTCGCTCCCGTGAGGGAGCGTGGATTGAAATCGTCGCTGCTGCTGCCGTGTGGCGAAAGCCATTTACGTCGCTCCCGTGAGGGAGCGTGGATTGAAATAATGCTCATCTTGGCCGTCAGAACGCCCGTAATAGTCGCTCCCGTGAGGGAGCGTGGATTGAAATCACGGCTCAAAAATCTTAAATCTCGCAATATGCGGTCGCTCCCGTGAGGGAGCGTGGATTGAAATTTATGACAGATTTTGAATACGACTTTATACGTGATGGTCGCTCCCGTGAGGGAGCGTGGATTGAAATTGTGTCAGCATCAACCAGGTATACGTGCAGGCCGGTCGCTCCCGTGAGGGAGCGTGGATTGAAATACTCCCTGATCCAGATGTACATGGTAGAAAAGCATGTCGCTCCCGTGAGGGAGCGTGGATTGAAATTTATGTTGCGGTGAGTATGGCGATCTCAATCGCCGGTCGCTCCCGTGAGGGAGCGTGGATTGAAATAAAAATATCCTCAGAATAACGGCCAAAATAATCTGGTCGCTCCCGTGAGGGAGCGTGGATTGAAATGTAATCACGCAGTTCCACGGCTCAAAAATCTTAAGTCGCTCCCGTGAGGGAGCGTGGATTGAAATTTAAACTTGGTTTTGTAACAATTAATGGAGCTAAAGTCGCTCCCGTGAGGGAGCGTGGATTGAAATTCCAGCGTAGGCTCAATCTTGATAATCTCGCCACGCGTCGCTCCCGTGAGGGAGCGTGGATTGAAATGTGCGTGACGGCCGCGACCGCTATCCGGGTTATGGCGTCGCTCCCGCAAGGGAGCGTGGATTGAAATGACCACGGAGCATTAAACAGTTTGCTGAAAGGCAGTCGCTCCCGTAAGGGAGCGTGGATTGAAATTGGAACTGCTCTGCGTCCATTAAATTACCTGTATCGTCGCTCCCGTGAGGGAGCGTGGATTGAAATACCGAACATGGTTGGATTATAGGTTTGGTTAACGTCGCTCCCGCGAGGGAGCGTGGATTGAAATACGGAACACGGTTGGATTATCGGTTTTGTTAATGCAAATGACGTATTCTGATTAGCTAAAAGGGAAAGGAGAATTCTTATGGAATATTGTGAAGATGAATTCTTGCAATTATCAGGTATTCAGCATTTTTGCTTTTGCCGTCGACAATGGGCGTTGATTCATATAGAAAATCAATGGCAGGAAAATGTCAGAACCATTGAAGGTAACATAGTCCATGAACGGTGTCATGATGATGGGTTTATAGAAAAACGCGGCAATCTGTTAATTACACGTTCCTTGAGTATCTTTTCAAGAAAATTAGGTGTTTCCGGACAATGTGATGTTATAGAATTCAGTAATACTGAAAACGGATGCACTTTATATGGACGAGAAGGATTGTGGCAACCTTATCCTATAGAGTATAAACGCGGAAAGAGTAAGCTGATTGATGCTGACAGATTGCAATTATGTTGTCAGGCTATGTGTTTGGAAGAAATGCTGCATGTTGATATACCTAAAGGTGCTTTATATTATAATGAAACACATCGTCGGGAAGAGATTGCTTTTACTGCTTCTATGCGTGAAAATGTAGAATCTATGTTGCGTGAAATGCATAACTATTATAGACAGGGCTATACACCGAATGTTAAGCCTAAAAAAGGCTGTAGCTTATGTTCTTTAAAGGATATTTGCTTGCCGGTTATATGCAGGAAGACAGTTGTAGCTGATTATTATGCAAAATTTTTAAATGAGGATGCATTATGAGACATTTACTGAATACTTTATTTGTGACAAGTGAAGATATTTATTTATCGCTGGACAATGAAAACGTGGTAATAAACAGGAATGGTACTGCAATAAAAAAATTACCGTTGCGTATGTTTGAGCAAATTTTATATTTTGGCTATATGGGAGCGAGTCCGGCGTTATTGGGAAAATGTGCTGAGCATGGTATAGCTGTGTGTTTTTATAAACCAAGCGGAAGATTTCTGGCGAGAGTTATGGGACATAATAACAGCAATGTATTGTTACGCAAAGAACAGTACAGAATTTCGGATTCAGAAGAGCTTAGCTGTAAAATAGCGCGTAATTTTATTGTTGGCAAACTGTATAATTCTCGTAGCGTTTTGGAGCGTGCCAAACGTGACCATGCTTTAACTGTTGATGTAGCTAATATTGAACAAGCCAGCCGTGAAATTATGCGTTTAACAAGGCTTTCCAGAAAATGTACCGATTTAGCTGTACTGAGAGGATTGGAGGGCGATGCTGCCAGCTTGTATTTTGCTCAGTTTAATGAGCTTGTATTGCAAAATAAGGCTTATTTTAGGTTTACTAATAGAAATAAAAGGCCTCCGACTGATCCTGTAAATGCTCTATTATCCTTTGCATATACTATTTTGGCTAATGATTGTGCTGCAGCACTTGAAGGAGCCGGTTTGGATCCGTATATTGGTTTTCTGCATCGGGATAGACCGGGACGTTTGTCGTTAGCTCTTGATTTGATGGAAGAATTTCGCAGCATTATAGCAGATAGATTTGTGATTACGTTGATTAATAATCGAGTGATTAATGAAAAATCATTTAATAATCAGGAAAATGGCAGTGTATTATTAAATGACGATGGTCGAAAGACTTTTTTTGAAGCTTGGCAGAAACGCAAGCAAGACGTAATTATGCATCCGTTTTTGCAAGAAAAAATACCATGGGGATTAGTGCCTTTTGTTCAGGCGCAGCTTTTAGCCAGATATATACGTGGAGATATAGATGAATATCCGAGCTATTTGTGGAAGTGAGGAGAAAATACTATGCTGATATTGGTAACATATGATGTTAACACTCAGGATGCTGCTGGTAGGAGACGACTTAACAAGATTGCCAAAATGTGTTTGAAGTATGGGCAACGGGTACAGAATTCTGTATTTGAATGTTTGGTAGAACCACATGACTATGCTTTGTTACAAAACGAGCTGCTTAAGATTGCTGACCTGACGAAGGATAGCCTGCGTTTTTATAATTTGGGTGCTAAGTATAATACGAAAATTGAACATTTTGGAACTAAAACCTCTTATGATCCCGAAGGTGTTTTGATGTTTTGAGTATCAATCTCCCTTTCTCCCACTATTTCCCATATAATAGTTGATAATTAATTTCAATCGTGATATGATTATATTGGTTCCAAAGGAACTAATAATTGATTATTCTTACAAAAGAATGAAAAAGAGAGGTTTTTTAAATGACGACTGTTGCTGAGAAGTACTTACAAATTGCTAAGCTGGCGAAGGATCCTGCTAATGCTGAGGTTGTTATTGATGGTATTCTGACATTTTTCGGATTGGATTATTTTGACTTGGACCTGGGTGTTGAGTACCTGTATACTACCAAGGTGATTGACTATAAATTCAGAAGCGTGCTGCACAAGGCTGAAGACATGGACGCTATCATGGTATGGTTCAAAGAAAAAGCAGGCGTTACCGATGAGGAAATCGCTGCTGCCGAAGCTAAAGAAAAAGAATATGTTGCAGGCTGCTTGATGCTTGCTAAACAATATCTGGGTATGGGCCACTGCATTAGCGGTAAAACCTATCTGGAGCTGGCTGCCGCTAAAGGTTCCGAGGAAGCAATCGCACAGCTGAAGGACATGGAATATGCACAAGATATGTATGACCTGGGCGAGCATTATCTGGCAATGGGCCATTGCATCTGCTCCAAGACCTACTTTGAGCTGGCTGCTGCCAAAGGCTGCCCGAAAGCTGCTGCAAAGTTGAAAGACATGGAATATGCAGAAGATATGTATAAGCTGGGCGAGCATTATCTGGGCATGGGCCACTGCATCTGCGGCAAAACCTACTTCGAACTGGCTGCTGCTAAAGGCTGCCCGAAAGCTGCTGCAAAGCTGAAGGACATTGAATATGCAGAAGATATGTACAAGCTGGGCGAGCAATATCTGGCTATGGGCCACAAAATCTGCTCCAAGACCTACTTCGAACTGGCTGCCGCAAAAGGCTGCCCGAAGGCTGCTGCAAAGTTAGCTGAATACGAAGCATAATTGATTCTCTAAAATAAGTGTTGGGGTTTTGACCTGATTCAGGTTAAGACTGCCAACACTTTTTTGCTTAAAAGACCTGCTTTGGCAGATGGAAAATCTTTCCTGAAAAAAATTGCAAAAAAACACTTGCCAAAACGCTAAACATATGGTAATATATATACCTGTCAGACACCTGACATTGGCCCGGTGGTTCAGTTGGTTAGAATGCCGCCCTGTCACGGCGGAGGTCGTGGGTTCGAGTCCCATCCGGGTCGCCAATGCGGAAATAGCTCAGTGGTAGAGCACCTCCTTGCCA